>Ga0307516_10004967_pt1 | contig 16149 bp, 25 predicted proteins | sample 19_EM_MG_FD_203310 | JGI IMG/M metagenome (GOLD analysis project Ga0307516, IMG submission 203310) | Populus trichocarpa ectomycorrhiza microbial communities from riparian zone in the Pacific Northwest, United States - 19_EM | ecosystem: Host-associated > Plants > Roots > Unclassified | place...
TCCCACTGGCTCCAGGTGGCCACATGAATGTCAGGCGAGACATGGGAGAGAGTCCTTTGGAAAAAGCAGCCGTTTCCTGACAACCACGTCCCACCCTCCTTCCTCTCCTCGCTCAGGAGGAATTGTGCGTGACCTCAACACCGATTCTCCTTGCGCTAACTTTTCTTTTCGAACCCAGCAAATTTCAAGCCCCACTCCTACCCGGAACTGGTCCCCCTGTGTTTTCCAATTGCACAGCATATATGCACCATATTCATCTTCCTCGCAACCTTCGTCCGGATCAAGGAAAGAACTCTGGACCCACGCCTGCTCGTGTGGGCATCCATCTTCGCCTTCGCTCTTGGCTACCTTGCTTGGCAAGTCGTCGAGGTCCAGCTCGCGAAACAGTTCTGCCAGGTGCGGAAGCCCACAAATCGTACGTCTCATGAGCCCCCCCCCCTTCCCAACCGGTGTTCTTAGTTCGGCCGTTCTGTCGGTAGATGCAAAGACCGTTAAATCGTCTATATTGGCGTTCCTGGCGCTGTTGTCCTTGTCCCCGGTCATGAAGACGCTGACGGCGTCCACGTCCTCGGATTCGATCTGGGCTCTCACCGCGTGCCTGTTCGTTCTCAATGCTTTGATTGCGGACTATAGCTCCCCGCGCCCAGAGATTTACACCCGAGAAAGGTGCGGCTGCCGTCATCGTCTCATTATTTTCAGCGGGTTTCTTGACTGTTCGTCGCCCAGTCTCACGTCAGTACTGTCTATCAACGCTGCTATATCTGCATCGGTTGTGCTCGCGTCGCGATTACCCGACGACATCTCGGTCTTTGCCCTCATGTTGTACGCCGTGGTACTGTTTGCGACGTTCCCCGTCCTACGCCACAGGTTACAGGTAAGTGCCTCGTTCCATTCTCCTTCGGTCGGGTATCATAAACCGGGCTGCATCATACCGAGCCCATTGTCTTTTTTCCCACTTTGGACGTCCATTCATGGGGGTCGACATAGGAAGAGCCTCGCTGACATTGGCTCCATCGATGGGCTCAATAGGCCGCCCCATCATTCTTCCAGGCATTCCTTACGATCCTTCTATCTGCGTTATCGCTGCTTCTCACCGCCCCACTATCGCCACTAGTTGCATGGATTTACGCAGGGGTTCTAAGCTTGGTCCTCTTCGTCGCCCCTGCTGCCCTCGTATGGGCACAAAGGTACAAAAAGTGAGCGGATTCGGTTGTTATCCGAGCACTTGACCCTGATCTCCGATCGCCTCGCGACAGTGAATTGAGGGGCTCGTGGGACGTCGCTGTTCCCCGAGTGAATCGTCGAAGGCGGGGCAAGTCGGTGGCTCTGATGGACCATCTGCATCAGCAACACAACAGGGGGGAGGGTGACGGATGACGTGCGCACAGACCGCCGTGGAGGGCCTCGAGAGAGAGGAGAGATCGTTTACCGGAACCGCCCTCCGCTGTCACTTCAGAATTGGAGTCCGATCATGGACTTTGGAATTTGAAAACACCCTGATACGGTCGATCTGAGCCTAGCGCGGATGCCTCACCCAGGCGCTCGCTCAGTCGGTTTTGATCCCTTTCGCCATCCAGAGCGCTCGTCCGAGACGCCCTCCCACTGCCGTCACCTCCAGACTCTCCCAGGCCAAGTGGCGTTCGGGGAGGCCAGGCGCCCCCATCGCTTTCGCTCGCTTTCAATTATCCAAATTTTATCCCCTTTTTCTTTTTCCATTTCTTTTTTTTTTTTCCCCACTTCCGTTGCGGCTGCCTCCCTGGCAACTTGGGGACATGCAGAGCGCTTGGTGGAAGAATAGTGTCCGAAAATACAAATTTTGTGGGAACGTTCCTAGTCCAATCGGTCCGTTAGTTCGAGGGTGCTGAGCTGATACCGAACCCCCGCGCCCACTTCCAAGCGGATGCTGGGGAAGACAGGTTTATCAGTTCGGATGTCTCCTCGGAAGTGAGCGGACTGTTGAGGGACGGCGACCTCGTTCTGGCAGGAACCGACCACAACTTGGCCACCAATCCTCCCAAGCGCGCACTGATCCAGCGTCTCTCACACTCCCTTTGCTCCGGCGACAGATCGTGTCAGCAGGCAATCACATAATCGCCACAACGTTATCCTGGACAGCTGACGCTGACGAGAACCGAGCTTTCAATGAACCCCGCCACGTCCCTCGCAGTCGGTGTACCCGACAAGGTCGTGTTCGTGCCGGTGGGAGGGAGAGGGCCCATACTACATACATCTGTATATACCAAAAAAAAGGACGGGTGACACTGATCATACATGACTAGGTTATCCAAATGTGAGTGTGTGTGCGAAGCCATCATGCAGAGAGCTCGAGGATAGTAGATGCTATAGATCTAATAAGGTACAGTGAAACATGAAGGAAAGCGGGAGGAGGCCGAAGAGAATCGAGAGAAAGATAAGAAGGGGAAAAAAATAAAAGATGTGGAAAACAAATGGACTGAGAAAGCGAGAGTCCAATCGTGCGTTCATGCGGCAAGCAAGGGTACGACAGGTATTGCGTATAGAGGTGTGTCAGAGCGAAGCAGAGCATAGCAAGGGCACCATAGGGGGGGTCAGTCATGGCCGGTACTCGGCGTCGTCGTCGTCATCTTCAAGTCTCGGTCGCTTGTTGCTCCTCGTCATCCCGATCCCGATACCGCGGGCCTCAAGGGCCTCCATGGCTGCCTTGGCAGCCCCCTCAGACCCCTTCTTCTGCCTGGTCCGGGTGCGGCGCAGGGCACCGAAAGCCTGTGCCTTGATGACCGCGAGCGTCGAGCAGATAGGGGGGCCACTCGGAGATGGGGATCGTGAACGTGAATTCGTTGCCCTCCGTGAAACGTTGTGGTTGTTGTTGCTGCTGTTGTTGTTATTGTTGTGAGAGGCATAATGGTATGGTTCCGCTTCGCTGTTCTCGCGATCCGGGCTGGTGGTCTCTGTGTTGTTGTTGTTGAAGGGCGGTATGATTGGGAAAGCTTGTGGGTCTGGGCCGTTCGTAGGCCGGCGCTGAGTAGCCATCCGGTACCGTTCGTCGTTGCCCATGACCGAAATGTGAGCCGTCCCGCCATGCAGGGTGAGTTCTGCCCCGTTGGTCGAGTGGCGTCGGAAATTAAAGTCCGACCGGTCGTTTGGTACTGGATTTTCCGGGAAGGGGAACTGGAATGGTGAGGTCATCGTGCTGGAGGAGCTAGAGGTGGTCGAAGCGGAGGGGGATAGGGGACGGTTCGAAGTGAAGGTATACGGGGCAGAGGTATCTAGATTGGGTAAGCCCATCTTTTGGTCTTCCACATATCTTGGGAGGTAGGGAATTTCGGGAGAAGTAAGGTTGGATGCCGTCCCTTCGACGAAGGCGGGGGAATGTGTGGGGGTGGTGCTTCCGGCGTTCATGGGGTCGGCGTGGGTAATAGACGACTGATTCATGCCCTGGGTCCAGCTGGGATCACGAACGTTACCTTCCACGTCATAAGGAGAATAAGGGCCATACTTGGGCAGGCGCTGTTGGGTGTGTATGGGTGAAGCACGGGTATCCATGGACTCTGGGCCGGCGTAAGAGGTTATTGAGGGCGAGCGAGAGGAATAGTCGTGCTGGGGCTGGGCGGGGTAGGGCATACCGCCGCCCATCTGTCCGTTGGCGTCCCTAGTGGCTGGATAACGGTGGGACATGTTTTGATCCGGGTATTGAGAGACATGAGACGGGGAAATCGGGGAGGCTAGCGGTTGAGACTGGCTGGACGAGAGACTAGGTGAGGGATAGGGCATCTGGGAAAAGTCATCCGGGTGGGGGTCGTGTCCTTTCCTCTGGGCCCATAGGGCGCGCCAGAACTTCTCGCGTTCGCGGGCCTCGTTCTTCAACCGGGCGTTCTCCTTGCGAAGTTCGGTCGATTGGGTCTTGGCTTCGGTGCACGACTCCTGGAGCTGGATGACGACCGACTCGAGGTTCGTGACTGGTACGGGGACATCGACGTGATCAGAGGAGGGTTAGGACGGATAAGGGTTTGGAGGGTAGACTTGCCAGCTTCCTCGAGGGTGGCGATGTAGTTTGCCCGCCTGGCACGGAAGGCAGCTTGGGCATCAGCGTTTTTCTTTTTACGCATCGCAGCGTCGTCGGTGAGGGACTTCGCGTTCGCAGGGGGCATCCTTGGTGGAGGGAGGGGGAACGAGGACAAGCTGGGAAATGATGGGATGGACAGAAGCGGACAATAAAAATCCTCATGCTCGACGTTTTATTATTTTTTTCCATATTTTCTCCTCATTTTTTCACACCCAGCTTAGCCGTTTGGGTCTCAAACCTTATTCGGTAAATTCTGTCTTTCCATCACTGTACCTTGTCCCCCAAAGGCTGAGCAGCATCGGCCATCATCCATCATCGACATCCATCACCTGGCACCAAACCATTTGCCTCCGTCTCAGTCCGAGATATCCGTCAGGGTACCCCCGGCGAAAATCCGCCCTCGCTCATCACCTCCCCGGCCATGTCAAGAATCTCGAGCCCCATATCCCCCTTGTCCAGCACACACGCCACCCGTCGGCCGACCCGTCCGTTCAGGGCCAGTGACACCCCATCATCCGCCCGAGCGGGCAATTGCCGAGAGCCGGCCGCAATTTCCAGCCGGACGGAGGCAAGCTGGGACGCAAAGACGTCGGCGAAACCTTTGTTGCGCCAGAACTGAACACACTCACCTTGCCGTCCCTCCACTCCTCCAGTGCGCCTATCAACAGTTGCTCCCTCGTCAGCCCTTTTACGTCAACCGGCCGTTCTTGATACTCGAGTCCCCCATAATTGGCAGTCCCAACGCTCGATGTGTAATCTAAGCCGTGTTCGATCAGCTGTTTGCCAGAACCTGATTACCTCAGCCTCATACCGTCCTCTTGGCTCCGAAACGCTATCACCAACAGGGACTCATCAAAGAAGTCTGCGTCCACGATATCCACCGACTCTGAGCCGTGGCTGCACTCGCACAGCGCAACCCCAACCCCCTCCGCCGTCCCCCAGCGAATCCGGACGACGACGAGAACTGCCACCTGTTTCAGCAATCCTCTTCTAACCGGTTTCCTCACACCACGCACCGTTCTTGACCGCCGCCCCAGCTATCCGCATGGCCAGATACTGCTGCGCCCCAAGACCCTATTCCACCTCGATCAATCCCAGTGGAGAATCAGCAGGAGCACCAAGACGCACCTCTTCCCCATCCCTTGCAGTTCGTTCACGTATCACAATTCGTTCACCCTCTCCCAACGCCACATCACTCGCGGCCGTAAAGTGCGAGTTGCCGTCCTCGTGTGAAACAGAAGCGGAGGCACACGGCGCGCTCGTGGTGCGGCTGAATAACCGAGAGCCTCGGAGCGCGAGTTCTTGGGTCAACAGCTCCAAATTTCGATCCAACCCGCTGAGATCTCTCCGTTTCACTTCCTAACGACCCGCGACGCGGTGAACAACGTTCAAATTAGCTCGGCAATTTCATATCATATGAGACACGAACGTACATGTTGCCATTCGATCCCTGCCGGATCGTTTGCCACCTTACGCGCCCGTTCCATGACTTCAATTAAATCCCCCGTCCCTCCCCCCACACTCCCCAGTTCTTCCAGTGAGAACTTCGGAGCTTGTCCAGAAAACCACTTATCGAGAACGCTCTCCACAAGGCCGGATATCATGTACTCATTCGCTTGCATGATATCGTACCGAGGCGGGATGTGAACCTGTGAATCTGGCGCTTGCGCGTTCTTTGCAATCTCTACAACGTGCACCCGACGCGTCATCCATCTCCGATTAGCCAGGGGTTTCGGATCACCCATAACTGTCCTCACCGTATCGGAGCCAGCCCATGAATTCTCGAAAGCGAGTGAGTTCTACCCGTGCCGTTTTAGCGAGCCAGTTCCCCACCATGACGAGCCTTTGGGTTGCCTGTAGACACCCCTTTGCTTCACTCGCTGAGAATTCACAGAATGCAAAAGTCGGCCTGATAACGTGTGTGATCAGCGTTAAGAACCCCCCAGGCGTTTCAGATTCCTTTACAGTTGGGCCCATCCTTGTACCTCCTCTATCATGAGGTGTAGCCGGTGCGCGGCAGGTACGACCCGCTTCTCCGCATAGTCTCGCACCTTTAACAACGCCTCGAATACGGTGGACTCCCATTTGTTCATCCCCTATCGTGTGGGATGTGAGAACCAGCGTGGGACCCTCTCACTTTGACTCACCCTTTCGGTCGTTTGTTCTGCACTCCCCAAGAAGTCACTGAGAGCTTCGGAGGCCCGCCCCGTCAGGAGCAGACATGACAGGTCCAGCACTGCCGATGGCTGCCTCTCTGTGGGACACGTTTAACGTGGGGAATGTTAGGTAGAGCGAGTGCGACTTACGGCCAAACTGTGTCTGCTTTTTTTCCAAGGCTTCAACCCACTTGGGACCCATAGTCTGCGCACCACCTTGGGCATCCTGACCATACCAGAACTTTTGCATCTCCTTCACGCATCGCATAATATACCAGGTCAGTTCCCTAGCTGTTGATGAGGTCCTTGCAACGTCACGAACGCTCCGACGCTTCATCAGCGTCATTTCGACGATCGTGGGTGCCAGGCATGTCCCGGTTTCCGCAGTTCGGATGTTGATGGAGAAAGTGGGTTCGTCAGGTTTCTTGCACAAACTCGCGATTGGAAAATTCGTGTTGAATAGAAAGGTACCAAGCGGGAAACTTCCGTCGAGGAAACAGTGGATATTCCCCATGTCATCTCCAGCGCAGAGCATACTGTTCGCGTTGCGGTCATCGACCTCATCAAGGTCCTCCTCGCCCTCTTGACGATATCTTGGAGCGTCAGCGGGTTTTATCGAAGCTGATAACGGGTCAGGTGGGAGCGTTGGCCATTTGGCGATGACCTCGGGGAATTTGGCGTTTACGGAAGGTCGTTTCCTCGACCCTTCGAATGCGAAAAGGTCTGTCGCACTGCGTCGAATCAGCGGAAAATGTTGATTCCCGGATACTAGGTTTACACACCTGAGGGGTTTTGTGTCATCCTGTAACGTGTCAAGCAGGGGCAGCATTTTAAGCATCGAGTGAGCAGACCCTGGCTGCGTTATGGTTAACGGGAGAGGGGGAGGACTGATGGGCACGTTTCAATGCTTACAATGTCGTTACCACGCTTCAAAATGTCTGGGATTGCCGTGTTCCCCTGACTCGGCCTTTCATCTTGGAACCATGAGATCATCGTGAGGTGCAGAGACTGCCGGAGCAGATTCTGCTTGATAGATAGGCTACGCTGCTCATGTCCGTTTTGCACAGAGTGGATAGTTATGCGAGGTGGATCATGTGCAACAGCGATAAATTGACCTAGCTATGGGCAATAAGGCGAAAAGGGACTGGTTTCTGGCTGGTCACGACAGAATCAACACGTACAATCCGGACTCCACGTTAGGGCGACTATTTCTTCGGGATTGGGCCCTGAAGCGTCAACTTCCACCTCCCATTTCTTCGATCCCTGTAAATTCCACAAGCTCAGGCGATCTTTGCTGTTCAGAGTGGTGATGAGCAGCAGCAGATCTTTGTCAGGACACATGGCCGTTGGCAGTAGACGCGCCGCCGATGGCAACCGGAACGAAGCAAGCAAATCGATAGGGCTCTGCATTCTTCGGAGGCGGCGGGTGAAGAACGGAAGTGTCACGTGCTCATCGCGAACCCCACCTCAGATCAAACCTGGACTTGTGGCTGGCATAGACGCATTAAAGTATACGATGACCCAGGGGTATAGACTAAACTACCGTGACTTCCTTGGTCGCTTTCCAGCTCGTCCGACAGAATCTCCTTTCTTCGCCCGCAGGCCCTCGGTTTTTGGGCGTTGACCGAGATCACGATCGAAAGAGCTCGTACCCTTCTGCTTCGGTACACCTCGCGTCCTCTTCGCTTTGGCCCTCTGTGGCCCGGCCTCAGGCATACCAATCTTGGCGGGTCTCGTGGCCTTCTTCGCACTACGGATGGAAGCTCCAATAGCACGATGATCCGTTTCGTCCTCTTCTACAGCCATCTTTCGGCGCTTTGCGCGTCGCGTTAGACCGGCAAACTTATCGCGTTTGGGCTGCAGAAAAGAGGTATCACAACGGCTCAAAGGGGGGGGGACAACGACACACTTTATTGGCTCCCGCGGTATGCTGTTTCCTTTCGGATGTCTTGGAAGACATGCCTGATTCGTACTGTTGCTTGCTCACAGCTGCAGAGATGTGAGCAACCAGGTGTCAGAAGCAACTACGGATTTGTGTACCTCTTGCCTGCTGCTTCTCTTTCTCGCTCTGGAACCAGGTACGGGCCGGTCTGGAATAGATCTCGTCCCCATGTTCAAGTAAATTTTGGCCCTTCTTCAGTTCCATCTCGGCCTGACGTAGCTGTGGATCAATTAGTATGGTATTAGGGGACACGCCATTACCGCGAACCTGTTTCTCTTCCGTCTCCTCCTTTATGATTTCAGTTATCTCGCCCTTCAGGCTCTCGAGTTTCTCCGCGAACTTCGCAACCGAATCGGGAGGAACGACACGATGTCGCACCTGATCTTCGCCAGCGCTGTGTTTAATGGTAGCCTTCAGGAGCTTTCTATCCGCCTCCCCGACCAATGTGACAGAGCTAAGTTGGGTGAGTATCAATAAACCATATACCTGCAGGTCTCGTGTTGCGATGCACTCACCGACCCCTCTTCCCGGCTCGCGCCGTTCGACCGACGCGATGCAGGTATTGTGCGAGTTGCCCAGGCATGTCATAGTTGATGACAGTCTCAACTCCCTTGATATCGAGACCGCGAGAGGCTAGGTCGGTGGCCATGAGATAGTCAACGGCGCCGTCACGGAATGCTTGTAACGCCCTTAGCCGCTAGGTTGGACCGGGGATCAGAAGAAAGCCGACTTGAGAAACGAGTTGGTGCAATACCTGCTCCTGTGTCAGATCTCCGTGCAACTCATCGCTTTTGAGACCAAACAGGCCAAAGACGATCCTCATTTGGTGGGTGAGCTTCTTACTACGGAAGAAGATAATGGTCCGTTGTTTGAAGGTCCGTTTGCACAACGACACGAGCAACGCAGACCGATCGGCTTCCTTGCCTGCTCGCACACGGACGAACTCCTGCACCAAGCCTTGTGCTGTTGTGCGCTTTGGGTCCACAAAGAGGCGAACCGGCTTGTCCAAAGACATTTTGATGAGTTCATCAACGGAATCCGTCATGGTGGCTGAAAAAAGCATAGTCTGTCTTGATTGGGGGCACGACTTGATAATCTCCGCAAGTTCGTCAGCGAAACCGTCCTCGAGCATCCTGTCGGCTTCATCCAGGACGAGGACGTCCAAAGTATCGAGCGAGAATACAACAGAGTTCCGCAGGTGATCGATAAGTCGACCAGGGGTCGCAATTACAATGTCAGGGAACGTTCGTAACTCAGCCACCTGAGACTTCAATGACAATCCACCTGGTCAAGACCGTGAGTTTATGTTCGCCCGCGATCTCACAAAAGCGTACCAACTGTCAAGCAAAACCTGATGTCCGTATGCGCGGAAAGCTTCTTTCCGACTTCGTAACATTGGACACCCAGCTCTCTGGTTGGTACCAAGATCAAACAGCGAGTAGCGGCGGCCCTCTTTCCCCGTTCACGATAGAGCAGCCGCTCGATCATAGGAATAATGAATGCTGCTGTTTTTCCAGAGCCGGTGACAGCGTTCCCAACTACGTCCTTCCCCAGCAAGGCGACAGGTATCGTGGCGGCCTGGATTGGGGTTGGAGTTGCAAAGCCGAGGGAAGTAAGAGCCTTGATGACAGGTCGTGAGAGGTTCATAGTGAGGAATGAGTCATGTTGTTCGGAATGTCCAGCGTTGTCCGCGAAAAAAGCCGCTTTCCTGTCCTTCTCGACCTGTCCTTCGTCCGCATCGAGTTCTTCCGAAGAATCCGATGATCCTTCATCCTCCCCCTCCTCTCCCCCATCGGATTGGATCACTTCCACATCCCTTCTTTCCTCCTCTGAAGACACGAGCGGATCGTCCGTGTCACCAGCTTCGAACCCGGCGAACTCGCTTTCATCGCTCTCGCTACAATCCTCGCCTCCACTCGAGCCCGCCTCCGAATCTGAGGGCTGGACTTCGCCCTCTTCGTCTCCCTCGACAAGCGCCCGTTTTCGTTTCTTCGATGCTAGATTCTGCTTCCGCCGTGCTATGATGTCATCAACAGAAATTGGCTCCTGTGCATGTCCGTAAGCACCACGCATACCCCAAGCGAACAGGAATAGGTAACACACGCACCGGCTTGGAACCGGTTTTAATGAAATCCCTCAAGCCTGGAGCGTCATTCCACGTCTCCGTCAGGACATCGACGGAAGGATCGAACACGAAGTCCAGATCGAGCTGTACGACCTCGTCTTTGGGTTTGGTAGATGGTATCGCGACCTCGTCGTCCGAATCTATGGTCATCACATAATCGCCAGAAAGCATGCTGGGCAGAGTTCAGTGGCTCTTTTTACCGGTATACAACCGGCGTCAACAAAAGTTTTTCGTGATCGAGGGGAGTTGAGGAATTTTCCCACGTTCGTTGCGCCAATGCGGATCTGTTCCTCCACGATCACCGATGATCTGTTGAAGTCTCGCCCAATGCCCAACGTTTGAGCGGACCCAAACTGGCGGGTATTCCGTGACAACCGAGTATCAACTCTGCAACAGGAGAGATCTTACAGTACATGGGATGTATGTTACGTTGATTGGCGTGTCAACCAAGCGGGTGTGGGGGTCCGAAAAGAAATGACCTATGAACTTAAAACACAGAACGAGAAGCAGGGACGCTAAAGCACACTGGGTGTCATGGGAAGAGAGCTTCGCTCGACAAACCGATATGATGATGCACGGAACTGGATGTTTGAATCGTCGGAATAGATGGACGTGAGGGCGTGGGTGTGGCAGTGGAGGGGCATGGGTACAAAAAATAAACGAGAACATGAAAGCAAGGTCGGTAAACAAGATGGATGAGGGGGAATACAAATGCACGCGGGGGACAGGGTTGGAACCTGTACATGTAGGGGCAAGCACAGTTGTACTATGATGCCCAGAAGATAATCTTGCGGAGGATTGCCGTGTCTTTGGGGTACTGTTCGCGGGTACTGTGTTGCTGTACGCTGACGTTGATCCCGTGCTCCATACCATCCGGGTCATTCATGGACATGCGAGCGTCACGCATCTAGGGGTGCGAAAACAACATCAGGTGCCGAGAATATCGCGCAACGAGCAGAATCACCTCAAGATCCATAATACAGTCTGTGACCAACAAACTGTTGATCGCTGGGCGTTCTTCGAAGGTGTATTCCGGCGATTGTCGGCATTGCTCCTGCGCCTGGACAGTTCCAGCGATGAACCTTCCGATCATATTGAACTTAGCCCAGTGGATCCTTGATCGATGAGCATCGCTATAGTCAGAGTTGCCTTCGTGAGCGCGGATCAAGTCGAGCAGGTGGACCTCCCTGAGCCCCATAAGTTAACCATACAGTCGCACATAGTCGAGCGGAGTACTTACAGAGCGGGGATACAAGCCCCCTTAGTGTTCCGCAATGCCATCCTGTACGCTCGATGCGACCTGATGGCCTGGAACAACAGGTCCCAAGACTGGTACGATTTATAGGCCTCCAAAGCCCTTTGTTTGAATAATTCCATAGGCAAATCGCCGGAGTATATCGCAGCATTGATACCGGCGACGAGGGCGCGGAGGCCGGAGTAATTGTTGAGAACACGGAGCGAAACACCAATCTCAACGAACCGCTCTATCTGTTTTGCGCGAGCCTTCGGTCGGTCATGGCAAAGAATTAACGAGGCAACCCTGAAGGAGAAAGGCCGGTCAGCCCCCGCAAGTCATTCCGTGGATGCAGAGCCTCACCAGTCACCAATGTGATTGGAGAAACGATTAAACCTCGCAATTGTATCCGTCTCCGGGTCCTTTGGCCCAGAGGACAACGTGTGCTTCAACCAATGTCGAGGCTAACGGAAGGCGTTAGACAAGGGCTGGGGAGTCCGCATAAATGTCAACATGCCTGAATAATGAGGAATAATCCCTTTTGAATTCTTGTAATTTCTTGGGCAACATCCATCGGAGTCAAAACAAATAGTTCCGCACTGATGCGCTGCAGTTCTCGGAGGATATGCTTTTGCGAGTATTCCAACTCCCCGTTATGAGGTGTTGTGGACTTGGGTGCCGACCTGCTGAGCGGTAAGCTGTGCTTCCGTTCTCTTATGCCGGAGACTTGTGTGGGGGAGGCTGGCCGCGCGCTTGTGGAAGAGACAACCGGGCTCTCAGGTACGGGGGATGCAGAGCGTACCTCCTCCTCGTCGAGCATGCTATAGGAATCGTCACTCTCTTCCGTCGAGCTGTCGGTTTTTAACGCCCAGCTGGCGTCTCTGTCGACAACGTTCGGCAGCGTTTCCAGGAAGGGAAGGAACTCTAGCCCGTAATGGATGAGATAGGTCTTCGCAATGATGGATTTGACGAGTGCAGATAATGCGCCGGCCGTCCCACGGACCGCAAAATCATAAGGGTAATCCCTAATCCAGTCCGCCAACAGACGACAAATACTGGCTGGGTATAAATTTTTTTGACGATGGTAGAAAGATCAGGGACGGACGAACTTCATCTGAGCTAAACACGCAAACATCGGATCTGCAGTTTCTTGGTCAAGCTGTCGCATCTTCTTCTGCATGGTCAACAGCACGCTTCGAGGGGTCGCGAATCTTCGGTAGGTGAGCATAAAATTCGAGACGTATGTTGCGTCTATGGGAAAAACTGGGTCAACCAAGGGGATGCGGTGGATAGAAGTTGATTACCATCGTCACTGACTACCGAGAACAGTAACTTCTCGAAGAGGTCGTCCAGGTGCGCCCAGGGCGAAAGTCGCCTATCAGGTGATACGACCTTGAGTAATGACACGACAATAGGTCGATCTGGGGCGGTGCCGCCCGAGATCTTTGGAAGGAAGACACTCAACTGGTCTTGTCTTCTGGGGACTGGCTGGGAATCCAAATTGTCAGAACTGCGATTCGTCACACCCCCATTGGTACCTGTTGCAGGTAAAGATGGTTGACTGTTGAAATCATTGATGGCCACCTGATTGCCAGTTTCTCGTTCATCCCTTTCACGGGCAAGAGATAGAAGGTCGTTATGGGATCGCGCGCGCGTCGGTGACTTCGACGGAGTGTGAGATGTCGGTGGAGAACCGGCAAAGTATGGAGTGTGATATTTGGATGGGGTGGTCACCTGTGTTCCATCAGTGGGAGGAGGATTGAGTAAGGGTCTCGAGAGGTCCCAGGGATGGTTGGAGGTGTTCAATACGTCAGGAGAGGCGGGATTACGATAGACCGAGTTTGAGTCAACTCGGGTTGACGCTTTTGGGGAATCAGGGGCTGCGACAAAGGATAGAAGACAGAGTAGAGAATGCTCACATCTGTCCCGATAGATTGCACGGATCATCCAGTCAAAACACCTCCGCATCTTATCCTTGCCGGAGTCGTCATACATGGAGACTTCTACCAAGCCTACCTTATGGTGACGAAGCATGGTGGCGGCCGTGTGTGGGTCAACTTCTTTGACGGCGTCTGACTTGCAAGCCATGACCACAGTTGGTAATTCCAGGTCATTGTAACCACCTGATAACCTTCGTCAGGGTATTCTCGGGGAGAGGAAAGTTGATTCGTACAAACTAGGCGTTCCACGTGGGTGAACGAGGTCAAGGACGAGGAGTCGTAGCAAACGATGACGCCATCGACTCTCGGAGCGAAATCAGGCCAAACTCTACTCGACGGATTGTCGAGGTGGAAATCCGAGAGATCTGCCTCGAAAACCCGAAGGGACCCAGTCATGTTCGGACCTTGATTAATCTTGCCGAGCCTCGAGGTGTCTGTGGAAGGGAGTGTGAGGTTGTGTAGACGGTTGGTAGAAAGGCCAAACCTACAACGAAACTGGTCCTTTCCATCTGTCACAGGCATGCCGATCGTGGGCTCGGACATCGCGTATGCCTTGCAACCTTTCTTAATGATACTGCTCTTCCCACATCCAGAACAGCCAACAACAGCGACAGTGACCAGGGATTTACCTGGCATCTAGGGTGAATGAGCCTATGTCGCAGGAGATGGGATGTAGGAACGTACGGAAGTGAGCTGAGTGTTGATAACCATGGCTACACCGCTGGTTGGATTGTTCATACCAACGCTACCGCTTCGAGTCCTCGAAGTGGAAGACTTTCTGAGAGGGTTATACTGAGATGGTCCGGGAAGGGTACTTGTTCGAGCGAGATCGTTTAGAGGCGACGGACGGGGTCTGGTTGGGGGTACGTTCGAAGGTAGGGGCTCCTCTGAGGTGCGACGGGGTCTATCTCTACTCTTATATGACCTGGGTCGGTGGGTGGGGTCGGAGAGGGTGCGGGGAAGGGAGGACTCCCTGGAACTGGTATCAGCGGTGCTGACGCTGTACGTTCGAACTCTGGACGGAGAGGGGGGGCGGTCATTAGGAGAGGTCGTAGAGCGGGCGGCGGCGGAAGTGGTCGAAGGTTCGTCGGGGCGACTGAGACGAACGAACGAGTCGACGGAGAGTGACTTTCTTAGGTTCGATGGCGAGCGGGCCGTCGTGGGGGACATGAAGGAGCCCTCGACGTCTATAGGGGGCAAGACGGGTTTGCCGTCGGCTGGCATCGTCGTCGTCGTCCTGGACGGTCGTTGGTGTTGTTGAAGAGAGGGTCGGTCGGAGCTCTGCCGCCATCATCCCACCTGACCTTCCTCATACTGTTATCCTTGCCGTCGATGGCGCTGTCGTCTAGCATGTACTACACGTGTAAGACGCCTTCATAAACCTTTCGTGCCTGCAGCGTCCGACAAGACACCACCCCTCTCCCCTCCAAGATGGCTCCCCTCAAGGCGAGATATCACCCATACCTCTTCCTCCTCATCACCCTCTGCGCAATGGCCGAGCTTGGCCTCACTTCCTACCTCATCAACGTTGGCAATCAGATTGGCTTCGTAGGGACTCGTTACCATTCCCTGTCGGTGGCAACAACAACTCGTCGCTTTTCTCCATCTGACCAACGCGCCCTAGCTTGATATTGTGTCTCTTCAATTCGGTCAGTCCCCGCTCCGTTTTCATCGGCCCTGACTGTGCCACTCACCTCCTCCCCAGGTCTGGACCGTTATCTTTGGAGCCGCTTACACGATTTGGATCGTGAATGGCGACCTCCACCTGCTCGCCAGCATGGCCAGTTCATTCATCTGGCTTCTTCTCACGTCGGTCCTATGGGTACTGCCTTCCTTGTTCCCTATCGGGGATCCCGCGCTAACAATGGCATCCAGGGTACCGCGGCTGGGGTTCTGCATAACACCCGAACAGGTGGAAGCTGCCCGGGACGGCCTACGATCTCCCGGTAAGACCAAGTTCCTTCACTTTCCCCATCGCCCTTCTGATTACGAAACTCCGCAGATGCCGCCAGTCCTTAACGGTTGAGGCCCTTGGGTGGACTGAGTTTGGACTTTGTCTCGTTGCTTTCCTCAGCACCACCCTCTGGATATTCGCCAGTAAAACCAATCCCGTACGCCCCTCCAGTTCTCGTTCCCTGTGTTGATGCTCAAACCAAACGCGTCATCCCTCAGCGCAATAGCTATTACGGGGTCTGATTCCCCCTCTGGCTTCCCTGGGGAGGTGTTGGTTTCAACGTAGGGTTCCGCATTTTATGATCCCATAACCACTCCCATCTAGCCGGCCTGGATGCTGACCTCACGATTCTTCCACACACCCACCTTCTGTACCGTACCTCGCCACAAATTATACACGCTTCTACTCAAAACAAAATTAGTGGCATGCAGGCCCATTTCGTTCATCCGAGCACGACCTGCGGCCTGATCTATGATATTGATAACCGACTCGTCACGATCTGCCATGACTCCATATCATGGGTTTGCTGCGCTCCTCATCCATCTACCGTACCTTCGTGCCGCCCCCACATCCTTCCTACAATGACTACCAGCGACACATGTACAAAATTGAAAAGCTTAACAACTTTCGGTTTCTCTACTCTCTCCTCGCGTCCAAATCTTCGTATCCACTTCAGATCGAGGATATAGTTTCGAGAGCTATCTGCAGAGAGATCCAGCTCATCGGAGAGTTTGCAGATGTCTCGTATAGCCTCAT
>Ga0307516_10004968_pt1 | contig 16149 bp, 23 predicted proteins | sample 19_EM_MG_FD_203310 | JGI IMG/M metagenome (GOLD analysis project Ga0307516, IMG submission 203310) | Populus trichocarpa ectomycorrhiza microbial communities from riparian zone in the Pacific Northwest, United States - 19_EM | ecosystem: Host-associated > Plants > Roots > Unclassified | place...
AGTCTGTCAGACGGTCCCAGAATGGACACCTGTCACAGATCACATGGACTTTGGAACCTTTGGGATAATGGACATTTGGTGTCACAGGTCACACCCCGCGGACAAACGGTCGTAATAGTACAGTACATACATACTTGCAATCACGACCAGTCTTGCCCTTCGGCACTCTCGGTGAAATATATACACGCAAACAACCGATTTAGCGGGTACCTATGTTTCGAGCGTCACCCTGGGTAAACTACAGTCCTACCACTGACTATCAAGGTCATATGGACCGCGATATTGACATGGACGCTCCACAAATCTCAACGCTAATAGAAGAGGCTACGCCACCACCACAGACGAAGTCCAGTGTCGTACGCAAGGGAAAACAGGCAAACAAACCTTCAGCGACGTCTTCGTGGCCTCGACCGCGCTCGAAGAAGTCGCACACCGATGAAGAGTATGATGAAGTAGAAGAGGAGGAAGACCAGCTCATAGATGACGACGACGACATGATGAAGCCTCTGCCCCCTGCATCTTTGCCGCCTTCCGGCCGCTCCACGGATCCAACTTCGAAACGGAAAACACCCACTAAACGGAAACGGAAAAGTGAGAAGAGAACAGTGTCAGACGAGAAGAGACCCCTCGAGAAGGCTAACCCGAGCCACGCGGGTGCCGTCGATCTGGCTCCGACGATCAGTTGGTTTAAAGCGGCACCTTCTGAAATGCCAGAAGACTCTGGGCCGACGGATGGCCCGCAAGTCGATATGCTTGGTGATGAAAACATATCAAGCATCGCCAAGGAATTTGCCACGCCAACGACCAAATCGCCCCGGAAAGTTGCTGCGTTGCGAACAAAGAAGACTCCGAAGTAAGATTTTCCTTTACTCCATCTTATTCCTTTTCGCCAATAATCGGTCTCAGAAATAAGACCGCGTTGCCAATCCTTGCGGACGACACAGGTATTGCGAGCGAAGGTGCGTGCCTCCACCGCGTCCAAAAAAAGGTCTCGCGGAATTCAAATAACTTTGGGCAGGGTATGCGGGCACAGCAGCTTCCTCCCCTATGAACCCACATTTTGAAACGAATTCTCCTGAACCTGAACCCACTCTTTCCCTCGAACCAACCCCCCTCACGGAGGAAATGAATCTTGACAATGTTCCTTTGCCAGTTTATCCCCTACCAACCAAACCATTTCCAGTTCAACCGCCACCTAAAGTTCAAACCGGCTTCGCTCCTGCCGCTGTTTTGGACAGAAATCCCCTGAAGGTGAGGCATTGGCGTGTAGCCCATCGTGAAATCCGGGGGATCGCTGGAGGGCGTTGGTTTGCGCAGTCTTGGGTGGGCGAGAAAGATTCGGAATATGCTACCGCTTCCTCCAAGAACACGGATGAAAAAGCTTCTGGACCTCGATACGCCGTATCAGCCCCAGTCGGAAAAGGGTCGGGCAAAGGAAAGAAGGCAAATGCGTCGTCCTTGGCAGCTTCCGTCGCTCCTTCCCGCTCTGGCTCGTCCATTCCTGATGCACCATCAACTGGGGCTGCACACGGTCCAACTAAAATGCGCACTGTCATTGGGCCTCCCTCAGAAGGGGGCGATTCCGATGCAACAGCGATACCAGCATCATAATATAATATCTCCTATACTACCCTTTCACCCTAATAGAGACGTTTTCCTTGGCTAACTTGAATACATGTAACATAAAGACTTTCCAGGAATATTTGGCATCCCCTGAATTCTAGAATCACGTGGGCTGATCGCCACTTTCGTCCTGCTCCTAGTCCGCTGGTGGAGCTAGTCCACGTCCTTCAGAACATGAGCAATGCCTCTCCAATTCTTCCTGCCACTGGAAGCCCAATAGCGAGTGTCACCCAGGGTTCTGCTTGGATTTCCGCGCGAGCAACGCAGCGTGGTCCGTCTGCCGTTCATATTGTCTCTGTACTGCAATTGTGTTCAACGTTTTGTGGCTAGCCGCCGCTCAACAGACATTTGTCTCGGACCCAAAGTATAAGAAATACACTCAGCAAGTAGAAAAGTGTCTCAACTCTTTCGAAAACATACATGAGTGGGCGGATTGCATCGCGTTTTTGAAACAGCTTTTGAAGGTGCCTTTACATCGGCTCATCCCTATGGAATGACCTATTTATCGGGATGGTCTAGACGTTCCAATCGTACACGCAGTTCAAGGAAATTCCACGCAAACTGATCGTCGCCAAGCGTCTTGCACAATGTCTGAATCCTGCTCTCCCAACTGGTGTACATCAACGCGCGTTGGATGTATATTCCCATATCCTGGCAGTACTAGGGGTGAGCTTCCTCTCTTATATCCGACGAAGGCGCGTCGAGATTTTTCATACAGCCAGACGGCCTGCGTGTCGATCTCGCAGTATGGTCATCCGGGTTATTTCCATTCTTCGAATATGCCGCTACATCTGTCAAGGTGAGAAAGAAGGGAGGGACCTGTTATACGTCAAAAGTTAACGGTTTTGCTCAGCCAGCCCTGCTGAATCTATTTGATACACATTATCTGCCGCTGCAATCAGGTCTTCGTCCATTAATGAAGTCCTTCATCATCGCTTTATTACCCGGGCTGGAGGAAGAGACGAGTGAATTCTTTGACAAGGTGACTTCAGGATTTTCTGCCCGGGAAGCTGTTATTCGAACATGAAACTAGGTTCTGAACCTCCTGGACCGCCTTTCTCGAACCGTGTCACCATCCTTTTTCTTTGAAACTGTCTGGTTGATCATGCTGACCACACCGTCAGCTCGAGGCACTTCAATCAACTACCTTGCTCGTCGTTTGACTGTCAATGAAGGTAACTGGTTACATTCTAGTCCATCTTGGTTTTACTTGATTACTTACTTCGCCATGAATAGACATTTCAGACGTAGCTGGCAAGGACATGGGGTTGATGATTCGGGCATTCGCTTCTGCCCTCGAGGACGACGATCTACTCGTTCGCAGAGGAGCTCTTGACATTTTACTGCAGTCACTGCGAGTCGACAGCACCGCAGTTTGTAAAGCTCAGGCCAACGATCGGGCGATCTTGATGCGTGCTGCTACCGGTGTTGTCCTTCGACGTGATCTGTCGTTGAATCGACGGCTGTACACCTGGCTCCTCGGCTCTGACGAGAAAAACGATCGACAAATAGATTATTTCAAAGAACACGCCCTTGAACTTCTTCGAACGACGCTACAGGTTTGTGCAGCGCTATAACCTCTGTTTTACTTCTCACACCGAGTTTCCAGAATGAAATGTTCTCTCCATCTAAGGATTACTCAGAATCGAGACCGTTCAAGATATTCGTATCTCTACTGGATAAATGGGAGATTGGTGCACCTCTCACCCAGGTCTTGGTCTATGATGCATTGAAAGCCATCAAAAGCCTTGTCAACAGTTCCCCAGATGGCAGTGACGATGTCGTATCATCTCTAGTTCTAACATCATGAATGCCTTCTTATATTTCCGACCTCTATAGGTAAATATGACGGCTAATACACTCTACGAGGCTGTGGAACCCCAAATTATGTGGAAGCAACTCCTCGTTCCCATTTTTGCGGAGATCACCGGAGACGGGACTCAGTTTGAGGTGATAGTTATCCTTTGTTCTTCGCACTCGGAAGTTAATAGGGCATTGTTAGGCTATCCAAATGGGTTTGTTTGTGCTGAAAACATTTCCTCAGGATGAAGAAATCCAGACGATACACCTCCCAATCGTATTTACCGCCATCCTTGACATCGCGAACGTAGGTCATCAACCTCAGTTTCTTGGTCCGGTGATTTAAACTTCTAATAGTATCAGAGACTTTTCATGAAAGCGCCCTTGCCCCCCATTCGGGAAACGCTTCACTTGCTGGAGGAGATGCTGCAATATATCTCCCAATCCTCTCTGACGCAACGGCCTCGTGTCAATGGCCAACTCGAGCTCGGCATTGCAGACCGGCCGTTCCTCTTTGCTTGCAATTTATACGGCATCAACCCGCGTGGAATACCCGAACGACATGGCTCTTCTTTTGCCGTGCCTGTTGCATCAGCCTTTGAGAGCTTAGCTTCTTTGAGTCTCAGCTGCGCCCAAGATTTGATCAACAATTCAGAATATGTTGTAGATCTGCGGGAAGTTTTTTCGTCGTCTCTTATCCTCATGGAGAAACTTTCTGGGAGACTGACGACACTAGTCGAAGTCTCCTGGGAACCCTCCAATTGGCTCCAAATCGTTCTACAAGGGTTGCATCACGAAGTAGGCGCATGTTCCGACCTGCAACTTTAGATTTATCCTTACAATTTTTGCAGTCCGCTACTTTTATGACGGTTGATCGCGTTATCTCCTTGCTCATCGCTTTACACAAAACTGAAAACCTGGAACCCCGTCCCTTCATCGATGATCGTCGAATAATGGGCAAGATCATCACAAAGCTACTTAGGTACCTCCGACCGAACTACTCGGCATACCATGTGCGAGCAGTCAATTTGATATTGTCATTGGAGGCAGCGACGAAAAACTGTCACATCGAATCCATATTGGCCCAGACCTTGACGTCTGTGGAGTCTCGCAACGTTGGAGAACCTTATGAGGCTTTTGGAGTCCTCTGGAGGCTAACAGGTCAGTGACTCCTTTATCATAAGTTTTGCTTCTAAGCTTGAATCGAAGAGGATAATCTCCTGCCTGGCTTCCGCTTCAAGGTCCCAATGATGATCGTGCTAGACACTTTGAAGAGCGACGACCCGCACCTTCGCCGAATTGGAGAAACATGGATGCGCTGCAGCCTTAAATCCTACCTTCGACTTCTCGACCCTTTCTTGAATGAGCTTTTAGACCCTTCCATCCAACGTGTACCGTCAACCGCCAGATTAAATGGCAAAGAACTCCAGATTTTCGTATACGAGCGACAATTTGATCAACGCTATATCAGCCATCTTCTCGATCTGCTTCTCATAATCATCCGGTTTGGAGGCCAAGGGTTTGCAAAGACCGCAGGGTCCACACCAATACGACGCTCCTACGACGCAGGCCTTGTTGAACGAGTAGAAGCAGGTGATATGCAGTGTTCAATGCTTCTGTGGGTTTGCTAACATGCCCAGGAGGATTAATTGATCAAGATGCGAGTTACCTTGACGTTCTCATTGAGGTTGTCCTGCGGTCGGTCAACTCGTGATTAATTATATCATATGCCTATTGAATATTTTATAGCTTCATTCAATCTGAACCGAGCCTCTTCCACAAGCCGACGATGGGACCACTTAACGCGGTAATCCAGTCCACCGCTGTTGATCTTTTGCAGGCCATAGTAGTCCGCGGCGACGTTGACGGTGCCATGGAAAGCATTGAAGCAATTGTAATCGGGAAACTCTATTTTTCGATTCATTTGCACCGCCTCGATTTACAGAATAAATTACTCCACCTCCTCCACTCGGTCATATCTGCATCAACCGCTGACGATTCAGCTAGTCAAACGGCCCAAAACCAGAACTATGTGGGGAAGTATCAAGAAAGTGCATCCAGCAACATTGCGGTACATGACTCCGATCCAGGACCCCCCGGATATTCTGCCAATCCTTTGCTGATTCAAGCTCTTGTTGACGGTATTGCGGACCGAAGAAATCGACCAGTGCTACAACACTGGTTGGACTTCATTCTGATGGCTGTTCCTCAATTCCAACCTGGTCTTCAAGGAGCTATCGGCCCTTTGAATGATTGCTTATGCCGTCAACTAGACTATTCTCTCCAGGATATTCTAGCATCAGCGAGGAATCAAGACTTAGTCCAGGATGCCATCTCTTCAACTACTGATGCCGAAATGATCATGCTGCTTAATGGGCTGGAGCGGATGATTCTGCTGAGCCTTGCCACTATTTCCGCCACAAGTTTATCCGAAGATGAACCTACCACCTTGGAGAAATCATCATCAGAGAACACCGGACTGCTCGGGTACGTCTCGACTGTATTCGCTTCAGAGGGTACACAACAAATTTCCGGTGAACAGCTCACGGTAGATTTATTATTCCTCAACCAAACTACATTCTCATCCTTTCTCGTAGGTTCGATCTCCCGCATATAAATCTTTGGATGAAGGTATCCGGGTGTTGTATTCCGTGTGGGGCGCACTAGCTTGGTCAAATCCAAGTTCCTCCAAGGACGAATCGTTATCACTCATCTCCAACCGAACGCGAATGCGGTGTCGGAGAGTCCTGGAAAACCTGTTTCGTGTGCAGCCTGTGGAGGTCTTCGAGTCCCTTGTCGATTGTTGGAATAGATTTTCTTCCGTATGTCTGTCACCATTTCAATCGTCCACTTGCACTCTTGCTCAAACCTCATTGATCCAAGAGCTCTAATATCTCAAGAGATGCTGCCTTCGAACTTGTGGATGTACTGATTACCAATGCTCAGACTGCTGTCCACATGATGTGTGAAAGCATATCCTATCGTCTATCAGGGATGTCGGAAAAGATCAAGAGACAAACGATCAATCCTAATCTGTCAATCCTCTTCTTACTTCCCCCATTTTTCTACTCACCTTTGACAGGAACGATGCGCTTCTGTTCAAATTTATGGGCCAATATTTACGCCGGTTAGAAGACCCTCTGATAGTTCGAGTTTGGGGGCGTTTTCTACAACTCATCAAAGACATCGGTGCCATGCGAGATTTCAGAACACATCACTTTCTTGCCCTTAGGTTTGCCTCCCATTCCTGTTTTTTAATGATGGCAACTCGACACGGCATTTGTTAGTTGTCTATCCATTTTAGCGGAAAAGATGAGTCAAACGACGGCCCTGGAGGATCGGCGCATTCGTAAAGAATTTCAGGTAGGATGAGGTTTTCTCGAGCCATGAATGAGATAGTAGCATTAATGCCCTGCTAGGAACACTTTGGAAAACTCCTGGATTCAAGCGTCACGTTTGTCGGCCGTTCATATGACCAGGGTTCTTGGATTCGCCGTAGTACCAAGGACACTCTTGCCACAAACGGCAGAGAATCTCCTGCTCTGCGCGGTAATATCATTGCCCGGCTGAATATGCTGTAGTTGACATCCTTGATAGATACAAAGTCGGACGACAAAATTGATGCAAGCCTCTCCTTAGACACCCCTAAACTTGCTGCTTCGGCAGAACTTGTTATGCAGGTGAGTCGGAGAGTATTCATTTTGCGAGTATTTAATTATCAGCAATGTAGATCAATGAGTTTGTGGCATCATGTGCCATATCCAACTTACGAAAGTTTTTGGTTGAAAACGACAAAATTGTCTCGACATGCAATAACATTGTGTATTATATTGTCAACCCTGCCATGAGAGGGAAGACCAGGTTCGTATGTTATCATATTATCGACATGTACTGAAGGTTACATGTTTTAGACCACTGGATATCGATCCAACGGTGCTTGCAATGATTCGCGAAATGGCCAAAATTCCGGCTACTATCAAAGCTTGGAAAACTCCAGTCATAGAAATCTTAAACGACAATCGACTCTTCAATTGCAGTCCAGACTCTGCGAGACAGTGGAGTCCCATTGTCAGGACATTGTTCGAGACAGATAAGGCTGCCTTTCCTGAACTACTGGGTATCATCTTTTTTCAGTCGTGAACCTTCTGATTCTGACCACCGGATCCAACAGCCAAGGTTACTACCGCACCATCCGCTAATATCTTCACCAACCGAGAGTATGAAATATTGCTAAGATCGCTGAACGTGCGGAGGCTTTCTTATGTGCTTTTTGTCGGAGACAAAAATCATTTCCTGACCCAACTTCCGGTGATCCAAGAAAAGTTGGTCGATATTTTCAAGAACGTCACATCTCCCGTAGTGCAAAGCGAGGTTTTCCTCCTTATTCGAGTCCTCCTTTGTCGATTGTCGCCGAATAATATGACAAGCTTTTGGCCCGTGCTTCTCACAGAACTGGTGCGTCAGCGCTATTTGGGAATCGATAATAGTTCTAATGCCGATGCCGCCAGTATCGCATATTTGATCAGACCCTGACTACCCTCCCAACTGATGGCTCAGAGGACTTATTGTTGATCCTTGCTGCCAGTAAATGTCTGGACCTGTTACTTGTCTTACAAACACTAGAGTTTCAGATGTAGGTTGTCTTCTCTTTAATTCTTTCGATAATATAACTCATCCACGCTGTCTAGACATCATTGGATGTTCGTAACCGATACCGTGGATGCAATTTATCACCCCGACAATTGGTTCCCGGAAGCTATGATGGACCAGTTGGCGGAGATTGTGGGAGCTCTTCCTGTCGTGGTAAGTTTCACGTTCAAGGAAATCATCCTCCTCTTCTCATGGGACTCTGTATCAAGGGGACGACACATAATGGATTTATTACGCCGCACCTAGGAACGATTGCTGATCAACAACATGGCCGACAGCCGCTGCTTAATTCGCTGAGGCAAATAGAGAGTGTGCGAGACTTGATCCCGTTCTTCTCTAACGTGAGCATTACGTCGTATGAAAGCGTGTATGCCAGCGGGGGGAATGTGGACTGGGAAGCAGTAGAGAGTGGTATCCTCAACGATATGTTTGATGGGCGGTAGCGATATCGCAATATTGGGCCTTATATGCACTGCATTTGACTTTACTCACCCGGTTCACATAGTACTCCCTCTCTGGTCTACCCGTCGATTTTTTCACAATCATATGTTCGAACCAAGTGCTGAGAAAAAATATGGATATGCAAGAAAGCCCTACACACGTTGGCGACGAAACAAACTCGATCGAACGAATCCTGGTCTCGAATAAAGAGAGAAAATGTAGTAAGTGAGTGAAGGACAAGCAAAGCCGGTCGCTATCATGATATAGTATCACATCATCTCAGAAATCTCCCCAATTACGTCGGAACTTGTACTGCATTCGACCCTGAGCGTCAGTTTCTCAGCTTTGCGATGCTCTGAAGAGAGACGTCTACCTTGTACGGTACACCCTTCCTCATTCTGTCACCTGCATCCACGGGAGGTTTGAATCCCCCTTTGCCAGTTCCCCAGTCGTCTTTCTTCTTGCCTTCTTCGGCCGCGGTCTTGAACCGTACACTGGGATCTTGCTTCTCAGGCGGTGTTACGCGGGTCACTTTAGGTATTGGGGGCCCTCCAGCGCTCGTAGGCGTTTTGTCTTCTTCATGTTTCTCATGAGACTGGAGGACTTCCTCGACGCTGATACCCTGGAACTTGGCTTCTCGTTCCGCCTCCTCGCGTTCAATCGCTTCGTGCTGAGCAAAGTGTTCGAGGTCCTCCGGATGGTTATAAGATTCGTCAGTCTGAGTCTCTGGTGTTGAATGGTGCTCCTCTGTGGAAGTTTAGATTTGCGGAATTTATTTCAATTGCGAAAAGTTTCACCTTCGTGGTGGAGGAAGAATTCTGAGAATCGACGCCGGTGAGTGACAAGTTGGGTAGGTGTAGGAGTTGGAGACATACCACTCTCTACGTCGTAGTGATGACCTTCGGCGCCGATGTTCTGGAAGTTGGGTAGCCCATCCAAGCCAACCTTCTCGAGTTCCTCTGGCGATATTTTGCCATCGTGGTCCAAGTCTATCCGTTCGAGCACACTGTTTACGATAAAATCCGCTTTCTTCTGTAGTTCATCCGCATCCTGAGTTATGTTCACTGTAAACCGAGGAGTCCGACACATAATGTATGGGTCTCCCACCTTGAACTTCTTCTTTGAATACACATGATGTACCCCATAGACCGCCTCTATCTCTGGACGGTCCCAGAAGCCGTCACTATTTGTAGATTCGGTATTAGGTGAGGCACGCGACATTGCATACTGACCGGTTCAAATCATGAAGCTGGTGAAAACTGCGGGTATCGAAGGAGTCACTGGAAGGATTGAGCCAATATGTGAGAGAATGAAAGGAGAGCAGTTACATATGATGTTCGGAGGACATCTTCAATGTAACGCTTAGTCGACGCATCCCTCAGAGACGTGGATGGACCTACGTGTCGCTGGGCATATTGCTGGATGGTTTCACCCGCGGCTGGTCCTTCATGTCCTGCATGACCGGATGTACGAGGGGGGAGGGCAAGTAAGGACAGACAGAAGACAGCTCTCATTTGGAGGGACACGGATTGGTCAGCACAAGTATAAAATATGTCCCATTTTTGATAATTAAATATGATTAAATAAGTAAATAAGTTCAGTTATGTACATATTTACTTTACTTTACAGGAAGGATTGTCGTCACAAGGAATGCAAGTACAAAAGAGTGCAGAGTTGAGTCCATATTAGTACATCCACTCAAAAAACCAAAGCGGATCCCCCGATAAAAGCAGCAAACAGGATCAGTAATTGGTATCTTGATCCCCCACCCAAGGTGTCCCAACGAGGAGGGCCGTTATTCTGTCCCACGTAGGCGGGGTATGTAGTGACAAGTGCCTGGGTCGGACTATCTGCACCGTTAACGGTTTGGTAGGATTTAGTTGGTGGTTGGGTGATAATTTGGGTGTGGATGGTCTTGACCCCTGTGTAAATTTCCCCCAATTCATTCAGAGCACCCTTGTCGCCCAAGAGGTCTGCAAAGAAGTCAGTTGAAGGAGATACGTGCATCGTATGTAAAGAACATACTGTAGATATTTTCATCTTTAGGACGCTAGATATGTACAAGTCAGTGAAAGTAATGAAGAGATATCGAGTAAAACTTACAAAGTATCCAAACCAGGCATAGCGTTCGATCCAGTCCAAGCCGTCCATGTAAATGATAGTATCGTTCAGGAATTGGGCGACTTCTGCAAAATCCTTCAGTTGCAGCAATAGATACGACTGCAATGTGTGCTCTAACCAGTCTCATTCGCAGAAGTCGACGCATACTCGGTGACCCATATCGGCAGATGAGGGTAGAGACCGTGAATAGACCACAAATAGTCGTAAAATCCTGCAGTCCCTTCGCCGTACCTAAGAGACGTCAACCTTGATCTCGTCAGACAAATGTAACATACCAGTGGAGGGGAAGAAAGTCAATCGTGCAGGTCTTACAGGCCGCGAAGAAAGCATCTAACCAGGGTTTCCCGGTCGGGGACCCAGTCACTGACGGTCCCCCAAGGCGGACGCCGAGCGCTTTAAGGGGTTCGATATGCTGCATCCAGAGTTGGGCTGCTGTGGTGGGATCTACATTGGATTCGCTTTGGGAGTCAGGTTCATTGAACCCCTTCGTCCGAGTTTCAGTGCTTGCATTATTTAATTTAAAGGGGGGAAATAAACTCTCACTAGTATCGCTTTCGGGCTCTGCTTTACGACAGCAGCCTGGAACGTATCGATAGCGACAGAACCCCATTGCATGGGGATGTACTCCAGATTGCTCTGAGAAAGGTAGGCAGCTGGTCTATTGGCCCAGTCATATACCCAACTGGTTTGGCTCTTGGTCTGATTGGCATTGATCAAGTCGCCAGGCGTATCTGCTGCTGAGAATGCTATGCCGCGTTTCGATGTCGTGTTGAAGGCGCAGGCGCAGAGAGCGACGGAGAGCCAGAGAACGAAATGGAAGGAGAACATGTGAAGGGGGAATGGAGGGGGCATGCAGGCCCATCCGGAGGCTCTATATGTTGATTCACCTCTGCCGTACCTATGATATCGGAAGCAGGGCGGACTGGCGCACAGCGCGGTCAGGGGAAATAAGTAGGCGTCAGAAGTTCCTCGGTATCAGTGGCATCCGCAAAACTTCCTTCGAGAGAATCCGTGAAGTCCGACATATAAGTAATTGTCAAAGTCAGACCGCTTTCATGGGGGGCCAACCAAGCGCTAATAATGCGACAACCCGAGGGTTGAATGCACTGCGATTCACTCGAGCAATAGGAGGGCTTCGAGGCATTACCGGCGTTGAGGCACATTGAAAAGTTGCCCTAAGAATGGGATCACGTCACGGAAGTGGCAAGATAGACCTTGAAACATAAGCAAGAGTGGCAGCCGTGGATCGGTACTTTGATCCTTGGCGGTGATAACGGAGTTATGGAGGTGTTTATACCTTCGGTAGAAAGTTCCCCCCGGCGGTATTGCGATGGAAGGCAGAAATGATTCGTCACTAATAGGTACCTCGCTCCCAGGCCTTGTAAGACCTGAGCGAGTGTTGCAGGAACGTACTTGCGATGCTTTATCGGAATTTAGAGAGGCACAATTTCATGCGATTCCCATGTTGTAATAGCGGTGGTTTTCTAGTATTTGATGACGACAGGGGACTGGCAGTGATAGTACTACTGGCATGTGCATTTCACCTAGTATTCCCAAACTGCCAGCCTAGTCAGGCTGGCTATCCAATGCAACGTTTAACTTAAAACGCAGCGGTTCAGGGTGTGTAAGCGTTCTCGGCAATGGCCGATGCCCCGCCTGTCGAACATCGCCCAGGCGCTCGCGAGGCTGGCGCGGCCCCAAACGCTACCATTCTTTTTTTTCAGTCGGTAGATATGTATGGCAGCAGGGCTTTCGCGAAGGAACCACAGACTTTGGACCATTCGATCCCTCAAATAAGAGCACATTTATTCAGTAGAACAACAGAAAAATCGGCGAAAAATCAGCGTGCCCCAGCACGGATCTATGACGGTCAAATTGTACAAAAAACAAATGGTCACGCGTATGTTTTGAGGTGCAGCGTGCGGAATACTGTGCCTGGCTAAGGGTTGCCCCGCTTACAAAGAATTTCCTTTTTTGAAACAAAGAGCCTTTGGAGGGGTAGGCTTATGTTTAAAAAGAGTTCGGAGGGTACCAACCTACTTGTAGTGCATCTATAGGGTTCCTAGCCGATGCTTAGAGACCCAGGACGTGGGATGGGTCTTCAACATCGTCGATGACAACGAGGTCATCAAGCCATCAGAGGACGATGGCAAACAAGAGATATGGTAGCAATCGGAGTTCGAAATGACGACATTTCAGTTAGACACCATATTTGAGCATGTTTGCCATCATCCTCTGATGGCTTCATCGACAATGTGGAAAACCCATCCTACCTCCTGGGTCTGTAGGAATACACCCCAAGTAGGTTGGTACCCTCCGAACTCTTTTCGAACATACGTCTATCCCTCCAAAGGCTCTGCGTTTCTAAAAAGGAAATCTTTGTAAGCAGAGCAACCCTTATCCAGGCACGATATTCTGCGCGCTGCACCTCAAAAACACGCGCTTTGTGTGACAATATCCATTTCCCGCGACATCTATTTTTTGTACATTTTGACCGTCATACTGATCAGTGACTTAGAGCCTGGGACAGGCCGTTTCTCGCAGGCGGTCCCAGCCATGGCGTGTCCCACGAAAAACAAGTGCCTTTCACTTGATGTACCCACTTATCGCCTCTTAAGTATTCGAGGCACATTTAGGGTCGGCCTACCCCTCTAATTAGAATGGAGCCGGACGCTTAGTCACCACTACCTTTGTACAGCAGTGGCCAATTTGGGGCGGGAAAATTTTTTGACTGTGCCCAGGGCGTATCAGATCCTGCAGACTGGTTTATTTCAACTTTTTGTTCATTTCGTACAAAATTTGGTTCAGCTAAAGAGGGAGGTTCAGTACTAGTCAATAGAATTCCATGTCATCCCACAAAAATTGGATGATCCAGTGGATGCATGCATATTGCCTGGGGGTGTCGGCGGAGGATGCTCAGTTTCATGTCCGTACATATTGTTCCAAGAAGTCTAAGTCCCATTGGCACGTTCCCAAGCGTTTCGGACGTCAGTTTGATCAGTAGATCCTTGTCTTATCATATTATATAAGCTACCATATATAGTAATAGGCCAATTTGCCACTCGTGAAAAATCTATCTTGGTCAGTTTTCACTTTCTCGACAATTGGTCTGGCAAATATCTTTCTATCACTGGATGGAGCATTTTCACCAGAGGAATAAGAGCTCCGAAAAAAATTGAGTGTGGGAAAACTTTTGCACAAAAGTAGCGGCGACTAAGTGACCGGCTCCATATATCACTAAGTGCGGTTAAATGTAGAAATGCACGGTTGCCTCAGGTACACCTCGTTGCCATCCATCAATCCGTCAGAGGCCCCCTGTCTTCCACGTCACCTGCCGTTCCACCAACACCCCCGAACAACCGTCAATGTCCCGGGGCTCTAATAAATAGTGGGAGTGCTTATATTGATCAATATACTAATATACTATGGATTATAACAGGTGGGCATGAGTACACATGGCTATATGGGTATGTAGATGGGGGGATAGGTGATTTATTGCCTGGGGGAGGGTGTAGAGTGTAGATGACCGCTTTCCCAACCTTCAGGTTTAATAATGGTATGATTCCGTGTTTGGGGGTACAGGAAAGCCAAGAGAGGTGAGGGGAAGTGGTTGAGCTTGAGGGAGCGGGATTTGATGCGGGGGAGGGGCGGTGGGTGATGTGACAGTGGGAATGGGGCCCGGAAGATGTTGATGGCATGGATGGATGGCAACGAGGTCTACCCCTAAATGTGCCTCTAATAGAAGGCGATAATTATAAGTGGGTACATCAGGTGGAATCGGGGCATTATGCAAGGTGGGGAGTGGTGCTTAAACTTTAGTAACATCAGTTGTATCTTACTAGAGACTTGACACCATGAAGGCATTTTGTCCAGCTGCGTGTTCATCAGGCGACATGGCGCGCTTTGCCCAACCTTCTGGTGCAAACGACATTCCACGATCGCACCACAACGTCAAGAATGCAATTGGAGTTCTGAGACGACGTTGGGGAAGATGAATATGACTGTGAAGGGGGCCCGCGTAGGACCTATCTAAGGGGAATGGCCCCGGGTCACACTACTCATTGACAAGGAACTACAGGGATCTCGAGCTAGGTTTAGCCACTACTGTAGAATGTTCTCAACATTTCGTACAGTCCTGACCATGAACTTATCTCGGAACCCCTGAGAAGTCGCCTGGATGACAAACAGGGGTGAACGGAACCTTCTCAGATGGAGGAATGGTGCCCTGCACCTGAGGCCTGCAGAGGCGATTCAAAGGTGTAGCCAATGAACTCCGTTCCGGGCCATGCGGTGACTGTTGAGTCAACCGCGCGTCACGGAGCGACAGTGTATTTCTAGAGTCGTTTAGTTTAAACATCTGGGTCTGACAACGTCCTTGCTAGGTTCCGGGGATTCAGAAGTCGTATGTAATCGTCCTCGCTCCACCGGCGGTGCCTTCTTCACTGACTCACCTTCGGAAATATATCCGACCGATGACTCAAGGCGCTCCCGTCTGCTTTTATAGAGATGAAGTTCGATTAACTGGTGGTCAGTCCCAGTCCGAGGAAAGTTCTAAGGCCTCCTGTTGGCGTACTTGCGCGTGCTGATTAGTGATGCCTCACTAGACAGCGGCAATTCTTCGGACCGAAGCGATTGACTTTGCCAAAACCACAGTTGTCATCCATTGATTCATACCCCTCACGTTACGCGACGAACCACACGTTAATACCATGTCGTCAACTCAAGTTGACGTGGACCACGCCATTGACGATTTCAACCGACTTTCACGACGACTCCGTGTCCAGTCCGAGAGCGCATCTCAAAGGCCGGACTCCGCGGCAGCCAGTACGAAGACCATCGTATCTTCGCATGATATCGAAAAGGGCGACCTCAAAGACGAACCCACTCCATTCAACCTCCGTGCATACCTTACTTCCTCAAACGATGCGAACCAGGCAGCAGGCATCAAGCACAAGGTTTGGAAACGTTCAAACTACGCATCTTCTAGTACTTACTCCAGGCCATTTGAAAGCATGTTGGCGTAGTCTGGGAAGATCTTCAGATTGATGTCGTTGGTGGTTCAGACCAGAAAGTTCGTTCTCAGCTTGAGCGTTGGATCCCGTTCTAACTTTACCCAAGTTCTATATTGGAACACTTGGAGGTGAATTGTAGTCTGGTCAAGTCCCGGCAATTTCATTGATAATTTGATCAATAGGGGCTGCCACCGCTTTTTTCCTCGGTCCTTTTCTCTGGTTGTGGGGTCTGATCTCGCCGATCTTGCCCGTTCAAGGCAACCTTCCGACTAGGACAATTCTACACCGGTTTGATCACTCGACCCTTGTGTGCTGCATACAGCGTACTCAGTTATGCCATCATACAGATCATCTGGTGTTTTGAAACCGGGAGAAATGTGTCTTGTCCTCGGGTGTCCAGGGGCTGGGTGTACAACGTTCCTCAAGGCGATCTCCAATCAGAGACAGGAATTTGCAAAAATATTTGGCAAAGTGTCCTATGCTGGAATCGATGCGAACGAGA
>Ga0307516_10004969_pt1 | contig 16147 bp, 15 predicted proteins | sample 19_EM_MG_FD_203310 | JGI IMG/M metagenome (GOLD analysis project Ga0307516, IMG submission 203310) | Populus trichocarpa ectomycorrhiza microbial communities from riparian zone in the Pacific Northwest, United States - 19_EM | ecosystem: Host-associated > Plants > Roots > Unclassified | place...
TCTGAGCCGATCTTTTCCGGAAATAGCTAACTACCGGCGCCTATCTTTCCCTGGTACGTACCTCTCTAAGGATACGTACCAACCTACCAAGGATACGTGCCGACCCTCGATTTCCTCAGGTGTAACATACGGTGCCACTGAACTGCAAACCCATCCCTCCAATTTAATCAACACAGGAAGGCCTGACTGGATGATAACAAATCCGAACATCGTCTGTTACAATTGCGAAACGTCCGGCCACTAAGAGTCCCGATACCCGAAGCCATGAGTCTCTTCCAAAGTGCGTGCTGACCATGTTCAGCAAATCAACACAAATTCCGGCCGAAGAAGGTCCTACCAACCTCGCTCTGGGCAGCAGGATAGTCTGATTCAGCAAGAAATGGAGTTCCTTCGAAGACAGGTTCTGGAGTTGAGAGCGGGCCAGATCGCAACCGTTCCTGGCCAGATCCCGGCCGGACAAGGTCAGATCACGGCCGGGTGCACCCCGATTGCGGCCGGACAAGATCAGATCACAGCCGGGTACGCCCCAATCATGGTCGGACAAGGTCAGATCACGGCCGTACAAGGACAGTTTGGTGCCAGATATGGCCAGATTGCGGCCGGCCCCGGGCAAGGCACGGCTGGGTATGGTCAGACCGCAGCTGGCACCGTACAAGGTCTGGTCGGGTATGGCCGGATCGTGGCCGAACAGAACCGGAACCCAGCGGGACAGGGTCAGATCACACCCGGACAAGGTCAGATCACAGCTGGGTCAGGACACGGTCAACCCGGTGAGCAAGGACAAGGCGCGGCTGTCCACATGGTGGAGACAGACACTATGGGAATGCTAGCCTCGGCCTTGGACGATATGTCCTACGAGGAGAAGGCCGACAACCAATACGAGGACCTGTTTGCTTGGGATGATCCAAAGGCTGAAAACAGCAAGCGAGCAGTCTCTGACGGCGAATCCAACAAGCATCGACCGAAATCAAAGCGCCCGACGTTAAAACAGGTTGTCAGTCAACGACCAGGTGTCACCATCTCAGAAGAAGATCTTGACAGGAGTCCATCAGCACTGAGTCCAGCCGACGTACTGCCGAAACCCAAGAGAAAGCGCCGTCATCCGAAAGAATGAGAGCCAATCCGCATGATGAAGGGACAGCCAACCTGAAATACCATAGAGACCTTGCGAGATACCGAAGTGCGAGATCTGATTTACGGACAACTGACTCTATTGGCTCCAAGTACTAGGCAAGAGGTGTCATCTGGGCTGGTGCAAGAGCGCCCGCCGAGCAAGAAGAAGGGGAAGGCGAAAGTTGTTTCGTTCGCTGAGCCGGTCTCCAGACCGTCAGGAAGAGCTATGCCGGAGGCAATTGAAAAAATTGTTAATTTTTACACGACCGCCCGAGTTACACAGTCCGTAGGAAGACACCCGTCAGCCACGTTAAAGAAAGTTCTGGTGGATGGATGCTCAGTATTGAATATGATACCCTGGTCCTTGGCCCGGAAGATGATGTTTACCTTGCGACTGCAGACCGAGATTGTCATGATGTAACACTGGGGTTGTATCGTAACCGGAGTGCGTACGGAATCAAAGGTAATCAGGCTACTTTCGATAATTCACAACGGAATAATCTTAGATCTTTCTTGTGGGGTTTTTCTTTTTGTTGAGTGGGCATTCGGTACTGTTCTCACTTCCTTTTCCACCGAGGGGATCTTGCCCAGCTATATAGCCTTCTTGCAGCGTCACGTGGTTCTTTTAGGGAACCCGTACTTCCTATTTTTTCTCAGGAGATTTGCCCGCCAGTCAAGGCCCCGGAACCCCACGGGCTCGGTCCTTACAACCTCATTGGTTCTGGTCGATCTAATGATAAGCCGACTGATCCCCGCACCGCATAAACCCCTCAAGCCCTGCGGGTGAGTGGTTTACCACCCTATCAGGGAAAGAGGAGGTATTGGTTCTTGTGACCTCACCCCTCGTATCCCATATTTAGTTGCGTTTGCTGTTCGTCCGGAGATTAACCCCTAAGGTCAGTTATGGCCGTAAGGTCTAATCCCGGGGCTATCTCCCGCCTAGACTCTCTGTAGCCGACAGGGCTTGACGTCCTTCCGTTTGAGCGGTTTTAGGTAAACTCTCACATGCCCTGACTACATAGCTATCTATTCTTCCTGGTGTTTCGGACTGAGGTGTAACACTACCTGCCCCTCTTCCTAGCTTCGTCCCGAAGCTACGTATGTTCCTTTATCGAAGTAGCCCGCCTTTATCTGAATAAATTTGCCGAGCATAACGCTCGCTCACTGAATGCAGTCCTCCACCCCTGCATCCCTCCCAATCGCTGGCCAGCCAGTTGACACCGGGGAGCTTCGGACGATTGGGCCCTCACAGTAAGCCAGTGCATACTCTTACTATCGTGCCATATTGAGTCGTACTTGCCGCCGCGCTGCGTCAAGGTTTGGCCGACTTGGTGGGCTTCCGGGGTTGCAGTCGGCACAGGGAATCGGGAGAGGCATGGTGTCCTTCGTGCTAGTAACCCGTATACTCGGCAGTGACCTCGCCCACGTCCTTCCGCGGGGAGACTAGTATGCTGCAGCAGTGACAGCGCTGTCGGGGACTTACCTCACCACTTGTGTGCCGCCTGCGCCGGTTCCGCCGGTTCAAGTTGTTCGCCAAGAGGTTGATACGTTTGTTTTGAATGGTTTTCCTGACTCTCAGCGGTTTCGGTCGCGTACACTCTTCGTCGGGTGCCGGGTCGGCGGCTTTGTTGCACTGTGGTATCGGTGCCCGAGAAGTGGGTCTTTCTCCGGGCTGTTTCCTTATCTTGGATTTTCTTCGAACGTTGGTCAACCGTGCGTCACGGGTGTGTGTGTGTATGAGATGAAGTCCTCCAACCCCTTCATCCCTACTACCGCTCGTGCTTCGTCGGGCCCTTCTATGGACATTCCGTCTAGGCGTCGGCGAGTCGGTAGTCCCTCGGCGCGTCTGGATTCCGTTAGTGGAACTCCTGAAGTTTTTCCAGACCACCTACTGAAAAGTTGTCGAATGGTTCTTCCGTCCAGTCCTTGCATTCCGGATAGTCAAGCCATTTGACGAGGTAAAGGATTCTTTTGTTATTTCCCCGGCCACGTTCGACCAAGGACATAACTTCGTCCACATCGTGTTCCTCTGACTGTTCCATGTCGTCAGCCTCTCGGAGCACCTTTGACGGGTCCGGTGGCGCTCGCTGCTCGCTAGTTCGGTATGGCTCGAGTAGCGAGACGTGGAAGACGTTGTGAATCTTCCATTTCCGGGGCAGTGTGAGACGGACGGCCAGGGGCGAGACGATCTTCTTGATCTGAAAGTGACCATCGTTCTTGTGGTCCAGTTTCTTCGAGGGGCAGCGCGTTTTGATGTTGCGCCCGTTGAGCATTACCAAGTCTCCCACCTGGTACGCCGGGGGTTCCTTTCGTGTCGCATCGGTGTATCGGCGCATTCGCTCCTGTGCGTCTTCCAGTCCTTTTTGAGACTCGTCATGTACTGTGTGCATCCAGTGGGCATAGACTTGGCTCACTGGGTTAAGTGGCTCCGTTGACGCAGGGTTCATGGCTACCGGGTGGAAGCCATAGTTAGCGTAAAACGGAGACATACCGTTTCCCGTGGTGGTTGAGTTGTTGTAGGCGAACTCGGCCATCGGTAGTAGGTGGACCCAGTCATCTTGTTCCTTGCTGACGAACGCTCGGAGGTAGGCTTCAATCGTCTGGTTGAGCCGCTCGGTCTGGCCATCGGTCTGGGGATGGAATGCCGTCAACATTCGGGGTCGAATTCCCGAAAGCCGTAGGAACTCTTTCCAAGTTTCCAAGGTAAACCTGGAGTTGCAGTCTGACATGATATCAGTGGGTAGGCTGTGGTATTTCCATACTTCCCGGGCAGAAATGACGGCCAGGTCGGTAGCCGTTTTTCCTTCCCTCCTCAGAGGGAGGAAGTGCGCCATCTTGGTGAATCGGTCGATGATTACCCATAGTTGGTCGCATTCGTCCGAGGTTGGAATTTCCATGAAGTCCATTGCTATGGATTGCCATGGGGCGTAAGGCAATTCTAGTGGGGAGGACAGCCCATAGGGTTGGTGTCGGGATACCTTATTTTGCTGGCATTCCGGGCAGCTTCTGACAAAGTCGATGATTCGTTCGTTCATCTTTGGCCATCAGAACTTTTGTCGGATTAATTCAATGGTTTTATCCTGCCCCATGTGTCCGGCCACCTTTGTGTCGTGCTCCGATTTCATGACTTTCTGAACCAGACCCTTCGGCACCCATAGCAGGTTCAGTCGGTACAGTAGGCCCTTTTCGTAACTTAACTCCTTAACCTTTCGGTCCTTCGGCGACAGTTCTTCTGCCGCCGCTTCCTGTTTCCTCGCCTGTTCATAGGCCTTGTCCTTCTTTCCCTCTTCCCTGATGTTTGCCAGAAATCCCTCCATCCATCTTCTTTCCGGGAGGGAGGTTAGCTGGGCTGAGGAGCAGATGAACGTTCTTTCCCTTCTCTCGCTCAGACTTCCCTGGTCTAGCTGTTTTTTCTGGAGGATCATCGTGATCGGCTGGTTCTCCACCCCTCCCTTTTCTGGGCGGTACTCCGAACGCCTTGATAGCGCATCCGGTTTGCCGTTCCGCGTACCGGGTCGGTAGTAAATGTGAAAGTCGATTCCAGCGAGTTCGTGTGCCCACCCTGCTTGCCGTCTGTTCAATACCTTCGTTGTCGTGAAATATTCCAGGTTTTGGTGCTCTGAGAACACTTGCACCTGGTGCGTAGCTCCTTCGCAGTAACGTCTCCAGTGTTTGAAGGCGTCCACCACGGCCAGAAGTTCCTTGTCGTGGATTTCATAGTTGATCTCCGCTGGTTGGAACTTTCGGGACTGGAAGGCCACGGGGTGTAATCTTCCGTTCTCTCCCGCTGGGATAGTACTGGTCCGATTGCAAAGTCTGACGCGTCGGTTTCGTTGATGACCGGTTTCTGAGGGTCGAAATGTGCCAGAATTGGCACTGTTGTGAACCGCCGCTTGAGCTCCTCAAAGGCTTCCTGTGCCTCTTGCTTCCATGTCCATTCCTTCTTCTCTTTCTTGGTCAGTTCCGTCATTGGCCGCGCTATCCGTAAGTAATTTTCGATGAAGCGTCGGTAGAAGTTGGCGAACCCCAGGAAGGATTGAACTTCGGTTAGGGATGCCGGTGGTTTCCATCCTAAGACTGTCTTCACTTTTTCTTCCGACATGCTTATCCCATTCCTTCCAATGACGTACCCTAGGAACTCCACTTCCTGCGTTTTCCAGACGCATTTCTCTGGGAAAACTGCTAGCCGGTTTTCCTGCAGCCTCTGGAGGACCTCCTTGACCAAGCGGTCATGCTACTCTTCGCTTTTGGCGTATATTAATATGTCGTCCATGTACGCTATCACCCCAGCGTCCAGTAGGTCGGACAGGACATGGTTCATCATGTCCTGGAAGGTGGAAGGTGCATTGGTTAGGCTGAATGGCATGACCTGGAACTCAAATAGCCTGTATCTCGTTCTGAAGGCTGTCTTCCATTCGTCACCTTCCTTCATTCGGATTTGGTGAAATCCGTTTTTGAGGTCCATCTTCGTGAGCCATTGAGCACCCTGAACCCGGTCCTGTAGTTCCTGCATTAGCGGGAGTGGGTATCGGTTTGGGATCGTGATTCGGTTCAGGGCTAGGTAGTCCACGCAGAGGTGAAGCCCTCTTCCATGTTTTTTGGGAACAAAGAGGATTGGAGAGCTGGCCGGCGAAGTCGACCTCTTGATCATCCCGGTTCGTTCCATCTCTTTCAGCCATTCCCGGAGCGTTTGGAGCTCGGTTTCCGATAGGGCTATATAGGCCCCCAGGTGGCGGTGCTGCCTTCTTTCAGTTCGATTTTGCAATCGTACAACCGGTGTTCAGGCAGGGCATCCACGGCTTCTTGGCTCATCATTCCCATGTAAGGTAGGAATTCCATGGGAACATTGGACAGGGCATCCTCCTGGGAGACCGTTGATACATGTCCGATAGTTTGGGCTTTGGGGTCGAGTGCCACGTTCTAATCCCAGGTGAGCGAGAAGTCAGCTTGCTCGTGCTTTGTGCACTCCTCCAGATATCTGGCACTGTTGAACCGTATCTCTGGGTCATGCCATGCTCCCTAAGGGGGGTGTTTCGCAACCCACCAAAAGGGGAGGAATATGTCGGTTCCTTCCTCCATGGGGAATACCTCAAAACATTCCTGAGTGAAGTGCTGCCAATGTTGTAGGAGCAGGGGCTTGGTGTAATGTTGCCCAGCTACTTCCACGGTTTGTCCCGTGAAATTCTCGATGGGGATCGCCGTGTCGAGTTGTTTTGTCAGGATTCCCAGTCTTTCACCGTTTTCTGGTTTATTAGCGGTATCGAGCAGCCGGTGTCTAGGAGGACTTGGATGCGGTAGTTCATCTCTCCTTCTTTTAGTACCATCATTAGTACGGGCCTCGGTCCTCGCTTGGGTTTTCTGTTCGCCCCATTTCCTTCGTCGGTGTTTTTTCTCTTGTGGCCTACTCCACACGTTGGGTTTTCGGTCCTGGGGAACGGCCGGGTCCCCAGACCTTCTAAAAATCCTCCTCACTTTCCCACATGGGTTCTATGTCCATAGTGTTGGCTGCTGCCGTTTTCTGTGCTTTCGGCACCGGGTTGGGAGTCTCTTCTTCCCGCTCCGGTTCCCTCTGCCGCTTTGCCCCGGCCGCTATCTTCCAGGGTGCCGTGGGGAGATTGGTGCCTTTCACAGTGGTGTTTGCGAAGCATTTGGCCACTTGATACCCAAGTCGTCCGCATTGGTGGCAGCCTCGGCCGGCTGCGTGCTCCCTTTTTTCTGTAACGGGGACCCCTTCGAATGCTGCGGCTTTGGAGGCCCATCGCTCCGTTCCTCCATACTCGCTGGCCCCAGTTCTTACGGCGCGGTGTTCCTTGTTGGTTTCTTTTGGGGCCGGGCGCAGTGGCCTTACTTCTTTTCTGTTTCCCCCCTTTTTCTCGTTTTCCCGCTTTCCGTGTTGGGCCCTTGTGTGTTCCCTTGCTAGCCTGAGGGCTTTTTTCTTTTCCACCTGGAGCGCCGCCTGGTATGTGGCCTGTAGGAATCCTTCATCGTCGGCGAAATTTTCCAGGTAGTGGGTGAACCTCATGTTGAGTATCAAGTCCGGCATCACGAGGTTCAGTTTTTCCTGGAGGCTCTCCCCCGTAGCCCTCACATAGTTGTTCAGAGCTTGGAATTCCGTCATGTCGGCCTGGATGTTGCCATGATACTTGAGCTGCCCCAACTTTAACTGGGCATCTGCCGCTTCTCGCTCGTTGTGGTACTCGGTCCGAATCGTGGCTGAGTAATTGACTAAGGTGTCGTTGTCGCGCAGCTCTGGGTTGTGATGGAGGTGCCATACCAGGACCGTGTCTGTCAGGAGGGTGCCGACCCAGGCGATTTTTTGTCGGTCAACTGTTTCTGGGTAAAATCCCAGGTACATGGTCACAGATTCCCACCATTGGTTGAAGGTGGTTGGGCTTTTCCCATCGAACTTTGCCGGATTTTCAATTTTGAGATGCGACGTTCGGATCGCTTCTCTTCTGGATTCGCCGTTCGCCTGGGCACGGGTCAATCCTTCCATTACACTATGGGCAACCTTGTTTGCAACTACCCAGGCGAGTTCTTACGGGGTGGGGCCTGGTGGCAGCGGGTCCCATGTTGGGGTTGAGTGACGTTTGAAGAGCCGACTCAGGGGTCTGGGCGGCGATGGCAGGGTAGGCGATCGCCGAGGTGGTCGGTTTGTTGGTGGTGGGCCTCCTCCAGCTCCTCGCGATGCTAGGGGTCCTCGAAGTGTGGGCGCTGTTGCCCATCCCGGTGGGGTGAGTGGGACTGCGGGTGGCCTTTGCCTTTGTGGTCCAAGGCTCAGAGGGCTCCCTATTGTTAGACGGGTGGACAGTCCCGGTGGAGGCCCGGGGTTCCTTGGGCTCGGAGTCGTTTCGGGACTGTGGTTTGTCGAAGGGTTGCCCTGTACCCACATAATCGCCGTGTGGGGTAGCGGTACCGTTGCGGCCATTCATTGCAGCTCGTCTTGGGCCTGGGCTAGTTGCTGCTCTAGTCCTGCCATCCGGGCCCTGTCCTCCGTTCGTTGCAGTTCGAGCATTTCCACTTTTCGTTGATGGTCAGCTGCCCACAGTTCTACATTACCTTGAAATTCCATCAGGTGCTGGTCCCTGGCCAGATTCGCTTCCGTTAGGAAAGTTACTGCGTCGTGCATTCAGGTTACTTGGGTGGCCTCGTGAAGGTGCTGTGCCTCAACCCCATTGGTTCGCTCGATTATGGCCTCCAATACTTGCCGAATGAAGTTCTGGTATGCGTTAGTGGCTACCATAAGTTCGTTTCTTACCCATTCTTCCACTATGTGCTCCTTTTTCTCTATCTGTTCGTAAACGTATTGGGTGCCCTGGGCCAACTTATTGTAAGCGGCCTCGATCAGGCGAATACGTCGGTCCATTCGATCGATGGTATTGCCGCAGGATTCCGCTAGCCGCTGTAGGTCTTGCTCGGCTTGCTGTTGGTGGTTGGCCAATGCTCGCATCGATCCGAGCAGGTTCGCGATTTCCAGGGCGTCTTCTGTAGTTTCTTTGTCGTTCGTTATCTCGAGTACTCCTCGGGGTGCCTTGTCACGATATCACGGACAAGAAGAAGAAGAGAAGAAAGTCATTCATTCTATCTATGAGCGGGAGGAGCTTGCTTCTTATATATCCATTGCCAAGCCCTTCCTGCGCCGTCACATTCCTTCTTCCGGCGGTGTGCAGCCGGCCGACTGCCCTCCGGCCCCGGCCTACTGCCCTCCGGCCTCGGAGGTGCCGTTCCGGTGAGGTGCTGTTTCGGCATGCTGCCGTCCGGCAACGTGCCGTCGCGGGCAAACATGCACCTGCATGACACCTATCCCATGCATCCCTACCGGCTTAGGGTCACAATCGCCCTCAACTTTGGACGCCGCCCTCGGTGTCCTCAAAGAAAACCTGAAAAAACATGCAAAATCGCAAAGCTCATTACAAAGAGGTAAGTAAAAAGAGAAAACGAAAAAAGAAAAGGAAAGAAAACAAAAAGATGAACAAATTAAAACGTAAAACAGGAAAAGGAAACGAAATCAATTTCTTCATTCTTCAGACTGCTTGATCCGAAGCTTCATAGTCGGCTATGGATTGTTGCGCATTGGGCAAATCCTCTTCAGCATAACAGGTGTCCCATTCAGGTCCGTATCCTTTCCAACGCACTAGATACTCAGTCCGCTTCTTTTGGCCTTTCTTTGACGTACGCTTCCCAACTATTGCCTCTACTTCCCATTCAGGCTCGTCCTCCGGTCCTGCAACTGGTGCTGCGTCGTTGGTTGGGACCGAACGCTCGTATGGATCAGAACCTGGGGCTGGACTAGGTTCCAAGTGTACCACTGAAATCGCTGGGTGAATTCCATAATGTGGAGGTAGCTGGAGCTTGTAGGCTTTCCCTTTGCCCACCACTTTGAGGATCCTGAATGGTCCAATACGCTGTTGTGCTATTTTCTTCTTCCGCACTGAGGAAATAGAGTAACCTGCACCAAGGCGTAAAAAGGCATATCCGGTGGAGAAATTTGGCATCGTACGCTTCATATCGTAATGCTTGGTCATTGCCTTCTGTGCGATCGCAATTGCGGCGATTGCTTCTTCCTGCATCACCTTTCTAAATTCGTGGACTGGAGCAGCTGACGCTGGTTCTGGCAGCGAAATGGTGGCTACTTCGAGAGCGGTTCGTAATTTCTCTCCGTATATCAGCTCGTTCGGAGCCTTCTTTGTCGTAGCTGATTCCATATTATTGCAGGCTGCTTGCAGGGGGAGTAGCTTGCTCAACCAGTCCGACTGGCTTGAGTTGACTAGATACCGTAGCATGACCTCAAGCGTCTGATTCGTCCTCTCCGACTGCCCATCTGCGCTTGGATGGTAGGCCGTTGTGGTAAGGCTCCTGACGCCTGCGGAAGAGAGTAACGCTTGCCATAGCCCTGAGAGAAATCGTTTATCTCGGTCTGATATTATTGTCTTTGGGAAACCCCAACCGTTCAGGACAACATCTTCATAGAAGTATTTGGACCAAGAAACTGCTGACCAATCTTTTCTTCCTGGAATGAAGCGTACCACTTTACTGAATTTATCAGTCACAGTCATAATTGTGTCGAACATTTCTGATGAACTCTCTCGTTTACACGGCGGCCCATCAGTAAAAACTAGAAAAATGCTCCCGGTGCTCCCGGTGCTCCCGTAAGCTTTATTAAGCTTTATTAAGCTTCTGTAAGAGAGAATTTATATTTTGCTCCCGTAAGGATTTTGAAAAAAATAATTTCTTTTATATCCTCTAAAATGCTGAGAAAGGAAATTTAAAATTGGTGTCTCACTTGGAAAAAAAGCAATATACTTCAACTTTTCATTTTTTTGCTGATGCAGATCTGTAATAAGATCTATTGTGATCGTATCAAATGGCTCCGAAGGCGAAGCCATCGGTGACAACTTTCCGCATGGCTTATGACGTGTTGGTTTGTTGACCAAACAGGCAGTGCAATGTGCGATATAAGCCATAATGTCTTTCACCATTGACGGCCAGTAAAATGCCCCAAGTCGCTTAAAGGTTCGGTAAAATCCACAATGCGTTTCGTCATGCGCCGTTGCTAGCTGCTGCTTTCGTAGCTCCTGATTGCTAAGGACCAACCGCAAACGCTTATCCTTCGGGTCGACAAGGTATAGTAGATCATCATGGAGAGCGTATTGGCATGTTGCCAGAAATGTGAACGCGTTCATTTGAGGATCGTATGTTCCTTCGCTCTTAAGCGTATTATATATCGCTTTCATCCTCTGTGTGCTCTGCGTAGCTGCTTGCAGCTTGCTTCTGTATGCTGGAGCCAACTTGACTGTCATACCTTCAACGGGGGTGGGTTCGCCAACCTCCGTTACTCCCTGAGATGACGGGTTCTTGCTAGCCAGGAGTTCTAGTGCTTCCTTGCTTCCGGCTGAATTCAGGGATTTGATCGCACATGCTTTTCCCAATCGAGTGACCGCGAAACACTCCTGGACCTCAAACTCATACATTTCTGGCTCAACACCTAGCTTAGCAGCCCAGGCGCGTAGATGCTTGGCTTTCGAGGAAATTTCATATCGTAGTCTTGATAATGCGTCAGGACACTCAAGGTCAGCACCTTTGCTGTATACCACTCGCATATGATCTCGATACTGGTCCAAGTAGATTGCCCATGAATGAAGGCGTAGACTAGATCTGTCGGCCGATGCGGTATCGAGGCTCTGCAATTTGCATAGCGCCACATTACTGTGGTGATCGGTAACAAAAGTGACGAATGCTCGTTCCATGTACGGACGCATCTTTTTCGCTGCCCAAACAAGTCCTGACATCTCCAGGTGAGTTGGCCAATACCTGGTTTCTGCCTGCGTCAATGGCTTCGACATGAAATGTAAGGGTACCAAACGAGTCTTTGAGTACACCTTAGGATCTCCAGTAAGCTGGTATACGGCCAGTCCTGTTCCATACTCCTTGGATGAATCCAGAAAGGCGTAAATGGGGAGGTCATCCACTACATGATGCAAGCGAGGCCGGGAGGCGAGCGCCATTTTCACGTCTTCGTAGGCTTCCGTCACGCTGGCATCGATAGGCACAGCGGTACGTGCTGCGTAATCCCTCCGGCCTCGCAAGCTTGGTGGAGCACCTTTCAGCAATTTTGTCTTGCACGCTTGTAACGGAGCGATCCGCTGCGCATAGTATGGAATGAGATGGCGATTCCAATTCGTAAGACCGATAAAGTATTCCAATTGTGACAGTGTCGCAGGATATGGAATATTCTGGACTGCCTCACCCTTTGCTTCGGCTGTAGTGAGGCCTAAGCGGTCGACAAGGTAGCCTAGAATTTCCAAAGAATGGAATCCTAAAAAGCATTTCTTTGCTTTGAGGGTGATACCAAGGTTTCCGAGGATGCTGAAAACCTCATCGACGATACCAAGGAATTTCGCGAATGTTGGTGCGTACATGACAATGTCATCGACATAGCAAGAGGCTCCTCGCCATGACAGACGCTGAATCAATCTCGTATCCATCAGACGCTGCTGATGCTGTACCGATGTCTTTCCACCCATGATGGAGACATTAAAAACTTCACGGCCGCGATGAGTGGAAATCGCTGTTCGATAGTGGTACGGAGGATAAATGAGACATTGATAGAAGGCTGATGTGATATCTGCAGATCCCAGCCACCGCATGCCTTGCATTGCTTGGATGACGTCCTCCTGGTGTGGGAGGGGATTGACATCCCCTATCATAGTTGCATTCAGCTTGTGCATGTCAACCACTGGTCGAGCTTTTGTCCTGCGATATACCACAAACACCTTCAAATCCTAGGGACTAGATTTGTCCAACGCTGCCATACGCCTATACTCCCGATTGAGGTTGAATTGCTCGTCGAGTGCCGCGCGTCCGCCTGCGTTGAGACGATAGAGACCTGTTGGTTTAAGATTTACCTCAAGTTCAGCTGGTACCTCGATCCGTAACCAGTCCTCTTCAGGTTCTCGAACGCATCCCATGACATCATTGAAGATACTCCGATGCCGGTGGATGAGACTTTTCAACGCCGCTACCTGAGCTGCAGATATGTCGTCTTCTGTATTAACTACCACTTGTTTCCACGTTGATGTAGATACATCAGGAACTTTGATATAGGGTGGCAATACATGCTCATATTGAGGTACGTAGTCCTGCTCCAGCCATTGAGGGCACTCAAACAACTTGTTTGTACAAGGGTCCTCGCTACCGGACGGATCGTACCTTGACTGGGCTGGAACAGGCCGTGGTCTGGAATTATCTTGAAAGATATTTCGCTGCAACAGCTCATGATCCGTATCTTTGTCGGGCAAGATATCCGTCTGATGGGGATTAAAAACCTCCATGGCTGTCATTGCCAATGAACTGCTTCGCGTGGCGCCAAAACGTGCTTTCATATCTTCCGACGCATCGTCCCAAGAGAGACTAGATGCGGTTTCCAGCGAACGAACATGACCCAGAATTGTCCCCTTGAATATGGTAAGAGGTGTGCTATCGAAGTTGGTATACAACAAGCCACTCGGATCATGCCGTACAACTGCGTGAGGCGCTCCTGCTCCAGCAATGGCTGAACGGGTCTGGAGCGGTGTGAACTGATAGTCCTGGTTCTTTTCAAGCGTTCGTGCAAACTTGACGCCGACTATCGCCGATGTACCGGCAGGTATAATTGTAGCGGTCGTACATCGTACAGGAATTCTGTTGTAACGTGGCCCTGAGTGTATGGTAATCTGGACGTAAATGCCATCACAAGTTCCAATTCGCAGACGGTTAGATGAATAGAGCAGATCAAACTTCTCCAGCTTCATAATGTCATTGCCAATCAGCAATGGAACTGAGAGATTCTTGAAAATGTGGAATGGCCTAACGATTTGGGCGTATCATCCATCAATTCCCTTCAGGTACATCCTTATGAGCACGACATGGGTAGCGGTGCATTCTGCCCCACCCAGGCCTTCTACTACTCGCGGCTGAGGTAGTGGCAGACGGGATGCATCTGGATACAGCCTCTGCTGCAGTGCATCATCGATTGCAGAATTGCCAAATCCTGAGTCGATGCAGCTCATGTGAGGGCTGCTGCCAGGCGTAACGTACCAGAAAGCCTGCGCATAATGAAAATCCGCGAGCCCTTCAGTTGGATCTTTAGCAACAACTGCTTTAGATTCCACTATGACGGGAAGTGCATTCTTATCAGTCTGTGAGCTTCCACTCATAAGGTCGTTCGAGACCTTGCAAGGGTCTCGAAGGTGTTTGTGGAGTTTGTTATTTGATGTAAAAACGGCAGCACAGTTTCTGCATGTCACGGAAGGCCTGGGTGCTTTCGTACGAATGGTCTTGTGAGTACCCATAAAGCCTAGTCCTTTCTCTTCCAAATACCGCGTAGCAAGGTACGCATTCTGGTGGTGCTCATACTCCTGTTCCAGAGATGCCTGTGGCTCAAGCTCATCAACTAGGATGTCCTCCGTCACATCGTCGCCATCATCACTCTCTGGTTCACTCTCACAAGGCTCTGCATAATAGGCACGCTTTACTTGATTGCTTGTATTTCCTCTATGAATGCATTGCCAGTCCCAGTGTTCGCCATCTCCACATGATGGGTAGTTCTTGCATTTGCGTAAACGTTCCTGTACCTGCTTACCTGCCCTTGCAGTAGAAGGACTGGAAAGGCTTGAGGCGGAACCAACGGGGTTTCGTGCGCCTACTACGCCGGCCATCATACTTGCGGGTGCCGGAGCTTCCTGTCTCATGTCAGAGAACTGAGTACGAGGCCTGTTGCCAGTTTCGCGGAAAAAGGGGCGGCGCATACTGGAACGTGGCTGAGGCGATGGTATAGTACCTTCGCGCCTTGCGGAGTCTTGCAAACGCGCGACTGCGCGCCAGTATTCCGAAACCGTGTTTCCACCTTCGGTAACATATTTATCTAGATGCAGGTGCAGATTTGGAGCATCAACGAGCCCTCGGTGAAGCTCTTCAACAATTTCGTCCTTGTTGGTTACGTTGGCCATACGAAGTAAATGCAGCTTCTTGGCAACATACTCGGCGGGAGTACGACCCTGGTGCCAGTGGAAGGTTTCTGCGCGTGCCGTCGACCGCCGAGATGCGAGGTATGGCATAAAATCTCCCTCGAGCAAGTCAATCCAGTGGCGACAGTTTGTGCGAAGAAGGTGACGGTCGTCATCTGACATTCCTGCAACCCAATCTTCTGCCGCCGGCCCTTTGCAGCAACGCCGAAGGACGACACGGGTACGTGCTTCTCCGTAATGGGAAATTGCATCGCGGATGGAGTCAATGAATCTTGACGCTGCCTCTGAATCTGACTGGTTTCTTGGCTCGAAGGTGGCAATGTCCGATGGCTTTAAAGCCGGGGCCACAGGTTCCATGGGAACCTGTACACGAGCTGGCGCGTTCCGTAAGTCAGCAACCTCCGCCTGCATCGTTCCTTGGTTGCGGCTCAACGCCATTGCGAGGTTTGCCATCTGAGCGGCGATATTATCTAAGGCTGTAGTAGACTGTTGTTGTTGTTGCGGGATTGGCAAATACTGCTGCGGTGGTGTATATTGCTGGGGTTGCTGCTGCGGGTACTGCGGCATCGAATACTGCTGCTGTGGGTACTGCTGCGGTGCCTGCAACGGTAACGGCAACTGCTGAAGCGGCGAGTACTGCTGCGAGGGCTGCTGCTGTACCGGCTGTTGCTGCAGCACCGGCTGCTGCTGCACTTGTTGCTGTTGCGCCATTGACTGCGGCTGCAGCGTCATTTGCTGCGGACAGTACTGTGCCGGTAGCGTTGGCATGTACTGCTCTATTGGAAGATATTGAGGAGCCAACCCGGGCTGCGCCACTTCTGGACCCGTGACTGAAGTAGCTGGCGGGATCTTAGATGGTGGCATCTTAGATGACTGCCGGCGCTCTTCGGGTTTAGCCATCGGGCTGCTAGGAGGTTCCTCAATAGCGTGACGTATCCCCTCCATGGCATCGTCGTCTTCTGACTCGGGAATGACTGATGGCTGTCTGTACCCATGACGTGCGAGGTGGGTTTGCGGGGAACGTTCTCGTTGCTTGCCACGACGCTTCTCAGACTTGCTCTCTTCAATGGCAAGGCGTCGTGATGGCGGATCAGCACGTGGTTCATCCTCGTATTCGCTTAGTGAGCCAGCAGGGCTATACTCCCTGCGTTTTAACATTCTGCTGCTACTAGACATAGCTTCTGAAGCGTCCGGTAGGTTTAAACAGATCTTGGTGCTAGCGACTTCTGGGCCTGAGTAGGTGCTGCGCTCGGCGAGCGAGACGACCGGTATACTGACCTCGGTGCTTGTGACTTCTGGGCCTGAGTAGGTGCTGCGCTCGGCGAGCGAGACGACCGGTATACTGACCTCGGTGCTAGTGACCTCTGGTCCTGAGTAGGTGCCGCGATCGGCAAGCGGGACGACCGGAGGTTGCACTAACTGCAGCCGAACCTTACGCTTCTTGCTTGAGTTCTCTACCTGGATAGGAATGAGAACAGTACCTGGCGAGCCGGGTACGGCACTTATGCCGTCAGGGAGTTCGTACTCTA
>Ga0307516_10004971_pt1 | contig 16146 bp, 16 predicted proteins | sample 19_EM_MG_FD_203310 | JGI IMG/M metagenome (GOLD analysis project Ga0307516, IMG submission 203310) | Populus trichocarpa ectomycorrhiza microbial communities from riparian zone in the Pacific Northwest, United States - 19_EM | ecosystem: Host-associated > Plants > Roots > Unclassified | place...
GGCGTTGTGTGAGAACTCCGATCCAAACCCCGACGAGGCCTTCTACGTGCGCATGTTGATCAATCCGGGCGAGTTACGGACATAACTATCGGCAACCTGCTTAGGCCGAACGCGACATCTCCTCAATCACCGCCGCGACCGCATCCGGATCGACGAGCTGGTGCAGGTGCAGGCCCGGCAGGCGCTCGACCCGCCATCCGCGCTCCCGAGCATCCCGCGCTTTGTCGTCATCGCCTCCCTGCCCCGGCGGCGCGAACATGAGATACCCACACCAGATGCCGTCATCCCAGCCGCTCGGGACAGGGATGCTTTGCTCAAAGTAGGAAAGCGGCAGCCGCGGCTCCTCGTCGCGGACCGCCCGCATCGTCTGCGCGTCCGGGAACATCGGAACGATGTCGGCCTCGTCCCACCACCGAGACCAAGGCGGCAGACGGCCGCCGCTCGCCTTGCGACGGACGCGGTCAAGCAGGGCACGGGAGACGCCGTCGGTCATCCCGGAGCGCGCGGGAAGGGAGGCGTCGACGAAAAGACAGCCCTTCACGGTACGGCCGATCGCGTCCACGACTACCGGCATGAACCGGCCGGCGTTGCTGTGCCCGACCAGGACGACCCCGGTGCCAGGCGGCAGATGCTCGATGGCGGCGGTCACGGTCTCCGCAAGATGCGGAAAGGGCGCGAGGAGGCGCGGGCGCCGCTGCGCGTCCTGTGTGAGCGCCCAGTATTCCCGGGGTCGCCGTCGCGGCGGCGGGCATGGACGTGCCCCCTCGTCGGGTGCACGTCCATGCCCGTGTCTGTCGGGTCAGCAACTGCCCCACTCGTGCGACGCCACGTTGTCCGCGATCGGCTCGCCGGCGCCCCTGCCGGTGTTGGCCCAGAACGTGATGCGCTGCTGGCCGGCCGGCGGCGGCGAGGTGCGGGTCAGGGCGGGCCAGCTCGTGCCCCGTCCGATGCACACGTACGCCTCGGTGTTGTTGACTTCCCAGTGCAGCCACACGTCGTCGAAGTTGGGGTCCGGGAAACCGTTGTTCCACAGGTCCGACGCCTTGTTCTTCATCGACCCCGCGGTGTTGTCGCAGTTTCCCCAGTCGTTGTCGAGCCATTCCCAGGTGCAGTGCAGACCGCCCGCGTGCTGGTTCTCCCAGGCGTGCAGCAGGCCGTCCGCCGCCGCGGCCGCTCGGAACTCTGGGGCGTACCGGCTCGTGTCGGAATCGGCGGCCCGGGCGGCGCCGCCGCCGGCGAGCGTGGCGGCGAGGACCATCGTGGCGACGACGGCGGCTCTGGACAGGATTCTCCGCATCTGACATTCCCTCCGTGTTTTGTTTTCGGTCAGCCGCCGCGTACGACGTCTCGCGCCTTCGGCAGCGCGGCGTGCTGAATCCGGGCCTTGTCCTCGACCTCCTTGCGGTAGCGGGCCCGGACGGCGGCGGCATGGCGGCCGTCGAGTTCCCTGGCGGTGGCGCCGAATCCGGAACTCGCGGCGCACGCTGCCTCGGCCGAGGCAGCGGGTATCTCGGACCGGGCCGGGCCCGGTCGGTCGCCGGCGAGGGCGGCGTGCAGCTCGGCGGGGGTGTCGTAGGGGTATCCGGCGGCGCGCAGACACCGCGCCCACCGGGCCTGCGCCTGCCGGAAGCTGGGGTCCGCGGCGACGCGCTGCCGCCACATCGGCGGGAGCTCGCGGGTGACCGTGCTGATCTCAAACCACCGTTGCAGGTCGCCGTAGAGCTCACGTTCCAGTTCGGAGGTGCAGCCCTCGTCGCTGCGGTGCGCCGTGATGCCACTCGGCGCGGTGGCGGACAGCCCTTCCGGCACCGGGCCGTTGGCCGCGGCGAGCGCGGTCACCCGGCGCTCGCGTGGCAGCTGCCGGAAGTAGGCCTTGTTCGGGCTGGCGGCGCTCAGCTTCGCGAGTCGTCGCTTCAGCGCGGTGCCGAAACCGTTGCGCGCGGCCCAGGCCGGGTCGTCGATGACGTACGGGAACTGGCGGTAGTCCGGAACGGGATGCTCCGGCAGTACCTGGTAGCGGAACCCGCGCCGGGCCATGCAGTCGCGCAGCATGATCTGCTCGGCTCGGGCCAGCAGGTCCTCGTCCGCCTGCGTGATCACCGGTACGCCGGCCGGGCGCGCCGCGCTCGCGTCTGGGCCGCAACCGGTCAGGGTGAGCAGCAGCAGGGCGGCGGCGGCCCCTCTCCATCGCACCAACGGTGGACACCTCCCCCGTGTCGTTCGTGTGGTGTCCTCCTGCCTAGCCGTGCGAGGTTGTTCGGTGTCGATGTCATCGGCCGAACAAACAACCCGCGAACAAACTCCGACGGTCAAGCCCGGACGAACCAAACCTCCGGTACGGGGCTGAGCACGGCGGACGACCCGCCGCAGGGCCGATCGGGTCGACTGGGCGCGCAGGGGCACGCCTCCGGGTGCGGGCATGGCCTGCCGTCGAATGAGCCGGCGTCGCTCCGCCGGAGATGACCCCGAGGGGCAACCTGGCCGGCCGACCGCGGGCGATCGGCTACGGGCGACCGGGCAATGTCGTGGCCGTTCAGGACCTCTGACCGCGGGCGGAACGGGGCGGTGCGATGCTGGCCCGGACAATCAGCTCGGTGACCATCTCGGCCCGCGCGGCGACGGCGGGCTCGCCCCGGATCAGGCCCAGCAGGGTGCGGGTGGCCAGCTGTCCCATCTCGACCAGCGGCTGGCGCACGGTGGTCAGCGGCGGGGTCACCCGATGGGCGTCCAGGTCGTCGAAGCCCACCACGCTCAGGTCCTCGGGCACCCGCAGGCCCCGGGACCAGGCCGCGGCGTAGACGCCGAGCGCCATCTGGTCACTGGCCGCGAAGATCGCCGTGGGAGGGTCGGACCGGTCGAGCAGCCGCCCGCCCGCCGCGACGCCGGAGTCGAAGCAGAAGTCGCCGGCGTCCAGCAGCTCCGGGTCCAGCGGCAGGCCGGCGTCCTCCAGCGCGGCCCGGTAGCCGTCCAGCCGGGCCCGGCTGCACAGCAGGCCCTTCGGGCCGCCGATCATGCCGATCCGCCGGTGGCCGAGGCCGATCAGGTGCTCGGTCGCCATGCGGCCGCCCGACCAGTTGGTGACGCCGATCGTCGGCACGTCCGCCGCCGCCTCGTCCTCGGGGTCGATGCTCACCATCGGCACGGCGAGGCGGCGCAGCTCGGCACCGACCCGGTCGCGTCCGCTCATGGTCACCAGCACCGCGCCGTCGGTGCGCCGGGGCCGCATGGCGGAGGCGGCGGAAACGGCTACCCCGAAGCCCTCCTCGCGGGCCGTGCGCTCGACACCGCGCAGCAGCTGCATCGCCCACGGGCAGTCGAGATCGGGGAGGATGAAGTCGATCATGCCGCTGCGGTCGGGCCGCCGCGACGCGCGCGGGCGGTAGTCGTACTCGCGGAGCAAGCGTTCGACCCGCTCCCGGGTCTCCCGGGAGATGTCGCGGCGGCCGTTGAGCACCCGCGAGACGGTCGGCACCGAAACCCCGGCGGCCTGCGCGATGGTCGCGATGGTCACCCGCTTCGTCACCGGCACGACGGTACCCGCCGGTCCGCGGTTTGGCCCCCGAGTTTCGGGCCGGTCAGACCACGAGGTGTTCGCTGCTCATCCCGCCGGGGACGGGCCGGCCTGGTCGCGTCTGCCACCTATCCACAAGGTAAGGCGAATGGTGCGGAGGGAGTTCGCGATTGTGTCTTCGCCGCCATGTCGCCGGGTGCCCGCCGACTGCGACAGTGAGCGCATGAACGCGATGCGGAGAGGCGGCGGTATCGCTGCCGTGCTGATCGGAGCGCTGACGGTGTCCGGCTGCGGGGCGGCGGAGCAGGGCGGCACCGGTACGGCCGGCGCCAGCGCACGTCCGGCGACTGCCGCGGCGGGGCAGCCGGCCGGCCAGTCGGCGCAGCCGGCCGTGCAGGTGAACCGCTCCTACTGGTACGCCGGTTTCAAGGTGACCCTCGGCACGGCCCGCCTGTCGTCGGAGAATTCCGGTGACGGCGAGTCGCGCGTGGTGACCATCGACGCGACATTTCAGAATCTCAGCCCGGGCCGCGCCGCCGCGCCGTCCGGGGAACTGCTCCTGACCAGCGGCGCCGACAGCTACGACGAGCCGGCGCGGGAGCAAGCGGAGCTGCCCGAGGTTCCCGCCCGGCGTAGCCGGACCGGGGTGATCGCGATCGAGGTGGACGACCGGTTCGACCTGACGGACGCGGTGCTGACGGTCGGCGAGCCGCAGTCCCGGCAGGCTGTGGTGCCGCTGGCCCGGCCGGACGGTTTGATCTCGCTGGAGCCCCGGCCGTTCGCCATCCGGGGCCGGGCGTATCCGGAGGGCAGAAAGGACGTGTTCGTCACCCTCACCGGCGGTGAGGTCCGCGCCGACGACGCGGCGAGTCACGCCCAGGCTCCCGCCGGCCAGGAGTACGTGCTGATCTCGTTCTCGGCCACCAACAGCGGGCCGGCCGGGATGACGTACGTCTTCGACCGGGACCTGGTTCTGGTCCTGCCGGACGGCACGAAGGCCGGGAATGCGGGCTCGTGCAGCCGGGCGCAGGTGCACGTCCAGCCGAATGCGACGGTGACGCCGGACGGGCCGGCCTGCTTCGCGGTCCCCACGCCGGCCGCCGGCGCATACCGCTTCGTCTGGGACAACAAGGACAGCGCGGGCCTGCGCTTCTCCATCGGTTGACGCTTCTGGGCGGCGGTCGCCGAGGCTTACAATGCGGCCGGACGCAGCGACCGCGAGGACATCGATGACCCAAGGCGGGGCGGATGCCCCCGTGCCCACCAGCACGTTGACAGGCTCGGCGGGCGGCGCGCCTGCGCCGGCCGGGCCGCTGCTGCCCGGCGACCCACGCCGGCTCGGCCCCTACCAGGTGGTCGGCCGGCTGGGCGAGGGCGGCATGGGCACGGTCTTCCTCGCCAGTGCGGCCACCACCCGCGGCGGCGCACCGGTGGCCATCAAGGTGATCCGCGCCGAGTACGCCCGTGACGAGTTGTTCCGCGCGCGGTTCCGCCGGGAGGCGGAGGCTGCCCGGCGGGTGGCCCGGTTCTGCACCGCGCAGGTGCTCGACGTCGTGCTCGACGGCGAGGTGGCGTACCTGGTGACCGAGTTCATCGAGGGCCCGACGCTGGCCGCCTGGATAGCGCGGGACGGCCCGCTGCGGGGATCGATGTTGGACAGCCTGGCGACCGGGGTGGCCGCCGCGCTCAACGGCATCCACGCCGCCGGCATCGTGCATCGCGATCTGAAGGCCGGCAACGTGCTGTTGTCCCGGCTCGGCCCGAAGGTGATCGATTTCGGAATCGCCCGCAACACGGGCCACGCGGTTGCCCGCACCGACTCCGGCCCGGTGATCGGCACGCCCGCCTACATGGCGCCGGAACAGTTCGACGGAAAGATCACCGCGGCGTCGGACGTCTTCGCGTGGGGCTGCGTGATCGCGTACGCGGCGACCGGGCGGACGCCTTTCGGGGCCGGCACGCCGTACGAGGTGATGCGGCGGGTGACCACCGACGAGCCGGATCTGTCCGGGCTTGAGCCTCGGCTGCGCGACATGGTCGGCCGGGCCCTGCGGAAGCGGCCGGAGCAGCGGCCCACCGCCCGCGAACTGCTGCTGGCCCTCGTGGGTGACGGAGCCGATCCGGTGCTCGCCACGACCCGGATGCTGGACGCCGCCGACTGGACCCTGCCGGACACGCCGCCCGATGTCGCGCCGACCCGCAGCGAGCCGCGGCGGATTCCGTACCGGTCGCTCGCGCTGGCCGCGGCCGCCGTCGCGGCCCTGGTGACGGCCATCGTGTTGCTCCCCGGCGGGGGCACGCCCACCAGTAACGGCGCCCGGCCCGGTAGCACGCCGACCGGCACCGGGACGGTCGCGCCGGCCCGAACCGGGACCGCTGAGACGGTCGCGCCGGCCGCCCACGCCAGCTCCGAGGGAAGCCCTGCCGGGCGGGAAATCAGCCTCGGCACCCGCGTGCCGGCGACCGGCACGGTCGCCCTCGGCGTCGGGGAGGTGCACCGCTACAACCTCGCGCTGGCCGACGGCGGCGATCTCTACCTGCAGGGAGTCGCCGAGGATTGCGACGCTCACCTGCTGCCTTGGACGCTGGTCCGGCGCAGCGGCGGCAAGGTCGCCGGTGCGAACCTGACATGCGAGCGGTACGGGCCGCTCCAACTCGTCGCAGGCGACTACGAGCTGCGGATCGGCGGGCCCGGCGTCGAGGGCCGCTACGCGCTGCGGCTGATCCGAGCGTAGGCGGCGGAGATTGCAGGAGTACCTGGAGGTGTGGACGCCGGCCGGCGTGCAGGTGGTGCCGTTGGCCGGCGACCGGCTCACGCTCGGCAGCGCCGACTCGAACGACCTCGCCGTGCCTGTCGATCGGCGGCTGTCCCGGCTGCACGCGATCCTCGAACGCTACCCGGCCGGCTGGTGTGTGCGGGACCTCGGCTCCCGCAACGGAACGAACGTCAACGGCCGGCGCATCTGGCAGGACCGGGCGCTGGTCGACGGCGACGAGATCCGGGCCGGTTCGTCGCGCTTCATCTACCGGGCCGGACCGGCGGCGGCGATCGTGGGCCCGCCCACCGAGGGCGCGGCGGCCGGGCCGGCGTTGACCGCCCGGGAGCGGGATGTGTTGATCCACCTGTGCCGCCCGCTGTTGACCAACCAGTTGTTCACCGAACCCGCCTCCAGCCGCGAGATCGCCGCGGCGCTGGTGGTGACGGAGGCCGCGGTGAAGCAGCACCTGCTGCGCCTGTACGAGAAATTCGGCATCGATGACGACGGCGACCGACGGCGGGTGCGGCTCGCCAACGAGGCCATGGCCCGGTCGGCGGTCACGCTGGCCGACCTGCGCGGCGCGGCGGGCGGTGACGACGGCGTTGGACGCGTTTGAGGCCTGGCTGGCGTACCTGTTCGACCGGCCGGCCGACGAGGACCGCACCGAACCCGCGCCGACGGAGTGGACGACCCGGCACGCTCCGCACGATGGGCCGGTGGCGGCGGCGCGACGGGTCAGGCGCCTGTTCGATGAGGCAGGCAACCTGCTGAGCGCCTACTCCGATGAGCGGGTCGGGCGCGGGCTCCAGGTCGTCGTGGACAGTTCCTTCGGCGGTGAGATCCGGGCGCTCACCGACCGTCGGGTGTCACGGCAGGACCGCATCGGCGGGCTGCGCTCCATCCGTACGCTGTTCGCCGAGGTTTTCGCCGAGCGGCTGCACGGCGACAGCGACCGGTGCGGGACGACACTGGAGCACGTCTGCTTCATGTTCTGGGACATCGCGCCGATCGGAAGCCGCGGCGACGACACGGTCCTGGACGTGCTGGAGGAGACGCTGGCGTTGGACTCGACCGCCTGCCACTGGTCCGCTCTGCACGGGCTGGGCCACGCCTTCTACGACGCGCCGGAGCAGGTGCGGGACATCGTGGACGGCTGGCTGCGCAAGCACCGCGGGATCTCGCAGGCCCTGTCCGACTACGCCGCCCTGGCCCGCGAGGGCGCGGTCAACTGACGGCAGTGCCCTCGGCCGGTTACGGCGAGGCTTGCCGCAGCCACTGTTCGGGATCCTGGCCCGCGACGAGACCGAGGTACTCGCTGGCCGGCGCCACTCCGGCCAGGCGTCGAAGGTCGGGGGCCAGGCCCCGGAGCTGATCGACGCCCGTGGCCAGGATGTGGTTGTCGGCGGGCCGCAGCCACGGCAGGACGTGCTCGCAGATCAGGGCCCGGCGGGTGGTCTCGGCGCCGTTGTGCCCGGCGGCGTGCCACAGGCGGCCGCTGTAGACCAGCGCGCTACCGGCGGGCATGACCGCCGGGACAAGCTCCTGCGGCAGCGGACGGCGCCCGGCGGTCCAGCGGTGGCTGCCCGGAGCGATCACGGTGGCGCCGTTGCCGGCGGTGAAGTCGTCGAGCGCCCAGATGACGTTGGTCTCCGCCTCCACCTCCCGGGGAAGGGGGTAGACCGCGGCGTCGAAGTGCGGCGGCTGAGCACCCTGGCCCGGATCGACGGCGGACAGGAACAGCATGCCGAACTGGTGGACCTCGCCCAGACGCGCGGTGACAAGGTGGCGAACCTCGGGGTGGAGCAGCAGCGGTTCGAAGGAACCGACGCGACTCAGCAGGGAGTACACGCGCCGGGTCCGCCGGCCGTCGAAATCGTTGTCGCTCCACCGGGCTCCACGCAGCAGGCCGTCCGCGTGATCGCGGGCCGCGTCGAGCTCGGCGCCGGACAGCACCGCACGCAGCACGACGAAGCCATCATCCCGCAGCGCGGCGAGAGCGCGACCCCGGTCGACACCACCGATCTCCGCCACAGCGGAAGATCTAACCACACATCGACCTCCGCCCATGGCGGTCCGGCGCCTTGCCGTGGCGGCGGGGTCGTCGGCATCGACCGGAGCGGTGTCATCGTGCTCCGCCCGGCCCGAGCCGCACCCCACGCCACGCCACTGACGCGGCAAAACCCTCCATAGCCGGCACCTATGGACGGGGATCGGCGCCGGCCGAGAGGCCGAGCAACGGCGCCGCCCGCCGGCAGCGCGCCGGATCAACGAGAATCTCGGTGGAGTCGGTCACCTGATCGATGGTCCCGGGCAGTGTCCCGATCGGACCACCCCGGCGGCCACCGAGCCGGTCGACCAGCGCCCGAACGCCGGGATCGGTGACGGCCGCGGTCAGCGCGACGGTCAGCCGCTCGGCGTGCAGGACCCGGATGTCGCGGGTGTAGAAGGCCCGCGGCGCCGGGTCGACCGGCGCGGCCAGCCCCAGGTCGTTGGTCGCGGCCGCGAGCACACCCGCGGCCGTGACCAGCGCTTCCTCCCGGTCGCGGAAGCCCACCGCGGCCAGCGCGGCGGCCAGCGGCGGGCCCGCGGTCGCGGCCAGGCCCAGCCGGGCGAAGCCACTGCCGAGCCATTTCGGGTACGGCGCCCAGCGGCGCTCGATCAGGAACGCCAGCCGCACGAGTTCCCGTACCAGCCGGGCGGCCACCAGCCGCGAGCCCAGGTCGTCGCCGACCGCACCGGCCCGGCCCACGAAGGCCTCTTCCTGGGCGACCCGGAGCCAGCCGGCCGCCAGCGCGTAGCGCCAGACGTCGCGGGGATACCAGCTCAGCGCCGCCCGGCGGCGGGCCAGTTCCCCGTCCGGGTCGTGGAAGACCGCCCCGCCGGTCAGCGCGGCCAGGGTCTGAGTCGGCGTCAGCAGCCAGTCCGCGAGGCTCAGGCCCCCGGCCGAGCCCTGGCCGGCGGCCGAGCCCTGGCCAGCGGCCGAGCCCTGGCCAGCGGCCGAGCCCTGGCCGGCGGCCGGATCGAAGCCCAGCCGCCGGGCGAAGAACACGCCGGCGCTGGTGACCTCGACGTGGTGACAGGGCACGCCGCCGTTGCGGCCGGTGGCGGCGAAGACCGTCGGGTATCCCTCGAAGGTGCCCGGCAGCGCGTCGAACGACGGCGGCGGCACGCCCGCGGGCAGGAACACCTGCACCCGCGGGCCGAAGTCGTGGTCGGTGGAGACCGCGTCGTCGAAGCCGAGCACCTCGGAGCCCTCGCCGAGCAGGGCCGCGGCGTGCGGCCGCCCGCCCAGCAACGGGCGGACGGCGTGCTCGTAGAAGCGGCGGCTCAATGCGATCCCGGACACGGCCTCAGCCTGTCGCGCCGGGCAACCGGATTTCAGTAGCGGCAGCGCAGCACCACCATGGTGTGCCCGTCGACGTCGCGCAGGCCGCCGGCCTTGGCCGTCCGGCGCCGGGCGGCCAGCAGCGGGTCGGCCGTGTCGACCACGGTCTCCCAGGTACGGCCGTACGGGCGGGGTGGCAGCGTGAAGGTGACCCCGTCCGGGAGCGGGTTGAACAGCACCAGGAACGAGTCGTCGGTGATCTCCTCGCCCAGCGCGCCGCGCTCCGGGATGCCGTGGCCGTTGAGGAACACGGTCATCGTCATGCCGGACCGGGCGTTCCAGTCCTCCTCGGTCATCAGTTCGCCGTCGCGGCGCAGCCAGGCGATGTCGGGCACCTTGGCGTCGGGGGCCGGTTCGCCGGTGAAGAAGCGGCGGCGGCGGAAGATCGGGTGCTCCGCGCGCATCCTGGTCAGCGACGCCGTGAAGCGGGTCTGCACGTCGTGCATGCGGGCGTCCGCCCAGTCGACCCAGCTCAGCTCGTTGTCCTGGGCGTACACGTTGTTGTTGCCGTGCTGGGTGCGGCCGAGCTCGTCGCCGTGGGAGATCATCGGCACGCCCTGCGACAGCAGGAGCGTGGCGAGGAAGTTGCGTTTCTGCCGTTCCCGCAGCTTGACGACCTCCGGGTCCTCGGTCGGGCCCTCGACGCCGCAGTTCCACGACCGGTTGTGGCTCTCGCCGTCGCGGTTGTCCTCGCCGTTGGCGTCGTTGTGCTTGTCGTTGTACGAGACCAGGTCGTTGAGGGTGAAGCCGTCGTGCGCGGTCACGAAGTTGATCGACGCGAGCGGGCGGCGGCCGTCGATCTCGTACAGGTCGGACGAGCCGGTGAACCGGGAGGCGAACTCGCCGAGGCTGCCCGGCTCGCCGCGCCAGAAGTCGCGGACCGTGTCGCGGTACTTGCCGTTCCACTCGGTCCACAGCGGCGGGAACCCGCCGACCTGGTAGCCGCCGTCGCCGACGTCCCACGGCTCGGCGATGAGCTTCACCTGGCTGACCACCGGGTCCTGGTTGACCAGGTCGAAGAACGCGGCCAGCCGGTTCACCTCGTGGAACTCGCGGGCCAGCGCCGAGGCGAGGTCGAAGCGGAAGCCGTCCACGTGCATCTCGGTCACCCAGTAGCGCAGCGAGTCCATGATCAGCCGCAGCGACTCGTGGTGCCGCACGTTGAGGCTGTTGCCGGTGCCCGTGGTGTCGTAGTAGTACTGCTTGTCGTCGTCCACCAGCCGGTAGTACGCCGGGTTGTCGATGCCGCGGAACGACAGCGTCGGCCCGAGGTGGTTGCCCTCCGCGGTGTGGTTGTAGACGACGTCGAGGATGACCTCGATGCCGGCGGCGTGCAGGGTCTTGACCATCGACTTGAATTCCTGCACCTGGCCGCCGTGCCCGCCGAACGACGTGTAGTCGTTGTGCGGGGCGAAGAAGCCGATGGTGTTGTATCCCCAGTAGTTCGTCAGTCCCCGGTCGACCAGGGTGCTGTCGTGCACGAACTGGTGGACCGGCATCAGCTCGACGGCGGTGACCCCGAGCTGCTGGAAATGCTTGATCATCGTCGGGTGGGCCAGGCCGGAGTAGGTGCCGCGGACGTCGTCGGGGATGCCCGGGTGATTCTGGGTCATGCCCTTGACGTGCGCCTCGTAGATCACGGTCTGGTGCAGCGGGATCCGCAGCGACCGGTCGTTGGCCCAGTCGAAGAACGGGTTGACCACCACCGAGCGCGTCGCGTACGGCGCCGAGTCCTCCTCGTTGACCTCGCCCGGGTTGTCGAAATGGTACGAGAACAGCGCGTTGTTCCACTCGTTGTGCCCGTCGATCGCCTTCGCGTACGGGTCGAGCAGCAACTTCGACGGGTTGCACCGCAGCCCCGCCGACGGGTCGAACGGGCCGTGCACGCGGTAGCCGTACCGTTGCCCCGGCACGATCCGCGGCAGATAGCCGTGCCAGACCAGGGCCTCGCGCTCCGGCAGGTCCACCCGGGTCTCGGTGCCGTCGTCGTCGAACAGGCACAGCTCGACCCGGTCGGCGACCTCGGAGAAGAGTGCGAAGTTGGTGCCCCCACCGTCGTACGTGGCCCCCAGCGGGTACGGCGAACCGGGCCAGATCTTCATGTCACTCCTCAACACAAGCGGATGCTGCGCGCACTGCTTCCCCACTCTGCCGTCCCCCGAATCCTGCATGCGTGCGGGGCGCGCTGTACAAATGGAGCTGATGCCTGAGCTCAGCCACCGCCGCCGCCTGCTCGTGCTCGCGATCTGCTGCCTGAGCCTGTTCATCGTCGGGCTGGATGTCACGATCGTGAACATCGCGCTGCCCTCGCTGCGCGCCGATCTGGACGCGTCCGTCTCCTCGCTGCAGTGGGTGCTGGATTCGTACACGCTGGTGCTGGCGAGCCTGCTCATCCTCTCCGGCTCGACCGCCGACCGGGTGGGCCGGCGGCGCATCTTCCAGACCGGGCTGGTCCTGTTCACCGCCGGTTCCCTGCTGTGCAGCGTGGCGCCGGGGCTGGGCTGGCTGATCGCCTTCCGGATGGTGCAGGCGGTCGGCGGCTCGATGCTCAACCCGGTCGCCATGTCGATCATCACGAACACGTTCACCGAGCCGCGCGAGCGGGCCCGCGCGATCGGTGTCTGGGGCGGTGTCGTCGGGCTCAGCATGGCGCTGGGCCCGGTGCTCGGCGGCGCCCTGGTCGCCGGGCTGGGCTGGCGGTCGATCTTCTGGATCAACGTGCCGGTCGGGGTGGCCGCCTTCGTGCTGGCCGCCCTGTTCATCCCGGAGTCGCGGGCCGGCACCGCGCGCCGCATCGACCCGGTCGGGCAGGTGCTGGTGCTGCTCCTGCTCGTCTCGGTCACGTACGGGATCATCGAGGGCCCGGTCGCCGGCTGGGGCTCGCCGCCGATCGTGGGATGTTTCGTGCTGGGCGCCGGGGCGCTGACCGCGCTGCTGGCGTACGAGTCTCGCCGTACCGAACCGCTGCTGGACCCACGCTTCTTCCGCAGCGTGCCGTTCTCCGGCGCGACCGTCATCGCGGTCTGCGCCTTCGGCGCGCTCGGCGGCTTCCTGTTCCTGAACTCGCTGTACCTGCAGGACGTCCGCGGCCTGTCCGCGCTGCACGCCGGGATCTACACGCTGCCGATGGCGCTGCTGACCGCGATCGTCGCCCCGCTGTCGGGCCGCATCGTCGGCGCGCGCGGGCCCCGGCTGCCGCTGGTCCTGGCCGGCTCCGGGATGGCGCTGGCGATGCTCCCGCTCACCCGGCTCACCGCCGGCACCCCGATCTGGGTGCTGTTCGGCGCGTACGCGATCTTCGGGTTCGGTTTCGGCATGGTCAACGCGCCGATCACCAACACCGCGGTCTCCGGCATGCCCCGCGCGCAGGCGGGCGTCGCCGCGGCGATCGCCTCGACCAGCCGGCAGGTCGGCACGCTGCTGGGCGTCGCGGTCGTCGGCGCGGCGGTGGTCTCCGGGCTCGACGGACCGGCCGCCGGGCACTTCGCCGAGGCGAGCCGGACCGGCTGGTGGATCCTCTGTGGCTGCGGCGTGGCGGTGCTCGCGCTGGGCCTGGCCACGACCGGCCGCCGGGCCCGGGCGACCGCCGTCGACCTGCCGGTGCCGGTGGCGTGACGACCGGGCGACGGCGCGGATCCCGTATTGTCGGGTCCGCGATGCCTGCCGAGCTACCCCGCGTGATCGGGATCTTCGACGAGGCGGCCACGAGCTACGACAGCGTGGGCGTCGACTTCTTCACGCCGATCGGCGCCGAGCTGGTGCGCCGCGCGGCGATCCGGCCCGGCGAGCACGTCCTCGACGTGGGCTGCGGACGGGGCGCGGTGCTGCTCGGCGCCGCGGCCGCCGCGGGGCCGGAGGGCCGGGTCGTCGGCACCGACCTGGCACCGCGCATGGTGGAGCTGACCACGGCGGCGACCGCGCATCTGCCGGCCGTGTCGGTGCGGGTCGGCGACGCGCAGGCGCCCGCGTTCGCGCCGGAGTCCTTCGACGTGGTCACGGCCGGGCTGGTGCTGTTCTTCCTGCCGGACCCACCGGCCGCGCTGGCGGCGTACCGGAGCTTGCTGCGCCCCGGCGGCCGGCTGGCGTTCAGCTCGTTCGCCGCGTACGACCCGCGATACGAGGCCGCGATGAAGGCCCTGGCCGCACACACGGCGAAGCCGGAGCGGCGGCCGCAGGTGCCCAGCGTGTTCCGCACCGCGGACACCATCCGGGCGGCGCTGGCCGCCTACTCCGACGTGCGGATCACCGAGTTCGTCCAGGTCAGCCACTTCACCGGGATCGAGCACTGGATGGCCTGGCTGGCCTCGCACGGCGGCCGGGAGCTGGTCCGGGCCGTCCCGCCGGAGCGCCTGCCGGCGGCGACCGCCGCGGCCGAGACCGAGCTGGCCGGCGCGCGGGCCGGCGACGGCGGCATCCAGCTGACCACGAGGGTCCGGATCGTCGTGGCAGCCCGTTGACCGAGCCGGGCAGACCGGCACTGATCGTGGTCAGCGGCCCACCCGGCAGCGGCAAGACCACGATGGCGCACGCGCTGGCCCGCGAGCTGGGCTGCCCGGCGATCTGCCGCGACGAGATCCGCGAGGGCGTGGTCCGCGCCGGCACGCCGGACCCCGGCATGCGGCACACCCTGTCGACGTTCTTCGAGGTCCTGACGGTGCTGGCGCGCTCGGGCGTGACCACGGTGGCCGAGGCGGCGTTCCAGGACCGGCTGTGGCGGCCCGGGCTGGAACCGCTGACCGCCCTGGCCCGGATCCGGGTGGTGCACTGCACGGTGCCGGCGGCGACCGCCCGTAGCCGGATCGCCGACCGCCTCCGGACCACCGCGAACCGGGCCGCCCACGACGACGCGGGCCTGCTGCGCCGGATGGACGACGGCACCGCGACGTGGGAGCCGATCAGCCTGCCCGTACCGGTGCTGACGGTGGACACGTCCGACGGCTACCGCCCCGCACTGGCCGAGATCGCGGCCTTCGCCGGCGCGTAGAGCCTTGACACACCCGCCCTGAGCGGTACCCTCAACCTATCGGTTGATAAACCGATTAGTTGATAAGCCAGGTGGTTGAGCATGACGACAGCCGACCCGATCAGCGGCGTCTTCGCCGCCCTCGCCGACCCGACCCGCAGGGCGATCCTCGCCCGGCTGGCCCGCGGCGAGGCCACGGTCAACGAGCTCGCGGCGCCGTTCCCGATCAGCATGCAGGCGGTCTCGAAGCACCTGAACGTGCTCGAGCGCGCCGGCCTGATCGCCCGCACCCGCGAGGCCCAATGGCGGCGCTGCCGGATCGAGCCGGCCCCGCTGCGCGACATCGCGGGCTGGGTCGAGCAATACCGGCGCCTCTGGGAAGAGCGCTATGACACGCTCGGCGGATACCTGGCCGACCTGCAGAAGGAGCAGCCATGAACACCATCACCGTCAGCACACCGGCCCCCACCGAGCTGGTCATGAGCCGCACGTTCGACGCGCCCCGGGCGCTGGTCTTCGCCGCGCACACCGAGGCCGAGCACCTGCGCCACTGGTGGGGCCGCGGCAACCCGCTCGAGGTCGCGATCGACTTCCGGGTCGGCGGCAGCTGGCGCTTCGTGGAGACGGCGGACGGCAAGCAGCACGCCTTCCGCGGCGAGTTCCGCGAGATCGCGGCGCCCGACACCTTCACCTGGACCTTCGAATACGAGCCGATGGCCGGCCAGATCGCGGTCGAGAAGTTCGTCTTCACCGAGGAGGGCGGCCGGACGACGGTGACCTCCACGACCCACTTCGACTCCCAGCAGGAGCGCGACGGCATGCTCCAGTCGGGCATGGAGCAGGGCGCCAACCAGAGCTACGCGGCCCTCGACGCCTACCTGGTCAAGATCGGCTGACCGTTCCCAGGACCAACCGGTCGTGCCTGGTTGCATGGTGCTGACCGTCGCTCCCGCCGAGGTCGGGTGGGGCCATCCAATCGCCTGGCGGCTCATGAACGGATGACCCCACCCTGCCAGCTGATTGCATGGACCAACCCCGCCAGATCCTCCCCCAGCCTTCCTTCAGCCGACAGGAAACACCTGAACAGGCACCTCCCTGCGGACACCAGGTCTAGCCGACGAGTCCCCGTCCCGCATACCGGGCACGGCTACCACTTCCTGAGCATCCGGTCCCCCACCCGATTCGAAACCATGCCAAAGCGCGCATATCGCCACCGGCGGTGGCGACCTTGAGGGTTTCGGGTACCGAGCACGCCGAAAACCCTCAAGGTCGGTCGTGTTCGGGTTCGCCGGGCGGTGTGGTCCGCTCCGCACCGGCACGCAACTTCCCGCAAGCGGGCCGGAACGCGAAAAAGGGCCGCCCGCAGGCGGCCCATCCACAACACCCCAGCTCAACCGATCAGCATCGGGATCTTCTCGAACAACTCCGTCGTGAACGTCACCATCTCATGCAACATCCAGTTACCCGAGAACAAAATCGCCGCACCCACACCGACCGCCTTCGGCACGAACGACAACGTCGACTCCTG
>Ga0307516_10004972_pt1 | contig 16145 bp, 17 predicted proteins | sample 19_EM_MG_FD_203310 | JGI IMG/M metagenome (GOLD analysis project Ga0307516, IMG submission 203310) | Populus trichocarpa ectomycorrhiza microbial communities from riparian zone in the Pacific Northwest, United States - 19_EM | ecosystem: Host-associated > Plants > Roots > Unclassified | place...
GTTATGTGGGACTCTGCGAAGAAGCAATACCCACTAAAGCTCCCTGGTGGGAGGTGCAGGAATTGAACCCGCGACCTTGTGGTTTTCAAGGTCGGCATTTACAGATACCATGACCAGATTAGGTGGTTATGTGGGACTCTGCGAAGAAGCAATACCCACTAAAGCTCCCTGGTGGGAGGTGCAGGAATTGAACCCGCGACCTTGTGGTTTTCAAGGTCGGCAACCGCCGAAGCAGTTCCGGGGCAGGACTGGCATATCCACCAAGCCACCATACCCCTCATGTGCTATGTGAGGATGTGGCTGTTCACGAAAGTATGTAGTACTTTCGCTGGGACCAATTCATTTTTCTTAGTTCTATCCCATAGAAAGCCTCGGAAACGAAACTCCAGAGGAGCGCAGCCATATCACTTCTGTCATCCTTCCTTTCGTCACCTTTCCGTACCGCTACTCCTCGTCCGAAGCGCTCCCCCAGCGCTTCCAGGAGTCGGACGCGTTTCCAGCCCATCCCCTGTACCAGCACCTCGCTCGAACCGAACCAAGGCGAGGCTGTGAAGGAGGGGCGTTGGGAAGAGATGGAGACGGAGTTTGAAGAGGCGAACTTGAAGAGGACTCAGGAGAAGTGGGATTTGTTGATTGTTATGAGCTGGTCAGATGATGAGCGGGGGTAGTATTTAACGGTGTATCATACTATATTCTTCCTAAATTTCAACAGCAATTTGCGTGTATATTTTGCACCTCGCTTGCCTGTACAAGTTATATCTACGGGAAACCGTCACCTGTTTAAGTACAAGGGCTGGTCCACTTTGTAAATTGGTCCATCAAGCTGAATTTACGCCGTCAGGGTCGGACGGCCAACTGGCAGCACCTTGCTTCTCTGGCATGGGGCTGCTTGTCCGCGTCCAAGGAACTCCGGTTCCCGGGTCATTACAAAATGAGTGGCTGATGTTTTCCATGTATTAGTTCTGTATTCTCATAGCTAGTAGCTACATCTTATTGATTTACAAGTAATCTAGCTACCTTGTACTGAATAAAAATATGAGATGGAGAGCCAACACGAAGATGAAATGCCCAGGCCGTGACTGGGGCTGATGGGACCCTGCAGGCATCCGAATCAGCGCTGAGTCAGGGCCTTCACGGCTTCCCTCAGCATCTCTTGGCTGCTGCTGGTGACGTTGCGACAGCGCACGTCCCCCCGGCCTTTGATCGCGGGGACGTCGGTTTTACGGGGTTCACAGCCCCGCCTCGTAAAAACCACGCCGGCACCCACAAGTGCTGCCGCTGCTCCACTGGATCCGTGCCGGGCCCGCGCGATGGTCGCGTCCGCCACCCGCACGCAATTTCAAGGCAGATGTGGCGTATAATTATTTATGTCACACCGGAGCGCTAACGCCGTTACGCAATCATGAAGACAAAGTGTATATGACACACATTGTGCTTCGAGTCAGCACTCCATTAGACCGAGACTCGAGAGTATAAGTTAGCAGTAAAATAGCTTTTTATAAAAGCTGGATGCTAAACCCGAAAAAATGACTCGTCATCTCTCTAAAACGAAAAAATATGCAAGGGCCGGGCCACTGTACCCCCCGCAGCGAACGACGGTAAGCAACAATAAGCTTAAACGCTTGTTCACCAAGGGAGCACATCCCCCCAATCAATAACCAAAGAAAGATTCAGCTTCAGAGTTTTAGACCCCCACGAAGAATCGAGAGCTCTTGAGCACTCGTTTCGTCGGCGGTTCAGGCGGGGCTGATCGGGCCACTGCGTCATTCCGTGTCGCGCATTTCCCGACGCACGGTCCATTGTCGATCCAAACCCCAGCCGGCCCTGTGGGGCAAAAGATGAGCAAACTGGGTTTGATGATTAAACTTGATCGGATCTTACCTCCCGGGGTGTCTGCAGGAAAAAATCACAACATCGCTTTAACGGTGTGAATAAATGAATATAGGGTATGGATCGTACCGGCGTATGTCCACCATTTCGCAGTCCAGAGATGTCCACTAACAAAAGAAATTATCAGTTGCGGTAAATTGAAAGAACGGAACGGGAGACGTTACTTGTAGATTACTTTGTTCCCGTGAGTGAACTGAAGCCGACGAATTGAATGTTGATTATGGAGAGAAAGAAGACTAATTACTCACAGCTTTGGTCGAAACCCAAGGGGCGGGCGTGGTAGGGCAGGTGGGTGGCTCATGGCCGCCAAGTGCCTTCTTGATCTGCTTGTCGAAACGCCCGTTCGCTATATATCGAGACGAACGAGCATCAGCGCCGTTGAGAACTCCTGACCGACACAAGAACTGACCATATGCCTGCGAGACATCCCAGAGCATGATACCGCCAAACGACGAATACTTGGACCGAGTCTGTCGAGCGATCTTACCCAGTGTCGCTGCATCGACGTAGCCGGTACCGGCAGAAGCAGAGGCAGGGGCGCCAAGGTAGATCTTGACGTTTTTGTTGGGGGATGTTTTCTTGGCCCAGTCATCCCTAAGGATAAACCGTGATCAGCATGGGCCGCTAACTAGGCTGAAGGCGTGGTTACCATGTGCCGAAATTCCAAGCCTCGAATGGACATTAGACTATATGTTGATAGACTGGTTGAGAAAACTTGCGTTAGAGTTGTTGAAATTCTGGAGCCCACACCAGTTGTTATACTGTATAGGCCGGTCAGGTTTGAACGATCAAGTCAGTCCCGGTACTTACACTGAATAAAAAGAGTTAAATCTTGTCATTGAGGGAAAAACCGTAAACTCACACTACATGAAAGAATTCCCAAACAAACGATCAGACGTGGACCATTGATTCAAATCGAACATGATACGTACACTACCACGTCGACATTAGCACATCTTGCTTGCAACAAAAACCGAAACTCACTTGGACATACAACGCATCGAAACCAACAGCGTTGATGACCTTGCCTACATAGGCATCTGGGAAGGTGCATTGAGGTGCACCAGTGATATAATACCTATTGGGGCAATCATGTTAGCCCATACAAATCTGGAGAAAACCCACTTACTTTCTGTTCGCGCCGGAGAAAAGAGACCTGAGTTCTTGCACAAACACAATATACCCTGAACTGCTTCCTCCCTCGATATCCAGATCAATCCTGCAATCCACGCCCATTAGATCGTCATCGGTACTATATAATAACACTCACCCATCAAGGACCGCCTTACCAAAGGGACGGGTGGAGCTGGAACCTCCGAGGAAAAGGTTCCAGACGGTGTGGGCGAAGGTTTTGGCGTCGGTGTCACTGGCGAATGTAGAATTACCGGCCCCGCCTCCGAGACTGATGGTGATGATCTTCCCCGCTGCTTGACAAGTCTTGATATCTTTTGCGAGGAATTGGCAATCAGCGAGGCCAGTGCCGGCGAATGTGTTGTTGGTGGTGCTGCAACTCTGTAATGAGGGAGAAGGGTCAGAGGGGAACATTCGTTCGACTCGTTGGACAGAATATCTTTACGCTGGACAAGTTGATCTCGGGCAGGCCACCGGTGCCGGAAAAAACATTCAGGAATGCGAGAGGGAATGTGTTGATGGTGTCGTCCTGGAGTGGGTAAGTTACGTGTTGGGAGCGACGGAAGAAGGACAAGTACCTGGCAATAATGAGCAAGTGACTGTTGATAGCCTGCAGTTTTGTTGGGATTGTTTGCTCCGAATGAATTCTGTCCCCAGTAGCTACAAGAAGGTGTGATCTATGAATTGAAATCTGTGATGTCACCTACACTGCCAACTGTGGGAAAAGGGATTCAAGTCAATATGGTGGGGAAGGGAGGATAAGACAACGACAAACGTTGTTGTTGTTGTTCATCCTGAACGCCGCCCTCACACGCACGACATGAGCTGCGATGACCAGACAAGCTGGGACGAGCGAGGAGAGATGGCCGGATAAAATCATAGGGGGCAGCCAACAGGAACAGACGTAAATCTGAGGCAGCCTTGGCGAGCAAGATTGGCTGAATTTCGTCTCCTTTTTAAACCATTCGAATACGGCAAGACGGACGAAAGTTTTCTTTGGATACGAATGGAGATTTGGAGTACGAGAACTCTTGTTGCTGCAGAGATCATAGGGTGCGATCGACGCGCCGACGAATGCTCGCGACCACCGGGGGTCTGCGTAGGACCGATCGAAGGATGTACGTTTGATAAGATTCGTACGACAACAACCATCGAGCCGCCGAGTCCCGATTGTCAGCCCGACCGGATGGTTTCAAGATGGAAGGCTGGCTAAGGGAGGGAACCGAGAAGGGTGAGGCAGTCTGGAGGCGTGACGGTGGAGGTCCGAGGCAAGAGGTTTGACGGCACTCGAAAGCGGTGGTCCGAGAAGCAGAGGTTGACGCTGGCGGGCAGCAGGAGGCAGCCGAGCTGCGTGGCGACGAACCAGGACCCCTGATAATCCCCCTAAAGGTCTGATCGAAAATCGGACAAATTTGGGGTCTTGGGACCCAAATGAATGTCCGTTGGAAAGTCCGGACAAGACGGGTCCGGATAGATTACTATGCGTTGTCGGACGTCAGAAGGAGGTCTGGACATAGGTGACCTGGCAAAGAGGCACTGACCGTGACAGCCCGTTGGTTTGACTGAAGACTGGCTCAACTTGATTGGTCCGCAGAATTGTGGGTTTAATCTTCAGTAATCCTCTTTTTGTTACCATGCACGTTCGAAATTCGCAGAGCATTTTGAGGTCCTGGTCGGACGAGGTCTGAAACATGTCCAGACAAAATCGCGCCAGGGTTCGTGCATCATGTGGCATGTGGTAGTCTCGTCCCCAGACGGTACGCACCCGCGCTGATGCGCTGATCTCTCCCACGTGTCTTGATGGTGAGTTTGATGGTCAGAGAGTGCTTACAGTCGGGGACAGCCAAACACGACCAAAAAATTTGGGAGTTTTTCCCAGTCATCCGGATAGCGCGGAATCAATAGATAACCATTGAAATAGTATCCACAGGCTAAATGAAGAAGATTCAACAAGCGGATCTCTCTGAAAATTGATTTTGGATTTTTGACCTCAAAAAATTGGCAGGACCCCAAAAAGTCGCGGGAAAAACTTCGGGAGTGTGTTTTTCGGCGTATCTCGCCTTGCTGAGTCTGATTCTGAACTCGAATTCAAGTTTCAACGAGCCGCGGTCTCAAAAAATGCGAGATCTATCTCATCACGTGGCCCTTAGTCGCCCAAAAAGGTGTCAAACCGTTCCACAAATGGCAATTCTGGCACCTGAGAATTATGAGGCACAAAGCGAAAGGAAGGCAAACCCAAAAAAAACAGTGAGAGAAGAGTAATTTTCGACTAATGTTGGTCTGGGTAACCGCTGATGCACTTGAGGCTAGGTTCTGACCTGCCCCAGGTCCCGGAGAGGGGGTAGAACTTTTCGCTGAAACTCCCAAAAAAATTGGCAGGACCCAAAAAGTCGTGGGAAAAACTTCGGAGGTTTGTTTTTCGACGTATTTCCATGTTCTGAGTATGAATCCGATGGCAGAATTAAATTTCAACGAGCGGTTGCAGAGCCCCCCGGCCAAGTACCAAATTGTTGACTTTGGTTGTCCACGACTTTATAACATCCTGCTGTGAGCTCGCGTGGCAGGATGATGCGGAACAACGGGGAACGGGACTAAGTCCGGACAAACTTAGAAAAAAAACCGAAATTCGGCGTCTGGGCAAAAAGGTCCAAAATTTTGGACCTTTTTGAACAGACCTCAAATTGGGGGGATTACCAGGGGTCCTGATGGACCTGAGTAGATAGAAATAGGTCAACAACCACGAACCTGATCGAGGCATTTCAATAAATTGCCAGGAAGTGGCGGTGTCGGTGTCGGTCGCCCATGTGTACTAAGTAATACTATGATAACAAACTATAACACGTCTTCTTCACAAACCGGCTGGATGGCCAACATATGCCAGAGTTCCTCTGACACTCTGACTATCGACTGAGATAGAAGGCCGAATCCGCTGGGGGATACCCACCATCGCAAAGAGTGACCCATTCAAAGCTATCGAGCACGTCATTCGTGACCTCTCAAGAGATCTCAGTCCCATCTCTTGTCCATCTTCACGTCGAAAATTTAACGCCAAATATAAAACCTATTTCATTCAAGTTACCAATACAAGGGAATAACGCGGCTGTCGCCGCAGTGCCCGCTACGAAGGAGCGCAACACGAGGAATGATAGTACTATAATGCTAACCGGTCTCTGTAACAGACGTGATCGCCGCGTCGGGAGTAGAAGACGAAGTTGGTCATTCAAGTTGCTTGAACTTGTTGTATCTTAAGCTTTAAGGTCAGCTCCCACTGGGCTTCTCAGTACCGAGAACTTCGTGCCGTTGTGGTGTTTATTTGCTGTTGACCGGGAGACTTAAGCCCCGACAGCGACCGTGATGCAAGACTACAAGTCAGCGCCTCTAAACAGCCCACTACTTCGTAGCGAGAATATTTTACACCTCACCTGCCAACACATGCCGGCAACCACAAGTGCTGCCGCTACTTCCACTAGTATTGGGTCTATGCCGGGCTTCGCTGTCCAAGCGCTAGTTACACTGGAGAGGGGTAGAAGCAGCCTCCGCCCCGCGCGATGGTCGCGCCCACCACGCATACAGCTGTTCCGAGTCCATCGGACCTTGTCTCCCCTAGACAGACTATATAATGATCGTCTATTGATGAGGCAATTGATGGGACGACGACATCGGACCGAGATTTAAGAGCACAGCGATAAAATAATTTTTTGTAAAGGAGTGACTGGGGTGAGTATTCAAGGAAAGCTAGCTGTCGAACCCGAAAAGATGACTCGTCATCTCTCCACGAAACAAGAAACACGCAAGGGCCCCAGGCCACTGCAGCAGACGACGGTAAATAACAATAAGCTTAAAAACGCCTCTTCACCAAGGTATATCCAATCAATAACTAAAGAAAGATCCAGCTTCAAAGTTTACAACCCCACGAAGAATCGAGAGCCCTTGAGCACTCGTTTGATCGGAGGCTCGGGTGTCGAATCGTTCGAACTCTCCGTCTCAGACGAGGCTGATCGCGCCACTGCGAAAGGCCTTCCAGTAGGTATCGCGCGTTTCCCGACGCACGGTCCATTATCGATCCAAACGCCAGCCGGCCCTGCGGAAAAAAGAGATGAGCAAATGGGTTTAAAACTTGACCTTGGAGATGAATTGTATTTACCTCCCGGAGTATCTGTGGGGAAAAAATCATAACATCGCTTCAACGGCGCGAATGGGTAAATATAGGGTATAAAACGTACCGGCCTGTGTCCACCATTTCGCAGTCCAGAGATGTCCACTAATGAAAACAAACATCAGTCGCCGTGAATTGAAAAAAAAACATAACGAGGGACGTCACTTGTAGGATACTTGGTTCCCTCCAGTGAACTAAAATCGATGAATTAAACGTTGATTATCGACAAAAAGACGAATTACTCACAGCTTTGGTCGAAACCCAAGCAGCAGCGGAGCCACAGCCGCCGGTGTGAGGAGGTGTGGTAGTGGTTGGTCCCGAGGGCGGCTTAGTGGTGGTGGTTGGTCCCGACGGGGGTTTGGTGGTCGTGGGAGGGTTGGTGGGTGGCGTTGTGGCTGGGGATCCGGTGCTACCGCCAAGAGCCTTCTTGATCTGCTGGTCGAAACGTCCGTTCGCTAGATATCCAGACGAATAAGCATCAGCGCCCGCCCTCGACAGCTCGTGACCGAAACAAGAACTGACCATAGGCCTGCGAGGCGTCCCAGAGCATGACACCGCCAAAGGACGAATACTTGGACCGAGTTTGTTGAGCGATGCTACCCAGCGTCGCGGCGTCGACGTAGCCGGAACCGGCAGCAGAAGGAGAAGCAGGGGCACCAATGTAGATCTTGATGTTTTTGTTGGGAGAGGTGTTCTTGGCCCAGTCGTCCCTGGTGGGTAAAGCATGATCAATATGGGGCCTCTGCCGACTAAGCTGAAGGTGTGTTCACCAGGTGCCGAAGTCCCAAGCCTAGAGTGGATATTTAAGCGATAGGTTGATAAACTGGTTTAGAAAACTTACGTTAGGGTTGTTGAAGTTCCCGAGCCCACACCAGTTGTTATACTGTATAAACCGGTCAGATTTGAACGATCGAGTCAGTCCTGCTACTTACACTAAAAAAAAAGGAGTCAGATCTCGTCAAGAAGGGGGAAAATCGTAAACTCACACTATACGGAAGAATTCCAAAGGGAATAATCAGATATAAGACATCAAGTTAAATGAATTATGATACGTACACTACCACATCGACATTAGCACACACGTTGCTTGCAGCAGAAACCAAAACTCACCTGGACATACAACGCATCGAAACCAACAGCGTTGATGACGTTGCCTAGATAGGCATCGGGGAAGGGGCATTGAGGAGCACCAGTGACATAGTACCTATTACAGAAATCATGTTAGCCCATGAAAATCTGGAGAGGACCAACTTACTTCTTGCCCCCGTTGGAGAAAAGAGACCTGAGCTCCTGCACAAACGCAATATACCCTGAACTGCTTCCTCCCTCAATATCCAGATCAATCCTACAATCCGTGCCCATTAGATCGTCATCAGAAGCGGGTACGTTAGCAACACTCACCCATCAAGGACAGCGTTGCCAAAGGGACGAGTGTTGCTGGAACCGCCGAGGAAAAGGTTCCAGACGGTGTGGGCGAAGGTTTTGGCGTCGGCATCACTCGCGAACGTAGAAGCACCGGTCGCGCCCCCGAGACTGATGGTGATGATCTTTCCCGCTGCTTGACAGGTCTTGATATCGTTCGCGAGGAATCCACAGTTTGCGAGGCCGGTGCCGGGGAATACACCATTGTCGCCGGAGCTGCAACTCTGTAATAGAGTAGGAGGGTCAGAGGGACGTTTGTAGAGTCGGAAAACAGAGGATCTTCACGTTGGATAAGTTGATCTCCGGCAGGCCACCAGCTCCGGAAAAAACGTTAAGGAATGCGAGAGGGAATGTGTTGATGGTGTCGTCCTGTAGGAGGTAAGCGACGCGTTGGGAGCGATCGGAGGGGGACAAGTACCTGACAATAATGAGCGAGTGACTGTTGATAACCTGCGGTGTTGCCGGCATTGGATGCTCCAAAAGAATTCTGTCCCCAGTAGCTGAAATAGGTGTCATCTATGGGTTGAAATCTGTGATGGATAAGTCGCCTACACTGCCAACTGTGAGGGAGAGGGACGCAAGTCAATATGATGGGGAAGGGAGGATAGGATAACGACAAACGTTGTTGTTGCTGTCCATGCTGAACGCCGACCTCACGCGCGCGACGTGAGCTGCGATGACCAGAGAAGCTGGAAGGAGCGACGAGGGACGACCAAAGAAAACCATGAGGGGCAGTGAACGGGAACAGAAGTAAATCTGGGGCAACGCTGGCGAACAAATTGGCTGAATTTCGTCTCCTTTTTAATCCATCCGGGTTCCCCACGACGGATGAAGGTTTTCTTGGTATACGGATGGAGATTTTGATCATGACGGTTCCCGTTGCTGCAGAGACCATGCGGTGCAATCGACGCGCCGACGGATGCTCGCGACCGGGGGTCTGCATAGGACCGACGTGACCATGTACGGCCTTGTACGGCTGATAAGGTTCCTTACGTTTCGTGTGGGCACTTCCGGGTAGGCCGCGCCCCACATGGAATTCTGGAAGATGATGAACGCTTCGAGCAACACTCGGCAAGCGAGCATTATTGGTTGGGAAGATAAACCCCACCTTGTATCATCATCCAGCGATCGCTTAATGAGCCAGTTCAAGTTGCACATGATCGTCTGGGAAAGAACAAATGTTGGAAACATAGCGTTAGGCGAGTGACGTCCGTCGTCCGACCAGCGAAACCGTCGATCCCAAACTGGAGCCAGGCGGAAAGCCCAGATCCTCATATCGCCAATCGTCTCCACAAACCAGTATGGACGCAGTGCCAGCTCATCTAGAGTTCTTCGGTGAGAGAGGTGACATCCGGTCGGTCCGACAATCGGGACTCGGCGGCTTGGCGACAGTTGAGTCGGGGTCTATTTTAGTGGCCATGTTTTGCAATTCTCACTGTGGCCCCCGACGATGCCGCTCTCATGTCAACGTCGCGTTCGACCGTTACTCATGTACCCAGCGAGCCACAAACAGCTATGGACCCAAAGTAGTTAATTTTGCATCGTCCGCGTTTCTCAAGATTTTGTCCTCTGGCTGACGGTGATCGTCTGGTCATTAATTCATTTTGGTGACCTCCGCCAGCCTGGATGGTTTCATCCCGCACCGTCCTGTCATTATTCAAATGAGGGAGACGTCTGAGGCAAGGTTGGATACTGTGCTTCTCGCTAAAATGTTTGGGGTGCTAGCGCTGTGATTGGTATTTGGGAAAATTTAAAGAATGCAATGGTGAAAAGAATTAGATCGTAGACCACCATCCACGATAATAAAGATCAAGCCCTATGTCACAAAGACGCGACGCGCACGGCGGTGCGGACTTGGCACTCCATTTCAGAGCCTATTTGTAAAGGGATAAATCGCATTTACAGCTGATCACCGGATTCACAGCTGTCGCAGCAGAGAGTACAAAGACGGAGCAGGAAGCCAAGTAGTATTCCAATTTAGATTAGGAAGCGTGCCGAGAACCATGTCATAGATGACGGACGACATAAGAATTGGGAAGATCCACCAAGAGAAGGGAGCGTCGGGTTAGAAGAGTGAGGGGTGTTAGAAAGCGAGTGTCTATCTGTGGTGCCAATGAGCGAAATTTAGAGTCTTGTGAGATCGCTTCGGATAATGTAGGAAATGAGGAACCGAGGTTATGATCGGGTTCGGACCCAAAGGTATCAATAAATTGTGTGAAACTTGGGGAAGCAAAGTTCAGACTTCAGAGTCGTGTAATCGCTTTCGAATCCAAAGGCATCCCTAATAAAAGAGCACTCAGAAGATGTGGGGTTCTATAAGTATTCTGAAATGACCCCACCTGACGGATCAATGCCATTCTGGGCGAGGATACGGTTATGCCGAATCAACCTGGCCTGGTCGAAACTGCACAGGTGAACCTTGGAGTAATCAGGCCGTATTAGAAGGTTGACTTACTTCACCCGCTCTCTCCTCATGATCTCCATCACTTCTTGGGTTCCCTGTTCGTCCAGACCGCTGCGAGAATCCCCATCCCTCATATTTGCCTCGATGTCAAAGTCGGACGATGTCATTCCTGCGCCTACTTGTTCCGAGAATGTGGAGAGCGGCACATAATGGCTGAGCGCCGGGAACGACATCTTGATTCGGTCTGGTATGCGGGCATATGCATGGGGTAAAATTGTGGTGCGGTAGCGGTAGGCTAAGGATATCCAAGGTCAGGATCAGCTACCTCAAGACTGTGCTACGACTTACCTGCTACTAGCAGCGTAATGAATGCAGCTGTGAGGGAGTAGTAGAACAACATAGTGGCGAGTGGCAGGCGCAGTCTGTGTGTTACAAGATGGCACGTGATCACAACGACATTGTCCCCTATCCTCCGTCATGAACCACCACCAGTCGATTTTCGAGAGCCTTCAGGTAAAACCGTACCCCTGCTAGCGGCAAGTCTCATCAACGTTCCACCCAGCGCGAGTTCTGCCCACCCCTGGACTCTTCACTCATCGCCGCGCTCGTTGCGGATCTCGAATCAGATGACGCAGGGAACCCTCAAATTGCAGATCTGCGAGCGACCCTGCGCGAGCTTTCTGCGCAGGCAGAGGTGTCGCAGCTTTCCGAAGTCTCAGGCCTCCAGGTGGCGTCACCGACCGACACGTCCACCTCTTCATCTTTCGGTGCTCACGATGATTGCACGATGAGCCCGAGTTCACTGACCTCTTCGACGTCTCTGTCCTCGCAAGACGCATTTAGCTCTCCTTTTGGATTTTTGCGCGCTGCTCTACCACACGTCTCCAACGAGACTTTCAGGTCGGCGCTAAAAGATGTCGACATGGAAGAACTCGATCTATGGGAAGTTGTCGCCGGCATATTGACCGCCGAGTGGATTCGCGAGATGGAGGAACGAGGCTTGGAAGGTCTGGATGAAGATGATTCACGGAACACCCCACCGGCGGAGTGGCAGATTGTTGGGAAGAAAAAGGCGACATTGGCGAAACGGAAAAACAAGAGGGGAAACACGCTTACGTTGGGCGATGTGCGCCAACAACAACAGCACAAGCAGATCCGACCCGTCGTCAGGAAGTCGAACACGGTGCCATCGGCTGCACCAGATCCTTGGACGCAGCTCTCATCTTTATCCTTTCATCTGGCCACCCTGCTTCCTCCTCATCCACCCTCATTCTTCCAGTCCCATTTCCACTCCCCAGATCACGCCACTCCGGGTATTGCCCTGCGCGCATGCCTAGCATCCATATGCAAAGCGCGGACAAATTCCTCTCCAGAAGAGCATACCGATACCCTGTTCATCCTACTCGAGATCCTCCTCGAGTATCTGACACTAGATCAAGATGAACACAACCGACTAATATCCGACATTGAACTCGCCCTACAGGCCACAAGCGGCAACGGCGACTACTCCCTCGACATCGTCAAACTCTTGCACGACCTCGATGCCGACTCGACAGGTCCTCTCGAAATGGGAGTCTACCACACATCGCCTGCCCCAAAGCCCCAACCGAGACAATATACCCTCCCTTCCAGTCCTCCTCCGATCCCACCCCCTCCTCAACCTCGAGTCAAACCCAAGCCGCCCTCGTCCTCGCCCCCAAAGACCCAAAACTCATTCCAATGGCAATCGGTCCCCACTCGCCAGATACCACACAAAGACCCACATCCCCATGCGCAACACATCCCGGCGTACAGCTGCGATGGTGGCAAAGGCAAAGGTGCCGGTAACACGTTTGGGCAGGGCGGGAAAGGCGATGTGGGTGAGCTGGGGGAGCATGAGAGGAGGATTAGGGAGAGTATGAGGCAGCGCGATGAGCTGTTGCGGAGGGCGGCGTGGATGTGGCAGCGCGGGGATTCGGGGAATAGGGGGGGAGAAGTGGCCCTTTATTTTGCGGATAAGGTATATTTTTTTTGAGGGTATGTTTCTTGACTGATTACGGTTGTTCTGTCCAGGCGAGGGAATTCCAGGAGGTGGCGAAGAAAGAGGCGCTGGATGTTGCGAGGACTATGGTACAGTCTAAAAGGTGCTTTCTCTTTGTCGTTCAGACTGAGCTTTGTGCTGACGCCTTTGCCTATACAGATTTGCATCAAATGACCCTGGTTCTGTTGATCTGCACGGCACGACAGTATCTGAAGCCATCATCTTGGTTAAAGAGATTCTTGAGGCGGAAGGTTCCTCGCCAAGTATGTCTTTTTTTTTACCTTTCAACGCAAATAAATGCTAAACGAATTTCATCAGGTAAACCTCTCAAGATCATCACGGGAAAGGGAGCGCATTCGGTCAATAAAGTGAGCGTTTTGAAGCCTGCCATACGCAGAGCTTTGGTCGAAGCCGGCTGGGCTGTGAGCTCTTGGGATGGTGGGTTGGTTGTGCGAGGAAAATGTTCATGACCTGACGTTTTGGGATCTGGAGTCTGTATACCCCTTGTATGTTCCATTTCTCTTATATTTATCCTCTTTATCTTGTGCTTTTTGCAACGAGAACTTGTACTCACATTGAGCTGTATGCTACGGTTTTCACGATTCTTGGGCATTTCGTTCTGAAGGTCTATATGATGTACTTAGCAGTTGTTATTGTTTAATGGAGATGCACGACGTTGGGCGATGTCCTAATTGTATTGCATCGTTTGTCGGGGAAATTGTGAAAACTTTGGGCTTAAATTCTACGAGATGATTTGCGCTAGCAATAAGATTGCATGGAACTCCTAGTGATGATGTTCTTACCTCATCGTTTTTGCCTCACCGCACTTGTTAGCACTGCTCGTTTTGACTCTGATTAGGGGCTGAATGTTATTATTGTCTACGGGGGCATGGCCTATATTCCTTTCCTAAAATCGCGGGCCCCAAATGCCCCTCTGTCCCAGAGACCCCATAAGCACCTTGACCATGAACGGCCCACCCTATGGTGGCATCCCCCGACGACCCAGCACGGAAACGCCGTTTAACGGGGTTTAACGGGGTACCCTTGACGTTCGGGACAGGTGCCTTTCCTGGAAATACGCATTTAGATGCCTGACCAGCAAAGACTTGCCTAGGCCTGTTCCGGTGGGAAGAACGATATATTGAATGTCCCAGATGTATGCAGTCGATGTATTGGGAGGTGCACTTAGCATACGTGCGAACTGGGAGGCGAGAGACTTTGTTACTCGCAAGGTGATGTCCCAGATGTTTGGAGTCCGTGTGTTGGGCGGCGCGTGTAATCTATGTTCCGCTAATGCTTTTAGCTCAGGGTGACAAACGCGCAGTCCTACACGGAATATCATGATTGAGGTCTTGTCAAAAACTATCGCTGCTTGATTGATCTCGTTGGTCGCCAATAGCAAGTCACCATGTGGGATATCCTCCCCGCATGCAGAAATCACTTTCCAGCTACCTCCCGCCCCTATTTTGACGAGGTGATACATCGTACCCTTCCTAAGAATGGTGTCAATAATTAGGAAAGCATCATAGAAATGATGCACACCAAAACGAATGTCCGAAATCTAGTGCATACGCTTTCTCTCCGATAAAGAATTCTTGGGCCCGTCGTGGGTCGAGAAGAAAATCGTCAAATGATAGATGCAAAAAACCCACGATCCTGTCGAATGGCTTGCCAACGGGTCCTATTAAAGACCGCAAGTTTCGGTGCAAAAGGATGACTCCTTCCCTTGTCACATTCAACGCTCGTGCAATCACATCGCGCTCAGAAAGATCATCATGATACCGGAGGCTGCTGCCGCGAGATGAATAGAGGACTAGAAACTGGAGTAGATTGGTCCTGTTGCCTCGCGCTTCAGCACGGCGAAGGATGGCCAGATAGAGGTCGTCAAGTTCATATAATGGTCGAAGATTGTGATTACTGGAGGGCAAACGGCCACGGATATAGTCCAATGCATCGGCAGGATTTTCCCAGTCGTCGTCGATGAATCTGATGATGGTAGCGGCATATATGAAATGGCCAGATGCCTTCCTCGCAATCCAGGAGATGTCATCTGGCAATGGCCACTCGCCTATCCCGTGTAATATGTCTTCGTGTATAATTCGAATCCTGGAGAACTCGTGATGAAGGTAGCGTAAAATGTCCTCGTTGGCTTCTTCGTCGGGCTTGAGCTCAATCTCTTCGTAAATAGGAGAAGATACCCCGCGAAAGAACGAGATGATGGGGCGCTCCGGCCGGCTGGTGAGCAAGAGACGAATGGGACTGGGTTGCTGTACCAAGCTGTTTGTCATTGCGCGCAATAATGCATGGAGACGGACATAATCGTCACATTCGTCGAGAGCATCCACGACAATAACCAGAGGTGTCATGTGCCCTTCGGAGTGGGTCATATGCAAAGGTCGATGAATGAGAGTAGAGAACTGTTTAGCCTTGTTTTTATCTTCTAAAAGAAGAGGATCGTGGGCGAGGCTTTCTTCAATAACTCGTTTCCAAGTAGGGCTGGCAGCGGCAATTTGTAGAGCTAGAGTTGGAATGACGCTATCCACCTTTGACCGTAACGGATCGCTACTCTTAAAAAAGAAACTTGCAGCCAGACGGTGATTTGAAGCACATAACTGTGCGATCGTTCGGGCGATAGATGTTTTTCCTGCACCAGCAGCACCTTTCAGCCAGATGATTGGAGTAGTTTGGGGCGACGGGCCTAAAGCCCAGTCCATGATAGATTTCAGCTGCGATTTGCGAGTTCCTTCCAGGCAACCCGCACGAGTGTCACTTTCGCTAGAGTCGTATGTTGCGCCCACCGTCGAGAGGTTCTGCAGCCTAGCTATCAGCTTATCTTCTTCGCTCGAATGTTCTCTTAGTGCATCGTCAACATTAAAGCGCTGAAACGCTCACCGATGAGAGGGATGTGTATCGTAGAGTTGGGACCCATATTTATGAGCTGGCTCCTATCGATGGTGGCGTTGGTAGCCCCGCGAAGCACAGATGTCTCCTTAATGTTGGGTTGGCTATATGAACTAGGGATAACGATGGTGGTAGGTGCACGTACAGGAGATGTTGAGTTGGCATGGAGAACTGTGCAAAATGCGAAGAGCCAGGGTGTCACTTTCATAGTTGTTCAGGGG
>Ga0307516_10004973_pt1 | contig 16142 bp, 17 predicted proteins | sample 19_EM_MG_FD_203310 | JGI IMG/M metagenome (GOLD analysis project Ga0307516, IMG submission 203310) | Populus trichocarpa ectomycorrhiza microbial communities from riparian zone in the Pacific Northwest, United States - 19_EM | ecosystem: Host-associated > Plants > Roots > Unclassified | place...
AAGTACGCCGATCGGCACGAAAAGACGTCGCGACGCTGCCATGCCGATGACTGCAGCCGTGAGTGCCGCGAACCCTGCCGACCAGGCGTGGCCGTAGTGCGTCTCCCGAACCATCATCGGAACCATGGAGCTGGCCGACCCCAACACCCCATCGCCCATGGCGGTGGCCTGGAACCACAGCGCTGCGAGGCTGGCGACCAAGGTGACGCCAGCGCCGATGATGAATGAGCGTCGAGAAGCTCGAACCACACTGCGCGCCCAGGACGACGCGCCTTGTCGAAGCCACTGCACGGATGCCAGACCTCCGGTCATCAGGGCGAGTCCGCACTGGATGGCCACGGCATCGGCCAACATCAGGTAACGCAAGAGACCTTCGGGCATTACTTCACCACGAAGTGAATTTCGCCTTTCGTGCGGTGACCGTCGTGGCCGACGGCGGCCCACTCGGCGCGGTAGCTGCCGGGAGCAAGTCTTGGAAGGGCCAGCACGAGCGTCTTCGGGTCGTTGGTGTCTCCCGAGACCTTGGCGGTCGTGACTTGCGCATTGCCCGGACCGATGACCTCGACGGCACAAAGCGGCGCTTCCACCGCTTCGTTGTACTGAAGGCGAAGCGCCGACGGCGCAGGGCTGACGGTCGATGCATCGGCAGGCGTCGACGCCTCGAGCCTGGTGTGAGAAAAGGCGGACGCGCTGGCAAGGCCGCAGGCGAGCAACGCGACGGTTCGGATGGTCTGCTTCATGGAGCTATTTCTTCGAAAGATTGATGGTCGAAACTCAGTGGCCTTCATGGCCACCCGGTCGGCGTACCTGCAGGTCCGCAGTGCCGGGGTGTTGATAGGGCGCCCGTACGGGGTCGGCGACGTCGCCGTCGAATTCGTGGGCGACGGTTCCCTTCGGGTGGACGAACCAGCCAGGGTCCTTGAAGTCGCCCACGGCGATGCCGTCGCGCACCTTGATGACCGTGAACATGCCTCCCATGCCCAGCGGGCCGAACGGCCCCGTGCCGGTCATCATCGGAAGCGTGTTGTCGGGAAGAGGCATCTCCATCCGGGTCATGCTGTCCATGCCGGTCTCACCCATCGCCATGTAGTCGGGCACGAGCCTGGAAAGCCGCTCCGCGACACCTCGCTGGTCGACGCCGACCATCGTCGGGACGTCGTGGCCCATCGCGTTCATCGTGTGATGGGACTTGTGGCAGTGAAGCGACCAGTCACCGGCAATGGCATCGAACTCGATGGAACGCAATTGGCCGACTCCGACGTCGGTGGTGACCTCCGGCCACCGCGCCGACTTCGGCACCCACCCGCCATCGGTGCCGGTCACCTCGAAGTGCGGGCCGTGCATGTGGATGGGGTGGTTCGTCATCGTCAGGTTGCCGACCCGAATGCGGACCCGGTCTCCCGTCCGCGCCACGAGCGGGTCGATGCCCGGAAACACGCGGTTGTTGAACGTCCACATGTTGAAGTCCGTCATCGTGCTGGTCTTCGGGGTGGCCGCACCAGGCTCCACGTCGTACGACGCGAGCATGAACATGAAGTCGCGGTCGACCTTCAGCTGGCGCGGGTCTTTCGGATGGATCACGAAGCATCCGTAGACACCGAGCGCCAGTTGCTGCTGCTCGCTGAGGTGCGAGTGGTAGAAGTGCGAGCCCGCTCGTTGCAACAGGAATTCGTAGACGAAGGTCTTGTTCACCTGGATACCAGGCTGGGTAAGCCCGGAGACGCCGTCCATGCCGTTGGGCACGAGGATGCCGTGCCAATGGATCGACGTAGGCTCGGGCAGCTTGTTCGTGACGAAGATGCGTACCCGGTCGCCTTCGACGGCCTCGATGGTCGGCCCCGGGCTGGAGCCGTTGAAGCCCCACATGTTCACGTTCATGCCGGGTGCGAACTCGCGCACGACGGGCTCGACGACCAGGTGGAACTCCTTGACGCCGTTGTTCATTCGCCAGGGAAGCGACCACCCGTTGAGCGTGACGACGGGGTTGTAGGGACGTCCGTTCGGAGGCGCAGGCGGCGGGAGCGTGCGGGCTCCCGTCTGGATGACGGCTTCAGGCAGCGATGCTGCACCCACTCTGCTGACGGCCGTCGCACCGAGTGCCACGGCGCCTGCGGCCTTGAAGAAGGTTCTGCGATTGGTCATATTGTTCTTTCAGCGTCCGGATGTGGACGGCGTTGCCGAGGGGCTAGCTCCCGCATCGGGGGTGCGCCCGCTGAGCGCCATCTGGAGGTTGGTGTCGGCGATCCAATAGTCGCGCAGTGCCTCGACGTAACCGGTGATGCCCGTGACCTGCTCGCGCGCGTCCGCCATGAGCTCGAACACGCCGATGAGCATCCCGTTGTAGCGAAGCAGGTTCTCGTCGGAGATGCGTTTGCGCAGCGGCACGACCTCGTCGCGATAGTGCTTCGCAAGGTCATACGTGGTGCGGTACGCGGCGTACGATTCCCGCACCTCCGACCGGGCATTCACGGCGACCTCCGCGGTTCGATTGACCGCCTGCATGTACCGCGCCTGCGCCCGGGCGCTTTGCGCCCCGCCAAGATCGAAGAGTGGAATCTGCACCTGCACCTGGAACCCGTTCTCGTCCGGCGTGCCTGTCTGGCTCTTGTTCTGGTAGCCGACATCGAGCGCGTTGACCCACCGGGTTGCGTTCGCCAGGCCCAGCGACTTGGCAGTTCCTTCCGCATCACGCCTGGCCAGAAGAACATCCAGCCGCTTGTCCATCGCCGTCTGCTCGGCGTCACGAGGTGGGACGACCTGTCCCGGCAGGTCGGGGAGTCGCTGGGGCAACTCGAAATTCGCCTGGCTGTCCGGCAAGCCCAGCAGTCGCGTCAGGCGTTCCCGCTTGGCCGTGGCCAGCTGCTGGGCCCGCGCCAATTGCGAGGTGGCGTCGGCATAGAACGCCTGCTCACGCATCTGGTCGAGCTTGCTGAAGTTGCCGGCCACCACCATGCGGCGCGCCAAGTCAGCAGAGGCGTCGGCCGCATCCTTCACTTGCCCGTAGTAGCCGATCAATTGCCGGGCGGCAACTGCCTCGAAATACGCACGTCGCGCATCTGCAGCAAGCGCCACAGCGGTCGACGCGGCCTGCAACTGGGCTTGCTCGAAACGCTGACGGGCGACGCCAGTGGCGGCCGGCATTGTCAACAGGTCGAGGATGCCGAACATGATCGACCGGTCGACTTCGAGCATGCCGGCGCCCGCGAGTCGGCCGAATCCGAGCGACGGGTTCTTCAGGCGGCCCGCCTGGACGAGGTCCGCCTCGGCGATACCCAGATCCGCGAAACCTGCCTGCAGTCCGCGGTTGTTGAGCAACGCCAACTCGACCGCCGTATCGGGTGTCAGCGGCTGCTTGAGAAGCTCGGCGACTCGAGCAGCGGCAACGTCTGCGTCTGCCTGCGAACGCTGCCATTGCACCGCCTGGCCGGTTCGTTCCCTGGTCAGGTCGGAGACCCTCGCCATGCCACCGTCGGACGAGAAGGAAGCGCACCCGGTCAACGTTGCGACCGCAAGCGCGACGATCGAAATCCGGATCATTGGCGTCCCCCCTTCATGTCGTGCCCGTGGTGCGCGTCCATCGCCGGCTTCGCGGGCATCGGCGCAGCCTTGGCGCGCGTGTGCGCATGTCCGGTCCGCGCGTGCGTCGACGCCACAGGCATCGGCGCTTCGCGCCCGGACGTGCCGCGCATTCCGGGCATGTCCGGCATGCCCTTCGCGTCGCCGGCACCCTCGGTGCGCGACATGTCCATGCCCGGCATCGAGTCACCCTTCACTGCATCGTTGAGCGCACGCCAATCGCCCGGTCCGATGTCTTGCCAGGGCTTGTAGTCGGCAAACGCCGACCGGTATTGCAGAGGGGAACTGGCTGTCGGCGAGGGTGCCGCGCGCCCTTGAGCATGAGCATGAGCATGAGCAGGATCGAGCACGGCCAGGCACAGCGCCAATGCCGGCGCGACCCGCTGGATGAGGTTGTTCATTTCATTGAGCCATCTGACGCGTCGACCGTTGGAGGTCGACGGATGCCCGTGCACGACGCACGAGCGCCATCAGGCCTCACGCGGAGGCCTTGCGGGGTCAGATGCTTCGGGGTGGACGCTCTTGGCCGTCCGAGAGAAAGCTCACGGCCGGTGACGCCGGAGCCGAGAACGTCTCGCTGGCCGACCCGAGCGGCGCGAAGACCGCCTGGAATGACATGGCCATGGCCGTGCCGGTGCAGCAGGAGGCGCAGAGGTTGCACTTGTCTGCATGAGCCGACCCACCCTGCTCATCGTGACCATCCGCGTGGACGTGATGGTGAGCAACGCTCATGAGGTGGACATGACCCATCGTCCGGTGATCCGTCGACGATGGCGCTTGCCGATGCAGCGGCGCGGATCCGTTCGGGCATGGCATCGCAGCCGCGACTGCGCCACGGATGGGCAGCAGTGCGGCAAGCAATATCAGCAGCCAGATGCGAACAATTCTCACGATGAACGAGCTTATCACGGAGGGTTTTTCCGCGTACGTCAACAAGTCCTTGGAGCATGGACCTTCCCACGGCAGGAAGGTCAAGGGTCGACGGTGTCAAGCGCGAAAGAACTTGTGCGCGACCTCATCCGAGACCCGCCTTCAGCCCTGACTTTGCGGAAGCCCGGCGCCCCGCGCCCGGCAGCATCGACTCGTTGTCTGCCAGGCCTTCGATGATCGGACAGTCGGGACGGTCATCTCCCGCGCAACACGAGACAAGTTGTTCGAGCGCGCCCCGCATGGCGTGGAGCTCCAGCAGTTTCGCGTCGAGCTCGCGGAGATGAGCCTGCGCCAGCGCCTTGACCTGTCGGCTCGGCCGCCTGCGGTTCTGCCACAGCCCGAGAAGTTCGCGAATCTGTTCGATCGAGAACCCCAGGTCACGCGAGTGGCGGATGAACCGCAGCGTGCTGATTTCCGGATCGGTGTACTGGCGATAGCCCGATTCCGTGCGCGCGGCCTCCGGGAACAGCCCGACGCTCTCGTAGTGGCGAATCATCTTTGCCGAGACGCCGGAGGCCTTGGCTGCTTCACCAATGTTCATCGGTCTTCCTTCGTTGACTGGACGGCAGTCGTCGGGTTGCGGGGTGCTTGACCTTCCAACGCTGGCAAGGCCGAGAGTATGCACATCACGCCGGAGAAAACCATGATTGCCTTCGAAATCCAGGACATGACCTGCGGTCACTGTCGAGAAGCCATCACCCGCGCCGTCCTTGGCGTGGACAGCGCAGCCGAGGTGGAGGTCGACCTGGCGCGACATCGCGTCCAGATCAAATCCGCGGCGGTGGCCGCGCAGCAACTCAGCGATGCGATTGCTGCCGCGGGCTACACACCCACGCGCATGACGAAGCAGGATGAGCGTCCAGCGTCTCAGGCCGGAGGCTGCTCCTGCTCGGGTGCTGGCGCGAGTTGCGGGATGCGGCTCGGCGACTTCGTCGCCGCGACCGGCGCCGCGCCGCGGCGCCCCGATCGTCAGGCCGAGGCCGATGCGCGGCCTGTCACGGGTAGTCGCTGCTGCTCAGGAGGCGACGCGATCTGCAGTACTTGATACGTGTCAAGTTGTCGCCGGCGTGAAGCCGCAATGCTCGGGAAAATCTACAGGAGATCGATATGCGTTCCATTCTTGCCTTTGTCGCCGCGGCTGCGCTTTCGACGGGCGCGCTCGCCCAGTCCGACAAGGACCACGCCGCGCATCATCCCGCAGGTGCCTCGTCGTCGGCGGCTCCTTCTTCGAAGGCGCCGACACCGGCCCAGATGGAAATGCAGATGAAGGCCATGCAAGAGATGCACGAAAAGATGATGGCCTCCAAGACGCCGGAAGAACGGCAGGCCCTGATGTCGGAGCACATGAAGGCCATGCAGGACGGGATGGCGATGATGGGTCGGATGCATGGCGGCAGCGGTGCGAAATCCGGCTCGGGCATGGGTGGCGGCATGTCGATGAGTCCCCAGATGATGGGCAAGCGCATGGACATGATGGAAACGATGATGCAGATGATGATGGACCACGAGGCCCCTTCGCCTGCGGGCAAGTGATTCGGGGACAGGAACACGCCATGCCAACACCCATGTCCGAACACCACGACCACGCGACCCATGTCATGCCCGATGGGACCGTGATGGCGGGTGCCGGTCACATGCATGACGCCTGCGGACATCACGGCAAACACGCCGATGCAGCCGCCACGAGTCAGGTAGCCAAGGGTGACCCGAGCCAGGTCGAGTACACCTGCCCCATGCATCCCCAGGTGCGCCAGATGGGGCCGGGCGCCTGCCCGATCTGCGGCATGGCGCTGGAGCCCGTGCTGGCAACTGCCGAAGCGGGCGAGAGCCCCGAGCTTCGGGACATGACGAAGCGCCTCTGGATTGGCGCGGTGTTGACGGCGCCCGTCTTCGCGCTCGAGATGGGTGGCCACGTCTTCGACCTCCATCATCTCGTCGCGCAGCAGGTCTCGAACTGGATCCAGCTCCTGCTGGCAACGCCTGTCGTGATCTGGGCAGGATGGCCGTTCTTCACGCGAGCCGTCGCGTCCGTGAAGAACCGCAGCCTCAACATGTTCTCGCTCATCGCGCTCGGCACCGGCGCGGCATGGCTCTACAGCATCGTCGGTACCCTGGCACCCGGACTGTTCCCGGCCGCGCTGCGCATGGAGGACGGGGCGGTCGCGGTCTACTTCGAGGCGGCGGCCGTCATCACGGTGCTGGTGCTGCTCGGCCAGGTCCTCGAGTTGAGGGCTCGCGAGAAGACCTCCGGCGCCATCAAGGCGCTGCTGGGCCTGGCCCCGAAGACGGCGGTCAGGGTCAAGGCGGACGCCACGGACGAAACGGTCCAGGTCGATGTGATCCAGGTCGGCGACCTCCTGCGGGTGCGCCCAGGCGAAAAAGTGCCGGTCGACGGCGTGCTCACCGAAGGCCGAGGCAATGTCGACGAAGCGATGGTGACGGGCGAGCCGATGCCCGTGGCGAAGACGGTCGACGCCAAGGTGACCGCCGGCACGCTGAACCAGACCGGGGGCTTCGTGATGCGTGCCGAGAAGGTCGGCGCCGACACCCTGCTCTCGCAGATCGTTCACATGGTGGCGGCCGCCCAGCGCAGCCGCGCGCCCATTCAACGCATGGCCGACCAGGTGGCCGGCTGGTTCGTGCCCGTGGTCATCGCGATCGCCGTGCTGACGTTCGTCACCTGGCTCGCCTGGGGTCCGCCACCGGCCTTCACATACGCCCTGGTCACGGCGGTCGCCGTCCTCATCATCGCGTGTCCCTGCGCGCTGGGACTGGCGACGCCGATGTCCATCATGGTGGGCGTCGGCAAAGGCGCGCAGCTGGGCGTGCTCATCCGGGATGCGGAGGCCCTCGAACGCATGGAAAAGGTCGACACGCTCGTACTCGACAAGACCGGAACATTGACCGAGGGACGACCGAAGGTGGTGCACATCGAGGCCGCAACCGGTTTCACCGCCGACGACGTGCTGCAGAAGCTCGCCAGCGTCGAGCGGGCGAGCGAACACCCGTTGGCACAGGCCATCGTGAGCGACGCGGCGGAGCGCAAGCTCGCGCTGTCCGGGGTGACCGACTTCGATTCGCCCCTGGGCAAGGGGGTCGTGGGCATGGTCGATGGCGTGCGCGTGGTCTCGGGCAGCGCGAAGTTCCTGACCGAACAGGGCATCGCCGTCACCGCCCTGGAGGCCGCGGCCGAAGCGCAGCGCACGACATCCGCCACCGTCATCTTCGTGGGCGTGGGCGGCCGGCTGGCCGGCTTCGTCGCCATCGCCGACCCCATCAAGGCGACGACCCCGCAGGCGCTTGCCGCATTGAAGGCCGCAGGCATTCGCATCGTGATGCTCACGGGGGACGGCAAGACGACGGCGCAGGCGGTCGGCAAGCAACTCGGCATCGATGAGGTCGTGGCCGAGGTGTTTCCCGAGGACAAGGCGGCCGTCGTGAAGCGCCTGCGCGACGAAGGTCGCGTGGTCGCGATGGGCGGGGACGGTGTCAACGACGCACCGGGACTCAGCTCGGCCGACGTCGGCATCGCGATGGGGACGGGGACGGACGTCGCGATGGAAAGCGCCGGCATCACGTTGCTCAAAGGCGACTTGATGGGCATCGTGCGAGCAAGGACGCTGTCACAAGCCACCATGCGAAACATCCGGCAGAACCTGGTGCTCTCGTTCGTCTACAACGCGGCCGGAATTCCGCTTGCGGCGGGTGCGCTGTACCCGTTCTTCGGTCTCCTGCTGTCGCCTGTCGTCGCGGCTGCCGCCATGGCGCTGTCCTCGGTGAGCGTCATCGCCAATGCGCTGCGCCTGCGAGGGGTGCAGGTGGACTGACGGCGCGGGGCCATGCGCCGGGAGAGGCTCTGCGGCGGTGACCTGACGGATGTCGACGTACGGGGCCCGTGAGTGCGTCCCTGGCCGGCTTCACCGAAGCACGACGGGCACATCCGGAAGTTCGTTCCGGTCCTGGTCGCTGGCGGGAAAGTGCACCGTCAAATGGCGCGTCACGGCCTGCACGCCGGCCACGACGCCCCCTTCATAGTTCGACTGCCTGAACGCGGCCTCCATCTGGCGGCACACCTGGTTCCATTCGCCGGCACTCACCTTGTCGTGAATGCCGCGATCGGCGACGATTTCCACCGCGCGGTCGGCGAGCAACACGAAGATCAGCAAGCCGTTGTTGTGCTGGGTATCCCAGACGCGCAATTGCGAGAACACGTCGATCGCACGTTCCCGGGCCGACTGGCCGTTGAACAGCGCCGAGCCATCCAGGGCACCCTCGACCGCGAACCGAATCTCGCCAACGTGTGCCGCCTCGCTGGTCCTGATCGCTTTTTCGATGGCGTGCAAGGTACCGGGAGGGAAGGCTCTCGTGACTTGCCAACGGGTCATCAGCAGGTGCTCGACGAAGCGTTTGATCTTCATGGTCACCACCTCCCGGAGGCGCCGCCGCCGCCGAAGCCACCGCCGCCTCCGCTGAAGCCACCACCGCCTCCGCCGCCGCGCCCGCCACCCAGTCCGCCGTAGTACCCGCCGAAGCCGTTGCGGCCCATGCCACCGCCCAGCAAGGTGACGAACAGCGCGATCACGCCCGCGATCAGCGCCATGGACAAGGCCCCGGCAACGAACCAGGCGATCACCGCGACGGCGCCGCCCGTCACCAATGCGCCCGGCAACCGGCCCAGCACGGAGCGCAGCACGCCCCCCACGGCAATGGCGAGGATGAAGACGATCGGGATGAATCGACCGAAATCACCGGTTCCTGTCGCAGGACTGCGGCTGGGCTCCGGCAGTGGTTCGCCGTCGACGACGTGGATGATCTGGTCGACGCCGGCGGTGATGCCGCCGTAGAAATCCTGGCTCTTGAATCGAGGCAGGATCACCTCGTCGATGATGCGATGGCTCGTCAGATCGGTGAGCACGCCTTCCAACCCGTATCCAACCTCGATACGTGTCGTGCGGTCATCCTTCGCCACGATGAGGATGGCGCCGTCATCGACCTTCTTGCGGCCCAGCTTCCACTTCTCGGCAACGCGAATGGAGAATTGTTCGATCGCCTCCGGGGCCGTCGTCGGGACGACGAGGACGGCGATCTGGGTGCCCTTTCGGGCCTCGAACGTGGCCAGGGTCTGCTCGAGAGTCGCCCGTTGCGGCGGGCTGAGAGTGCCCGTCTGGTCGACGACCCGACCGGTCAATGCAGGCACCGGGATCTGTGCGCCGGCAACGGCGACCCAGCAAAGCGCTGCTGCAGCCAGCAGTGCCTTGAAGGCGCGCGTCGCGGCGCCGCTGCGCGTCACCGAGACGCTCCGGACGCCTCGCCCTTTGGCGCCGTCGCGGCGCTGTCGAACACGACCGACGGCGGCTTGGAGATTTCCTTTTCGTTGTCGACGCTGAAGTTGGCCTTTTCCTTGTAGCCGAACGCCATCGCCGTCAGGTTGGACGGGAAGGAGCGAACCGTCACGTTGTAGTCCTGCACCGCCTGGATGTAGCGGTTGCGCGCGACCGCGATGCGGTTCTCGGTGCCCTCCAGCTGCGAGGCCAGGTCCCGGAACGCCTGGTTCGCGCGCAGGTTGGGATAGTTCTCCGAGACCACCATCAACCTCGACAGTGCACCGGTCAACTCTCCCTGGGCCGCCTGGAATTTCTGGAACGCCGCCGGGTCGTTGACCAGTTCCGGCGTCGCCTGGATCGAGGTCGCCTTGGCGCGCGCTTCGATCACCTTGGTGAGCGTGTCCTGCTCGAATTTCGCCTCGGCCTTGACGGTGCTGACGAGATTGGGAATCAGATCCGCGCGCCTCTGGTATTGATTGACGACTTCGGACCAGCTCGCCTTGACTTGCTGCTCGCTCGACTGGAACTTGTTGTATCCGCAGCCAGACAGTGTCACGGTCAACAGTACCAGCAGCGTGCCGATGAGTTTTCGCATTGGGTTCTCTCCTGGGGAGGTTCGAGGGCCGGTCGCATCGCAGCCGCCCTGCACGACGTGGGGAGGCCAAACCTGCGGCCGATGCTACGTACCCGCTTGCTGGCTCGGTTGATGTCCGTCAAGCGAACCGTCGTTGGAACGGCCGCCGGCCGCGAGGGCGCCAGGGGTCGCCGAGCAATCAGCGATCCCGTGCTCGCCGAGGGTGCGAGCGCCCTCAAGCTTGTCGGCGTGCCGGTCGAACTTTTCGCTGAGGTCGTCGACGGCGATGGGCGAGGTGGCGAACCTGGAGGGAAGCAGACTTGGACAAGACGATGATCACCGGAGGGCGGCCCAGGCAGGCCATCGGCGTGCGTGTATCACGCCGAGAGCGCGGTCTGTCGCACGCCCTCTCACCTCAGAATCATTCAAGCTGTTGATTCTGAATGGCTTTTCACAGAATCATGGTGCCGACTATCCGAATCGAACGGATGACCTCCCGCTTACAAGGCGGATGCTCTACCAACTGAGCTAAGTCGGCGTGCGGAGCGCTTGGTGCGCCCCGGCAGGACTTTACTTGATGCGCTTGAGCGCCGGGCGCGGAGGGGTGGGCGCGGGTGTGGGGCTCTCGGGCGGGTCGGTGTCGTCGTCCTCGGCGGGGACGTCGGGCGTGCCCTCGTCGGACTGGCCGCTCGACGGGGCCAGGCGCAAGCCGCGCGGGGCGCCGTCGGCAGCGGGCGCTGTCGAGTGGGTCACCGGGCCGGTGTTGTCGCCGATGGCCGTGGTCTCGCCGTCGCCGGTGGGCATCGGGAAGGCCATGCCCTGGCCGTTCTCGCGGGCGTAGATGGCCACGACGTGGTCGACGGGCACCAGGATGTCGCGCGCCATGCCGCCGAAGCGGGCGCGGAACTCGATGAAGTCATTGCCGAGCTTGAGGCCGCTGGTGGCCTCGAAGCCGACGTTGAGCACGATCTCGTTGTTCTTCACGTACTCCATCGGCACCTGCACCGCGCGATCGACGTGGACGGCCAGGTAGGGCGTGAAGCCGTTGTCGGTGCACCAGTCGTGCAGCGCACGGATCAGGTAAGGCCGCGTGGAGCTGCCGGGAATCTCTGTGGTGCTGACCTGGGTCATGAACGACGATCGGGAGAAACGGAACGGGATACCGGGGAAAACGGGCAACGGGAGTGCCGGCCCGGGCGGGTGCCCGCGGCCGGCAGCCGCTTCTTACTTGCGCATGACCTTTTCCGAGGGCGTCAGCGCCTCGATGTAGGCCGGGCGCGAGAAGATGCGTTCCGCGTACTTCAGCAGCGGCGCGGCGTTCTTCGACAGTTCGATGCCGTAGTAGTCGATGCGCCACAGCAGCGGGGCGATCGCCACGTCGAGCATGGAGAAGTCGTCGCCGAGCATGTACTTGTTCTTCAGGAAGATCGGCGCGAGCTGGGTCAGGCGGTCGCGGATCTGCGCGCGGGCCTTCTCGAGCTGCTTGTCGTTGGCCTTGACGCCGCCGCGACCTTCGAGGATGTTGACGTTCGAGAACAGTTCCTTCTCGAAGTTGAACAGGAACAGGCGCACGCGGGCACGCGCGACCGGGTCGCCCGGCATCAGCTGCGGATGCGGGAAGCGCTCGTCGATGTACTCGTTGATGATGTGCGATTCGTACAGGATGAGGTCACGTTCGACGAGGATAGGCACCTCGTTGTACGGATTCATCAGCGCGATGTCTTCGGGCTTGGCGAAGAGATCGACGTCGCGGATCTCGAAGTCCATTCCTTTTTCGAACAGCACGAAGCGGCAGCGGTGCGAGTACGGGTCGGTGGTTCCTGAATACAGCACCATCATGGCGGGGGGCTCCCTCGAAAAATCAAGTCGTCAAAAAACAGTCGACCGGCAAGCCGGTCGGAAGAACCTCAAAGGCAGTCGAGAAGGACGCTATCTCACGTCTTTCCAGTACGCCGCATTCAGCCGCCAGCAGAAAACCCAGAACACCGACAGGAAGATGAGCACCCAGACGCCCAGCCTCGAATAGAAGTTCTGCGACGGGTCGCTCATCCATTGCACGTAGGCAACGAGATCCGCGACGTCGGCGGTGTAATCGGCGGCGTTGCGCGTGCCCGGTGCCTCCAGTTGGAGGCCCTTGAACACGTGCTCGGCCGGCTTGCCCTCTTCCTTTTCGTCGGCATAGATCGCGCGCTGGGTGCCCTGGAGCTCCCACAGCACGTGCGGCATGCCGACGTTCGGGAAAACGCTATTATTCCATCCCGTGGGCCTCGTCTCGTCCCGATAGAACGATCTGAGGTAGGTATAGAGGTAATCCGCCCCGGATCCCTTGGCACCGGAGCGAGAACGGGTGATCACCGACAGGTCGGGCGGAACGGTCCCGAAGAAGGCCTTGGCGTCCTGGGGCGCCAGGGAGGTCTTCATCAGGTCGCCCACCTTGTCACCGGCGAACAGCAGGTTGGATTTTATCTGATCGTCGGTCAGGCCGATGTCGTGCAGGCGGTTGTAGCGCATGTACGCCGCCTGATGGCAGTTCAGGCAGTAGTTCACGAACAGCTTGGCGCCGTGCTGAAGAGCAGCCTGGTCGGTGAGCCGCTCCGTCGGGAACTTGTCCCAGGCCGGGCCGCCTTCCTGGGCGAACGCCGCGCCGCAGAACGAGAGCGCCACGACGACGCTGGCGATGAAACGCTTCATGAGGGTCTCTTTCTTCATGGCGATCAATGCGCGTGGAAAACGACGCGATCCGGGACGGGCTTGAACGTGCCCATCTGGCTCCACCAGGGCATCAGCAGGAAGAAACCGAAGTACAGGACGGTTCCGACCTGGGCCATGGCCGTCTTCAGCGGATCCGGCGGCTCGATGCCCAGGTACCCGAGGATCAGGAACACGACCACGAACACGCCGTAGACGGCCTTGTGCCAGTCGGGGCGGTAGCGGATCGACTTGACCGGGCTCTGGTCCAGCCACGGCATGAAGAACAGGATCACCACCGAGCCGCCCATCACGAGCACACCCCAGAACTTGGCGTCGCAGCCGGCCAGCGCCGGGATGCCGGTGAACTTGAACAGGCCGAAGCCGGTGAGCACGATCAACGAGGCCACGACGATCACCGCCTTGGCGGTGCTGCCGAACTTGCCCTTCCACAGCGCGAGCACCGCGGCGACGATCACCAGCACGTCGAACACCTTGAGCATGTCGTCGGTGGTGGCGCGCAGCATCGAGTAGTACGGCGTGAAGTACCAGACCGGGGCGATGTGCGGCGGCGTCTTCAGCGAATCGGCCGGGATGAAGTTGTTGTACTCGAGGAAGTAGCCGCCCATCTCCGGCGCGAAGAACACGACGGCACTGAACAGGATCAGGAAGCCCGCCACGCCCACCAGGTCGTGCACCGAGTAGTACGGATGGAACGGGATGCCGTCCAGCGGGATGCCGTTGGCGTCCTTCTTGTCCTTGATCTCGATGCCGTCCGGATTGTTGGAACCCACCTCGTGCAGCGCGATGATGTGCGCGACGACCAGGCCCAGCAGGATCAGCGGGATCGCGATCACGTGGAAGGAGAAGAAGCGGTTGAGCGTGGCGTCCGACACCACGTAGTCGCCACGGATCATCAGCGACAGGTCCGGGCCGACGAAGGGGATCGCCGAGAACAGGTTCACGATCACCTGCGCGCCCCAGTACGACATCTGGCCCCAGGGCAGCAGGTAGCCCATGAAGGCCTCGCCCATCAGGCACAGGAAGATCGCGCAGCCGAAGATCCAGACCAGCTCGCGCGGCTTGCGGTACGAGCCGTACAGGAAGCCGCGGAACATGTGCATGTACACGACGATGAAGAACGCCGAGGCACCGGTGGAATGCATGTAGCGCACCAGCTTGCCCCAGGGCACGTCGCGCATGATGTACTCGACCGACGCGAACGCCTGCGCGGCATCGGGCTTGTAGTGCATCACGAGGAAGATGCCGGTGACGATCTGGATCACCAGCACCAGCAGCGCCAGCGACCCGAAGAAGTACCAGAAATTGAAGTTCTTCGGCGCGTAGTACTCGGAAAGGTGTTCCTTCCAGAGCTTGGACGCGGGGAAGCGGTTGTCGACCCAGGTCAGCAGCTTGACACCGGCGGTGGCATTCGCGGGGGCTACCTTGAATTCAGACATGCGGTCCTCTTGTTTTGATTCAGCAGCAAGGCTTCGGGGCGCAGGACGCGCCTGTCTCGGGCCTTGGAGTTCAAGCCTTGTCTTCGCCGATCAGCAGCTTGCTGTCGCTCATGTACACGTGCGGGGGGACGCGCAGGTTGTCCGGCGCCGGCTTGTTCTTGAACACGCGGCCCGCCAGGTCGAACGTCGAGCCGTGGCAGGGGCACAGCCAGCCGCCCGGCCAGTCGGCGGGCAGCGAGGGCTGCGCACCGGCGCTGAACTTGTCGCCGGGCGAGCAGCCCAGGTGCGTGCAGATGCCCACCACCACCAGGACCTCGGGCTTGATCGAGCGATGCTCGTTGCGCGCGTAGGGCGGGGTCTGTTCGTCGGGGTTGCGCTTCGAATCGGGGTCGGCCAGTTCGGCCGTGTCCTTGCCGAGGGCGGCGACCTGCTCCGGCGTGCGGCGCACGATCCAGACCGGCTGGCCGCGCCACTCGACCGTCTTCTTCTCGCCCATCTTCAGGTCGGAGATGTCCACTTCGACCGCGGCGCCGGCGGCCTTGGCCCGCTCCGACGGCGCGAAGGTGCTGACGAACGGGACTGCCGTCGCGACACCTGCCACTGCTCCTGCGCCACACGTGATGGCGACCCACCTCCGCTTGCTTTCATCGATACCGTCGTGCACTACAACGCTTTCACTCATGAGCATCCTCGAGCCGAAGTTCAGTTCTGGGCAACGCCTGCGAGTTTAGCGTGCACAACCACGCGTTCGAGTGACCCGGACACCACAGGCAAACCCTCGGTACGCAAACTCGCGCACAGGCCGTCGACACCCGGTATTGACGCGATCGTTTGCGCGGTAATACTGCGATCCAGACATTGCTCCGGCCGATTCGCGTCGTGTGCGGTCAATGATCTCCATCAATCCAACCAAGAAAATTCAGGAGAAGACTCATGGGATTCGCAACGGAATTCAAGGAATTCGCGGTCAAGGGCAACGTCATGGATCTCGCCGTCGGCGTGATCATCGGGGCGTCATTCGGCAAGATCGTGGACTCGGTCGTCGGCGACCTGATCATGCCGCTGATCAGCAAGGTCACGGGCGGTCTCGACTTCTCGAACTACTTCTTCCCGCTCGCCGGCCAGACGGCCACCACGCTGGCCGAAGCGAAGAAGGCCGGCGCCGTGTTCGCGTACGGCAACTTCATCACCGTCGCGATCAACTTCGTCATCCTCGCGTTCATCATCTTCCTGATGGTCAAGCAGATCAACAAGCTGAAGAAGGAAACGCCACCGGTCGTGGCCGCGACGCCGGAAGACGTCATGCTGCTGCGCGAGATCCGAGACTCGCTGAGGAAATGAACCCCTGGCACGGCGGCGACCGCCTTTTCATGGCGCCAGCGTGCGCGCCATCTTCAGGGCGGCCACCAGGCTCGCCGGATCGGCGATGCCGCGCCCGGCGATGTCGAACGCCGTGCCGTGATCCGGGCTGGTGCGCACGAACGGCAGGCCCAGCGTCACGTTGACGCCCTGCTCCACGCCCAGGTACTTCACCGGGATCAGGCCGTGGTCGTGCGTCATCGCGACGACGAAGTCGAACTCGCCCGGCTT
>Ga0307516_10004974_pt1 | contig 16141 bp, 27 predicted proteins | sample 19_EM_MG_FD_203310 | JGI IMG/M metagenome (GOLD analysis project Ga0307516, IMG submission 203310) | Populus trichocarpa ectomycorrhiza microbial communities from riparian zone in the Pacific Northwest, United States - 19_EM | ecosystem: Host-associated > Plants > Roots > Unclassified | place...
CCGTCCTCGACAAGGGAGCTCAGATGGCTCGTCATTTGAACACCCTTCCCTCGGCCGAAAGCGTCATCCGCCTCGTCCTAAACAATCACCCCCTACCGTTGCGCATCCAGACGGAACTCGTCACCGAACACAAGGACATCTCCGAGACTGGCGCCGGCGAGGAGCTGAACCGCGAACTGAGTGCCCAAATCAAGAAACACCAGGAGGATATGCGCGTGCTCAAGGAGGAGATGAGGCAGGCGATAAGGGACAAGGACGAAGAAACCAGGAAGGAACTTGAAATCGAGACCAAGAGGATGCAGAAGGAGATCGAGAGGTTCCAGCACGACTCCACGAGGTTGGAATCTGACTACAAGAGGGAGAAGGAGAGGCTCGAAGACCGTCTCGCAAATATGGAAGAGGAGGCGAGGCGAGAGGCGGACCGCGTCGCAACCCAGTACCAGCGACAGATCGACGAGTTAAGGGACTCCCTCCAAACCAACGCCGTCGCCTCAGAAAGGGAGAAAACGCAGATGCGCGAACAAATCAACCAACTCTCCATGATGTCGACGAGAGCTCAATCTCAGGGTGGTGGTGGTCCATTGGGATTCGGATTTTTCGCATTGGCCGGAGCCGCCCTAGACAAAATCATCCGCTTCTAGGACGTCTTTTCTTTCTTTCGATGACCATGTGTTGCTTAATCTTCCGTATAGTCCCGTACGTACAACAGTCCGAAATCTACACGAAATGCCCCAGTACCCCACCAGGATCGTGATTTCGCATGAACAAAGTGGTGATACGGACGTGCCTTCATCCCTCAAGGCCTCCCACCGCGTTTACCAGCGAACCCCTGTGACATGTTGGAACTCGGCCCCGAAGTATTGGTTTCTGTTCCAGCAGGGTTACGAACCACATTCGGGACAGGTCTAGGTGGTGTCTTGGTCTTCGGGTCATCCTGCTCTGATGGTTTAGCTGGCCCAAAGATCCGCTCCCTAGCTTCCTGGTATTTTGCCTCCCGTTCGGCCAGAGTTTGCGGGGTTGGCGAGGGGGAGGCGGAAGAGGTATTTGAGGGAGTAGTCATTGGCGTTTGTCGTTTGAGTATTCTCATCGGGGTTTGGATGATCGTGGGTGGGGGCGGCGAGACAACCGTCGTTGAGGTTGATAATCTCGAAACCACGACTTGTGGCATTGGGGACTTTGCATTCCTAACCCAGTATCCCAATTAGCTCTCGAGAATCCCCGTCCCGGAAGAGGGAAGGGGAAGGTGAGTTAGAGCAGAATAGCGTACGCGGTTTCCCAGATTTTCTGACTGTCCGTCTCTTCCTCATCGTCGTCATCCCAATCGTCTGGGACGGTCACTTTCGTCTTAGCAAGGTTCCTTGCGCTCGAAGGAGCGTCATCGTGAGCCTACGGCCCATCCAGGGCCAAGAACATGTAACGGTCGAAAAAATGCGAAACAACGAAGTGACTGCCTCATACAGATACTGATGTGGGCTGTTGTCCCCAAGGATCCGAGGTGTTGTTCGGCCTGGCGGCGGACATCCGGGTGGGAGGGGGAGATGGCGGCAGATGATTGGCGCCTCGACGCGTGGAAGAATGAAGCTTGAGGACGCCCCCGATTGCACCTCTCCCTCGTCGAATGCCTCTGGACCACTGGTGATCCCGGTCGACCAGAACTCTTGGAGTCCCTGTCTCCTACACCCATATCTCTGCGAAACACCCCGCATCCGTCTCTGATCCAGCACCCCGGAACCTACTGGTAGTCGGGACTAAAGGGGATCTGTCCTTTCGTGCTCCGCTCTTGATAGTCCGACAGGATGGCTACCACGAGTGCAAGCAATGGAGACATTGCAGAAATGTTCAAAACCTTTCCGTTTGCCACGGATCAGGAATACCTAGTAAGCGATTCCTGCGTTTCCACGTCGTGATGTGCAATGCCTTCCGTTGGAGATCCCTGACAATCTCGACCCCTTGGTTATTTATAGGCGGGCCTGCAAAGTGTTCTGGCGAGCGACGCCTTCAGCAACAAGTCCGATGAGGAGAAACAGACCACGTTGAGATTGTCTCGTGTGTTCTATTTTAACAAGTATGTGTGGATTCCTGGCGCTTTCTGTTACTTTTCTTTCCGCTCTCCCGCTTCCTCGTGCTCGTTTCACCTTTCCGCGCCTTCTCGCTCTCGGCTTCCATACCATCCGATTCCAATCCCAAACCTTCTAGGGTCACTGAGAGCTCGATTACCTTGGAGGATGCATTGAATTTCGAGACCTCTCCTCCTCTCATCGATAGCAACCGCCTAACCGAACCACAAGCGGTCGCAGAGGAAAATCACACCCTAACATTCGACGAGCTCAAGGCACTAATCGAGCAGGGGAAGACTGACGGCATTCCAAATAACAAACTGATCCCCAACACCCTCAACGTAAGTCCCCCTATTCACTCTCATTATTCCCCTCGGGAATCTGTCAACCCCGCTCTAAGCCAAGGGTGCTTTAGGACGCTCCACCAAACAACAATACCGGAGAGATCAGAAGGAAACCATGGGAATCATAGCCCATATCCATTTCTAGCCGTGATATACTAAGCACCAAGCGTGGTATGATGACTACCTGTCGAACCGCGTGTCACCAAATTCACAGTCATGAAGCGGCTTGCTGTTCTGCTGCCGCTCGCGCAGCCCTGCGAGCCTTCTTCGCCGCGTTAGCAGCCGCTGCTTTATCCTTCTTCGCTTGCTCCCGAGCAGCCTAGGGCGTCGTCAGGTGTTTGTTGAACAGAGGAAATGTGACCCTACGAACCACCTCTTGTTCCTCATTCTTTTTGGCCGCCTCCTCGGCCTTCTTTTTCTCTTCCTCTTCCTTCGCTTTCAGGTTCTGAGGGGTTCCGGCCTTGCCCCTCTTTTTTGCATCCCTGGCTTCTTTCTCCTCCTGTTTAATCCTCTTGATGCGAGGGTCAATGCCGAGGCAAACGTCCACGATATTGCGCAACCGGGCTATGTCCTCCTTCTTCCGGCGAGCTCGCTCTGTTTTGTTCTTCTTTTCCGTATACCGCTTATCGTCTCGGCTGGGGGCCGAGCGTCGATCTCTGTGTCGCCTGAGAATAGTAAACAGGTACGCACTTGTCGCTCCCTTCGTTGATCTCTTTGTCCAAGTATTCGAAGCTTCTCCAACTGTCAAAGTTGTACCAGAAATCATAGAATCCCTCGACATCTTTCCTGGGAGCGTCGTAGGCACCTAAGAACGGAACAGGCCGTTCTTTACTGAATCGGCCCTCACGTTCGAACACGGGGGCGAAGGCCTTGAAGAACGCGTTATAATCTTTGTTTTTCAGCTGGGCAGCGGTTGGAACCTCATCCTCGTGAGACTGGTAGTGAGGATCAACTGAATCGAATTGCCGTCGCCGCTCAGGATTCGTGAGAACATCCATGGCCTTTTGAATGCATTTGAAAAACGCGTCGTCGTTGGTCTCACCAGCGATGGTTGCCTTTTTATCGGGGTGATGTTTAAGCACCTTCTTCCGATCTGTATGAGGCAGTAGGAAAGTGTTTTGATGCGGCAAGTGAGAGGTGGGATGCGGTTATAAGTCGAAAGAACCGACGGATCGGCGAGACAGGTCACGCACGAGCGATTTTGATCTGGTCATTGGTAGCTGTGTACCGGAGGTGAGAGAGTCCGAGGACTGCGTAGTGGTCTTGTTTCTTTGTTTCGTGAAGCGGGTGAGAACGAGGTCGCACGTTCGATTGAAGGTCGAGCGGAACGTACCTTCCACTCTTTTGGATCTAGAGATAAGAGGTCTTCGTCCTCCTCCTCATCACCGACGCCCAGATCATCAATTATTTCGTCGGACGAGGAACCGCCGGCCAATCGATTCCGCTCTTCCTCATGCTTGTCGTGAGCTTCGAACGTGAGATCGTGGACTTTTCGGCGGATGTGGGCGAGGTACGCTGGTCCCACAGGAAATAACTTCCGTTCCACAAAGGCTTTCCGATCGAAAAAAAGCCCAAGGCGAACCGCTTCAATCTTCAAACCAATCGCAAAAATAGAGGCCAACTCACGAGCGATCGGTTTGCCAGAATCTGGCGGCGCCGACCAGTTCTGTGGTAGAGGTGGAGGCACGACCGAGAGGTGGACGGTAGCCATAACTTTTGTCGAAAAACGATTGAAAACGATAGACACAAGCGCCAAAAAGCGCGTGGATGTTTGGAGAATTTCTTTGGCGGGAGGGTCAATCACACGTGACAAACGCGTAACGTCACAAGTTCAATTCCGCCCGCAACCTCATTAACGCTTCGGCAGGAGGGTCGCGCAGGGATGCCTCCCAAACCGACATCGAAAATTCTGCAAGCACTGGACAGTTTGGATGGTAAGGGGCCTGAGAGGGAGGGTCCCCCTGTGGCTGAGACCGGGAAGGCTCCGAGAGTGTACTTACCCCTATCATTCCCTCCGCTACCGCGTCAGGCGGGCTGACTCGGTTCGGACTCTTCGCAGGTTGCAACGATCGAGAACTGAGTCCGCCATACCTGGGTACCAGAGCGTTCAGCGACCCCAGGTAACTAAAACCCTCGCAAAGACCGCGAGCGATGGGAGTGGCGCAGGACCGTCGGAAGCCTTGCCCGTGTATTCGTATAAGGATTACGAGCGTCCTGCGTGTGTGGTATACACGAAGAACGAAGAGGAGGTAAATGATTTGGTTGGGTGTTTGTATGGGTGAGTCTCTGGGATTTTGTCTTTGTTGGGCGTGGTGGTTCCCGTTGACATGGATCCAGGCCGTTGGGATTCGACATGGAATGGAGGTTCTACTGGTCGAACGGGAAGACGATATCGAGGAGGACTGCAGTGGTACAAATTGGCGATGACAGGATTATCCTGCTGATCCAATTGAGCGCGATGACCCGTGAGTTGGATGTATTGTGTTGTGACCAGAGTTCAATGATCCGTGGTTTACCATCCCACAGGTTTCCCGTCGGAACTCAAGGTAGGTTCTCGCGCGTATTCTGTGGCGTCCAACCACTTGATGCGGTGCCCAGAGAGTGATCGAGTCGCCGGACATCATGAAGCTTGGCGTAAACATCCGGGGTGAGCCACTCCCCCCTGCTGTATCTCTCCTTTCTTTGAACTTCGTCGACAGGCGATGGCGAGAAGCTATATCACGACTTTGGGATCCTAGCCCGTGGTTTGATCGAGCTCGCTGGTGCTGCCCGGGATGCCGATCCCGTCTTTGCGGCGAGATACCGACGGCCGATGGTGGCTTTGGCAAAAATGGTGGAATGGTACGAACGGAAGCTTCTCCCTAAAGGGAGCGTCCGCACGAGCGATTGGGAGAGAGACCCCTTGGATGCGGAGCAGATTGAGTGTCCGTCTCATGTGTTTCTTGTCATACGTGTCGTACCTGACACGGCCGTTCTTTAGACGCTGCAAACGACTCTGACTGCGCTGTGCAAATGTACAAGAATATCTGTGGAATTGCCGAAAAAAACGGAAAGACGCTCGTCCTCTCAAAGTATACTACGGATCTGCAAAAGGAGTACGACACTGGGAGACTTGGTATGATCACGACGGCGGCCACCGTCTGGTTCAAAGGCGGAGACCTCCCCTACTACGTCATGATTGAGCCTACCCTCCAAGAGCTCAAGGCGTACACTCTATGGCATACACAGGGATTGTCTCTGACAGAGATGTGTGTCGCTCTCCGGTCAAAGGACAACCCTCTGAAAGAGACCACGGTTATGTGAGCTGGTGTCACGCGTTGCCCGCTGTTGTGGAGTACTGACTCGGGCCATTAGATCGTACATTATTAAGGCCTTGCAAACGGACGATACGCTGACCTTTGATTTGTCGCAGTTGAAGGAGTTAGTCCAGCAGGAGATCGGGTCGTGGTCACGTCACGGCTGGTGGATTCACAAGCTTGACATGCGGAACCGCGCCCCGGATAAACCACCCAGTGCCTCGGACTCTCAGCCTAAGGGGCAATAGGCAATAGTGTATATTTGTACCATAATTCTGTCTGCAACCTAGGATTTTCGGTTTCCGACTCTGAATGAGTAAAACGCGTCGCGTCGCGTCATAACAGGCGCGCGTGGCACGCCTGATGCACGTGCTGAAAGAGGTAATAAGAATGTTCGCGTTCTCAACCCTTCCACGACCCCGCAGGCCACGTCCTTTCACCTTTCGCGACCACCACTCCCACGGGTTTCGTACTTATGGAGAGCTTGTACGTGTCCTCCCCCTTCGCTCAAGTCGATCACTATGGTTGACCGGGCTATAATCAGGCGTCGAAAACTCATGGCGGACAAGAATCTATACCCCCAGACCATAGTGCGTACCCGAATCTTCTTTTGTGATATAGAACTAACTAGAACCTTTTGAACCCTAGAGTGCTGGGTCGTCTAGCTCGGACGATGTGCCGCCACCTCGCAGACCGGTGAAGCGCCCCGACCCCGGGCAAGCTTCAAAGATCCGTCAACCTGTCCACGTCATCAGCTCAGATAGCGACAACGATACCGAAGTTGTGGTGAGTGGTTATTATGCCAGCCCGTCCACTAGAGAGAGCTGACCGTATATCGTAGTCTGGGCCCACTCAGGGAGTGGCAACGACCACGAAGAAGTCCGTACCTCTTTCGGTCAAAGCGCCGGACCCGATCGCTCCCAAATTCCCACAACCGAAACCCGCTCCCAAGCCCGTCGTTGCCGAGAATAACGACGGGGAAGAGGCTCTCAACGTCGAAGCCGACGTCACCGCGCAGGACGAGTACGACTTCAGCGGGAGATCCGCTACCCAGGTCGAAGATGACGTGAAGGAACTATTCAAGGGAACGGCCGTCAACCACGAAGTCGAGATCAAGGAGGGCAGCGACATTGTAGATAAATTTGTTGACGGTTTCAGCCTCCTTCGCCATCAGATCCAGGCGAGGCAGTGGATGGAAGAACGCGAGACCGGAGGTTCCCGCGGTGGGATCCTCGCTGATGATATGGGGTTAGTTATCCTCCCCGCTGTTGTTCTGGAGGTTGAACTTTTCCCAGTCTGGGCAAAACGATTCAGACGCTCGTCCGCATCGTCGAGGGGAAACCCCACAGGAGCGACGGCGCTCGAGGTTTCATCCCATCGACTCTGTGCGTCCCTATTTATCTCGCTGCACCCCCAGACCTGACGGGCAATCCAGCGTGATCGCTCCCACGTCGCTGGCAACTCAGTGGGAGGAAGAGATTCAACGACTCGTCCCTTCACTCCGTGTCCTCCTCCATACCGGCCCCAGCCGCAACAGAGGTTAGTCGTGTCCGGGTGCTCTTTCACAGTGCCTTACATGATTATAGATCCCGAAAAGTTCGAGAAGTACCACGTTGTTATCACAACTTATGGTACCGTCCAGTCTGAATTCAACGCGGATCCGGGAAAGAAACGCGCCATGAAGGCATTGTTTGCGGTAAAATGGTGGAGGATCGTCCTCGGTACTCCTTTTTTGCAACTATCGTCGACCGATTCCTAAGCATTCCCTCATTAGACGAAGCACACACGATCAAAAATCGGTCGACCAAGAGCGCGAAGGCTTGTTTCGAGCTCGAAGGTAACTACCGCTGGTGCCTTACCGGCACCCCAATGTAAGTCCTGTATTGAATTTGGCGTTCCTACGTTGCTAATTTCAAACGCAGTCAGAACAAGGTTGAGGAGTTTTTCTCCTTGGTTCACTTCCTCAGGATCAAACCCCTCAATGACTGGGGCGAGTTCAAACAAAAGATCGCTGATCCCTTGAAGAAGGGACGGACCAAGGCACCCATGAAGCGTCTCCACGTACGTCCGCCATGCATCCCCGATGTAATTTTACGCTGAATACCCCGTATTCCAGGCCGTTTTGAGGTTCATCATGTTACGAAGATCGAAGGACGATACCATCAACGGGATTCAGATTCTCGACCTCCCACCCAAGACCATCACAGTCGTCAAGTGCGACTTCAGCAAGCAGGAACGGAGATTCTATGGAACTCTCCAAGCCAAGATGATGGATGTGGTGACAAGGATTCGAGAGACGAACGACAATCGCGCATATATTCATATGCTGACAATGCTCCTCCGCCTTCGTCAAGGTAACTCACTTCCGTTCACCCGTCCGAGGTTCAGCGTTAACCGTAAGGGTTTAGCGTGCGATCACCCTTCGCTAATCAATGGAGACTGGAAGGCAGATGAAGGCGCGGTCATCAACCAGCCAGAGAATCCGACCCAGGAGGAGGATGACGATGGAAAGGACTTGGCCAAGGCTCTTGGCAGCTTGAACCTCGCTGCCGCACCAAGTTGTCAACTCTGTTTCGCCGAGTAAGTGAGGTCTTCGAGTTTCGAAGTCATGGTTAAGACCGCACACAGGCTGGACGACCCCACGGACACACACTGCAGCCCTTGTCAGGTCGTCGTTGCCAAGAATGTAGACACGTCGGAGAGCGATTCTGCGAAGATTCGCAAAATCATTGAACTTGTGGACGGCATTGACCAACGGAGTAACAAGACCGAGAAGATAATCATCTTCTCGCAGTTCACCATGATGTTACGTCTTATCCAGGAGGTTCTCAACGAACGTGGCCTCATGTTCGTGCAGTGTGAGTGGTTCTTTCGTGGTCGTAAGGGCGCCCGTTAAGCGACCGATATAGACGACGGTTCGATGAACCAGAAGGAGCGGCAGAAGGTCGTCGACCGGATCAAGAGCGACAAGGAAATCAGGATTATCCTTATGTCGTTCAAGGCTGGTGGCGTCGGTAAGTTCTGTCCTCTTGGGTGCTCCGTTCGCGGTTCTAACACGACGATAGGACTCAATTTGACCGCCTGTAACAATGTGATCCTGGTCGACTTGTGGTGGAACCCTGCTCTTGAAGTTCGTCGCGTCGTTTCACCGCCTCGGCTCTTGCCACATATTGACCTCACGATATTAGGATCAAGCTTTTGGACGAGCGCACCGCATTGGGCAGAAGAAGCCGGTGAACATCTGGAAGCTGATGATTGAGGGCACAGTGGAGGAAAAGATCCTCGCTGTACGTGTTTCGCCACTCTTACCTGTGTGAACCTGGTGCTAATGCCATTGATAGCTTCAGGAGACAAAACGTGAACTGACAGAGTCCGCGTTATCTGGGGAGGCCAGGAGCAAGGCCGGGACGTTGGGTATGGATGAGCTCTTGGATTTGTTCAAGCCGAACTACGACCACGATGAGGATGACGATTAGATGTCTGCTTTGAGGTGTTTCTTGATTCTATCTGTCTCTACCCTATATCCATATATCACTTTGCGCGATTTTACGGGGATACTGACGCTCGGTGGGACCGCGCCGGCGCAGTTGATGACATACCAATGATGCGTACGCGTAGGCGCCATCCGTTTCTTTGGGGATCAGCTTGGCGTCGGCCCAATTTCGGACATCCCACCCCTCCGCGGTTCCCCTCAACGGCAACGACACAAACGACGGCGACGAACCCGCTAGCACGCTTTCTCCTCTGGACTGTATTTAGGCCGGCACTTTTGCGTTTCTTTCCCCCCACCATGCCTTCGCCTATTGCGATAAACTCGGCGTCGCCCTCACACTCAATATTCAAGATGTCCAAGTCGCCGTCCAACCTGCCCGCAAGTGCCGCTTCGTACCTCTCTGCGGTTTCCCAGGCCGACGCGCACGCAAGGGCGCGGTCGCTCGTCAACGTTGCAACCCCCACTTCCACACCTGCCCTATCTACGTCCTCCTCCGTGACCGTCTCATCAGAGGACAGCATCCTCCGTGAAGGCGACGCCAAGATGTACGACAATGACGACGGGCTTTCTTACCCACCCACTCCCCCGACATCCGAGCAGGTCTTCAATACCGTCCATTCGGAGTTTGGTCATTGCGCGAACGAGGATTACCGCTTCACCTCCCAGCACCCCGTCGGCAAACCCGTCCCGCACCACGAGGAGCAGGACCCACCTTATTACATCCTGCTCTCGACGTACATCAGCTACATGATCCTCATCTGTCTCGGGCATTTGAGAGATTTCATCGGTAAACGACTCAAGCCATCTGCTTACACACACCTCCTACCCCACAACGTATGTCGATCTCCCGATAGCCCCTTTCCCTGCCCATCGATTGTAGCTGACTCTTTGCGCTCGTTCGGCTTTTTGTAGGGCTACGCTCCCCTGAACTCGGATTTCGACTCATTCTATACCCGACGGCTTAAAGTCCGTCTTGATGACTGTTTCTCCACCCCGGTTACCGGCGTACCTGGCCGCACGATCATCTGTTACGATCGCGAAAGCAATGATTACAACGTCAACCTGCACACCACCGGCCGCCGCACCCGTGGTCTCAATATCTCCTCCTACAACTACCTTGGTTTTGCTCAGGCCCGTGGCGGGTGTGCTGACGCTGTCGCGGAATCCATCTCACGATACGGACTCTCGTGTTGTGGAGCTCGTCTCGAAGGCGGTTCTCTGGACCTCCACCAGACCGCTGAACGCCTTGTCGCACAATTCGTCGGTCACGAAGACGCGGTCATTTCCTCCATGGGTTTTGCGACAAACTCGACCATCATTCCCGCCTTGGTCGGAAAGGGCTGCTTGGTTATTTCGGACGAGTTCAACCACGCGTCGATTAGGTTTGGCGTTCGGTTGAGTGGGGCAAGCGTCAGGATGTTCAAACACAACAACATGAAGTCTTTTGAGAACCTTTTGAGGGAGGTCATCAGTCAGGGTCAGCCGAAGACACATCGACCATGGAAGAAGATATTGGTTGTTGTCGAGGGTCTTTACAGCATGGAGGGATCGATGGTTAACTTGCCCAAGGTCCTTGAGCTCAAGGAAAAGTACAAGGTATGGCGATCGTTTGTTTTGGTTCACTTTGGTAGGTTGCTGACCCGGTTCTAGTTCTATCTCTTCGTCGACGAAGCTCACTCCATCGGCGCTTTGGGAGCCCACGGGCGCGGTATCGCTGAATACTACGGTGTCAACCCCCGGTCGATCGACATCATGATGGGAACATTCACCAAGTCTTTTGGTGCCGCTGGTGGCTACGTCTCCGGCAAGAAGAGTCTAATTGACCACATTCGCGTCCGGAACCACTCTGGGCCTTACGCCGAAGCTATGCCTCCTCCGGTGCTGACCCAAGTCATCGCTAGCATGGCCAGCATTATGGGTGTTGCTCCTGAACCTCCCAAATCCGCGACATCAACTGCACTTATCCCCTACCCCGGTCCCGCCCCCGCCAATATGTTGCCCACCTGGTTGGATCTTCCCCCATCGCTTAAGGACGGAACGGAGGGGGGAATTCGTTTACGCCGTCTCGCATTCAACTCTCGCTATCTTACGAGGGGATTGAAGAAGCTCGGATTCATCACCTATGGTAGCGATGACTCACCCATCGTTCCTTTGATGTTGTTCAACCCCGGCAAGATGTGTGTATTCAGCAGGATGATGAAACAGCGGGCGACGCCGATCTTCACTGTCGTTGTTGCCTACCCCGCAACGCCGTTGGTCACCTCCCGGGTTAGGTTCTGCTTGAGCGCGGCGCACACGAAGGATGACATTGATTTGATTCTGAAGGCGTGCGACGAGATTGGCGACTGGTTAGATTTGAAGCAAGGGGGTGGAGAGAGGTGGTCGCTGCAGGAGATTATGGACAGGGCAGTTGATCTGGTGCACATGGATATGGATTGATTTCGGTTGAGGAGTTCTCCATTCCGTTTCATTTGCGCCCATGATACCCCCTTGAGCTCACCTCTTGTTTACTCGGCTTATACTTACATTACATACAACGACGACGACCGGATGGCGACTGACGAATACAGAATATTGAATGCGTTTCCCACTCCTGTATCAAACGTGCGCTTGAAGCTGTGACGCGGTTGCCGTGGGTTCTTTTCGGGACGTCCCACCCATAGTTATTATTTCAACCGCTCACTCTCCCCTCCACATTCCCCCATCTTCCTCCTTCGTGTCCCCTCTCATCCTCTAATGGCCCCAGTACAAGTTAAGAAAATCTGCTGCAGTGCGTACCCCGCCCCAGCCATCCACCGATTGCACTTGTCACTAACACTCGTATCATCCAACAGTCGGTGCTGGTTACGTCGGTCAGTGACATGTCCACCCTCGCCAGCCCACAACGTGTCGATGTATGCTATCGACGGTGCTTTCTGGGCCCGCTGGTACCTACCATCAATCACTAAACGCGTCATTCGCCGACATGGAACGGTGCCGACCGCGCAACACCACGCAACATGCTGACCGGAACAAATATTTCTAGGTGGTCCGACGTGCGCCGTTATCGCCCTAAAATGCCCTCACATCCAAGTCACCATTGTCGATCTCAACCAGGCCCGCGTCGATGCTTGGAACAGTCCCGACTTCAAGCTGCCGATCTACGAGCCCGGGTTAGAGGACGTCGTTCGTCAAGCGAGGGGAAGGAATCTGTTTTTCTCGACCGATATTGACAAGGGCATCCTTGAGGCGGATTTAATCTTCGTGTCCGTCAACACCCCAACCAAGAAGACGGGTGTCGGTGCTGGCTTCGCCGCGGACCTCAAGTGAGCGTTTCTGTCCATCATACTCTTGGTATTCGCCCCTATCCCCTATTCTTCACTCCACATATTCCGCTGTCGGCAACCTCGGTTTCCCGGGGCGGTTGGCTAAGCGAGCGTTATGACTTGGACGCTGACGCTTCGTGTGCCCTTTCTCTCGTAACAGTTACGTTGAGCTCGCAACCCGCCGAATTGCGGCCGTCGCCACTTCGTCCAAGATCGTCGTCGAGAAGTCTACTGTGCCGTGTCGTACGGCCGAGTCCATGAGGACGATCCTAGAGGCGAACTCCAAGCCGAACACCCGATTCGATATTTTGTCCAATCCAGAATTCTTGGCTGAGGGCACAGCCATCGATGACCTCTTCGGACCGGATCGAGTGTTGATCGGTTCGTTGCAGACCGCGGAGGGTATTGATGCTTGTACGTCCCTCGCTGGGGTTTATGCCAACTGGGTCCCGTAAGTCCGCGTTTCCTGTGTGGTTTCAAACGTTTAACGTGGGCTCGTGGGTAACCAGGAGGGAACGCATCTTGACCGTCGGTCTGTGGTCATCGGAGTTGTCCAAGCTCGCTGCCAACGCCATGCTTGCTCAACGTATCTCCTCCATCAACGCTCTCTCCGCTATCTGTGAAGCCACTGGCGCGAATATCGATGAAGTCGCTCACGCTGTCGGTTACGACTCTCGTGTCGGCCCTAAATTCTTGAAGGCCTCCGTCGGTTTCGGCGGTTCGTGTTTCCAGAAGGATATCTTGAACTTGGTGTATTTGAGTGAGAGTCTGCATCTGCCTGAGGTCGCTGCCTACTGGAGGCAGGTGGTGGAGATGAACGAGTACCAGAAGAGGAGGTTTGCGAAGCATGTTGTTGATACATTGTTCAACACCATCACTGGCAAGGTCAGTCTTTGTCCCGGTGACCCCTGTGTGCGCTGGATTACTGACACTTCTGTTGTTTCGTAGCGTATCGCTGTTCTCGGATTTGCTTTCAAGGCCGACACGGGTGACACTCGTGAATCTGCCTCCATCACCCTCATCCGTGACTTCTTATCCGAGAGGGCACACGTCAACATCTACGACCCTAAAGTCGAGGAGGCCCAGATCTGGCAAGACCTTACCGAGGCCGTGCCTGGAAGCCCCCTTGAGACCAGTGCGTTTGCTTCCTTCGGAGGACTCCATAAACCTGGCTTGACTCTTTTGTTTTTTTTGTTTTTTTCAGTCAAGAAGAGCGTGACGATCTACAACGATGCCCTCTCAGCCTGCACAAATGCGGAGGCCATTGTGGTCGCGACGGAGTGGAAGGAGTTCCGCGACATCGACTGGCAGGCGGTTTACGATAGCATGAAGAAGCCCGCTTTCGTGTTCGACGGAAGGATGCTTTTGGATGCCGAGAAGTTGAGGAAAATCGGCTTCAATGTTACCGTTATCGGGCGGGGCGAGAGGTCGTGATTATGTGGAACGTAACGTCCTCCCTTCCATCTCCCTGTACTCGTTAGAGCAACACCTCTGTTTCGTGGCCACGACCGTTTACTTAGATAGTGAGGATACCACTCGGTTTGGACACGCGTACTCACGAACAACATATAGAATCATTATGGAAAGTTTAGTAGCTCTTATGCGGGCAGAAATGCGGTCCCCGACTCCGAAAGGAGGAGGGTTTGTCCGTGTTGAAACGTGCCCAGCTCCCTGCAAATGAGCTGTGAGCTTCTTCCTAGAAACACCCGGTTCATTGGGAAACGAGTTGTTTTATATTCTACCTATGGCCTCTTCGGCCGTTTGGGTGGGCTGCCGATCGCACCCCGCCAATAGCAGCAAGGTCGTGTGATACGGATGGTAGGTGGAGAGTCCAGGAAATCAAAGGTGCCTTTCGCAGTCGCCGACTCCATAGCCTCCATTAACTCCCATCTTGCCCTCTCCTGGGGAGAACCCAAGATCTCGAGCAAAAAAACCAATTTGAAGCGTCTGACCTCATACATCCTATGCAACCTCTCGAAGAACGTGACATCCTGAGGGAAACGAATAACATGGGCCGCGAGGATGACAACGAGCTCGGAGAACGCAGGGGACGTGATGGTTGAAAACACTTTCATCATAACGGTATGACGGTGGTCTCCCGCCCGGAGACCGGGCGTCCAATTCCCGACCTCTAGAGATCGGAGGACTTTGAGCTGTGACAGGTTAACTTCGGGGAGTGAGACGGAACCGAATTCTGTTCACCATCAGCCTTTATCGATCATTTGTGAACCTACTCAAAATGGCTTACTACCGTCTGCCACGTTGAATCGTAGGGTCTCCAGGGTCTCGGCACATGCCCCCAATAGGACGGGTGCAGAGCTTGTCGCGTTGCGCAGGTCTACGTGGTGGAACCATAGGCCACCGCTCGAAGCGATGATATATGTCCAAGTCTCGTCCATATGGGGGCCATAAAGCGCCAACCGTCCTCGCAGTTTCGGTGCAGGTGTGGAGAGTGGGACGAGTTTTTCGGGTTCGGTGTACAACGTGAGAGAATCGCAGAGTTCAATGTTGTTCAGGTTTGGAAGAAGGGAGAGAAAATGTGATAGCTGTTGGGAAGTCCACCGTGATCTGTACAACGTTAGGGATTGTAGTGTTTGCGAGAAGTGTCCGAAGTAGAGTTCGATGTTTGGCATAAAGTGTGGGATTTTGAAGTCTTGAAGTCCCAGGGTGTGAACGTTCGAGAAAGCGGTAAAGTACCGCAAGTCATGGGGGTTGAATGCCCGAGGCACAAACCAAGGATACCCGTCCCACGATTGGTCCACCTGTATTTCCCCTGAGCGGCACGAGACCTAGCTCATGCAGCTTAGACAGAGGCTTCAGCCCGTGGTGAGTGGGGTTGGATATGTTGTCTCTGAGAGTAAGGGTGTGGTGGAGGTGGGGAACGGTGGTGATATACCAGGAGCGGCAGGTCAATGAACACGCCTTCAGTGCGTCGAGGTTGTGAATGAGGTGAGTGACGATCATTTCGACGATCTCGTACGGGACGCGGTAAGTCGATTCGTGGGCGGTGCAGGCCTCTGGGGGTGCTTTGCCGAGTAGGAGATTGGCCTTGGCTTTGCCTTGCTGCCAAACGGTCCCCATGCGAGTCGAGAGGTCTGTCCCGATGATACGATCGGCGCAGAGGTCAGAGCCACTCATGTGCACTCGTGGGTAGCCATACCCGATATCAAAGACATAGGCCCCGTTGAGTGACCAATACTTTCAGTTGTTGGAGATGTCATCGTTGTGGCGGCAGGAGAGATGCTTCAAACGATTGGATCTCGATCGGCTTCAAGATCATGGAAATGGAGAGCCAGCTTCCACGGAGTTGGAAGTGCTTGGAATGGATAGAGTTTCACGTAAGCACTTCAAAGCACTTCCGGTATTGACATGGACAGTCGGCTCCAAGCGCGTCGAGGGCCCGCGTAGATTCACGCTCGAATGGATGTTTTCCCTCACTGACTTGTCCTGCAACAAACAATTCAGAGGTCGCTTCCCCCTCCCGAACGCCTCCCTTCCTCTGAATTTGAGGCTGGATTCGAGCCTAACTCCTGCCCGAAAGTTCACACCCACTTGGACCTTTCTTCCTCCGCTCGTGTGATATTGCGTCCATCATCTTTGAGATCCTACCAGGTACCTGGGCGTCGGCATTCTGCTCAGAGGCTGC
>Ga0307516_10004975_pt1 | contig 16140 bp, 15 predicted proteins | sample 19_EM_MG_FD_203310 | JGI IMG/M metagenome (GOLD analysis project Ga0307516, IMG submission 203310) | Populus trichocarpa ectomycorrhiza microbial communities from riparian zone in the Pacific Northwest, United States - 19_EM | ecosystem: Host-associated > Plants > Roots > Unclassified | place...
CTTGGGCTCTACCTGCAGCAAACGGCCCCCAGGAACCCTGAGGGCAACCTTCACCTGCTAAAGCAGTGCGCTACAAGACCGCAAGTCTTGCTGGGGGGCCTGAGATGCCGGTAAAAGCATCAGAGTACCCAGCTCCAGGTATATGAAAACTGAGCAGATCCCTCAAGCTCGGGGCTCAAGAGCTCGCCAGCTCCGAGATAAAAATTGAGCGGTCTTGGGATGACCAACAAAGCACCCCAGCCAGGTAAGTACGCGCGAAAGGTGCAACAACGGATGTAGGTGGGAGCGAAAGCGCAACAGTAGGGAACCACTGTGTTGACCGCGCATCTGAGCATTAGTTCGTGTGGCTGCTGAGGGCCTACACCCAATAGCCGGTACGTGCTAGAATCACTGTGTTGAGTCCCTCTTTGCAAGCTTAGCGCTTCGCCTTGAAAAGGATGCAACGGCCGGTGCCCGCTATGACGGGGTAATACGTGCTGGGGGCGGAGAGAGTCTCTGAAGGTTCAACACCGGTAGACTCGTCAAAAACTTGACCAGTGGATAGGATTTCTTGCGGTGGCCAACATCTGGGCTTCACGCTAGGGGAGGGGTCTTGGGAGTAGTCGGCAGCCTTCAGCAAACGGTGGGCCAATCAGCCTTATATGGGAGTTGTGGAGCAAGTGGGAGCGAAAGCTATCCGGCGGTGGGTGTATATGGGAGCTGGAAGGTGAGCATGTGAAACCAAAACTCCCCCACTGGGCCTCTGGCATGGAAAACCAATGCTGCCCTTCGACAATGAAATACCACAATGACTATACCTGGCTAGGGCCTGGGTAGTAAGGTGTAAGTGGGAGCGAAAGCGTTCAATACCAATACACCCATGAGACCATAGCCAACCTCGCTGCGGAACGGGCAGAACAAGGTCGAGGACGGGAAACTTGACCCATGTATCCCCCATAGTACGGCCTAGTATTAGACTGTTGGAAAAATCATTCTTTGCCTACCTCTATAGGCTGCGGATAGGCCTCAGCGTGTACCCTGTTTGCTTAAACTGGAACCTCTTATGAGACGACATTCCTCTCGCCTATGATTATAAATCACTTGGTCTTCGCCGATGGAGGTTGTCGACGCCAGGACCCCCGCGGTCGCACTTCACGCTGCGGGGGCCTGGCCTTCGGCCTCGCCATGATCCTATGGGTTGGTTGCGAGTAATGAATAACCAAAAAAAAAAAGTCAGTTGTTTGAAGAAGATCGAACCTTAACTTGTCAAGTTAAAGAGACGTATTCTTCAGATAACTGTGATTGCTGCGGCACTTGTACCAACGTCACCAGACATTCCTGGAAGCATCTAGACTCATAGATTACGACCCCAAATGCACCTGATAAGCAGTTAGCCAGTAAGGGCTGCGGACAGGAGCACGAGGGTGACGATGCCTATAAGGGGGTGCAAACAAAGATTGTTCGCAAGCACTCAGATCGAAGATCTTCTGGGTCCATACCTATCAATCAGTGCCACGTCCCAATCAACCCTATCTCCCTCGGACGAGGAGAGATGCTGCTGCATAATACCAAGGTGTTGCGCTTCCCGAGTCAGCCCGAGGGTGGACGGCCAAAGAGTCGGCGCGACATTTAAAGAGCACCAGTTTCCTACATAGAGAGGCATCAGCAATGATCAGTCGGAAGTTGAGCCTTAACAATATTACATTGTTTCTGGGATCAACTCTCTAGTGATATTTTGAACGCGAATCTCTTAGTGAATTTTCCCAACCGCTCCCATACGAATCCTTCAGAACTACACAGTCGCTCTGCTGCCATCATATAAGTGTTGCCCGCTCAAGGGTGATAGACTGTTGGTGACCACCTGGGCAATTGTGCTATTGGTGAAACACCCAAGTGTTACACCGGAGACATGGGGTGTTTCAGGAGTGGGGTCCGCCATGGAACCGTTATCGACTTGGGGCACCTCGAAAGCTTCTTCGGATAGCAGGATTTGGCCGTGGTTCTGCTAATGTTTCATATCCCCTTCCCAGTGAGAGTCTCCTGACTCTCTAGAGAGGATGTCTGGCTTGCTGGCCAGTTTCCCAGGTGGATATTTGATTGTGAAGTCGTAGTTGGCCAACCGCTTGCCCCACTGGGCCTGTCGTAGATTGAGGTCCTTCTTGGTCTTCCAATATTCGAGGTTTTTGTGGTCTGTCAGGATTGTGATTTTTGGTCCCGTTGTTTTGCAATATGTATCCCATTTTCATAGTGCGTCTACGATCACCAGTAGTTCCTTGTCGTGGATATCGTAGTTGTGCTCTGGATCTTTCAGTTTCTGGGAGTAGTAGGCTACTGGGTGCAGAATTCCATTATCATTGGGTTGCGAGCAAATGGCTCCTATGGCATAGTCTGAGGCATCTGTCTCGATTGTGACAGGTCGCTCCAGGTCGAAATGCTGCAGTATTGGTTCTGTCACCATGGCTGTCTTGAGTATCTCGAAGGCCATCTGTTGTTCGTCACCCCATTCCCAGTCTACTTCTTTCCTTGTCAGGCAGGTGAGGGGTGTTGTGATCTGGCTGTAATCCTGTATAAACCTTCGGTAGAAGTTGGCGAATCCTAGAAAGCTCTGGATTACTTTGATGCACGTCGGTTCTTTCCATTCCTTGATCCTCTGGATTTTCTCTTCATCCATACACAAGCTCTGTGGGGATATCACGTATCCCAAGTATTCGATTTCTGTGGTGTGGAATTCGCACTTGGAAGCTTTCAGTGTCAATCCCGTTTCCTTGACTCGTTCTAATATCGTTTGGATATGTTTCCGGTTGTCTTCCAGATTCTCCGAGAATATGAGGATATCGTCCAAATATGCCATACACAGGATGTTGAGGTATTCGCTCAGGATTACATTCATCCATCATTGGAACAAGGCTGGGGCGTTGGTCAATCCGAACGGCATGACACAGTATTCGTATAGTCCATATCGGGTGCGAAATGCTGTCTTCCTGTTACACTGGAATATGACAGGACGGTACGTATTCCGGTACGTACCGAAGGGAGGTACGTATCCTTAGAGAGGTATGTACCAGGGGACGATACATACTGGTAGCTAGCTATTTTCATAGGTGGACCTTAGAGAGTCTAGGCGGGAGATAAGAACGGAGTTAAAGGTTACGACCACCAATCGGTCGTAAGGATTAATTCCGGAGAGGGGGCCACGGCAAACCGGAGACGTGAGAGGGAAGGTGCTAGAACGAGACTCTCCAGAGAGCTCGGTCGAGACTCTTCCGAGAGCTCGTTTGTCATAGCCACCCAGCTCCAGACGGCTACCAGGCCGCGAAAAGAACTCAGTCTAGAACTGAGGGAATTCCGCGGTGCTAATCAGACCTGGCCTCTCACCTTATCGTTAGTACTGACCAGGACTAATAGGAGTCTCAGATGGGCCCACGCTCAGGTGGGGGTCCGTCGACCTCTGAGGAATAGTTAGGCTGGGTCACAAGATCTCACTCCACCCCGAGCCTATATATGTCGACCCTTATTGCCCCGACGAGAGAGAAGACAGACCGAATACTCCCGATGAAAAACCGACATACAAGATCTAAGATTATTCCGTTGTGAATTATCAAAAGTAGCCTGATTACCTTTGATTCTCCCCACACTCCGGTTACGATACGACCCCAGTGTCACACTATAATCTTCAATCCAAAAATCACCCTACCAGAAAGATTCTCACAACGAATGAATCACCCTTACGGAATTTGCTTTGAAGACCACCTCTACCTAGATGAGTTATCCAACCTATTGGAACCAAAGTCACAGTATTCCTTCGACTACACCTTTAAGTCAATTGACAGCGAACTTGCCAACTACGATAAGTGGAAGGAAGTGAGCGACAGACCTAAGCCGATCCACAAAACAATTGAGTGCACCCCATACCAGTGGTATACTCAGCAGTGGTGGAACTGTGCGCTATCATCCCAACCTGCCAATTTTGACGAAGATGAACTCTTTGACCTCTTGGATTACCACTTCGACTATGACTCCACCATCTACACCGGAGACTTCTTAGACGATTACTAAGGAAATGACGTCGTCAGACTTCAACATGCTCTGACTCGAGATGCCCAAGGATGTCCTCCAGATCACCGATGGGACACACCCGACGGATCAGCCCGAGGAACTAGCCAATCCCGCTACCTGGCTGAGAGCGATGGTACGGCACCAAAAACAGGCTGAGAACGACTTAAAACAGCTTACGGAGCTGTGCGGGAACACTATTGATCGGACCGACCAGAGGATACAACATATTGAACAGGCCTATCACACCTTAGCCGATGGAACCCGGTGCGTATATGACCAAGTAACCACTAACCAGGAGATAGAAGAAGCCTGGGTACGCAGCGAGCTGGCCGCCACGGCAAACGCCTACCAGGCCTTCGCCCAGGACATTTGGCAAGCCATTATCGAATGGACCAACGAGGCAACGCAGCAGTAGGTTTGCCAAGCAACACAGCTCGCTCAAGTCAATGACGTGCTGTCCTTCCTGGGGGAAGCCAACACTGCCCGGAATCAATATCTGGCCACCTTCCAAGGTAACGTGGAGCTATGGGCTGCTAACCACCAACAGAAAGTGGTGGAACTACAACAGGAGTTGCGACAAACGCGGAACGATATACGACGACTAGCTATACGAGTTCCGCTACCACCCGCATCAGTAAGCCCCTCACCACCACCGTTACCACCATCACCGGCACCACAACCATGGAGGAGTCCGCTCCGGGCACCAAGCACCAGCGCGTCAGATCCTACCAACCGGTGACCCTCGGTACCCTCCAGCCGCCCACCACCAGCACCACAGCCTGGGGCCACGATCAGTCGACCCCCGTACCCTCCACTACAGAGTCCCATTCAACTCAGTTACCCTCCGTAAAACAGACGGGTAAGGCCTCCGGCTATTCCGCCTATCCCGGCAGGGCATGCTACTCCTCCGCCCTGGAGGAACCCACATGCAGGGGAAGCGGGAGGACCTCCACCCAGTCCACCATTGCCACCCTCACCGCGAAGACCAAGGGGATCCCCTTCACCGCCCCAAGACCCTCGGCCAACGATCTCCTCGCAGGATCTAATCCAACTAGTGGCCAAAGGGGTGGCCCGAGCATCTCAGCACACCACGCCGCGGGAGAAGCGGCCTCATATGTCTCGGCTTAAGATGACCAACCCCGAGACATTTGATGGAAAACTAACAACCCTGTTCAACACTTGGTGGAAGTCGGTGACAAAGTACCTGAGCTTCTACCCCGAAACAAGAGAACAGCAGAAGATCGCCTGGGTCGGAACCCTACTTACTGACACGGCCAGAGCCTGGGATCTACACCGTTATGACACGCTCGGAGAAAGCGACACCTGGGCCAACTACGCGGCGGCTATCCGGGCGGAGTACGAGGACACCCGAGAAGCGGCAAACGCCCAGCTCAAGCTAAACCAGCTAAGATACGCCGGCGACATCCGGGCATACATGACGGAGTTCCGGGCCCTCAATAACTACGCCTGGGCTACAGGGGAAGGACTTCAGGAGAAAGTGAACCTCGCCATGCCAGACAGCGTGATTGACATGCGGTTCGCCCATTATAGGGAGGAATTCGTGGATGACGAAGGGTTCCTACAAGCCACTTACCAAGTGGCGCTGCTAGTGGAAAAGAAAAAAGCCCTGAAACAGGCCAAGGAACAAATGAGGACAGGAGCAATGGGCAGCACCCGAACAGAAGAAGAAAGGAAGGAAGAGAAACGACCAGAAGGGAGGAAACAGGCGGAAGGCGCTAAGAGCTCCGAGACGAACCAAGCACCAACCGCCCGCTCTAGCCCCTGGGGACAGCAAGGCCGATGGGCCACTAAGGAAATGGCCCTGAAGCGAGTACCCTCGCAAGAGCACGAGGAATACTTCCAAAGTCCGGAAAGCTGCTGGCGCTGCAGACAGAAGGGACACCACACCTACGAATGCTTCGCCCATACCACCCGGCACGGAACCCCTCTTCCAAAAGCACCATGGAAAGCTGCAGGAGTCACAACCTCGGAAAAACAAAAGCGCTCAGAAGAGCCGGCAGAAATTCCGGCACCCAAGCAACAGAAAATCGCCGCCGTCGACACCATGGAAGTAGAGCCATCCTGGACCCTACCGATATGGGCCAACGCCAGTGACCAGTTGGATTTTTAAGAGGCCCGCCGAAGCCGCCGGCGCAGGCCTTTGCAATAATCTGTGGGATATCCCGGAATCGAAGGACTGTAGAAACGGGCGAAGAAACCCCGAAGAATCAGAAAAAGGAACCCACCAGCGGCACTCGACCAATAATACAGATGGTACTGCACCACGGCATAAAACAACACACAGTCAGAACGTTGCTGGACACCGGCTGTTCAGTACCCCTAATCAATCAGAAAACCCTGGCAAAACTTCAGATCCTCCTCCGAAAACGCGAAAGCAAAAGGATTATCGAAAACTATGAAGGAAAGACGGTGGAGGATGCAGGAAGCCATTACACTGGCCTCGTGACATTACAACACCACTGTCACTACTCTCGGGAAAGAGTTGAGGTATCACCAATGGAGGCAGAAATCGACATATTCCTCCCGTTCTGGTGGATTGAAAAACACCCACCACAGGGAGTGTGGCGAGACCCTGAAATCCAGTTCAACAGCCAGAGCTGCCTTGAGAAATGCACCAAGCACAAAGTCGCTGACTTCGCGCTTACCTGGGATGAGAGCATACTTCGAGAACCCGACACCAGAGTAATCGGATATGTGGCCATGGTGCAAGCAGGCGAAGAAACAGCAAACCCTCTCGACTGAGTCCCAGAGGAGTTCTGGGAATACCTGGGGGTAATGTCCAGGGAAACCGCAGAAGCTCTACCGGAGCACAAAAGCTACGACTGCCACATCGAGCTAAAATAGGGAGGAGTAGCTCCATGGGGACCATTATACCCCCTGTCAGAAAAAGAACTAGAAGCATTGAGAGAGTGGTTGAAAGAAATGCTGAAAAACGGGAAAATTTGGCCCTCCACCTCTCCAGCTGGCTCTCCAATCCTGTTCGTACCAAAGCCAAACGGATGGGGTCTCCGACTTTGTGTCGATTATAGGGGGCTGAACTGCATCACCATCCCAAATTGATACCCGCTCCTGCTAATGCAAGAACTGCAGGACCGCGTCCAAGGAGCCCAGTGGTTCACCAAGATGGATCTGAAGAATGGGTTCAATCTAATCTGCATCCGAGAAGGCGACAAATGGAAAACCGCCTTCCGAACCCGATATGGCCTCTATGAATTTCAGGTAATGCCGTTCGGTCTCACAAACACACCATCTATGTTCCAAGACATAATGAACCACATCTTCTCCGACATGCTCGACCTAGGACTAATAGCATACATGGATGACATCCTAATATACGTTAAGACTCGAGCCGAGCCCTGATCGAATGGTACGGGAAACCCTGAGAAGTTTGCAGGAAAACGGGCTAGCGGTAGCAGCAGACAAATGCGTCTGGAGGACGACTGAGGTGGAATTTCTAGGCTATATCCTAAGCCGGGAAGGAGTCAAGATGGCGCAGGAGACAGTGCAAGCAGTGCTGGACTGGAAAACCCCCGCTTCGCTAACAGAAGTGCAGTCGTTCTTGGGCTTCGTCAACTTTTACCAACGATTCATTCAGGACTACTCCCGAGTAGCACGACCACTCACCGAATTAAAGAAGAAAACGGAAAGATGGGCCTGGAACCAGCAGGCGGAAAAAGCGTTTCAGGAGCTCAAGAAAAGGTTCACCACGGCACCAATCCTGAGCCACTTCGACGCCCAAAAACCAGTAATCATCGAAACAAATACTTCAGACTACGCTATTGGAGCGATCCTGTCACAACAGGACAGCGAAGGGAGACTGCATCCGGTGGCCTTCCACTCCAGAAAATTCCAACCCGCAGAAATCAACTATGAGATCCATGACAAGGAACTATTGGCAATAGTGGACACCTTTAAGTACTGAAGAAGGTATTGCGAGGGAGCCAGAATGGGAAGCCGGATGCACTGTCCAGGTGGCCGGAGTACCGCCCTGAGAAAGGGGGGGGTAAAAACCAGCCGATAACGATGGTTCTACACAAAAACCAAATTGAGGAAAGGCAAGCACAGTCGTTTATTTGTTCGACGGCACGGTTAAAATCAATACCGAAACGGAAATGGAACTCGGACTTCAAGGAAGAAGTCTTAAAAGCGGCCAAAGAGGACGCTGACTACCAGCTAGCATGGAAGACGGTACTGGAAGAAGAAGGGACGCAAGAGGAAGCCGCGCGCTCGAAAGAATAGCGGACGGACCGAAAGGCCAGGAGCGTATTGGAAATACGGGACGGAATGCTATACAGAAAGAATTTACTCTGGGTACCGAAAGGACTAATAGAGCAAATCTTGGAGTCGGAACACGACACGAAGGTAGCCGGCCACATGGGTCAGGACAAAACTATCGAGCTCATTCAACGAAACTTCTGGTGGCCGACAATGAACGAGCGGATAATAGACTTTGTCCAAAGCTGCCCAGAATGCCAGCGCAATAAGGCCTCCCGACACCAGCCCTATGGACTATCTTTGCCATTGGAACTTCCGTACGCTCCCTGGCAGTCAATAGCGATGGACTTCATTACGGAACTACCACTCTCGGAAGGATGTGAGCAGTTGTGGGTAATCATCGACCGATTCACTAAGATGGCCCACTTCATTCCGCTCCGAGAAAAAACTGCAGCAGACCTAGCCATCGCTTTCGCTAGGGAAGTCTGGAAACACCACAGGCTACCCACGGATATCATGTCAGACCGAGACTCACGGTTTATGTGGGAAGTATGGAAGGAGTTCCTACGACTCTCCGAAATTTGTCCCCAAATGTCCACAGCCTTCCACCTGCAAACGGACGGGCAAACGGAACGCCTGAATCTGACGATCGAGGCTTACCTTCGCGCCTTTGTGGACCGGAAACAAGACAACTGGGCCAGATTGCTCCCAATGGCCGAATTCGCTTACAACAACTCTGTCACGATAGGAAACGGAATGTCGCCCTTCTACACCAACTACAGCTTCCACCCAGCAGCAGTCAACCCTGCAACCTCGGAACCGTTAAATCCAGCCAGCACGGTATACGTCCATTGGATGCGAACAGTACATGAAGAATCCCGCGAAGGGCTGGAAGCAGCGCAGGAACGGATGTGGCGATATATGGATATGAAACGAAAGGAGCTTCCGGTATATCAGGTGGGAGACTTGGTAATGCTCAGCGGTCGCATCAAAATGCGCTGACCCTCGAAAAAGTTAGATCACAAGAATCATCGTCCCTTCCAAGTGGAGAAAATTGTGTCCCCGCTGGCCGTCCGCCTCACGCTGCCTCAAAAATGGAAGATCCACAACGTCTTCCACGTCTCGCTCCTAGAACCATACCGAACGAGCGAATACCGAGCACCGCCGAACCCCTCGAGGGTACTCCGGGAGGCAGACGACATTGAGCAAAGTGAGGAATACCACGTGGAGGAAGTGATGTCCTCGGTCAAGTGCGGTAGACGGATCCTCTACCTCGTCAGATGGCTCGACTACCTGGACTGCAAGGATTGGACGGAAGAACCATACGACAACTTTTCGGTAGGCGGTTTGGAGAAGCTCTGGGAGTTTCATCAATGAAATCCAGATGCGCCGAGGGACTACCGACTCCGCGACGCCTAGACGGGATGTCCATAAAAGGGCCCGACGAAGCACGGGCAGTGGTGGGGATGAAGGGGTTGGAGGACTTCATCTCACACACACAAAAGAAGACCCACTTCGCGGGCAAGAAAATCAACCTCGGAAGAACAACAAAGACCCCAGGCAACCGACTTTCGGGATAAGGAACTGGCGGATCGAACCCAGGGCTGCGGGTACACCCCGCCCCCGACAGTGCGGACACTCCTCGGCACGCCCACAGGAGGCCTCTACCCAGATCCCGGTTACTACTAGCACGAAGGGCACCATAGGCTCTCCCCGTACGCAAAGAGCTCGGTTCGATACGACGCCGGAACTGAAGTCCGAAACAAGGATCAGCCCCAGAAGACCCGCTTCTCGGGCACCGAGCCCCTACGGAACCCATACCGAAGAAACGCCAGGTACCACACAACCCGGTGACAAGGACTCAGGAGAACCCGGAGGGAGATACGGGACGACGACCGAGAAGGCGTGGGCACTTCTTGACACGTATTGCATTGCTTGAAACGAGTGTTCTTACCTCTATCTGAACCCCGGTTTCAGCCCTCGGCCAACCGAATTCCAACTCGCTCTTCTGACGAATCGAATCCCGGTTGGGACGCGGCACGGCACCGAAGGGAATATTCGAAAACCCCCAGGGGAACACGACAGTATGGGTACACACCGGCCTACTCAGAGGGCCCAGTCATTCTGACGGATTACAGAGTCATGTCCTGATCCGGTGACTGGGAGGGCTGTAGGGGAGGTGGACTACAGTCACGGTAACCACATTACAAGGGTTACCCCACGAAAAAAGACACACATCCAGAAAGAGGCGGGCTACTTCGATAAAGAAAAATACATAGCTTCGGGACGAAGCTAAAGGGGAGGGGAGGTAGTGTTACACTGGAATATCACAGGACAGTACATATTCCGGTACATACCAAAGGGAGGTACGTATCCTTAGAGAGGTACGTACCAGGGGAAGATACGTACTGGTAGCTAGCTATTTTCATAGCTGGACCTTAGAGAGTCTAGGCAGGAGATAATAACGGAGTTAAAGGTTACAACCGCCAATTGGTCGTGAGGATTAATTCCGGAGAGGGGGCCACGGCAAACCGGAGATGTTAGAGGGAAGGTGCTAGGACGAGACTCTCCAGAGAGCTCAGTCGAGACTCTTCCGAGAGCTCGTTTGTCATAGACACCCAGCTCCAGACGGCTACCTGGCCGCGAAAAGAACTCAGTCTAGAACTGAGGGAATTCCACGGTGCCAATCGGACCTGGCCTCTCAGCTTATCGTTAGTACCGACCAGGACCAATAGGAGTCTCAGACGGGCCCATGCTCAGGTGGGGGTCCGTCGACCTCGGAGAAATAGTTAGCCTAGGTCACAAGATCTCACCCCACCCCAAGCCTATATATGTCGACCCTTCTCGCCCCAATGAGAGAGAAGACAGACCGAACACTACCGACGAAAAACCCACATACAAGATCTAAGATTATTCCATTGTGAATTATCGAAAGTAGCCTGATTACCTTTGATTCTCCCCACACTCCGGTTACGATACGACCCCAGTATCACACTTCCATTCATCCCCAGCTCGGATCCTGAGGTTGTAATAGACATCCTGGATGTCAAGCTTAGTGTAGATGGTGGCGTTGGATAGTTGGTCGAGGGATTCCCCGATTAGTGGCAATGGAGTTCGGTCCTTGATCGTGATTTCGTTCAGTTGTCAGTAATCCACACACAGGCGTAGTCCTCCATCCATCTTTTTTACGAAGTGTATTGGCGTCCCGGCCGGGGAGGTGGATACCCGGATCCATCCCCGCTTCTCATTGACCTCAAGGTATTCCTTAAGGGCCTTCATTTTTTCTTCATTCAGGGGTCGTAGGGGCTCATACGGGGGTGTCTTTCCCTCCTCCAGTGGGATGTGGTGGTCCTGAACGCAGTGCGGCGGAGGTGCCGTAGGTTCTTTTTCGGTGAACACTTCGAGGAACTCGTGGTATTCCAGTGGAATTGTTGGATTTGCGCTAGCAGCGGGGGTTTCTTTGATTTTGTCGATTACCATTTGGCATACTTCTCATGGGTCTGTTTCGCCAATTTCCCAGTTTTCTTCCTCCAGTGTTTTTCTGTAGTATTGCTCAGTAGCTTTTTCTTCTGTGATCGTGTTTGCTCTCGGCGAGCTAGGCAAGCAATTTCCTACGCAGTGGTCGGAGTGGAATTTCACGGTGTGGTTTTTCCATCCTATACTTGGATCATGGAGCTTGAGTCAGGAGAGTCCTAGAATGATCGGGGCGTTTCCGATCGTGATGCAATGTAGCCAGATGTCTTCCTCGTGGTGGTTGATCGTGAGGTGGATTTGAGCGTTGTGGGTTACTGGCCCGCCAGTGACCTCGCTTCCATCCACATTCAGGACCCATCTTGGTGTTGCTTTTTGTTGCATTGGGATTCTGCTTGCTTCGGCATAGGCTCTGTCGATGAAATTCTCAGATGCCCCACCATCCACTAGGGTGGTGGTGTTCTATTCTTTCCCATCGGTTTCTATGATCCATACTTTGATCATAATTTTCTCCTCGCGGTCGTACTGGGTTGTTTGTATCCTGTATGGGGGGTCTGGTTCCACAACGGGTTTCTCCCTTGGATGGTTGTTGCCATGTTCTATTCCCAAGGGCCGTTGTTTCCCGCTGGTTCTTCTTCCAGGCTTCTTGTTTCTGTTTCTTTGTATGTGGCTTCTGCTGCTCTGTACGGTTTTTTCCAGGGGGCACGCGTCTTCTTGGGTTGGGGGCATTCTCTGTTGAAGTGTCCTTTCGGGCCACAGTTGTAGCATTCGTTCAAAGGTGGCCACCGGGGAAACCTTGATCCTGCTCTTCTGGCGAACCGATATCGTCTGGTGGTGTCTAGATCCATTGGGTCCCCTGGGGAGGATGACGCTGATTCTCTGGGGATTGTGTGGAACCGATCCTGCAGCTGAGTCATGTTTCTTCCTGGGATGATACCCAGGTGGCACAGGCAGCTATCTGCCTTGATGGCAGCCGTGGCAAAGTCCACCAGGACGGTAGAGGGTGTTTCGCTTATGACCAGGTGTCGGCAGACCTCTTGATGGAGTCCGCTACGGAACCGTGCAATGCAAAGGTCGTCGGAGTATGGTAGATCAGCCTTGATTTTCTGGAACTCGGCCCAGTATGCTGTGGCCATTCGGTTTCCTTGCTGTATTTTCTGGAATTTCTCGTATACCATTTCCTCGGTGTCGACTTCCCTGAACGCATGTCCCATGTTGACATTGAATTCGTCCCATGTCATCTGCAGTCTGCTCTGGCGGGTGACCAGCGGCTCGAGCCAGTGCCAGGCTACTTCTTTGAACAGGGCTCCGGCGTATTCCGTCTTCTTCGCATCGTCATCAAATCTGTTTCCTTCCATTCGGAACTTGAGTTCGCAGTGGGCCAGGAATGGGCGCAGCTTGACTTGTTCTCCATCGAATGGTTCCGGGTCTCTGAGTTTTGGGTGGCTGCTTCTAGGTTGGTCTCTGGCCGAGGATTTCGCACAACATTTCTGTGGTGAGAAGGTGGGGACCGGCCCCACCTGTTCCCATTCCTTTGCTCATTCTTTGGGTTTGCTCTGGTGACTCCAGTATCTGTGGTCTTGATCATGGTTCTGGGGTTACGGAGCTTGTGGCCCGATGGTCGTTGGAGACTTCCGCAAGTTCTCTGAAGGCGAGGGGATCCTCAGTGTTCTCGTCCAGGGACTCCACTGTGTCTTTTGCTGCTTCATCAGGTATTGATGGGGGAGACGCAATCTAGTGTGAAGATCCTGCTTCGACTACTCCGTGCAGCTCGACAGGCAACGTAGGCTTCGTTCTTCGGAACGGGTGCCCTTCACACTTCCAGCGTACTCACACTTCCAGCGTACTCACGCACTGCTCGTCCTCACACTTCCGGCATACTTATGTGCCGTTCGTACTCACACTTCCGGTGTACTCACGCGCCGCTCGTCCTCACACTTCCGGCGTACTTACGCGCCACTCGTACTCACACTTCCAGAGTACTTACGTGCCGCTTGTACTTACACTTCTGGCGTACTTACGCGCCGCTTGTACTCACATGCCTCGCGTGGGTTCATTGTCCTCGCGGTATCCATCACACCCGGTGTGCTCTTTGTCGCGTCCGTACTCACACGCTCTGCATGATCTTGTAAGCCTTCTCTCACGTGTTGCGTGGGCTCATTGTTCTTGCGGTATCCGTCACGCCCGGCGTGGTCTTGTTGCAGTCTTCTCACATGCCTTGTGTGGGATTGTTGTTCTCATTGGGGTTGGTGTTCGCAGCGCCAGTTCACGGGTAGAGAGGTAGGTCTGTGGAGAGACATAATAGATTGCGTGGAGAAAGAATCTCCAGACTAGCTACCGTGTCCTTCCTTTATACCCATTTCCTCCACTGTGGAATCACAGCCTCTCCCGTAAGACTGACACAGAGTTTCACGTCATGACTCCATCGCCGTGCCCAAGAAACACATGATCCTACTTGGCCCCTTCTTTCCTCCGCAACCCATAAGCAAGGCAGACTCACAAACAGTAGGAAACAACAAATACACATGGTAAGCAATAAACATAACACAGAAGGAGAGCGAGGCAGACATGCAACAGTAAGGAATAACCAAGGAAACAATAGGTAAGCAATAAACATAACACAGTAGAAATCGAAGCAGACACGTAACAGTAAGAAAACAAGCAGGCGGACCCTGGCCGGTCCGCGACCAGGTTGAGGTTCTGCGGAATATCGCTACCAGCGCAAAATTTGCAAGGGCTAGGATGTTGCGCCTAGGCGTGTAAGATAATCGTGGCCGTGGTGGCGGAGACAAGGATTAGCCACAGTGTGGCGAGGGTGACAGCGGCTCCTGCGGTGGCACCAAGTAGCCTGTCGCGCCAGGTTCGTAACAGGTGCCCTGGAGCAGTCTTGGATTTCTTGAGAACGACGAGGGTGGGGGCGAGGACGGAGTCACCAGACCTGGGGGGGGGAGGGGAGAGGGAGAAGGGAGGTGCACAGTCCCCTTAGTTACGTTCTCTTTCTGTCACTTGTTCCTTTCTTTCTTTCTTTCCTGTCTTTTTCTCTCTTTCCTTCTTGTTTTGGGACAGGCCAGATGGGGGCAGGGGGAGTCACCGCGAGCCGCTGGCAGACTGCTCAAGGGTGCAGTGGACGGCGAATGGAAAAGGACTTTATATAATATCGTCATGATCCAATAGAGTCGCACACGATCAATGAAGCATCATCATCATCATCGTCGTCGATACCCCGATCCCCACAGTTTATAATCACCCAATTGTTCCCTGTCATATCAATTTAGTCTTGTTGAAACCTTCCACATACTAGCTCCTACTTTGCAACCTGGTGATGCTGCTGATACCAGTTGTAGAGATTTCATATGATGCAACACTCCAATACGTATATCATTCAACTCTTGTGCATGACTACCTTGAAAAACAGGAGTCAGTACGCGTTACATTTTCGGTCAGACTGAATTGATACGACAGGGAATAATTGGATGAATATAAACTGTGGGTTCCAGGGTATTGATGACTATGGGAGTGGAATTCACCAGTTTTGCACGTTGCGAGTGATTTCGCATACAACTTCTAAGGTGCCTGGCGTTTGCTAGCGTATGCACTTTTGTACAGTTTGGCATGCTTCCCACAGCTCGGCACCCTTACCATAGCTCGGCATGCTTACCACAGCTCGGCTCACTAACAGGAATCAATTCAGGCATTGGGCACGCTAGTCTGTTTTTCGAATACACTGCCACATGTGGCAACAAATTAAATTATCAAATAAAATAAAATAAAAGGTGTGAGTACGATACAGGGGCAGAACCGCTCAGGGGCTCCATTACCATCACCATAACTCAAACTATCAATCACACGTGAAAATGTCCTCCTCCTCCACCATAATTTCGGTGCCCTCGCAGGCAGACACCTATAGAGAAATAGATGCTTTTCTGACTGGAGAAACCTGTCCAGTTAACCCAACAAGAATTCGATGAGTTCAGGCCATTGGTTGACACTGTTTGGACCAAGATAGGTGGGAATATGACTCTACGGCAGTGTGACGGTGCGATGTGGCGAGGGGTCGGGGGCGTTGAGGGGGCAGTGACCGGACAGGTTCAGGTAGAGGGCGAGGTGAGACAGGGACAAGGTGGGATGAGGATGAGGCAAGGCAGGGCGGGGACGAGGTAACAGACTCTGTATTCTGGAACACAGAGGTTACGTGAGGAACTGCAAGCAAGGGAGGAACGCTCCCTTCTTATAGTATCTCTCAGCAACCCCAGCTAACACACACACATTCCAAGTTAGCCCTAGCGGCTCCTCACACATACCAAACCCCAAACCCAATTCCAATGCCTCCCAACTGCCAACCCTAACTTCCAACACCAGCCACCCTAACCCTCGCTTCCTCCAACCCTCAACCCGAGT
>Ga0307516_10004976_pt1 | contig 16138 bp, 11 predicted proteins | sample 19_EM_MG_FD_203310 | JGI IMG/M metagenome (GOLD analysis project Ga0307516, IMG submission 203310) | Populus trichocarpa ectomycorrhiza microbial communities from riparian zone in the Pacific Northwest, United States - 19_EM | ecosystem: Host-associated > Plants > Roots > Unclassified | place...
GGAGCCGGAGCGGGAGCCGGAGCGGGAGCGGGAGCCGGAGCGGGAGCCGGAGCGGGAGCGGGAGCGGGAGCGGGAGCGGGAGCGGGTGCGGGTGCGGGTGCGGGTGCGGGTGCGTGTGCGGGTGCGGGTGCAGGTGCAGGTGCAGGTGCAGGTGCAGGTGCAGGTGCAGGTGCAGGTGCAGGTGCAGGTGCAGGTGCAGGTGCAGGTGCAGGTGCAGGTGCAGGTGCAGGTGCAGGTGCCGGCGCCGCCACCAGCGGGCCGACGGCACAGAACTTCCTGGTGCCGGGGATCGGGTCACCGAAGGTCGTGTTGTTGCACGCCACGTTGCCCGAGAGGTTCTTGACGACCCACTTGTCACGAGCGCCATACGACACCTGGCGCAGGCTCGAGCCTGCAGCGCAAGTGGCCCGCTCGTTGGCGCACTTCGTGAAGCCGCTCGGCCAATCCGCCGCGAGCGCCGGGGTCGCAACCGCGCCCAGCAAGCTGGCCGCTGCGCCGGCGAGCAAGGTTTTGCGGCGCGTGCTTGCCCGCTTCGCCTGCGGCATGTGTGAATTCGTCTTGTTGTTCATGTTGTCTCCCGTTCGTTGTCTCGGATCTCTTTTTGACCGTTCGATTTGTCGTCGTTACTTAAGGAGGTAAGGCGCCAGCACCGACATCTGCGGCTTGTCGGTCGTGCCCGAGGGTTCGATCGAATACATGTAGTCCTGCCACAGGGGGCCGGCAGCCCACCACGTCCAGCCGGCCCACACATCGGTGTTGGCCTGCAGGTAGTCGAGCATGTTGGCGATGGCCCGGTTGCAGGTGTCGTTGGCCCCGCCACCCAGTTCGCCGAGCAGCGCTCGGTAGCCGTTGCTGCGCGCCCAGGCCGTGAAGTCCTTCAGCCTTTCGGAGCCGATGGTGGTGCTGGCGCAGGCGGCGTTGGTACCCGACGAGTCGCCATCGAGGTACTGGTGAACCTCGAACACCATGTTCTTGCCGGGGTCGACGATGCCCTTCATCACGGTGCCGTTGGCCGTGCCGTACCAGCTCTGCAGCCAGCTGTGCGCGCCGGTCCATGCGTTGCCGGGCACGGTGACGATGTTGGTTGCGCCTGTGGTGCGGATGGCCGCGAGCGCCGCATTGGCGCCAGCCAACCACTGCTCAGTCGGCATCTCACGCGGTTCGTTCATGAGGCCGAACACCACTTTGGCGTTGCCTTTGAACTGCGTGGCCAGCCGCGACCAGAAGTCGGCGAACGCACTGTTCGGCACGGCGCTCGAACCGATCAGGTTGCCGCGGTAGCGCGCGTAGTTGTGCGGGTCGATGATCACGGTGACACCCGTGGCGGTGACCTGCTGCACGAAGCTCGTCAGCCGCGACAGCTCGGTCGCATCGAAGCCTTGGTTCAGCGCAGGCTGCAGGCGCTCCCACAGGAACGGCAGGCGAACCGTGTCCATGCCCTTGCCCTTGAAGTACGCCACGCTCCCGGCGGTGGGGTAGGCGAAGTCGCTGTTGTAGTTGCCTGGCAACTGGTTCGGCGCGAACTCTGCACCGGCGAGGCTGACGCCGCGCCATTGCAAGCCGGTGGTGGGTGTCGTGCCCGAGCCGCAGCCTGCGCGGCTGGTGGTCAACGCGATGTCGTCGAGCCACACGTCGAAGTGGCCTGGCGTGGCGCCGCCCTGGTAGAGCTGCCAGCCGAGCTTGATCTTGTTGAAGGTGGGAAACACGAAGTCGACGTTGTTGCCGCCGTGGCTCTTGGTCGAGACAGTCAACTCGGGCTTGGCGACGCCATCGATCCACACGCTCACGCTGTTGTCGGCCGACTTCATCTGCCATTCGACGCAGCTCCATTGCCCGCCGGCGGTCGGCGTGGTCTCTTGCCAGTTGGTCCAGTCACCGGTGGGGCCACCGTCGCTGCCCACGCCCCACAGCGGAACACCGTTCGCCTTGCCGGGGATGTACTGGCCGCCGACCGGGCGCACCGCCGTGCCGTCGCCCGTGCCGGTGGCCTCGACCATCGTGAAGTGCGCGTAGTCGGGCTTGGTCGGAAAGGCATCGACCCACATCCAGATGCGGCCGTAGAAGCTGTTGCCGGTCGGTGCGAAGCTCGTCGGCACCAGGAAGGCCATGCCGTTGTCGACAGTGTTCAGGTGCAGTGCCTTGCTGCCGCGTGCATGCGTCGCATCGATCGTCGCCGTGGCCGCGCGGCTCTCGATGCTCCACTTCGAACTCGATGCCGTGCCGGACGCTGATGATTCGAAGTCTTCACAGAACAGGTACGACCCCGTCGAGCATGTTGCTGCCGTGGGTGCCGGTGCCGGTGCCGGTGCCGGTGCCGGTGCCGGTGCCGGTGCCGGTGCCGGTGCCGGTGCCGGAGCAGGAGCAGGAGCAGGAGCAGGCGCTGGTGCTGGTGCTGGTGCTGGTGCTGGTGCTGGTGCTGGTGCTGGTGCTGGTGCTGGTGCTGGTGCTGGCGCTGGCGCTGGTGCTGGTGCTGGTGCTGGTGCTGGCGCTGGCGCTGGCGCTGGAGCCGGTGCTGGTGCGGGAGCCGGTGCAGGGCCAGGCGCGGGAGCCGGTGCAGGCGCGGGTGCTGGGGCCGGGACACCACTCACCGGCGAGGTGCCGGAATCACCACCACCGCCGCCGCCGCATGCGCTCAACACCAGGGAGAAGAGCATGGCGGTCGCCGTCATGGCACGAGCCCTGTCTTGCCGGCGCTTGCCAAGGGTCCCAGGTGCGCGGATCGCTGTCGATGAATTCGTGTTGTTGTTCATGGGGGCTGCAGTTGTTGTCATGGCATCTGGAGGTTCGTCGCGTCAGTCATTGCAGCTCGTATCGAGAGCCGTGTCGCGCATGGCGATGCAGTCAGCGACCGGGAACCATTCCTTGTGCGAAGAAATGTAGGGACATCACACCATGAGGACATGATTGACTTCTGACCAAGCTGTGACGGCGGCCAGTCAGTTTGTTAGCGGATGTCATGGCATGGCTTGCATCAAGGCTGCGCGGCACTGCGCGGTCGACGAAAATCCCCAGCCTTACCAACCGTCACGTGTGAACGGTGTGCATCTGCACAGAATGGCCACTTCGTTCACCAGCTCTCTTCGACCATGACCCCCTTCGGACCGGTGCTGCGGCGCCTTGCCTGCATCGCAAGCTTCATCACCCTCGCCGCGTGCGGCGGTGGTGGTGGCAGCGACACGTCTGCCGCCACGCCTTCAGGCAACAACGGCTCGGCCGGCTCCGGCAGCACGGGCACAACGACGACCACGACCGTGGTACTCGGCACGACGCGCAACGGCGAAGGCACTTACTACGGCGCCACCGGCAAAGGCGCCTGCAGCTTCGACGCGAGCAGCAACCGCATGGTCGCGGCAATGAACCACACCGACTACGCCGGCAGCGCCGCCTGTGGCGAGTACGTGACCGTCACCGGCCCGAAGGGCACGGTCACCGTGCGCATCACCGACGAGTGCCCTGAATGCGCCGCTGGCGACATCGACCTCAGCGCCGAGGCCTTTGCGCTGATCGCCGACCCGGTGGCTGGCCGCGTGCCCATCAGCTGGCAGGTCGTGGCGGCTGAGCTGAGCAGCCCGGTGCAGTACCGCTACAAGGAAGGCTCCACGCGCTACTGGACAGGCATTCAGGTGCGCAACCACCGCCTGCCGATCGCCAAGCTCGAGATCCTGCCGAGCGGCAGCAGCAACTGGATCGAGGTGCAGCGCACCGACTACAACTACTTCGTCTACCCGACAGCGATCGAGTCTGGTTCGCTGCAGGTTCGCATCACGGCGAGCACCGGCGCGACGCTGAAAGACACGCTGCCCGAACCGCAAGGCGGCCTTCTCGTCGAAGGCGCCGCACAGTTCCCCTGACGTTCCAGGGGTAGCCGCCGCAGCGCGGCTAGGCACAGGTTTTCACGGCGATCAGCGCACGGGAATACGCTGTTTGCCGTATCTGCCGAACCTGCGCGGTCACCCCATACTGGTGACATGGTTCGCCTCCATTCGCCAGCAACGCGGCAGCCGCCACGAAGGCTGGTGGGCGCACCGGCGCGGCGCCCGCGGTGAGCCAGCAACCGACCCAGCGCATCGTGCCGATCCGGCGCGAATACAACGCGTGGGTCGCGGATGAAACCATCGAAGACTATGCGTTGCGCTACACGCCGCACAGCTTCCGCAAGTGGAGCGAGTTCCGCGTCGCCAACACCGCGCTCGGCGCGATCTCGTTCCTGGCGCTCGAAGCCATCGGCGCGACCATCGCGCTCGACTACGGCTTCTTCAATGCGTTCTGGGCGATCACGCTGGTCAGCCTGTTCATCTTCCTGACCGGCATCCCGATCAGCATCTACGCCGCACGCCATGCGGTCGACATCGACCTGCTCACGCGCGGCTCGGGCTTCGGCTACCTCGGGTCGACCTTCAGCTCGCTGGTCTACGCCTCGTTCACCTTCATCTTCTTCTCGCTCGAGGCGTCGATCATGGCCTCGGCGCTGGAGCTCGGGCTCGGTGTGCCGCTGTGGCTGGGCTACCTGATCTGTTCGGTGGTCGTGATCCCGCTCGTGATGTACGGCATCACGATGATCAGCCGCCTGCAGGCGTGGACCCAGCCGCTGTGGCTGGTGCTGCTGGTGCTGCCCTATGCCTTCCTGATCTTCCGCTGGCCCGAGCAGTTGCACGGGCTGATGCACGCGTCGTACGGCATCAACGACGGGCACTTCGATTGGCTGCAGCTGGGGGCAGCGGCCACCGTCGTCGCGTCGATGGTGGCGCAGATCGGCCAGCAGGTCGACTCGCTGCGCTTCATGCCGCGGCCGCGCACCGGCCAGCCCTGGCGCTGGTGGGCTGCGGTGCTGGCCGCAGGTCCAGGCTGGATCGTTATCGGCGGCGCCAAGATGCTCGGTGGCGCGGTGCTCGCATACTTGGCCGTGCGCCAGAACGTTCCGCCTTCCGAGGCGATCAAGCCGACGCAGATGTACCTGGTCGGATTCGCCCAGGTGCTGCACGACCCGACGTGGGTACTCGCGCTGACCTGCCTCTTCGTCACGGTCTCGCAAATCAAGATCAACGTGACGAATGCCTACGCCGGCTCGCTTGCGTGGTCCAACTTCTTCGCACGGCTGACGCATGCGCACCCGGGCCGGCTGGTGTGGCTGGTGTTCAACGTGCTGATCGGCGTGGCGCTCATCAAGGTCGGCATCTTCGACGTGCTCGAAAGCATGCTGGGCTTTTACGCCAACTTCGCGGTCGCCTGGATCGGCGCGCTGGTAGCCGACCTCGTCGTCAACAAGCCACTGGGGCTGAGCCCGGCCGGCATCGAGTTCAGGCGCGCCTACCTGCACGACGTCAACCCCGTCGGCTTCGTCTCGATGGGCCTGGGCACCGTGCTCGCGCTGAGCGCCTTCGTCGGCGTGTTCGGGCCGCTGGCGCAGGCCTTCAGCACCGGCATCGGTTTCGCCGTGGCGTTCTGCTGCGCGCCGCTGATGGCGTGGTTGACGCGCGGCCGGTACTACATCGCGCGGCCGCCCGATGCACTGGGCCGCGGTGTCTCGCTGACCTGCGGCGTGTGCGAGAAATCGTACGAGTCGGAAGACATGGCGCACTGCCCCGCCTACGGCTGCAACATCTGCTCGCTGTGCTGCTCACTCGACGCCCGCTGCGAAGACGTCTGCAAACCGCGCTCGGGCTTGGGCCACCGATTCAGCGAGGTCTTCAGCCAGTGGGCGCCGGGCCTGCTGCGCTTCGCGCGCACGCGCCGCATGCACTACCTGCTGTGCATGCTCGCGCTGGCGCTGGTGCTCGGCGCGATCCTGTCGTTCATCGTCGCGCAGGAGACGCATGTGCTGCGCGAGCTGGCCCCGGGCTCGCCCGCCATCTGGCACCTGATGTGGATCAAGATCAGCTGCGCCGTGGTGCTGCTGGTGCTGGCCATCGGCTCGTGCTGGCTGCTGCTGACGTCTGACAGCCGGCGCGTGGCGCAAGACGAGTCCAACCGCCAGGCGCTGCTGCTGCGCGAGGAGATCCAGGCGCACGAGGTGACCGACGGCGAGCTGCAGGCGGCGCGCCAGGTGGCCGAGCAGGCCAACCTGGCCAAGAGCCGCTTCATCACCACCATCAGCCACGAGTTGCGCACGCCGCTCAACAGCATCCTGGGCTACGCGCAGATCCTCGAGCGCGACCTCGGCCTGCCGCCGAACCGGCGTGCCGCGCTGGAGGTCATCCGGCGCAGTGGCGACCACGTGGTCTCGCTGATCGACGGCCTGCTCGACATCGCGCGCATCGAGACCGGCCGCCTGACGCTGGTGAGCTCGGAGATCCGCTTCGCCGACTTCCTCACGCAGCTGGTCGACATCTTCCAGCTCGAGGCCAGGAACAAGGGCATCGCGTTTGCGTATCAGCCCACGCTGCCACTGCCGCCCGCCGTGCGCGGCGACAAGAAGCGCGTCGCGCAGCTCCTCATCAACCTGCTGGGCAATGCGGTGAAGTACACCGCACGCGGGCAGGTGGTCTTTCGCATCCGCTACGCCAACGAGATCGCCGTCTTCGAGATCGAAGACTCCGGCTCCGGCATCGCCGCGGGCGATCTCGACCGCATCTTCCTGCCATTCGAACGCGCGGCCGATGTTGCGAACCCTACTGCCGGTGGCGTCGGCCTGGGCCTCACGATCTCGCACATGCTGACCGGCCTGATGGGCGGCGATCTCTCGGTGCGCAGCGAGCTCGGCGTGGGCTCGTGCTTCACCGTGCGCCTGTTCCTGCCGTCGGTCGCGAACCCGCAGGGGCGCGTGGACACACCGGCTCCGCGCCATGTCGCCGGCTATGAAGGCGCGCCGCGCAAGGTGCTGGTGGTCGACGACGCCGCTGTCGACCGCCAGCTGCTGAGCGATGTGCTGGAGCCGCTGGGCTTCGCGGTCATGCATGCGGCCTCGGGCATCGAGGCCTTGCGCGTTGCGGGCCAGTTCATGCCCGACCTCATCCTGCTCGACATCGACATGCCCGAGCTCGACGGCTGGGAAACGGCACGGCTGCTGCGCGCCAACCGCATCTCCGATGCGCCGATCCTCATCGTGTCGGCCAACGCCTTCGACAGCGACCTGCGCAACGAGGTCGGCGTCGGCCGCGAAGACTTTCTCGTCAAGCCGCTGCGGATCGACGATTTGCTGGAACGCATGCGCCACAAGCTTGGCCTGGTGTGGACGACGAACGCCGATGCAGCGCCGCTCGACACTGATGCCGCCGCGCGACGCCTGCCCGGCGCGAGCCTGTCGGTGCTGCAGGAACTGGGCGAGATGGGCTACGTGCGCGGCATCCTCGAAAAGCTCGACGAGATTGATCAGCTCGACCCGGCCTACGCGGCGGTGACGCACACGCTGCGCAGCTGTGTTCAGCGCTTCGACCTGCAGGGCTTTGCGCGTGCACTAGAAGAGGTGAAGGCATGACATCGAGCGCTGCGGGCAACGACCGCGACGGCAGCCCCGGCATCGTGCTGATCGTCGACGACGCGCCCGAAAACCTCGCGATGCTGCACGAGGCGCTCGACGCAGCGGGCTACCGCGTGCTCGTCGCGACCGACGGCCACATCGCGCTCGATCGCATCGCGCGGCTGCTGCCTGATGTGATCCTGCTCGACGCCATCATGCCGGGGCTCGACGGCTTCGAGACCTGCCGCCGGCTGAAGGCCGATCCGCTGAGCGCGCATGTGCCGGTGATCTTCATGACCGGGCTGTGCGAGACGGGCCACATCCTCGCGGGCTTTCAGGCTGGGGGCGTCGACTACCTCACCAAGCCGATCAAGCCACCCGAAGTGCTGGCACGCATCGCGGCGCACGTGCGCAATGCGCAGCAGATGGCCAGCGCGCGCGAGGCCGTCGACGCCGCCGGCCACGCGATGCTGTCGATCGATGCCAGCGGACACGCGCGCTGGCAATCGCCTGCAGCACGCGAATGGCTTCGCGCCTGGCTGACGGATGAAGGGCAGCTGCCGCGCGTGGCAACCACGTGGCTCGCGCAACGCGAACCGGAGGCCTTGGCGATCGTCGTCGATGGTCGGCGCCTGAGCCTGTCGCGGCTGGCAGGCGACCTCACCGGCACCACGCTGCTGGTGCGCAAGCGCGCCAGTGCGCCCGAGCCGCAGGCGCTTGCAGCAGCCTTCGGGCTGACGACCCGCGAAGCGGAAGTTCTCTATTGGGTGGCGTGCGGCAAGATCAACCGCGATGTCGGGGAGATCCTCGGCATGAGCCCGCGCACGGTCGACAAGCACCTACAGCATGTCTTCGAGAAGCTGAGCGTCGAGACCCGCACTGCGGCGGCGTCGATGGCGCTCAACCACACGCCCTCAAGCTCTTGATCGCGCTCTTCGCGATCTCGCGTATTTCATCGGCCCGGTGTACTCGCGACACTGCTTCAACACCTGGAGGAAACCGATGAACCACGAGACCGATACCCCCGCAAACACCACCTCTCTCGACGCTCACACGACTGCGGGCGGCAACAGCCGCCGAGGCGTGTTGAAGGCCGCGGCAGCCGTTGCCGGCAGCGCCCTCGCCGGTGCGCCGATCAGCGGCTTTCCGCAGATCATGAAGCGCGACTTCCAGGGCATCACGCTGCGCCACATCGGCGTGTCGTACGCGGTGCAGCGCGAGATCGGCGAGCAGGCCTCGAAGGACCTCGGCTTCAAGGTCGAGATGCAGAACCTCGACACCTCGGCATCCATCACGCGCTTCGTCACGCAGCCGAACAGCGTCGACATTGCCGACATGGAAGGCTGGCAGGTCAAGGTCGCGATGGCGCGCGGCCTGCTGCAGGGCATCGACTCGAAGAAGATCAAGGAGTTCGGCGGCATCCTGCCGATCTTCACCACCGGCGTGTACGAGGGCCGCAAGATCTCGCGCCAGGGCATCTCGCCCTACGAGGTGATGTACACCGACGGCCCCGAGGCCAAGAAGATCATCGAAGGCCAGCAGCAGTGGCTGACCTTCCTGCCGCAGGTGTTCAATGCCGACTCGTTGGGTTATCGCCCCGACAAGGTGGGCCGTGAAGTCACCGAATGGAAGGACCTGATCGACCCGAAGTTCGCCGGCCGCGCCGCGATCCTCGACATCCCGAACATCGGCATCATGGACGCCGCGCAAGCGCTCGAGTCGCGCGGCGACCTGGTCTACGGCAACAAGGGCAACATGACGCGCAAGGAGATCGACATCACGATCAACGCGCTCATCGACCTGAAGAAGAAGGGTCACTTCCGCGCGTCGTGGAGCACCTTCGAGCAGTCGGTGGAGCTGATGGCCAGCGGCGAGGTGTTCATCCAGTCGATGTGGTCGCCAGCCGTGACCGCCGTGCTCGAGAAGGGCATCCCGTGCATCTACGCGCCGGTGGCGATCAAGACCACCGGCAAGGAAGGCTACCGCGGCTGGTGCAACGGCATGAGCCTGATGAAGCACCTGAGCGGCAAGAAGCTCGAGGCGGCCTACGAGTACCTCAACTGGTACTACTCCGGCTGGCAAGGCGCCTACGTGGCCCGCCACGGCTACTACAGCCCGGTGCCGCGCACGGCCAAGTCGCAGATGAGCGCCGCCGAGTTCGACTACTGGTACCTCGGCAAGCCGGCCGCCGACGTCATCAAGAGCGACCACGGTCAGCCGATCGCCGCGGTCGGCTCGGTGCGCGATGGCGGCTCGCTGGCGCAGCGCTTCTCCAACATCGCCTGCTGGAACACGGTGATGGACGAGAACCAGTACATGGTTCAGCGCTGGAACGAGTTCAAGGCCGCGTGATGTGAGGCGGCGGGCACATCGCCCGCCCGTCCTCTTCTCTGCCCTTTCCCCTTCCCGCTTGGATGGCCGCGGCGTGCGCACCGGCGCGCCGCAGGCCACCCCAGCCGTGTCAGGAACCACCTCATGCTTGCCCGCTACAAGCCCTACCTGCAACTCGCGCCATTGACGCTGGTGCTGCTCCTGTTCGTCGCGGCACCGCTCTGTTTCGTGGTCGCGGTCAGCTTCTTCCGCACCGACGGCTTCGACACGATTCCGGCGTTCACCTTCGACAACTACGCCGCGGTGCTGAGCTCAGGCCTCACCGTCTCGCTGTACCTGAACATGATCAAGTACGCGTCGATGACCTGGGCCGCATCGCTGGTGCTGGGCTTCTTCGTCGCGTACTTCCTGGTCTTCCACGTGCGCAACCGCACGGTGGCCATCAGCCTCTTCCTGGTGTGCACCGTGCCGTTCTGGACGTCCAACGTGATCCGCATGATTTCTTGGATGCCGGTTCTGGCCGAGCAGGGCGTGATCAACGGCGCGCTGCTCAAGCTCGGCGTGATCGACTCGCCGCTGCGCATCCTGCTGTTCTCCGATTTCTCGGTGGTACTGGCCTATGTGCACCTGTTCACCATCTTCATGATCGTGCCCATCTTCAACTCGATGAGCCGCATCGACCGCAACCTGTTCGAGGCCGCGCGCGACGCCGGCGCGGGCCGCTTCAAGACACTGCTGCTGGTCGTGCTGCCGCTCACCAAGTCGGGCATCGTGATGGGCTCGATCTTCGTCGTCACGTTGGTGATGGGCGACTTCTACGTCGTCAAGGTGATGAGCGGCGGCGGCTCGGCCTCGGTGGTCTCGGCCATGTACGACAACGTCTCGACGCTGCTGTTCCCGCCGGCTGCCGCGTCGGCGGTGATCCTGCTGCTGATCCTGACGGTACTCATCGCGATGCTGACGCGCTTCGTCGACGTGCGGCAAGAGCTCGTGCAGCAAAGGTGAGCGCCATGTCTGCCGTCATCCCCGCACCTGTCTCCGCTCCATCGATGGTGCCGGCATCGCGCCACGCCGCCGAAGCGCCCGCGCGGCCGTGGACCTTCTACGTTCTCGCCGTCTTCTTCGCGACCTACGTGCTCTTCCTCTACGGGCCGATGCTGTGCATGTACGTGCTGTCGTTCCAGGGTGAACAGGGTGCCCTGTCGTTCCCGATGCGCGGCGCGAGCCTGCACTGGTTCCATCAACTCTGGGAAGGCCGCAGCGCCGACATCAGCGGCGCCGTGTCGCGCTCGATCCCCCTCGCGTTGATCGTGATGGCCATCACCGTGGTGTTCTCGGTCGCCGCGGGCCTGGGCTTCCGACGCCGGGTTCGCGGCAGCAACGCGATCTTCTATGCCGTGATCGTTGGCCTGACGGCGCCAGGCTACATCCTTGGCATCGGCATCGGCTTGATGTTCAGCCTCTTCGGCTGGCAGACGAGCTGGTACACCTCGGCACTCGGCGCGCACCTGTCGTGGACGCTGCCCTTCGGTGTGCTGATCACCTTCGCCGTCTTCGGCCGGTTCGATGCTGCCTTCGAAGAGGCCGCACGCGACCTCGGCGCGAGCCCGGCGCAAACGCTGCGCCTGGTGGTGCTGCCGATCCTTGCGCCCGGAATCATCGCGATTGCGCTGTTCGGCTTCACGCTGTCGTACGACGAATTCGCCCGCACGCTGCAGACCACCGGCCCGAACAACACGGTACCGATCGAAATCTGGAGCATGACGCAGAACGTGACCTCGCCCACGATCTACGCGCTCGGCACCGTGACGACGGCGATCTCGTTCTTCTTCATCGGCGCGGCGATCCTCGCTGTCGTCGTGATCCAGCGGCGCCGGATCGCGCCGCGCCCCTCTCGATAACGCGGCAACGCGCAGCCCTCATGTTCATGGACAACGCCCGATCCCTTTCTCCTGCCGCCGAGGCGCCTGCACCGCAGGAGGCGCGTGGCGGTGTCGTGCTGGCCGGCCTGACGAAGCGATTCGGAGACGGCCCACCCGCGGTCGACAACATCGACCTGCGCATCGAGCCCGGCAGCTACTGCTGCCTGCTCGGGCCCAGCGGCTGCGGCAAGACGACGATGCTGCGCATGATCGCCGGCCACGAGACCGCCAGCGAGGGTGCGATCTTGATCGACGGGCAGAACGTCGTCGGCCGCTCGCCGCGCGAGCGCGGCACCGCGATGATGTTCCAGAACTACGCGCTGTTCCCGCACCTCTCGGTGCGCGACAACGTCGCATTCGCACTGCGGGTACGCGGTGTCGAGAAGCGCGAGCGGCTGCGCGAGGCCGACCGCGTGATCGAGCAGGTGCAGCTGAGCGCACTGGCGAATCGCCTGCCGGGCCAGCTCTCGGGCGGGCAGCAACAGCGCGTCGCGCTGGCCCGCGCGATCATCATGCGGCCCACGGTGCTGCTGCTCGACGAGCCGCTGTCGGCACTCGACGAATTCTTGCGGCTGCAGATGCGCGGTGAGTTGCGCAGCATGCAGCGAGAGCTCGGCATCACCTTCGTCCATGTGACGCACACGCAGCTCGAAGCGATCGCGGTGGCGGACCAGGTGGTGGTGATGGACAAGGGCCGCATCGCCCAATCGGCCTCGCCGCGAGAGATCTACGCGCAGCCGCGCACCGAGTACGTGGCCGCCTTCATCGGCGGGCAGAACGTGCTGCACGGGCGGGTTGCCGCCGTCACCGAATCGAGCATCACGCTGCAGGGCACACACGGAGATTGCTACCTGCTGCCGCACGACACCACCGCAGGCGGCACCGCAGTCACCACCGGCCAGAGCCTGTCGTTCGCCGTGCGCCGCGACCGCATGCGCGTGACCGGCGAGCACGGAGCGCTGGCACCTGCCCCCAACACGCTGCGCGGCCGCGTGCGCGAGCTCGAGTACCAGGGCATCTACATGAAGGTGAGCCTGGTGACCGACGACCCGGGCGTGCCGGGCTGCGTCGTCTATGTCGAAGAGAACACCTTCTTCAACGACCCGGTGAGCGTGGGCCAGCGCGTGCGCTGCCACTGGGACGCGGCCGAGGCGCACAGCCTCGCTCCCATGGCCTGAACACCGCTCCATCCCTCCTCAACCAACGACGCAGGAATACCCATGAAAGACTACCAACTGTTCGACCTCGGCGACGTGGTGCTGCAATGCAAGAAGACGCTGCGCGACGTCAAGCTGGCCTACAAGACCTATGGCACGCTGAACGCCGCCAAGGACAACGTGATCGTCTACCCGACCTGGTACTCAGGCCAGCACTACGAGAACGAATGGCTGATCGGCAACGGCAAGGCGCTCGACCCCCACAAGTACTTCATCATCATTCCGAACATGCTGGGCAACGGCTTGTCGACGTCGGCCAGCAATCATCCGGCGCCGTACAACAAGTCGCGCTTCCCGAACATCACGGCCGACGACAACGTGCGGCAACAGCACCGCCTCGTGACCGAGCTCTTCGGCATCACGAAGGTGAAGCTGGTGACGGGTTGGTCGATGGGCGCGCTGCAGACCTACCACTGGGGCGCGCTGTACCCCGACATGGTCGAGCGCATCCTGCCATTCATGGGCTCGGCGAAATGCTCGCGCCACAACTTCGTCTTCCTCGAAGGCGCGAAGGCGGCTCTGCTCGCTGATGCGGCGTTCAAGGACGGCTGGTATGACACGCCGCCCGAGAAGGGCTTGCGCGCCTTCGGCCGTGTGTACGCGGGTTGGGGCTTCTCGCAGGCCTTCTACCGCCACCACCTCGATCTGGAGGCCTTGGGCCATGCCTCGCTCGAGGACTTTCTGGTGGGCTTCTGGGAAGGCCTGTTCCTCAACCGCGATGCCAACAACCTGCTCACGATGCTGTGGACCTGGCAGAACGGCGACATCAGCAACAACGAGGTCTTCAAGGGCGACTTCGTGAAGGCGCTCGGCGCGATCAAGGCCAAGGCGATCGTGATGCCCGCCTCGACCGACCTCTACTTCCCGCCGGCCGACAACGAGTTCGAAGTGAAGCACATGCCCAACGCGAGGCTGCAGGTGATCGACACCGACTGGGGCCACTTCGCCGGCGGGCCGGGCACCAGCCCGGCCGACATCAAGGTGCTGGACGACGCGCTGAAAGGACTGCTGGCCAGCTGAAGAAAGCTGCTGGCAGAACAGCGATCAGGCGGCGGCCAAGGTCGCCATCGCGGCCGCGCCGAGCGCACCCTCGTAGATGCGGAAGTCGTCGACCTTGCCCTTCAGCAGCGGGTCGCTCGCGTACTGCGACCGGCCGATCCAGCCGTCCATGCCCACGCCCAGACGGAACGGGGCGAAGTGCATGGCCGCGTTGCTGCCGACGGCCACGCCGTTGACGTAGAGGGTGCCCAGGTTTCCTGCGAGGGTGACCGCCACGTGGGCCCACACCCCTGTGGGCAGCGCGGCGCCGCCCACGATGTGCTCTGCCACGTAGCCGTGCTCGGTGTCGATCGTGAACTGAACGACGCCTCCACCGTTGCGCGGCGTGAGGAACATGCAGCGGCGCGGGCCGGAGCCGATGTCGAACACACGGGCCCAAGCCGTGGATGCATCGAGGTAGACCCAGGCGGCGATGGTGAAGTCGCTCAAGTCCCTGGTGACGTCGGCAGGCAGCGTGACGAAATCGCTGGTGCCGTCCAGCGTCCAGGCCCCGCCCTGCTGGCGGCCAGTGGTCCACCCTGCGGCGCGCGTGACCGTGCTGGCAGGCCAGTGCCCGGTTGCGTCGGCAGCAGACAGGCCGGTGCCTTCGTCGAACTTGAGGTGCAGCGACAACTGCGGAAGCATGGCGACCGCCACCTCGTTGGAGATCGCGCTTTCGCCCGAGGCGCTGACCGCCGTCACGACATACCAGACGGAAGCGGGAGGCGACGGGTCGGTCCAGGTGAGTAGATCATTCACGCCGGTGGCCACGACCGTGTAGGGCCCGCCGGAGCTGGTGGCGCGCTTGACGTTGTATGAGATGGCGTCCGGTGCGCCCCACCACGACAGTTCGACCTGGCCGGCCTGGCGCCGCGCGGTGAGCCCGCTCGGGCGGCCACCGGCCACCGGGTCACGCGCGAACGTGAGCGTGCCAAAGCCCAACTGGTCGCCATTGCCACCGTCGTACTCGGGGCGCATTTGCACGGCCTGCTGCTTGACGTACCTGGCCGCCACACCCAGGCGGCCTTCGTAGTGATGCAGCGCCGACTCCCAGACCGGCCGCTTCGCACCCAGGGCCGCCGGAGACACACCCGTGGACACGCCCTGCTTGTTGGCATACGTGAGGTAGGGAACGACGTTGAACACGTCGTTCGCATCCTTCAAGTTGGACTTGGCCACGTACTCCACGCCAGTGAGGAACCGGTTGTTGTCATAGCTGTAGAAGTCGTCGCCCTGGTTCCACGCCATCTCCATGAACGCGCCGGCAAGGCCCACGCCGAGCGTGGCATGGCCTTGGTCACGGCCGCTTTCCTGTGCCTGGCCGAGGTAGCCCGGGTGCACGTGATAGACGGCCTGCAGGCCGGCGCCATTGCCCTGGCCGTTGCGGTAGTAGTTGATGGCCTCGTTGTAGATGTCTTCGCGGTCGCACAGCACGCCGACGGCGAGCACGCAGGCGATGTTGCACTGGTCCCAGTTGGCCCAGTAGTTCGTGATGACGGCGCCGTTGTGCTCGCGCAGGAAGCGGCTGCTGAGCGGGTAGAACACCTCGATCATCATCTTCTGGAAACGCGCGAAGTCGGCCGCTGCCCAGCCGGAGTAGGTGCGCATGATCTCGGCGGCATTGGCGAACTGCCAACCGTAGATGCCGGCAGCCAGGTAGCGGTCGGCATTGCCGGTGATCTCGGTCAGCGTCGACGACCAGGCATTGAGGAACAGCACAGCCCGCTCGGCGTAGGCGGTGTCGCCCGAGACCTTCCAGCGCAGTGCGAGCTGGTAGCTGCGGGCGACGTCGATGTAGAGTTGCGCGAAGTTCGAGCCGTCTCCGCCACGCACCACCGTCGCCAGCGGACGCGGCGTTCCGCCGAGCTGGCTGCGGCCGTTGGAGATCAGTGCCGTCCATCCATCGAGCCAGGGCTGCGCTTGCGCGGCCACCTTCTCGCGCATGCGCTTGAAGTCGGCATCGGTGTGCAGCAGCCCGGGGTGAACAAAGGTGCGAGCCGATGCGGGCGCGGGCGCGGGTGCAGGAGCGGGGCCAGGTGCGGGTGCGCCACCGGTACCGGAGCCTGGAGCGGGCGCCGGTGCCACCGAAACCGACTCACCATTGCCATCGCCACTGTTTTCGGAATCACCGCAGCCCGGCAGGGCAGCCAGCAGCGGTGCGGCACCGAACGCCTGAAGGAGAGCGCGGCGTTTCAGTGCAACAGAGGCGTCGTTCGATGACATGAATCTTCCGG
>Ga0307516_10004977_pt1 | contig 16137 bp, 17 predicted proteins | sample 19_EM_MG_FD_203310 | JGI IMG/M metagenome (GOLD analysis project Ga0307516, IMG submission 203310) | Populus trichocarpa ectomycorrhiza microbial communities from riparian zone in the Pacific Northwest, United States - 19_EM | ecosystem: Host-associated > Plants > Roots > Unclassified | place...
AGGTGGTGGTCGCTTCCCTAGCTTTGCTAGCTTAGCGAAGGACAAAGTTATATTTTACTCCCGGTGCTCCCGTAAGCTTCGCTAGCTCCCGTAGCTCCGGTAAGAATTAAATTTTTTGCTGATGCACTGCCCCGAGAAATGCTTACGTAGCTCACCGAAAGCCAACACAGTCCCAGAAGAAAAGGCCACCAAGCAATACCACAGAAAAACACCCGAAAATTGGGAGATCGGCGAAACAGACCCATGGGAAGTATGCCAGACCGTAATCAACAAAATCAAGGAAACCTAATGAGCAAAAAATTTAATTCTTACCGGAGCTACCGGAGCTAGCGAAGCTTACTGGAGCACTGGGAGTGAAATATAACTTTGTCCTTCGATAGGCTAGGGAAGCTACGGACACTACTACCACCTTACCGACGCGCCCACCACCTCAGGGGAGCAAGGGAGGCTAGAAAAGCTAGGAAGCTAGGGAAGCTACGGACGCAACCACCAGCTTACCGACGCAATCACCATCCTTACCGACGCAACCACCAACCTTACCGATGCAACTACTATCTTACCGACGCAACCACCCCTTACGGGAGCTAGGGAAGCTTACAGGAGCAATAAGTGTGCACTGGGAGCAGTTTCGTACCCGCAATTACGACAGTTACAATGCTACTAGACGCAGTTGACAAGGCTCTTCGATCACAAAATAATTATTATTATATTTAAAATCTATATTATACCACGAAGTCCAACGTCTCAAACCCCGTCGGCTACGGTGACGGATAAGGGCAGACGACGCAATGCAAATAAATGTAAACTATCAACAGTGTTCGACATAGTCCAGTCCGTCCGTCCTGAGCCTCGGACTGGACTGGACTGTATCTTGGCAGTCCGTCTGGGGGCAGTATTTGGACGGACTGGTCAAAAAAAAATCGAGGGCAGGATGGACTGCAGTCCAATGCCAAGAAATGAAGAAAAATCTTTCGTTTCGGCTCCTACACCCAGATGGGCTACCTGAGGACGGCAGAGGTAGATAAACAATCACTCGAAGCTTTAGAAAAGCAGTGTGTAGTGTGAGACTCATTCTCATCATTGTTTAAGTAATGTACATGACCGTAACCACCCGAGCTACTCAGGGTCCTCCTGACACAAAGCATGAGGCATATCCTCCATTGCCTTGACGTCCTGCCGAGAGGCGGCAATCAAGCCATCTCTCTGCCAGCTCTTCAAGCACTCCAATGCCTCGACAGCGTCGTCCCCCATCCTACACCGTCTATCACTCAAGCTAAGCTTTGCTGCACTAAAGACACGTTCTGGCTCCGCGCTCATGGCAGGAATAGTCAAATAGTCAAGAGCCATCTTTGCAAGATCACGCCAATGGGAATCCATGGACTTGCTGAACCAATATTGTATGACATCAGTTACCCGCTCCTTCAACGGTGGGTCTTGTTGAAAACGACCCATCATGTCAACGTTTTCGTTATCTTGGTTGAGCGCAAGACGCTTCCTATCCCACCAGCTCAATGGGTACCCTTCTTCGACACCGGCTTCCTGCTCCTCCACCACACGCTCGTCGGGGTGCGCAGTACTGTATCCACGGTAGGATTCATGCCAGTGGTGATCGATAGACTCCACAGCCCCAGCAATCCAGTCAGGCTTTGCAGCCCATTCCTCGTGGAAATATGCGAGCTTCATGTTGGGATGAAGTGCAACGGCGATAGCATAGGCAGGGCAGAGGTCCGTCTTCGAGTAGTATCTAGAGAATCCAGTCAATAGGTGTACTTCCCAGTGGAAGGTTGGTGGGGAAGAAGAGGGAATTACTTGTCCATAATAGACCATCCATTATTAATCATAGTCAACAGGTGTGGTTCCTCTGCGAACTGAACTTTCAGATCTTCAAGATGCACAAGAAGTTCATCCATGGCTGGCAAGATATCCGCCACACAACCATTGCTGTACCGAACTTGGAGACGCAACGTCCATTCCTTGAAGGGGGCAAGAATGTCCTTAACACATAATAGGAATGCCCAATCCTCCGGCAGAAGTTCGTCATGTACCAGTCCATTGTCGTTGCGGATATCCCGTTCCCCATTGCGATTTTGACGAATTGCGGTTCGAACATAGTCTTCGATTGCTTCACGCAGCCGGAATGCTCGAAGAATACTCTCATAGTCGCTTGACCAGCGTGTGATATTTCCGACGAACACAGTATGGACTGTTTCGGTAGGGTAGAGACGGCGGACGACATTCGTAAATTCATCGCGTCGTTGCGGCGTTTTCAGGATATACGTCAGTATGTTGTGCAGCTTGCCCATTGGTCCCTTCCTACGCCACTCCAGCAGCTCAGCCAACTCATCTTGAGCTGCATTCATATCCACCTCAAAAGCCTCAATATCAGCGCCCCACATGATGGCTTTGACAGCAAGGTTGAGAACATGACCGAAACACCGTAGACGGGCTGACACTGGGTCAAAGGAAGGAAAACCGCCAGCTTAAAGGTGTTGGGCGAGCGTTGCAAGTGCAGTGTCGTTGTTGGAGGCATTGTCAACGTTGAACATGCCAACGAATGGTTCGATACCATAGTCAGTGATGGTACGCCAGAGGTGCTCCGCTTGGTTGACACCACTGTGGGAGCCCTTGAACCGATGAAGAGATAGCAGAACCGCGTGCAGTTGTCCGTCATGAGCCATCCAATGGGCAACAATGGCCTGGTAGGCACGCCGGTTCGGTCCACTCCACATATCAAACGAGAAGTGGATCTTGGTATGGGTGGCGTGTAGCTGCAACATGACTTCCTGCCTCATGACATCGTACCAAGTGAGAACATAGCACTTGATCGCATGGCCGCTCTGTGGCAAGGCGCGGTATACTCCAGAGTAGTCTGGCTGGCAGGCGGCCAGGTAGGAGCAGAGCGAGCGGAAGGTGGTATCCTCGCAAACATGAAAGCTGACATTCATTTGTACGATCCACTGTAGGAGGAGGTCCTTAAAGACATCGATATTGAACACGATTCGCGGCCCTGTCTGGCCAAACCCCTTCTCAATCATTTGCTGGTATGTGGATGTGCCGGCGGTGATGATTCCGTTTGGACCGACATGATGCTTCGACCGGAGATGTGCGATTGCGTTTTTTGTAGTTGCCATGGAAAAGGTAGCGGCAGTTGATTGATTTGGACCTGCTCGGAAGCACGTCAGTCGAGGCTTGCATGTAGTGATAGCTTGGGGTAGCCACTAACATCGCTGGCATTGCCAGCGAGGAATGCCCTTCACCGAAACCTCCTTCCCGTTCTCCGGTAGCCAGATATGGCTGGAGCGCAGCTTTGTCTTAGCTTTGAATACCGCCGGGAGTGAGTCCGTGTCTGCAGAGGCGCACAGCGAGTCATTCTCCGGTACCTGATGCGGACTGAGAATCTGAGGCAGGTCGGACGATAGAGGAGGACATATCGGAGGCGAAGAGGGAGGCGATGGGCTGTTGATGTGTGTCTGACGAACAACTTTCTTTGCTCGTGGGCGTGGCATCGTAGTTTAGATAATGAGGGTGTGAGGTGGTTGCGGTAGAACCTGAGAATGTGATTGCGGGTGTGAGATTGTACGTCTGAGCAGCCCGGCTGTACCGGTGGCTATATAGGAGCGGAAGCCACCGGAAAAAAATTCTTCTTGCACTTGCACAATCACGCCACAGTGAGACACTATGGCCAAAGAGAACGTGCTGGAATGCTACATGATAGGGAAGTTTCAGCACCCAAAGGTGTTTTTTTTTTCTTCGCTCATAAGTGCAACCAAGTGCACATCGGACTGCAGTCCGCACCCAGTCCATGAAATCCATGGACTGGACGGACTACTTTTATGCAGTCCGTCCAAATGGCCGGACGGGACCAGATCTTGGCAGTCCGTCCGGTCCGGACTATGTCGAACACTGACTATCAATACATAACAGCGTGGTTCTGATATGCGTACGAACATATGTCAGCGATGGCTATAGCACATGAGCAGTGAATACGAATGTAGCCAGCGGTAATGGCGGCTGACGCGCAGCATGTAGGAATATAGGACACCAGTGCGTACCAGCGAGGTTCTGCAATGTGTATGAACGCAGGTCAGCGGTGTTGACAGCATACGAGCAGCACGTATGAATGAAGGAGAGCAGTGCATACCAACGAGGTTATCCAATGCGTAGGAATGCAGGTCGAGGATGTTGACGGCAGACGAGCAGAGCGTACGAATGTAGCCAACGGTAATGGTGGCAGACTCGCAGCAGGTGCGAATGTAGGACAGCAGTGGGTACCAGCGAGGCTCTGCAACGCGTGCGAACGCAGGTCGACAATGTTGACGGCCTACGAGCACCATGTACGAATGTAGGACAGCAGCAGATACCAACGTGGTTCTGCAACACACGAATGCAGGTCAGCGATGTTGACGGCATACGAGCAGCGCGTACGAATGTAGGACAGCCGTGGGTAGCAACGAAGCTCTGCAATGCATGCGAGCGCAGGTCGATGATGTAGAGGGCAGACGAGTAGTGCGTACGAATGTAGCCAGCAATAATGGTGGCAGACGTGCAGCAGGTGCGAATGTAGAACAGCAGTGGGCACCAGCGACGCTCTGCAATGCATGCGAACACAGGTCGACGATGTTGATGGCATACGAGCAGCGCGTACGAATGTAGCCAGTGGTAATGGCGGCAGATGCGTAGCAGGTGTGAATGTAGAACAGCAGTGGGCACCAGCGAGGCTCTGCAACGCGTGCGAATGCAGGGCAGTGGTGTTGACGGCATACAAGCAGCACGTACGAATGTAGGACAGCAGCAGGCACCAACGAGGTTCTGCAACACATGAACGCAGGTCAGCGATGTTGACTGCATATGAGCAGCGCGTACGAATGTAGGACAGCAGTGGGTAGCAACGAAGCTCTGCAACACATGAACACTGGTCAGCGATGTTGATGGCATACGAGCAGCATGTAGGAATGTAGGACAGCAGTGGGTAGCAACGAAGCTCTGCAACGCGTGCCAGCGCAGGTCAACGATGTAGACAGCAGACGAGTAGCACGTACGGATGTAGCCAGCGGCAAAGGCAGCAGACACGCAGCATGTAGGAATGTAGGACAGCCGTGCGTAGCAACGAGGTTCTGCAAGGCGTATCCACGCAGGTCGACGATGTTGACGGCAGACATGCAGCGTGTACGAATGTAGGACAGAAGTGGGTACCAACGAAGCACTGCAAGCGAACGCAGGTCGACGATGTAGACGGCAGACGAGCAGCGTGTACGGAGGTAGCCAGCAGCAATGGCGGTAGACACGCAGCAGGTGCGAATGTAGAACAGCAGTGGAACCAGCGAGGCTCTGCAACACATGCAAACGCAGGTCAGCAGTGTTGATGGCATACGAGCAGCGCGTACGAATGTAGGACAGCAGCAGGTACCAACGAGGTTCTGCAACACACGAACGCAGGTCAACTATGTTGACGGCATACGAGCAGCGCGTACGAATGTAGGACAGCAGTGGGTACCAAAGAAGCTCTGCAAGCGAACGCAGGTCGACGATGTAGATGGCAGACGAGCAGCGCGTACGGGTGTAGCCAGTGGCAAAGGCGGCAGACACGCAGCATGTAGGAATGTAGGACAGCCATTCATAGCGACGAGGTTCTGCAATGCGTATCCACGCAGGTCGATGATCTTGACGGCAGACAAGTAGCGTGTACGAATGTTGGACCGCAGTGGGTACCAAAGAAGCTCTGCAAGCGAACGCAGGTCAACGATGTAGACGGCAGACGAGCAGCGCGTATGGATGTAGCCAGCGGGAAAGGCGGCAGACACGCAGCATGTAGGAATGTAGGACAGCCGTGCATAGCGACGAGGTTCTGCAATGCGTATCCACGCAGGTCGACGATGTTGACGGCAGACGAGCAGCGCGTACTAATGTAGGACAGTAGTGGGTAGCAATGAAGCTCTGCAACGCGTACGAACGCATATCCACGATGTAGATGGCAGATGAGTAGCGCGTACGGATGTAGCCAGCGGCAATGGCGGCAGACGCGCAGCAGGGGCGAATGTAGAATAGCAGTGGGTACTAGCGAGGCTCTGCAACGCGTGTGAAAGCAGGTCAACGATGTAGACAGCATACAAGCAGCAGGTGCGAATGTAGAACAGCAGTGGGCACCAGCGAGCCTCTGCAACGCGTGCGAACGCAGGTCAGCGGTGTAGACGGCATAAACGCAGTGCGTACGAATGTAGGACAGCAGTAGGTACCAACGAGGTTCTGCAACACACGAATGCAGGTCAGCGACGTTGACGGCATACGAGCAGCGAGTACGAATGTAGGACAGCAGTGGGTAGCAAAGAAGCTCTGCAACGCGTGCGAAAGCAGGTCCACAATGTAGACGGCAGACGAGCAGCGAGTACGAATGAAGGACAGTAGTGGGTACCAAAGAGGTTCTGCAATGCATACGAACGCAGGTCTGTGATGTTGACAGCATACGAGCCGCGCGTACGAATGGAGAGCAGCAGTGCGTACCAACGAGGTTCTAACGCGTAGGAATGCAGGTCGATGATTTTGACGGCAGATGAGCAGCACGTACGAATGTAGCCAGCGGTAATGGCAGCAGACGCGCAGCATGTCTAAATGTAGTACAGCGGTGCATACCAATGAGGTTCTGCAACGCGTACGAACGCAGGTCAATGATGTAGATGGCAGACGAGCAGCATGTACGAATGTAGGACCGCTGTACTTACCAACGAGGTTGCTCAACGCGTAGGAACGCAGGTCGATGATTTTGATGGCAGACGAGCAGCGCGTATGAATGTAGCCAGCGGTAATGGCAGCAGACGTGCTGCATGTCCGAATGTAGTACAGCTGTACGTACCAACGAGGTTCTGCAACGCGTACAAACGCAGGTCAGCGGTGTTGACTGCATATGAGCTGCATGTATGAATGTAGAGCAGCAGTGCATACCAACGAGGTTTTAACGTGTAGGAATGCAGGTCGACCATTTTGATGGCAGACGAGCAGCACGTACGAATGTAGCCAGCGGTAATGGCGGCTGACGCGCAGCATATACGAATGTAGGAAAACAGTGGGTACCAACGAGGTTCTGCAACACATACAAGTGCAGGTCAGCGATGTTGACTGAATACCAGCAGTGCGTACGAATGAAGGACAGCTATGGGTACCAACGAAGCTCTGCAACACGTACGGACACAGGACGACGATGTTGACGGTAGACAAGCAGCACGTACTAATGTAGGACAGCGGTATGTACCAACGAAGTTCTGCAACATGTACGAACGCAGGTCAGCGGTGTTGATGGCAGAAGAGCAGCGCGTACTAATGTAGGACAGCAGTGGGTACCAACGAGGTTCTGCAATGCGTACGAATGCAGGTTGACAATGTTGACGGCAGACGAGCAGCACGTACTAATGTAGGACAGTAGTGGGTACCAACGTGGTTCTGCAATGTGTACGAACGCAGGTTGACGATGTTGACGGCTGACGAGGAGCGCATATGAATGTTGCCAGCAGTAATGGCGGCAGACGCGCTTCATATACGAATGTAGGAAAACAGTGGGTACCAACGAGGTTCTGCAACACGTACAAGTGCAGGTCAGCGATGTTGACTGAATACGAGCAGCGCATACGAATGAAGGACAGCTGTGGGTACCAACGAAGCTCGACAACACGTACGGACACAGGACAACGATGTTGACTGCAGATGAGGTGCACGTATGAATGTTGTTAGCGGTAATGGCAGCAGACGCGTAGCAGATGCTAATATAGGACAGCAGTGGCTACCAGCAAGGCTCTGCAATGCGTACAAGCACAGGTCAACGATGTTGACGGCAGACGAGCAGCATGTACGAACGTAGGACAGCAAAGGGTACCAACGAGGTTCTGCAACGCGTACGAACGCAGGTCGACAATGTTGACGGCAGACGAGCAGCGCATACTAATGTAGGACAGCAGTGGGTACCAACGAGGTTCTACAACGCGTACGAACGCAGGTTGACGATGTTGATGGCAGACGTGGAGCGCGAATGAATGTAGCCAGTGGTAATGGCGGCCGATACGCCGCATGTATGAATGTAGGACAACAGTGGGTACCAATGAGGTTCTGCAACACGTACAAGTGCAGGTCAGCGAAGTTGACTCAATACCAGCAGTGCGTACGAATGAAGGACAGCTGTGGGTACCAACGAAGCTCTGCAACACGTACGGACGCAGGATGATGATGTAGACAGCAGATGAGGTGCACGTACGAATGTTGTTAGCGGTAATGGCAGCAGACGCGTAGCAGATGCGAATGTAGGACAGTAGTGGCTACCAGCGAGGCTCTGCAATGCGTACAAGCACAGGTCGACGATGTTGACAGCAGACGAGCAGCGCGTACGAATGTAGGACAGTCGTGCGTACAAACGAAGCTCTACAACACGTACTAACACAGGTCGGCGATGTTGACGGCATATGAGCGGCGCGTACGAATGTAGCCAGCGGTAATGGCGGCTGACGTGCAGTATGTGCTAATGTAGGACCGCAGTGGTTAGCAATGAGGTTTTGCAATGCGTACGAATGCAGGTTGACGATGTTGACGTCAGACGGGCAGCGTGTAGGAGTGCAGGAGAGCAGTGCATACCAACGAAGATCTAAGACACGTACGAACTCAGGTCGGCTGTGTTGACTGCAGACGAGCGCCACGTACGAATATAGCCTGCGGTAATGACGCCAGGCATGCAGTATCTACAAATGTAGGACAGTGGTGCGTACCCACAGGGTTCTGCAACGCGTACAAATGCAGGTCAACAATATTGACGGCAGACAAGCAGCGCATACTAATGTAGGACAGCAGTGGGTACCATCGTGGTTCTGCAACGCGTACGAACGCAGGTCGACGATGTTGACGGCAGACGAGCAGCACGTACTAATGTTGGACCGCAGTGGGTACCATCGAGGTTCTGCAACGCGTACGAATGCAGGTCGACGATGTTGACGGCAGACGAGCAACGCGTACTAATGTAGGACAGCAGTGGCTACCAGCTAGGCTCTGCAACGTGTACGAACACAGGTCGACGATGTTGATGGCAGACAAGCAGTGCGTACGAATGTAGGACAGTCGTGCGTACAAACGAAGCCCTGCAACGCGTACTAACGCAGGTCGGTGAGGTTGACGGCATACAAGCCGCGCGTACGAATGTAGCCAGCGGTAATGGCGGCTGACGCGCAGCATGTACTAATGTAGGACTGCAGTGGTTAGCAATGAAGTTTTGCAATGCGTACGAACGCAGGTTGACGATGTTGACGTCAGACGGGCAGCGCGTATGAATGCAGTCAGTGGTAATGGTGGCAGTTGTGTAGTATGTGGAGTGTAGGTCTTAGGTGTGTAGCAGCGCCGTTTTGCAATGCGTATGATTGTTAGTCGTCAGTGTTGGCAGTAGACTAGCCGTGCATATGAATGTAGTACAGCAGTGTGTCCCAACAAGGTTCTGTAACGCGTACGAACGTAGGTCAGCAGTGTGTTCTACTGGTAGGCCAGTGAGGAGGATTAGTGCAAACTGGGCACCATCTACGAATGTTGGTCAGGTACCATCATGACTGAGAAGATCGCTATTGGGATGTATGGTCGTGGTTGTGAGAAGTACAGTGTTTATTCGCTATATAACTCCAACACAACTGCCGACCACCTCTCGGGCTGAGGATCGTGCTCTTCATTCGAAGATACCAGGTTTCACCAACGACCTGAGTCCCCCTCCGAATCCAACTCCGACTCCGACCCCAACTCCGACTCCAAACGCACCCGTTCCTTCTGGTCGTACTGCTCACTACTCGGTATATCACCATAATGTGACTCTCCGGTAGCATCGTGAGACCACTCATTGATGGCGGATTCACTGTCCGGAGTGGGTGTGCGCGAAACCTTCATTCTTGCCGTTCGACTGCGTTTGTTTCGAACTGGAGTCGCTGAAACCTCGCGTCTCCGCCGGTGGTGAACAACTATAGGGGAAGACCCACTCTCTGGGTTATTCTGGCCAAGCTGAGAGCTGCTGGGCCATCTACGGGCTCGGGCTGGTAGCGGCGATTGAAGGTTCTTGCTGGCAGTAAACTGGCTGGCATCCATCCTTTCGTTGGGGTCCCAACTGTCAGGGTTGACAGCCTGACCACCAGGGCTAACCGCGCCTCTGTTTCTGCACTTGTCGGTCCTTCCAGGCTGACTACTTTCCTCATCATCGGAAGACAGCCTATTGATCGCGGCAGCGTACTGCGCAAAATCCTCCGGCCCAAAGACAACGCTGGATCCTGGCAGTTTCGCCTTGACCGTGGAAATCTTCACCGCAATAGCTTTCCGAATTTTCAAGAGGATGGTGTCTGTTCCATTCAGTGCATTCCAAAGCACTGACAATTTTTGATAATCCGCTGCCAATAATTAGCTCAGTTCTAGAGATGGTATACGCAATTCTGAGGGTGGCAGGCAAGGCTTGTCAGTTCTAACATACCTCCGATAGCGTCCCAGGTGAAGTTGACCTTAACCTCTTGGTCATGCTCCAGCAACCATGATTGCAATGCAAACAACATCGCAGTAACTGCAAGCAGCACACCGGCTTTCCCAAGATTCCCAAGCAGGAGGTCCATGTCATTTACCTTGGATGGCCTCCTGCGGAGGCGTAGAAACAGTGATTGGTATAGAACATCGACGATTGCAGCATTCGAGAATGGCAGATCCCGCTTCTAGAGTCATATTAGCAACCGTTGGGGTTGTAGCCACAGTACGTACAATGCAATCTTGATGCATGAACCGAAAATCATTAACCAGCCATGTAATGACTGATTTAATCTCCTGGGCATCCATCCTCACAGCATCCAAGCCATACGATTTCAGCATGATGCTCTTAGCCTTGGCGAGTACATGGCTACGCTTGTTGCCAATAGTGTTCTTCATCTGCACTCATGGTCAGTGCAACTCTGAGGGTTGGATATACACCTACATACCACCAATATTGACACCGAGCTGGGGATCGGTGGCGCCACCAGGCGCGCTGCAATAGGGTCGTTTAAAGCAGCCGTCCAGAGCTTCTTCGCTAACATCTTCCAGCTTTTAGGGTCTAGAGGTGGCCAAGCGCCGTACTCCAACATGTAGAATTCAACCTGGTACGATCAGCATGATCACTACAGGAGCAGGGGCTCCCAAAAAAAATCAATTAAAAAAATTAAAAACCTGATTCTGGGCAAGTTGACAAATCACCCTCTCATCATCAGTCACAATATGCTTCACGGAAAATCCTGAGTCCACGGAACGAAGGGATGGGGTTATCGACAACTGCTCTGACAACGACGGCAATTGCGAGGACAACTGTGACAGCTGTGAAGATAGCTTAGGTGGCTGCGGCATGAGGGGCGGCGATGACGGCTTCGACAACAGTGATTGTAAACGCGGCGGCTGAGTTGGCTGTTGCGAAGTCCACGTCTTCATCTGGACAGTCTCTGAAGTTCTCACGGGAACCCGCTGGGAATGCGTAGGTCACGCCTGAGGAAGCTGCTTCGACTGCGATTGGAATTCTGGTGTCAACGCACTGAACCCCTCTGTAGTGTCTTTCCCCACGGTAGTGGTGTCCAGGACTACTTGAAGGCTGCAATTGGGACTCGGACAGTTGGACATCTCTCCGAGTGCTTACCAGTGGATTTTCACGGGATTTCTTTGTCACCTTCACAATGGGCATCCGACTTTCAGTAAAGCGGAAGGGTGTATCTGACCTCATTCCTTTAGTAAACTGGGCCACTTTCAGCGACTCAGTGATGCTCGACTGGCTAGATTGGGTCATGTTGTCTAGAGTTGAGTCGGGTGGTTCTTTGAAAGTGGAAGTTAGATCGATCGTAGGAGTTGAAGGTGTAGTTGTGAGGGCTGTGAACACGGCTTGCAGAAAGGAAAGAGTACTACGCAAATACATATCGTTTTCCATTTGAAAAGAAAGGGGACCGCCATTAGCATCGTGGGTCCTACACCTTTGGCCCCACCCATCAGCTCTATGATCTCGTCCAGCAAGGCACGAGTGGCCCTTACTCAACGAAGCCATGGCTTCGCCTCGTAGGATTGCAACCACAACTCTAGGAGCTGGAAAAACGTCGCCTGAGCACACAATGAGATACCCGGAACTGAAAATAGGGAAAGATACCCTTCAAAAAACTCGAAAACCAAGAAAGATCGCCCAACTGTAAATCACCCAAAAACCCCAAAAGAAAGAAGCCAAAACAGAAATCCTGAGAACCAAAAAACCAAACCCAAAACCAAAAAAAAACAGTACCAATATAAGTGTACGGGCAACCCTCAGAGATGGTGGGGCAGCTCCCGCACAGAGCTCACGGGCGAAAGTTTCTCCGGAGAACACAGCAAGCCAACCATGATAACACAAGACAGTATCCACTAGCCATCCCAGGAGGGGGGGGGGGGGGGGGCGGCGGACATGGGCTCATGTGGAGTGCTCTTCGTCGGAAGCCACTTCCCGTGGGAACGGTGGGTTCGCGAATATCGCCGCATTCGCAGGATCCGCTACGAACGCTCTGTATACAGCATCGTTACGCCCCATGGTGATATATCAAGTTTTCTCCTGGATGTGCTGGCTGACATTCATCCTTGTCCGCCAGCAAGCTTCTGTCGGGAAGCATATGTGGTCCTCCATTGATATCCCTCCCCGATAGTTGACCCCATTCGCCCATGCCAGGAACTTCCGGAGCATCCACCTACTGTGGCCTATCCGGCGGCCAAACCGGTTCAGGCCGCGGATGTACCCCTCGATTGTGCGTGGCTTACCCACCCGTTTACGGCTCTTGGAGACGACCTCATAAGCTTCGGAATCGTAGTGGTATTCCTCTACTTCGGGATTTGCATCATAAACCAGCGCTTGCAGGTTTAAATGAGGCATAAGTCCCTGCGTAGGAGAATCAGGGATCCCACTGGCCGGCTGCCGCCAGAGGTAAACGCCAACGCCCAGAGGGCGGTCAAGGTGCACAGTCATGGCCATCCAAGCCTTGAGTTGGTCATCGTCGGAAAGATTTTGCATACCACCCTCAGTGAGCCCCGGATCCAAAAATATGGTAGGGAATTTATCTGTGCTCCAAAGGTTGCACGTTGCTCCGTACATGACCCTAACTTCTCGCCGTGGGGGAACCTTCTGGAGAACCTTCTCCACCAGAACCCACAGAGATGTTATCTTCTCGTTTCGCATGCTTTCCAGCCACTGGGTGTTGTTGGTGTCCCGCAATGCGTATATATCTGTCAGTTTGTTGATGCTCTCGTCGTCGTCAGAGTCAGAATTGTAGTCCATAGGGTTACGCGCTGTCTCCGGGTTAACAATAAAGAATTGGAATACCATGGTCCCTTTTGGGTCTAGCCGGCCCGTGCGGGGGTTGGCAGTGACCGGAGCTGCTGGTTGCGATGGGTGTGCAAATGTGTGGGCAGGAGTTGCAACTCCCAGTGGCGTAGGAGGCCAAGTCATGCCGGCCTTTTTTCAAATTTGAACGAGCTTGTCTCGGGTATCAGCGACAAAGGTCATGAACATCATCCATCCTTCCCTGGGCTTGCGGGCAGTCGGTTTCGTGGGCGAAGTAAGGTCTAGGGGAGGGGATAGGTTGTTCAGCTTGTCGAAATACCTGGTGAGATATTCGTCCTGGTTGATGGCAGCGTCCGCCAACGCCTTCATTGCTGGGTTTCCCCAGGTGGTATTGAAGTTGCCGTGAACTTGGATAAGAAAGCCAATTCAGCATGGCACGAATGGTTCTACATTCGCGGCTGTGATGTTGAAATACGCTTGGTATTGTCCCGCAATGACTCTGGTGCAGTTGCCAGCAGCCTGTGCCATCATGGAAATTGGAGTGACAACTGTAGCAGTTGGCAAATCGTCAGGGTAGGTATTCTGGTGACTATGTGGAAAGAGAATCAAGTGGAGAGTGAGGACAAGACTGAAGTGGTGAAAGGCTGTGGTACTTTCAAAGTTGTGAAGTATAGGAGATAGAAGGCACAGCCGAACAACTTATAGGACACGATGAAGTGGGTAGCACACGGTGGAGGGGAGTAGGCAGGGGTGTTCTGACTGGCAAATGGAATGAATAAGCTGCCTGTTCCCTCGCCGTCGCCCGCATATCATGGGATGCAAGCAGACGAAACTTGTGACTTTTCGCGGGTCCTTGAGCTCTGTAGTGGTGGTGGAATACACTCTCCCGGTTGTACTGCACATCCTCTGGGTTGACAGGAGCGACAAAGGGACTGGATACGCTGCTGGTTCTCTCGTCATCGCCCGCGTATCATGGGATTCAAGCAGACGGGGGCTTGTGACGGTTTGGTGTCCTTGAGCTTTATGGTGGTGGTGGAATACACTCTCCCGGTTGTACTGCACATCCTCCAGGTTGACAGGAGTGATAAAGGGACTGGATACGCTGCTGGTTATCTCGTCATCACCCGCGTATCATGGGATGCAAGCAGACGGGGGCTTGTGACGGTTTGGGGGTCCTTGAGCTTTGTCGTGGCGGTGGAATACACTCTCCCGGTTGTATTGCACATCCTCCGGGTTGACAGCGATGACAAAGGGACTAGATACGCTGCTGGTTCTCTCGTAGTTGCCCGCTTATCATGGAATGCAAGCAGACGCATCGAGAAAAACAATATTTGCGTTGGGTGCGTTGCCATGCACCCGACACACACAGCGCACTCAACGAGAACCTCTCACTACTTATGCCTGACGATTTTTAGTAATTTTGCCTATTAACGAAAAACAAACCCTGTTTTTCCCATCGACGGATGCCATTCCTGGCGATGTGGATTGCCCTGTCGACGTGCCATTCCGTTGGCAACGAGAAGTCCTCCCTATCCAATTTCTCGTCACCTATTGACGGAGCCATGCGTGCCGAGGCGGCCTTTGCTAGCAACGAACGCTACTCCTATAGGCGTACGCGACTCCTCTCAATATAAAGGAATAAAAAAAAAGCTGTGGACCGGTATCCCGAGTTCATCGCTTACTCTCTTCCCTCCTACACACATGTGGACTACACCTGAACCTGATGGATAGCAAGGGTTAATCATAAGACTAGTGAACGGAGAATTGACAGCTGGCCGGCTGTGGCAACCCTCTTACCACTTAGACTAGCTAGGTGGCCCCTCAATTCTTGGTCCTTATTAATTTCTGTAGTTCAAACGGAGTCGAACCGCAACTGCATGCAGGGTTCCAAGGTCAGTGCACTAGACTTAGTTCTTAACCATTGGGCCAATAAGGCAAGATTGAATTCTTACTCACTACAGGGTGACATAAGTGACTAACTCTAACAAGCGCTTCCTCTGCTATCCTGCGCAAGTGCTTCCTCTGCTATCAGGCGCACGATATTCCTTCGTTCGGCGCAAGTGCTTCCTCTGCTATCCGGCGCAAGATATACCTTCGTTCGGCACAAGTGCCTCCTCTGTCCGGCGTAAGTGCTTCCTCTGTCCGGCGCAAGCACTTCCTTTGTCCGGTGCAAGTACTTCCTCTGCTATCTGGCGCAAGATATTCCTTCGTTCGGTGTAAGTGCTTCCTCTGTCCGGCTCAAGTGCTTCCTCTGCCATCTGGCGGAAGTGCTTCCTCTCCTATCCGGCGCATGATATTCCTTCGTTCGGCACAAGTGCTTCCTCCGCTATCCGGCGCAAGACATTTCTTCGTTCGGCGCAAGTGCTTCCTCTTTCCAGTGCAAGTGCTTCCTCTGCCATCTGGCGCAAGCGCTTCCTCTGCTATCCGGCGCACGATATTCCTTCGTTCGGCGCAAATGCTTCCTCTGCTATCCGGCGCAAGATATTCCTTCGTTCGGCAGAAGTGCCTCCTCTGTCCGGCGCAAGTGCTTCCTCTGTCCGGCGCAAGTGCTTCCTCTGCTATCCGGCGCAAGATATTCCTTCGTTCGGTGCAAGTGCTTCCTCTGTCCGGAGCAGGATATTCCTTCGTTCGGCACAACGCCAGTGATTCCTTACGGGGCGTTTGGGTGTGGTGCTAATGCACGTAGGAAGGCGGAGGCTGCAGCGGCAGAGACAAGACGAACCATTGGCCGGCTATGGTGATGGCAGTTCCGGAGGCGGCGCCCCGGAGCCTGTCACGCCAGGTTCGTGACAGTCACATGTGAGTATTGAATAAACCAAAAAAAAAGTTTCTGGGGTGACTGT
>Ga0307516_10004978_pt1 | contig 16136 bp, 23 predicted proteins | sample 19_EM_MG_FD_203310 | JGI IMG/M metagenome (GOLD analysis project Ga0307516, IMG submission 203310) | Populus trichocarpa ectomycorrhiza microbial communities from riparian zone in the Pacific Northwest, United States - 19_EM | ecosystem: Host-associated > Plants > Roots > Unclassified | place...
TATTTTATTTTTATTTCTATTTTCTGGGGGGGGGGGTTTTTTTTGTTTCCGGGCCATCATTCCTTTTTTTCTCGTTCAAATCGGGCTCTTTTTTGGGGGGGTGGGGGAGGCTGGGGGAGCATCTCGCCAGATTTTTCTGTTCTGTGCATGCGTGGGGCATTTGGGGGAGGAGGGAAGAGGCGGGGGAAGAGGAGGTACGAGGAGGAGCAGGAGGGACGAGGAGGAGGACGTTGGAGGTTACAAGGGAACGGTGGAAGGTGCAGCGAGAGCGAGCCCCGCGGGGGTTAGCTAACCAACCCTGTTGCTAACTAAGTGACTCTGCAGTAGTTGGTGTACCGCTCCCTTGGGCTGGGTGTGGTATTATTTTTGGACGGAATGGAAGGAAGGAAGGAAGGAAGGAAGGAATCGCACGTTCATCGTGGGGTGGGCGATATGGAGGGGGGGTTTTTTTTTTCCTTTTTTTCCCTCTCTTTTGGGGGGACGGTTTCTATTTTGGGGGATTTTATTTTTCTATTTTGCCTTTTTTTGGCTTTTGGGATGGGATAATGGCAATGGGATGATGACAACGCGATGAGATGGGCGCATCGCACGGCCTTGGCCTTAGGTACATACATACTTCTACCGAATTAATTAATTACTCTTCCGCCACTCCGTTCGACGTATGTATGTATGCATGTATGCATGTATGTATGCATGTATGTATGTATGCATGTATGTATGCATGTATGTATATACCATGTCCTCTTGCCGTACTCCACCTACATACATATGATGGCTCTGGTTCTGCCGCCCGTCATGTAGGTACGCAAGAATCCTAGATACTAGCTGATCTTCGCTTGCGCGACTTGCCTGCCCAGTAGGGTAAGTAAGTATATATGGAGGCAGAAGTAGAGATGTGTGTATGTTGCTTTTTTTTTTTCTTTTCTCCATCGTCTTCTCGAACGGCGGAATGCGGCTTGCAGCCTGTGCGTACATACTAGCACGGATCAGATGGTTGGATTTCCATTCCTGGCCTAGACGCACACGATACATACATCCGACGGGTCTGTACGTAGATATGTAGAGTACATGTACGTATCTATGTCCGTATGTAGCTGCAACATCGGGTGGTGGATGTTCCGGGCCACCGCACGGGGAGGGGATGTGCACTTATGGTAGTTACGTATGTAGATACTGCACTGTAACTGCTGCTCGGTCCATCAACGAGCACGCCCTCTCCTTCTCATTCTCCTCCTTCTCCGCCTCCCCCCCCCCTTTACACGTGCGTCCGTCGGAAAACCAACGCGATAGATGGATACAATATGTATCTAGAGTACATGGGACCCAAGAGCTCGGGTCGGGAGGGAGGGAGGGAGGGAAGGGAAGGGGAGGGAAGGGGAGGGGAGGGGGATGGATATTCCTGGACTTCTCTGCGCAGAGGATGTCGTACGATCTGTGGTAGAGGAGCACGGTCCGCCGAACGGAGGAGCCTTCCAGAAGCTTTTTCCGGTTCTTTTTTTCTTCTTCTTTTTTTCCTTCTTTTTCTTGACCAGTTTTCGAAACCCCCACCCCCCCCAGGTCGTTTACGGAGAGCTCGCCGAAGGGCTGGATGAGAGGCCCCCCCACACAAGCCCTCCTCCGACGGGGGAACGAAAAACAAACAAAAAAAAATGTGGACCGAGACCGCGGGGCCGGAGAGGGGACGTCATCGGACCAGACTACTAAGCCTGGGGAAGGAGAAGCGCGCGCTGGAGAGGGAAGGCGGGTTTTTTTGTAGCGGCCAAGCCGAAACGGGGGCCCCCCCCCCCCCCCCCCCCGGGCGCTCGTCGTCCGCGGACGGGCAGGCGGGAGGGGGCGTGGGGCGTGGGGCGTTGAGACCAGCCGAGAGCGATGCCGACGGCGGGTGCGTGGGCCTGGAGCACTTTACTCTGGATACCTAATCGTCCCGGCGGCGGGCGGGCGGGCGGGCTGGGGCTACAAGTGCCGGCCGTCCGGGGGGTGAGCGGGTTGGTCGTAGGTAGAGTATCTACGCAGACGGGGGCGCCGGGAATCGACGTGACGACAGCGTGCAACGCCAACGGCGGGCCGGCTGGCTTCCGCCGCAGACGCTATAGATACATACTGTACATTAGGTACGTATCTACGTCACTGCTCGGAGGAGCGGCGCTGGTCGTTCTCTCCGAAGCTCCGAAACTCCGACACGCCCACCGTCCATGCCCTACAGGGTTATGTTATGCAGGGAGGGCGAGCCTGCTTCGGCGTTGGTCGGCAAGGGGCCAGCCAACGAACCATGCGAGGTAGATATCTAGATAGTCTGGCGCAGTCTAGACTACGTAGAGTATGTACATAGATAGATGTTCCGCCTGATGTCGCAGCGGGGATGTGCCTTAGGTGGGGCCCGGCAGAACGAAAACTGGCAAGACCGGTACGCACGCATCGCCGGAACATGCCACCCGCCGCATCCCAGACATCCGCACACAACGTTCGGCACGAGGGTGACGTTTCGAACCGTGGATCTCCGCGGCGCGACATGTGGAGGCGCGCATCGCCGCCGGCCGGGCGGCTGTGGCGTCGCGGCGAGGACTAGCGCCCAATGCGGACAGCGCCAATTGGCTGTCATTGCCCCCCCCCCCGCCCCGCCCGCCCCGGATTCGGCGGGCGACCGAGGAGGGGATCGCCGAGAGGGCCGACGGAAGGAAGCAAAGGGACCCGAACGCACGCTCCGTCGCATCCCGCTGCAGTATCGAGGCGGGCCACCTACGCGGGAATCTCGATCGAGCGCCCCCCGTCCCCTGCTGGCGGAATATTATTAGCAACTGACCCAGCGTCCGTCCGTCCGTCCGTCCTTCCGACTCGACTCGACTCGCACTGATCCAGAGCGGAAGCGAAGAGAGCGAGGCCAGCGAGGAGCCATGCACGATGCGAAACAATCGTCCGTGCCACGCAACTACCGCGAAACACCGTCCTGCAGGCGAGAGACAGCGCTGGGCAGTGGCTGGAAGCCTGATGGTCGCGCGAGTTCTCCACACCCGTGCCTATTTTTGGCCGCGCGGACGGACCGGCTCGCCGATCATCCGATCATGGAGGCTCACGCGCGCGCGCACGTGACGGTCTGGCGCCGACGCGAGTCGATGGATGCTCGCCGCCGCCCGCTGGGTGCGCAGGACACGTGCCACAGCGCGCAAGGACGGACAGCACGAGCTCCAGATCCGGCCGGAATGGGTGCGGCTGCTATTCTTGTCCCCTTGGCCCCTGCCTGGGCGGTCCAATCGCCGGGTGTCCGGATCGGACGAGCACCACGCCATGGCGATCGCTTTCGGACGCGGAAACCCTCCCATTCTTCCCCCGCTCCGAATACGAGGCCGCCCCGGAAAGAGCGGAAACGAACACGCTTGCGCCCTAGGCCCTTTCCGGTGGATATCGCCAAGGAGATCAGGATCATCACGCAAGATTGGCTTCCGCACCCGGCCCTGCGCACGGCACCTCCCTACATAGCTGCCCAGCCACCGAGAGCAGAAACAAGCCGGCTCTGGCCGAGATGAGAGCAAGCCACCGCGTTAGTCCGACCCCTACATACGTGCGTACATATGTATGACACCCTGTCCTGGGGAGAAGCCTTGCCTGTCCGCTTGCTCGACGGAGTCGATCGTGCTCCGCTTTCCCCCGCCGTCCCTTCTGCCGACACAGCAGCCATCCGATAGAGTGCGGCGCGCACAGCACCAGAGGGTCGCTTCTGCTGGTCCGTTCGTCCATCCCGGCTGGGGAAAGAATCCAAGGCGCCACGGGCGCCGCCAGGGCAGTTTGACAGAACTCGGCGTGGCGACGTGCGCATGTGGATGGGAGAGTGTGGGGGAGATGCACGATCCGTCGTGTGTACATACCGGCCCACACGCGCCGTGGGCGGGGCGGCAGTGGGGAGACCGAAGACAGCTGCGCGGGGACTCGGCCGGTGCGCTCTGCTTCTCTTCGCTTCGTCAGTCTGTCCGTGCAACTGCCGCGCCGGACGATGGGACGGAATGGATGCTAAGGACCCCCACCACCTGCAAACTCCTCGCGGCGGAAAGGAAGCACTCGTACGGCGAATACCGGACCAGCGCTGCTCTGCTCCGGCCCGTTTCCATCGCGGGGAGCGGATAGCGGACGGTCTTTGTTCTCCTCGGTCGGAGGCGCTGCGGGAGAGGGGAGACTGTGCGTGGAGGATATCGATTTGGGGGGGGGAGGCGACCGTGACCCCGGTTCTTCTAACCGTCAACGTCGATACCGATATCCACTGCATGGCTGGGAAACCCTTCGCCACGGGGTCTGGCGGTGTCACGTTCGTTTGCTCGCTCGCGCGGGTGACGCCATCACCCGAGTTGACTTGTACCGCCACGCCGTGTCCTTTCTCTCCAACCCGCCATCCGAGCACCTACGTCCGTTGCTCAGTGGGCGAGGTTGCGGTGGAGGCCGCGCGAGTGGTTGTGGTTGTGGGGGTATTTTCGACGGGCATGGCTGCTCTTGTTCCCGCACGGGGCGACGCTTGGGCGCACGCACTGCATTTGCACTGCTCGGCTGAGCTGATCCGGTCCACCTTTCTTTTTGTTCGCGTGCGACCTATTTAGGCCGTGGCAATGCGCACACTTTTCCGGTTGACTCGATCCACCATCCATGGAGTTGCGTCGCGAGTGATATCTAGTGTCCAGTCACTGCTTCTGCTGCCCGTTTCCTATCTCATCGGCCCGGAATATAGAGCTACAATCGACCGCTCCGATTCTCTACACCAGGTGCCCCCTACGCATAACATTCCTTCGGACCCTCCACACCGCCTCGCCCGCCCGCTTCCTCTTCCCATCGCCGACAGCCAACCACGGCGCGTCGTCGCCGATAGCGCCACCGGGCATGAGCATCTCCCACACCGGCAACTCGAGACTCCCCCTCACCAGGACGATCTTCACCCCCTCCATCTCCCACCTCTGCATCACCTCGCCCGCGACCGGTGTGAGGAGGTGCACCTCCCCCTTCGCGGCATCGATGGCGCGGATGACGGCGAGGCCTTCGCACTGGAGCAACGGCATGCGGCCGGCGAGGGTCGGAATCGAGGCGGTTTCCGTGGGTAGCGGGATCTGCTGGCGCGGATCGGCGAGCACGATGGCGACGATCGTCCCCTCGACCGCAGTCGCGATTTCGTCGGGAGCGATGGCATCGCCGAGGAGGTTGATGCCCTCTATGCCGCGCTCGGAGCCCGTGTAGGGCACTACCCACGGAGCGAAGCCTGTTAATGGCGTTCGGAAATCCCAGTCCCCGGTCGTTGGCTGGTGGTGGAAGTAGGACATCGTGTGCAGCATCCGTAGGTCTCGTGGGGAGAACCGGGTGTTTGTTACTGGCGTGGAGGGCACTTCGTGGAAGACGACTGGAGCGGAAGGGAGGTGCGGGGGCATGATCTCGCGGATGGAGCTGGCGCCGACGCCGAGGAACACGAGGTCGCTGAGGCTGCTACGGGCTAGGATATCTTGCAGAACTTCGAGACCGATGCCCTTTGTCCAGCCGCAGGTATTGATGAGAAGGGGTACGTCTGCGTGGTTTGTGGCATGTGTGGCTATTAGGTCCGCGACTGCTGCGATGTAGTATGATGGGTCTTCGCGGGGGGAACTGTGCCCGATGCTATGGCGTCGGACGTGAGATACGGCGGTATGGGTGAACGGAGGGCCGAGGATCGGCTCGGTGAGGAGGCTGAGGGACACAATGCCCGCAGGAGAGAACTCGGGCTGCCCTGGGTCCGCGTCGAGGTAGGCGACGGATCCCACATCGGTGGTGGTGAGTGCTTTGTTGATCAGAGTCCGCAGGAATGTGGACTTTCCGACGCCCTTCGATCCGGCGACCACGATGACTGGCGGCCCTGTCGTTTCCGCCGAAATGTACCGAGAGCACGATCTTTCGATCTTGTCGACCAGTTGCGATATAGGGGCCTTCCAGGACGGTGAAACCGTCAGTGTGGGGATCGCCGTAGGGCTGCTATACACCGGCGTGAAGGAATGGCTGTTTTGTTCCTTGGACGTCCCTACCCAGATACCATTGAAAGTAGGACATATCCTTGCAACATCCAAGATGCTCGAGTGGTGGTCCGAAACGCATATCTCAATGAAACCACCAACGTTGGACTTTCTCCGTCTGGAGGTCGCTTCGATCACCGGCAGCGAGTGTGTCATCGGCGCGTAGACTGTCCGCACGCCAGACTCTTCCGACAACTTGGCGCCGCAGATCTTGACTGTGCCCTTGATTACGCTGAGCTTATATGCTCCAACAAGAACGAGACTCTATGGACAGATTAGAACCACGCGCGACACGCGAACACAAACGACGGTGGCCTACCTCACCGAGCTGTAATCGGAAGATCGCTGAGCCATTGTCGGTATAATTTGCATCCGTTGGCACGAAACTCGAGACTTTTGTCATGATTGGTGTCAAACTGGGTCCGGTTTCCTATCAGCCAGCCGTATCAGCAGCACGAAGTCCCGGGGCACTAACCTCTCGGGCACAGCGGCAATGGCCTCGCTCTCATCCGGTTGTCCTCTAACGCTCATCATCTCGACGTCTTTGTCCGTGGGTGTGTCGGCCTTCATCTTCTCCTCTCGTTCCCTCTTGGTTCGAGCCGACGCAGATTCCTCCGCCTTAATTGGGGGGCTCCCTACTGGGGCCTCCTCGAGGGTACCTCTCTCGGTAGGAAATCCCGCCGCGGGAGTGTCTGCCAGGTCTTGTACTTCCTTCGCTCGCTGGGACACTCTCCCCTCGATCTCCGACCGCTGCCGCCTCAGCTCTTCGTTTTCCACCGTCAAGTCCTTAAACCGCTCCCGCTTCGCCGGCCGTTCTGTACTCGCTTCGGCTGTAGGAGAGCGAGCAGCAAGAGCCGACGGCGGCATCGCCGATTGCGCTGCTGTCTGCTGGGCGCGAAGTCGTTGCTGGGCGAGAGCGCTGAGTTTGGGGGCGGCTGCGATCTTCAGTTATCAATTTGATGTAATCATCCCAAGAGTAAAGTGTTCTCACGCTTTGCCGCGGTGGTTTTCGTTTCTCCGGTCGGCATGATAGCGGCTTGTGGGTTGAAGATTCGGAAGAGAACGTAGTTTGACTTTGAGGCTGTTCCCGCAGAGCCGCCGTTTTCTTTTTTTCTTTTTGGGAAGTCACAAATCTCACTTCAAACACCATTATAAACTAATTGCGCCCACTCCGACCATTCCACTATATATTACTGAAAGTCACTCCAAACATCATCTGATTCCTCCAAATTGCTTGCGTCTGTTTGTCTGCTCGCCGTTGACTGTCAACGAAGACCTATAGCCAACTTGGTGTGGTTTGCGAACTCTGCAACTCGCTAAAGGATGCCTACTACATATAGTTAGCGCGACTAGGATTACTTTTTAGTGGTGGCTAGCGGTGGCTAGGGATGGTGGCTCAAAAATGAAGCTTTCCAAACCTGGACCTGAACCCCTAGCCAAATACACCCAACATCACAAACTTTTTTCGCTCTCGGATTGATTGGAGTCCAGAGCTAATCCCCCACCACCGACACACATAAAACCATGAGTGAGAGACCAAACACCACGAAAAAGATGACATCCACCACAAAGCCAAAATCAAAAAAATCGAAACCTGCGGTACTACCGCCACCCGCCAAGTCCACTGAACGAATCGCCGATAGCGACCTCGAATCCGACAGTGAGGAAGAGGAGGAGCAACGGCTGCAGTACGGGAGATTCACGTCTCTAGTTGGAGGTGGGGAAGCGGTTGCTAATTACGCGTGTAGAGACAAGACATACAGCTACCAACCCCCAGATGACTTCGCGCCGCTTTCGTCAGACGATGCCGCACGTGCTGCAGATCCCTTCTCGGCTGCGAACCTGAAGGGCAAGCAGTTGTGGTTTTTCACCGCACCCGCCAATGCGCCGCTGTCGAAGCTTCCTTCCTTCAGTGCTGCAGACGTCACAATGGGAAACGTTGTACTGGAGACAAAAGGCGGAAGGAGTTACTGCTTGAAGGCTGACAGAGATATTTTGGGAGCGGGCACGGGAGTGTCGCTCATGGCCCCAGATCACAAGGGCGTTTACAGAGCAGGTACGAGGTGGTCGGGATGGCTGTTGAACAGGAGCACTGATTCGCAACTAGTTGGACAACCGATAACAAAAGCATTTCGCATCGTGGAGAGCTTACCACGGCCGCCGAAAATATCGAAAGACGATGTACCGGAAAGACAGCCCATTCGTCTGCAGCCTGACGGTCTGCGGATGCGGTTCCGGCCTTTCGGGTCTGTGGGTGGTGACGAGGCTATGGCTGCGGGGGATGCTATGGATGTGGATGCGCCAGAAGTGGCTCACCCAGAGGAAGGATCTCTGGAACGGAAAAAGAAGCGGCACAATTCTTCTAGAGACGGCGAGAAGAAGAAGAAGAAGAAGCACAGGAGCAGGGAGGAGTAACTGCGGAGGGACGAATAAACAGTCGTATTATGACTGGATCCGTTCTATGGGTGCCTTGTAGTGACACGAGGCGGACCGCCTCATATCCCGTGTGCGCTGCCATGAGAATGGAACCCTGTACAACAAATTTTGGTATCGCTATGAATCGCAACATCACTCCTCCGCCGCTTCCGCCGCTTGCTGGAGCTGCTGTTGCACCTGCATGATCTCCATTTTCTTCTTGTCCTGCTTGTCACCAATTTCCTTTATCTGGCCTTCTATCCGTTCTCTGTCCACAGTAATATCAGCCAACTGGACACCGGCTCCCGGCGGCTCCGCATCGACGCACATCTCGGATTGGATGTATTCCAAACGCTTGTCAACGTTCATGGCTGCCTCCGCTTTGTCCTGTTTCAGGAGCACCGGACCGACCAGCTTGTAGATGTTCGCATCGTCTTCCAACCCGGCGAACTCCTATAACGGCCGAAACATCAGCTCTGGACCCGACAAGCATGCGGAACGTTCCGTTAGTACCTTCTGCACAGATTGGTTCTCCTGGAGTTGTGACTCGAGTTTCTGACGAGCCTCAACCACGGTGCTCAAATCTGTCACAGGGTAAGAACTGAACTGGTGAAGCATCGGAGCGGAGCACCGACCTTTCTGCAGCGACTGGAACTCATCGGAAAGGCTCTGTAAGAGCTTCTGACTGTCGGCCATTCTGTCGTTTTTCGGTGGTTGTGGGTGTTTTGTTTAGCGGGCAGACGTGGGGTTGGTTGGTTCTTGTGCCAAGCGACAACGTGTATTGAGTGCTGTGCACCTACATACTTTCGGTCTAACGCATCAGGTGAACAACCTCCCCGCCACGAGCAGACAAACCCCCCCTCCCCCCACCGACTGCCATCCACACAAAAATTGCGGTAGAGATACTACAGTTATCCCACGTACGTAACACGCACTTGGGGTACGTACTTACGCACCAGTTCTCAACTACCCCCGCTGACATTGCTTCAACCGCCAGGTTTCGCATTCGGTCGTGCTCGGCACCCCGCCTTACGTTTTCTTAGCACCAAGTGCTTCCACAGATATTCTACTTCGTCCTCATCGCCAAGCCTAATGTCGGACCCCGATTTCCTCGGTGTACGAACCCTTCACGATCCTCGCGTTTAAGTCGCGCACAGAAAGCTAACGTCTCCTCAGAGGGCGATCAAAATCGTCAAAAAAGCGATTGAAGAGGACGAAGCCGGCAACTATGAAGCGGCTTACCAGCAGTACCACGCGTCGCTCGAGCTGTTCATGTTGGCCTTGAAATGGGAGAAGAGTCCCCAGTCGAAAAACACCATTCGCGCGAAGCTCAGCCAGTACATGGAGCGCGCTGAAACCCTCAAGGAACATCTCAACAACGACAAGAGCAAGAAGAAGCCAAGCAAGATGGGTGCGAATGGTTCCAGTACGGGCGGCGCGGGGGCAAAGGCGAAAGGCGACGACGATGAGGAGGGATTGGACGCCGAGTCTAAGAAACTACGTGGCGCCCTTTCGGGTGCTATCCTGACCGAGACGCCGAATATTCGCTGGGAAGACGTTGCTGGTCTTGATGCTGCGAAAGAGGCGTTGAAAGAGGCCGTTATCCTGCCCATCAAATTTCCCCAGCTTTTTGCGACTGGAAACCGGAAGCCGTGGCGGGGTATCTTGCTTTACGGCCCGCCGGGTACCGGTAAATCCTACCTTGCGAAGGCGGTGGCCACCGAGGCGAACTCAACTTTCTTCTCGGTCAGCAGTAGTGACTTGGTCTCGAAATGGATGGGTGAAAGCGAACGGCTTGTGAAGCAGCTCTTTGCTATGGCGAGAGAAAACAAACCTGCTATCATCTTCATCGACGAGGTGGACGCTTTGTGCGGAACTCGAGGAGACGGAGAGAGCGAAGCGAGCAGGCGTATCAAGACCGAGATGCTGGTGCAGATGGACGGTGTTGGGCACGACAGCTCCGGCGTACTAGTCTTGGGTGCAACCAACATTCCATGGCAATTGGACTCTGCCATCCGACGACGGTACGTGTCTGTTGCGGGCCTACTGGGTGCTGTGGCTAACGGGGCAGCAGATTTCAAAGAAGAATCCACATTGCCATTCCTGATTTGCGAAGTCGCATCCGAATGTTCGAGCTCGCCGTGGGTAAGACTCCGTGCGAACTCGTGTCCCAGGACTTCCGGACGCTCGCCGATATGTCGGAGGGCTTCACAGGCAGCGATATTAGCATCGTCGCCCAAGACGCGCTCATGCAGCCCGTCCGAAAGATCCAAAGTGCAACGCACTACAAGCGAGTTTTGATGCCAGACGGATCAATGAAGCTCACCCCGTGCTCCCCAGGAGACCCGGGAGCAACGGAGATGACTTGGGAGCAGGTGGACGGGGACAAACTTCTCGAGCCGCCATTGACGCTAAAGGACTTCATCAAGGCGGTCAAGAACTCGAGGCCAACTGTCAGCAAGGAAGACATCCAGAAGAGCGAGGAATGGACTCGCGATTTCGGGAGCGAGGGTTAAGATGCAATGTGTTCATGTCGGTTCGAATCGAACTGGTATGACTGGGTGAATTGTGCACGAATGATGAAGGAAAAGGGCATGGAGGATGGTGTTTTTTTCTTCAATTAACTGCTTACCTGCTTTTCGAGCGTTTTTCGGTGTTTGATACAATGGGAATGACGGAGATATCACAGAACAATACAATATTGCTTCAAGCATCGTGATTTGCAGCATAATAGGGCTAGATGGCTCTCGGATGGGATGATATTGGTCTGTGGGGGGTTCACGGCTTGAGTAGCCCAGAGTCTATCAGCAATTAATGCATGGAACAGCAGTGTTAAGTGGTGGAACACACTGTCACGGAAGGCCGTCTTCCATGACCAGGCACGGCAACAAAGAAAGACTGGGAGAACCCCGCCGAGAAGTCCATTACATACACGGTGTCACCCTGGAGGATTCGCAGGACCAAATCCCGCAATGCAATGGTGTAACATGGCCGAGAAATCGATAGGCGAAAAAATTGCGGTTTTAGCGTAAATCCCCCCACCAAAAGCAAAAGCAGTACAAAACTCTGCCCCCGCCACCCCACATTGCGGCTCCCCTTCTCTCTCCATCAAACAATCCTCCTTCTCCTCTCTTGTTACTTGAATTCGAACCTCCGCATCACTCAAAACTCCCCAAACATGACTTACGCACTCACTCAATCTCACAAGGATGTTAGTCCACTTCCTCACAGCCATTCCGGCGCCTTTTGAAGGCTAATTGACTCACGGAATTTATCCTTCCTGGCGCTAGATGCTCGAGAAATCTCTCCAGGAGACTGATCCTGAGGTCTATGAGCTCATGGTATGTTCATAATCCCATTTTTTGGCCCCGCATTCCCACGCATTCATACTGATGTTACTACCCCCGCTTCTAGCAACGCGAGATCCTGCGTCAGCGTGAGAACATTCCTCTGATCGCCTCGGAGAACATCACCTCGCGCTCTGTGTACGATGCTCTCGGATCGGTCATGTCCAACAAGTACTCCGAGGGATACCCCGGAGCCCGTTACTACGGTGGTAACGAGCACATCGACTCTGTCGAGATCCTCTGCCAGGAGCGTGCCCTCGCTGCTTTCGGCCTCGAGAAGGAGAACTGGGGCGTCAATGTCCAGTGTCTGTCCGGCTCTCCCGCGAACTTGCAGGTTTACCAGGCTATCATGCGCCCTCACGAGCGTTTGATGGGTCTCGACTTGCCCCACGGTGGCCACTTATCCCACGGATACCAGACTCCTCAGAAGAAGTCAGTCCCCGCGTCTCCCCCCACCTGAAAGTTCATTCTAACCAGCCCTAAGGATCTCTGCGGTGTCCACCTACTTCGAGACCATGCCCTACCGTGTGAACGAAGAGACCGGCATCATCGACTACGACATGCTGGCCAAGAACGCCATCCTCTACCGCCCCAAGGTTCTCGTTGCCGGTACTTCCGCCTACTGCCGTGAAATCGACTACAAGCGCATGCGCGAAATCGCCGACTCCGTCGGTGCCTACCTGATGGTCGATATGGCCCACATCTCTGGTCTCGTTGCTGCTCGCGTCATCAAGAGCCCCTTCGACCACGCCGACATCGTTACTACCACCACTCACAAGTCCCTCCGTGGTCCCCGTGGCGCCATGATCTTCTTCCGTCGTGGTGTCCGTAAGGTCGATGCCAAGGGAAACAAGACCATGTATGATCTTGAGAACCCCATCAACTTCAGGTATGTAGCCCCCAACCCTTCCTTCTTCCGTGCCCCGTTCCTATCCAGATTCATATGATGAAACACTTTCGGATGTAAATCATTGTCTACCGATGGCGCAAAACCATGTGGATATTTTCCGTTGCCTTCCTTCTGATCTATTAATCTTCCCTTCCCTTCGCGTCCGCATCACACGCACAACACACAACGTATGGATCGAGTTTGTTGACTCGTCTATCAGTGTTTTCCCCGGCCACCAGGGAGGTCCCCACAACCACACCATCACTGCTCTGTCCGTCGCCCTGAAGCAGACCATGACCCCTGAGTTCAAGGCCTACCAGCAGCAAGTCATCAAGAACGCGAAGGCTCTCGAGGTTGAGTTCAAGAGTATGGGCTACACCCTCGTCTCCGGTGGTACCGATTCGCATATGGTTCTCCTCAGCCTGCGCGACAAGGCCCTCGACGGAGCCCGTGTCGAGGCTGTTCTCGAGGCCGCCAACATCTCCTGCAACAAAAACGCCATCCCCGGTGACAAGTCCGCGCTTACCCCTTGCGGTATCCGCATCGGTACCCCCGCCGCTACCACCCGTGGCTTCTCGGAGCAAGACTTTGTCCGCGTCGCCGGCTACATCGATCAGTGCATCAATCTGGCCAAGAAGATCCAGAGCGAGCTACCTAAAGAGAACAACAAGCTCAAGGACTTCAAGGCCAAGGTCACCGCGGGTGTTCCCGAACTCCAGCAGCTGAAGGAGGAGATCCGCTCTTGGGCTACCACTTTCCCCCTTCCCATCTAAAAACTAAACTCTCTCTCTCTTTTGTAAATCTAGTGTTTCCCTTTTTCTTTTGTTTTCTTTTCTTGGGTCATGTGGTTCGAAAAAGTGCTTCAACTCACAATGTTTTTTTTCTCGTTTGCATCATGGGATATGATTCGACGGTGTTATGTGGATGGCATGTTCTCTTCCTCTTTCTTTTCCCTTTCCTTTATTTTTCTTCTTCGGGACGGGATGGGTGAGATATCTCCTTTTGGAGGGTGGTCTGAAAAAGAGATGTTATGTGTTGTACTACCTACCCTGTATGTATTCTCCTCGAACTTCAACGCGGATGAGGATACCTACGAATCCAGGCCGATTAACTTCTCCATCCAGCCATTCTCCGCGACTTTTTTTTATTGCCATGGGTGAATGAATCCGATGATTGAATCAAACTCGATAATCGTAGTATCAACCTGATGATCTTTCTCCAAGCATCAACCCGTCAATGACGCCATGAACGCAACCCCCCCCCCCCCCCCCCCCCACCCAAAAAAAAAACAAAAAAAACAAAACATAAACAACCAATTGAAACATAGTTGGAGTAGAGGAGCAGAACACGTATATGATAGGTGCATGATACAAACAATTCTCCATTCTCCATTCGCCCCCACTCTTGCCGTGGTTGACATTCTTTAAAACCCCGACAATTATCTTTTTCTTTTTCTTTGCTTCCCAGGATTCGACCGAACCCGAATGATATACAACAGAACAGTAAAAAGTGGAAAAAAGGATAGGAAAAGAGAACCTTTGGATGTGATATACAACTGCCTTAGCTTAAAGTGGAAAACAAAGGGGGGAGAGGCAAGAAACCCCTCCAATTGCAAGCTATTTTTTGTCACGGAAAAAAGAAGAAAAAATCGAATGAACGCCACCCAGAAAAAAAAGGAAAAAGCAAGAAAAATCAAACGAGAAAAATCAAAAAAAAAATTTACTTTTTGTAAAAAAAAAAACACCAACCCCAAGCCGAAAAAGCTATTCTATCCCAGGAATTTCATTTACTCTCTTTGTTCATTTCTTTTCATCCTCCTACCTTCCCACCTAGAAGAGAGCAACTTCGCGTCCAAAGATGCTGTCGTAGTAGGCAGCCAGGCCCCGCGAGATCTGTCCGGGGAAGATGCGCTCCAGGCCGACCCAGAGCTCATGGAGCCAGTAGACGTACACGCCTTCGCCGCGGCCGCCCATGGTGCCAAGTCCCAGGATGTCCTTGCAGCTCCAGGCGCGACCTCCACGTCCGTTTCCACGCGTCTTTCCCAGGCCCACGGCGGCGAGACAACCACGGACACAGGCTTCGAGGTCCTGGACCAACAGCGAATTCTTGCCGCGCCACGAGGCGGTACGGGTGTGGCCGACTAGAAGGCTGAGGACCTCGATACCGGCGGGCGCGTCCATCGTGATGCCGCGGGAGAGACTGGTCAGGTACGACTTCGTAGCCGAGTGGACGGAGGAGTGGACGGTCGCATGGACACTAGCAATGCACGAGATGTTCATGATGCAGCGAAGCTCCCACTGGACGTTTTCCTTGGTACCGCTGAGAAGGGGTGAGTTTTCCTCAGCAACGCTGGGGCCGGTAGCGTACGCGCTCGTCTCGCTGCCACGACGGCGGACCGGGGAAGACAGGAGATGGTGGGTGAGCAGCGTCGGAAATGCAACATTGGTGAGCAGGGCGGCATTGATCTCGTCCGAAGTCAAGGCGCAGAAGGGAACAGCGCCGTGAAGCATGCCGACATTGTTGACCAGCAGGGTGATGGGGCCGAGCAGGTTGACGAGGTTATGCGCGAAGAGTTCGGGGAAGGAGGTCGGGTGGGTCGTGTCTTGGACTGCCACACGGGTGTCGATGGTGGGGTGGGTAGCGCGTAGGGTATCCGCCAGGGCGTCAAGCTTGGTGGGATTGCGTCCGTGCAGGATCAGATTCCACTGTAGCAGCGGTTGTCAGAAGAGCTGGAGGGTGGGGGAGGGGAAATAATCAAGGGGGATGGGTGGGGGGCGAGGGTGGAGCAACAAAACAGCGAGAGGGGTGGAGTGAGTGCTTACACCACGGCCAGCAAGCTCCTCGGCCATTGCCTTTCCCACACCATCGGAAGCGCCGGTGATGAGGGCGTAGGCCTCCAAGGGATGGTATTCGGTCTCGAGCACGGAGGAGTGCAGGAGCCAGCGGTGGATGAACCTCGGGAGCTCCAGAAGGGATGCCACCAACTGGAAGGTGACATAGACGACGAAGTAAGGAGCCGCCACGATCCAGAGGAGGCAGCAGCCGACGAATGAGAGGCTCGGATGCATTGTCAGGTAAGCTGTCTGTCGTCTCGTTGCGGGACAGCTAGGATAGCTCCGAAGGTGTTTGGTCTGTTGGCTTTCGTTCGCCGGTTGTTCGGAGACCCGGGGAAAGGAGGGGGGGGGAGGTCCGCCAGGTAGTGGTGAATGCCGAGGAGCAAGGGAGTGGTGAGGTAGAGATGGTAGAAGTTGTAGAGAGTTGGTTTTTCTGGTTTGAAGGAGTGTGTGGGAGTCGCCACAGCGAGCAACACTCTACAATAAGAAGGAACGGTGACAGGGCCGAGACATTTGACCCTCCTTTCTGACGCAAGGGTGGGGTGGGTGGTGGTGGGGGGGGGGGGGGGGGGGGGGGGGGTGTTGGTGGGGGGGGTTGTGGGGGGGGGGGGTGTGTTATAAAAGGGCCGGGGGCGCGGATTTT
>Ga0307516_10004979_pt1 | contig 16136 bp, 11 predicted proteins | sample 19_EM_MG_FD_203310 | JGI IMG/M metagenome (GOLD analysis project Ga0307516, IMG submission 203310) | Populus trichocarpa ectomycorrhiza microbial communities from riparian zone in the Pacific Northwest, United States - 19_EM | ecosystem: Host-associated > Plants > Roots > Unclassified | place...
GGTGGACATCCCGAAGGACGTCTCCCAGCACACGACGCCGTTCGTGTATCCCGACCACGTCGAGATGCGCTCGTACAACCCGGTCAAGAAGGGCCACGGCGGCCAGATCCGCAAGGCCGTGCAGCTGCTGCTCAACGCCAAGCGCCCCTACATCTACTCCGGCGGCGGCGTGGTGCTGGGCAACGCGGCGCCCGAGCTGCGCGAGCTGGCCGACATGCTCGGCTACCCGGTCACCAACACGCTGATGGGCCTGGGCGCCATGCCCGCGCTCGATCCGAAGTTCCTGGGCATGCTGGGCATGCACGGCACGTACGAAGCCAACATGGCGATGCAGAACTGCGACGTCCTGCTGGCCATCGGCGCGCGCTTCGACGATCGCGTGATCGGCAACCCGGGGCACTTCGCCTCGGTGGAACGCAAGATCGTGCACATCGACATCGATCCGTCGTCGATCTCCAAGCGCGTCAAGGTCGACATTCCCATCGTCGGCGACGTCAAGGACGTGCTGCAGGAGCTGATCGCCCAGTTGCGCGACGCCCAGCAGCGTCCCGACGCGGGCGTGATCTCGCAGTGGTGGGGCCAGATCAACGAGTGGCGCCGCAAGGACTGCCTCGCGTACAAGAAGAGCCCGGACGTCATCAAGCCGCAGCAGGTCATCGAATCGCTGTGGGAGATGACCAAGGACAAGGACGTCTACATCACGTCCGACGTCGGCCAGCACCAGATGTGGGCCGCGCAGTACTTCCGCTTCGCGGAGCCGCGCCGCTGGATCAACTCCGGCGGCCTGGGCACGATGGGCGTGGGCCTGCCCTACGCAATGGGCATCAAGCTCGCCAAGCCGGATTCGGACGTGTTCTGCATCACCGGCGAGGGCTCGATCCAGATGTGCATCCAGGAGTTGTCCACCTGCCAGCAGTACAAGACGCCGGTGAAGATCATCTCGCTGAACAACCGCTACCTCGGCATGGTGCGCCAGTGGCAGCAGCTGGACTACAACGGCCGCTACTCGCACAGCTACATGGACGCGCTGCCCGACTTCGTCAAGCTCGCCGAGGCCTACGGCCACGTCGGCATCCGCGTGACGCGGCCGGAGGACGTCGATGCGGCGCTGCGCGAGGCGATCGCGCTGAAGGATCGCACGGTGTTCCTCGACATCCAGACCGACCAGACCGAGAACGTCTGGCCGATGGTGAAGACGGGCAAGGGCATCAGCGAGATGCTGCTGGGTTCCGAGGATCTCTGACGGACGTTCGTCAAAGCTGCACGACAAGGCCGAGGGTTACCGCCCCGGCCGGAGCGTGCGGCAAGTAGCGGCTTCCGGATCCCTGCGGAACATTTCTTTGTTTTGACGCTGCGTGGCAGTTCCGGCGGTTACCGCCTCCGGGGTGGGCCTCGCAGCGAAGGAAACCAACATGAAACACATCATTGCGGTGCTGCTCGAAAACGAGCCGGGCGCACTGTCGCGTGTCGTGGCGCTGTTCTCGGCCCGCGGCTACAACATCGAGAGCCTGACGGTGGCGACGACGGAGGATGCCTCCTTGTCGCGCATGACCATCGTCACGACGGGCTCCGACGAGGTGATCGAGCAGATCACCAAGCACCTGAATCGTCTCATCGACGTGGTCAAGGTGGTCGACCTGACCGAAGGCCAGTTCACCGAACGCGAGCTGATGCTCATCAAGGTGCGCGCCGTCGGCAAGGAACGCGAGGAGATGAAGCGCATGGCCGACATCTTCCGTGGCCACATCGTCGACGTCACCGAGAAGAGCTACACCATCGAGCTGACGGGCGACACGTCCAAGCTCGATGCCTTCATCGTGGCGATCGACCGCACCGCCATCCTCGAGACCGTCCGCACCGGCACCTCCGGCATCGGCCGCGGCGAACGCATCCTGCGTGCCTGACCACCGGGTCAGTCGCACATCCCCCTCACTGCATCTACACGACGACGAAAGAAGAGAGCACATCATGAAGGTCTACTACGACAAGGACACCGATCTTTCCCTCATCAAGGGCAAGAACGTCGCGATCATCGGCTACGGCTCGCAAGGCCATGCCCACGCGCAGAACCTGAACGACAGCGGCGTCAAGGTGACCGTCGGCCTGCGCAAGGGCGGCGCGTCCTGGGACAAGGTCGCCAAGGCCGGCCTGAAGGTGGCCGAAGTGGCCGAGGCCGTGAAGGCCGCCGACGTCGTCATGATCCTCCTGCCCGACGAGAACATCGCCGAGGTCTACAAGAACGACGTCGAGCCCAACATCCGCGAAGGCGCCTCGCTCGCGTTCGCGCACGGCTTCAACGTGCACTATGGCCAGGTCACGCCGCGCGCCGACCTCGACGTGTGGATGGTCGCGCCGAAGGCGCCGGGCCACACCGTGCGCAACACGTATACGCAAGGCGGCGGCGTGCCGCACCTGGTGGCCGTGTACGCCGACAAGACCGGCAAGGCGCGCGACCTGGCGCTGAGCTACGCCGCGGCCAACGGCGGCGGCAAGGCCGGCATCATCGAGACCAACTTCCGCGAAGAGACCGAGACCGACCTGTTCGGCGAGCAGGCCGTGCTGTGCGGCGGCGCCGTCGAGCTGATCAAGGCGGGTTTCGAGACGCTGACCGAAGCCGGCTACGCGCCCGAAATGGCCTACTTCGAGTGCCTGCACGAGCTCAAGCTGATCGTCGACCTGATCTATGAAGGCGGCATCGCCAACATGAACTATTCGATCTCCAACAACGCCGAGTACGGCGAGTACGTGACGGGCCCGAAGATCGTCACGGACGAGACCAAGAAGGCGATGAAGCAGGTACTCAAGGACATCCAGACGGGCGAATACGCCAAGAGCTTCATCCTCGAGAACCGCGCCGGCGCCCCGACGCTGCTGTCGCGCCGCCGCCTGAACGCCGAGCACCCGATCGAAGTGGTCGGCGAGAAGCTGCGCGCGATGATGCCGTGGATCAAGGCGAACAAGCTGGTCGACAAGTCCAGGAACTGATCTTGCCGGCCCTGCCGGAAAGTCGACGGGCCGCCATCGCGCGGCCCTTTTCTTTGGGTTCTCCGCGCGGGACGCCTGTCGGGCTGCGGTATCCTCGGCGCTCCATGAATTTGTCTTTTCCGATGACTGCAGCGCACACCTCGCAGCGAGGGCTTTCTCGATGAACGACCTGAGCCCGCTTCCGGACGAAGACGATGACGGCGATGTCCACGTGGCGCCGCGCAAGCGCCGCAAGGGCGTCTACATCCTGCCCAATCTGTTCACGCTGGCTGCGCTGTTCGGCGGCTTCTACGCGATCGTGATGGCGATGAACGGCCGTTACGAGCAGTCCTGCTACGGCGTGTTCTGCGCGATGGTGCTGGACAGCCTGGACGGCCGCGTCGCGCGCATGACCAACACGCAGAGCGCGTTCGGCGCCGAGATGGACAGCCTGTCCGACATGGTCAGCTTCGGCGCCGCACCGGCACTGATCGTCTACGAGTGGGCGCTCAAGGGACTGGGCAAGGCCGGCTGGGGCATTGCGTTCTTCTATTGCGCCTGCGCCGCATTGCGCCTGGCACGCTTCAACACCAACCAGGCAGTGGTCGACAAGCGCTACTTCCAGGGGCTGCCGAGCCCGGCCGCCGCCGCGCTGGTGGTCAGCTTCATCTGGGTGGTGGTGGACCAGCAGGGCTACTCGGACGTCAACGGCGACAGCGTGCTCGCGTGGGTCGCGGCCGCCGTGACGTTCTACGCGGGCGTGACGATGGTGGTCAACGTGCCGTTCTACAGCTTCAAGGACCTGAGCCTCAAGCGCTCGGTGCCGTTCATCGTGATCGTGCTGATCGCGCTGGCCATCGGCATCATCAACCTGTACCCGGCGCGCATCTTCTTCGCGATCTTCTGCCTGTACGCGCTGTCGGGCTACGTGGTCTATGCGTACAAGCGGGCCAAGGGCAAGCCGGTGAGCGCGATCGCGCTGTCGACGGACGAGCCGGACGAAGTCGGGCTGCATCGCTAGGCGGGTCTGCACGGCGCCCAGTCGCTGAAGCCCGGCTGGCGCGTGGCCCTGCGCGAGCGCGAGCGCGCGGGATCTGATTCAATCGACAGACCTCGAACGCCTTCGTCAGGAACGCCTTGATCGACACCGCCACCCTGGCCACCTTCGTGGCCGTCGTCTTCGGACTGTTCCTCGTGCCCGGGCCGGCCGTGCTGCTGGTGCTGACGCGCACCGCGCAAGGCGGACGCCGCGTGGGCATCGCCACCGGGGCCGGCATCGCGACCGGCGACCTCGTGCACACGCTGCTGGCCGCGGTCGGGCTATCGGCGCTGCTGATGACCTCGGCGCTCGCGTTCGGCGTCGTCAAGCTGTGCGGTGCGGGCTATCTGCTGTGGCTGGGCGTGCGGGCGGTGCTCGAGAAGCCGTCGGCGCCGAACGTCGCGGGGGAGGCGTCGGCGGCGCCCGCGGTGTCCGCGACGCGGGCGTTCTGGCAGGCGATTCCCACCGAGGTGCTCAACCCGAAGACGGCGCTGTTCTTCCTCGCCTTCATGCCGCAGTTCGTGCACGCCGAACGCGGCCACGCGCTGGCGCAGTTCCTGATCCTGGGTCTCGTGTTCGTCGCGATGAGCCTGGCTTACTCGACGGCCCTGACGTTGGCGATCCGTCCGATCGGCCGCCTGGTGGGGCGCCTGGGCTGGCTGCAGCGCTGGAAGGGCAAGCTGATCGGGGCGATCTTCATCTCGCTGGGCGTGCAGGTTGCGTTCCAGCGCCAGTGAAAGATTCGGCACGGCGAAGAAAGCCTTCGTGGAACGCGAAGCATAAGTGGCCACAGTGCCGATTCGCCGTGCTATATTCATTTCATGACGTCCCGCATTGCGCCCATTACGCTATCCCTAATCGGAGAACCGCGGGTGCTTTGATCGTTCACGTCTGAACTGAATTCCCGGATCAACGGCCCGCTCTGCGCAACGCAGCGGGCCGTTTCCTTTTGCGGCGTTGCCTTTTTCGAAAATTCCCTGGAGACCTCGCGATGTCCATGTTGAAGAACCCCGCCACCAAGTACCGCCCCGTCGCGCCGGTGCGCCTGACCGACCGCACCTGGCCCGACGCCGTGCTGAACAAGGCCCCCGTGTGGTGCAGCTCCGACCTGCGTGACGGCAACCAGGCCCTGATCGAGCCGATGGACGCCGAGCGCAAGCTGCGCATGTTCGAGACGCTGGTGCGCGTGGGCTTCAAGGAGATCGAGGTCGGCTTCCCGTCGGCCTCGCAGACCGAGTTCGACTTCGTGCGCAAGCTGATCGAGGACAACCTGATTCCCGACGACGTCACGATCCAGGTGTTGACGCCGGCGCGCGAGCCGCTGATCGCGCGCAGCTTCGAGGCCGTCGCCGGCGCGAAGCGCGTGATCATGCACCTGTACAACGCGACGGCGCCGATGATGCGCACGGTCGTGCTGGGCGTGGACGTCGAGGGCGTGATCGCCCTGGCCGCCAACCATGCGCGGATCATTCGCGACCTGGCCGCGAAGCAACCCGACACCGATTGGCGCTTCGAGTACTCGCCCGAGATGTTCTCCGACACCGAGCTCGAGGTGTCGCGCCGTGTGATCGACGCCGTCACCGAGGTGTGGCAGCCCACGCCCGAGCGCACCTGCATCATCAACCTGCCGACGACGGTGGAGCATTCCACGCCCAACATCTACGCCGACATGATCGAGTGGATCTGCCGCAACATCCAACGCCGCGAAGGCATCGTGATCTCCGCGCATCCGCACAACGACCGCGGCACCGGCACCGCCACCGCGGAATTCGCATTGATGGCGGGCGCGGATCGCGTTGAAGGCTGCCTGTTCGGCAACGGCGAGCGCACCGGCAATGTCGACATCGTCAACATCGCACTGAACCTCTACACGCAGGGCGTCGATCCGCAGCTCGATTTTTCGGACATCGACGAGATCCGCCGCGTCGTCGAGTATTGCAACCAGTTGCCGGTGCACCCGCGCCATCCGTACGTCGGCGACCTCGTCTTCACGTCGTTCTCCGGTTCGCACCAGGACGCGATCAAGAAGGCATTCGCCGCGCGTCGCGAAGGCGACGTGTGGGAAATGCCGTACCTGCCGATCGATCCGAAGGATCTCGGCCGCAGCTACGAGGCGATCATTCGCGTCAACAGCCAGTCGGGCAAGGGCGGCATCGCGTACCTGCTCGAGTCCGAGTACGGGCTCGAGTTGCCGCGCCGCCTGCAGATCGAATTCAGCCAGGCCGTGCAGGCCGTGATGGATGCGCAAGGCAGGGAAGTGTCGGCATCCGATATTTGGAAGATCTTCGAATCCGAATATCGCCTGGCCGAAGGCGCCGTCACGCTGTCCGACCTGACCCAGACCGACGTCGGCGACGGCCGCGTGCGCGTCGCCGCCGAGGCCACCGTGATGGGTCGCAAGATGGCGTTCGAAGGGTCCGGCAACGGCCCGGTCGACGCGTTCGTCGATGGCCTGTCGCGCGCCGCGGGCGTGGCGGTGAAGGTGCTGAACTACCACGAGCACTCGATCGGCGGAGGCGCGCAGGCGCGCGCAGCGGCCTACCTCGAGGTGCGCGTGGGCGACGCGTCGCCCGTGTTCGGCGTGGGCATCGACGCCAACATCGTGCGCGCCACGTTGCTGGCGGTGCTGTCGGCGTCGTCGCGAGGCACCAGCCCGGTGTCGATCGACGCGGCCGTGGCGCACGCCGTCGCCTGACTTGTGTAAAGACCGGGCGGCGCAGGGCGCCGTCCGGCGGTTTTCCGGCGACTGCCGGTCACCATTGGAAACCTTGTCGCGTTGGGAAACGCGAACGCGTAGATGCGGCGCCTTAAGTGCGTCCCCGGTGCGGAATACCGTGTCAAACGCCCGCTTTTCGGGCCTTGCAATCCGCGCCGAGTGCGCAAAATCCATCCATCAGACCTGAAGATTCGTCCTCTCCACGATGGGCGCATGGGTCCGAGCGTGGGTCCGATTCCCAGAATTTCGTCGGTGCGTCAGCCGAAATCGAGTTTGTTGCGTTAGACAGCATCACTGTGCCGTCCGAACCGCCCAGACTTGTTACAAGCTGTCCCGCTCGTTCGACGTCCGGTTGAGGAAGTCCACGCAAGCTTTTGATCTTGCGTGGATTTTTCCTTTGCTTTAGACTGAAACAAATGGTGATGCAACTGGCTTCCAGCTCTTCCGTTTCACGGAAATTCAAGCAACTGTCGCGTTGGGCGCTGTCCTGCGCGGTCGGCGGTGCCCTGGTTTGTGCCTCGTTCGCCAGCTCTGCGACCGTCAACAGCAGCTCCACGACGGCCGCCAAGCACCATCGCAAGACTGCCGCCACGGTCCATGCGGCGCCGCGTGCCAAGCGCGTCGCAATGGTTCGCCGTACCACGGTGACGACGCGCACGAGCGTGCGTTTCGCCGAAGTGCCGTCGCAATCGGTCGGCTACGCCGCCGGCCTGCACACCACCGAGGATCCGCTGCTGCTGCGCTCCGGCGCTGCGCTCGTGATGGACCAGGACACGCACGAAGTCCTGTACAGCAAGAATTCGGAAGCCGTGCTGCCGATCGCCTCGCTCAGCAAGCTGATGACCGCGCTGGTGATCAGCGAAGCCCAGCAGCCGCTCGACGAGGTGCTGGCGATCACGAACGAAGACATCGATACCGAGAAGGGCACGCGCTCGCGCCTGACGCCCGGCACGCAACTGCCGCGCGGCGTGATGCTGCACCTTGCGTTGATGTCGTCGGAGAACCGCGCTGCCAATGCGCTGGGCCGCAACTACCCGGGTGGCCTCGCCGCCTTCATCCCCGCGATGAATGCCAAGGCCAGGCAACTGGGCATGCTCGACACGCACTACGTCGAGCCCACCGGCCTCTCGAGCCAGAACAAGTCCAGCGCGCGCGACCTCGCGGTGCTGGTCAATGCGGCGCACCAGGTGCCGCTGCTGCGCGAATACTCCACCACGTCGTCGCTGGACGTCGAGCTGGGCCGTCGCCAGGTGCAGTTCCACACCACCGACCGCCTCGTCGCCAACCCGACGTGGGACATCGGCCTGCAGAAGACCGGCTTCATCAACGAAGCGGGCCAATGCCTGGTGATGCAAGCCCAGATGGCCGGCCGCAAGCTGATCATGGTGCTGCTCGATTCCGCGGGCAAGTACTCGCGCATCGCCGACGCCGAACGCATCCGCAAGTGGGTCACCACCAATCACACCGCGCCGACGCCGGCCGCAGCCGCGACCACGCCCGCCACGGTCGCGGCGAGCTGATCACGCACTGAATCGCAGAGATAACAAAGCGATGGGAAAAGGGCCGGTGGCGCAAGCTCCCGGCCCTTTCAATTTTCCGGCCATGTCATTGCGCGCGCAGTCGCGGAATCCACCCCTGCGGCGACGTCACGCGCCAGCGTGGATCGACTTCGCGCAGGATGACGAGCCGCGCCGACCGTCTACACGCCGATGCCGTGCCCCAGTGCCGCCGAGATGCGTGCCGCGGTTTCCTTGACCCGATCCAGCCAACTCTCCTCGAGCCGATCGGCCGGCGCCGACACCGACAGGCCGGCCACGAGGCGGCCCTGGTCATCGTAGATGCCGGCGGCCATGCAGCGCACGCCCAGCTCGAGCTCCTCGTCGTCGCGTGAGACCGAGGTCTTGCGAATCTTGTCGAGTTCGCGCTCGAGCATCGGCAGGTCGGTGAGGCTGTTGCGGGTGTGGCCGGTCAGGCCCGTGCGCGTCGCGTAGGCGCGCACGCGTTGCGGTTCGTCGTTGGCCAGGAACAGCTTGCCCACCGAGGTGAGGTGCAGCGGAGCGCGTCCGCCGACGGCGCGCACGACCTGCATGCCCGAGCGTTCGCTGTAGGTGCGTTCGATGTAGACGATCTCGTCGCCCTGGCGCACCGACAGGTTGACCGGCTGGTGCGTCAGCTTGTGCAGCTCGCGCATCGGGCCGATCGCGGCTTCGCGCACGTCCAGCCGGGCCTTGACCAGGTTGCCGAGCTCCAGCAGTCGCATGCCGAGCCGGTAGCTGCCGGCTTCCGGGCGTTCGACGAAGCGACCTTCGGCCAGGTCATTGAGGATGCGGTGCGCCGTGGACGGATGCAGCCCGGTGCGGGCGCTGAGTTCCTTCAGCGGCACCGGGTCGGTGTGGGCGGCCAGCACGTCGAGCAGCGCGTAGGCGCGTGCGAGTACCTGGATCGTGGGTCCGGAGCCGTCTGACTTGGACATGGGGTCGGCCTGGGGCTGTGGGGACTCCATTCTCGCATGGTGAAACTAACGTTCACGTTGCGATTTCCCGACTGCGGCCACTAGCTTCTCGCGAAGCGGGCCGCGGCCTCTCCGGCGAGCACCGCGGCCTCCAGGGTGGCCGGGTAGGGGCCGGCGACGTAGTCCGCGGCGGCGCGCAAGCCCGGCAGGATATCCATGCCGGGGCGCACGACGCCCGCCGTGCAGCGGAACGTCGCGCGCTTGTCGGCGCGCACGCTCGCCACGTCGACCGTCTCATGGTCGGCGATGCCGAACGCCTGGCGATATTGTGCGACGGCGGCCGCCGCGACGCCTTCGGTGCCGCGTTCCAGCCACCGGCCGGCGGCGCTCACCACCAGCGTCACGCGATCGACGTCGGTGGGCTGTTCGCCCAGCTTGAACGCGAATTGCGCAGGGCGCTCGATGTCGTCGCTGTCCAGCGCGAGCATGGCCGCGGGCCACGTGCGCCGCGGCGCGGTCAACGCGATCGTGACGATGGGTTCGTGCGCCAATGCGGCGGCCGTTGCCGACCAGGCGGGCGCCAGTGCCTGCGTCAGTCGGGCGGCCTCGGTCGCGGGCGTCGCGAGGATGACTTGATCAAACGAGGCGTCCGGTTTGCGCAAGTCATCTGCGCCGGCGTTCGAATCGATGCGCCAGCCACCGGCGATCGGCTCGATGGCCGACACGCGACCCCGCAGGTGCACCGTCGCGCCGTGGGCGCGCAACCATTGCAGCGCGGGCAAGGGCAGCAATTGCGCAAGCGGGCGTTGCGGCAGCAGCAAGTCCGAGGCGTCGCGTGCGCCAAACAGGCTGTCGCGCATCACCGCGAGGAAGACCTGGGCGCTCGCCTCGGCCGACGGGGTGTTCAGCGCAGCGACGCAAAGGGGGCCGATCAGGCGGCGATGCACGTGCGCGGTCGGTGCGGCGCGCAGCAGGGCGTCGACCGTCAGCGAAGGGGCGCAACGGAAATCGCGCAGCATCCAGTGCATGGACATCGCGACGGCCGACAGCTTGTCGGCCATGCCGAAGCCGCGCGCACCGGCCAACGCCCGCGCGGCGGAGACGAGCCGCGGGCCGGAGGGTGACAGCGCGAAGCCCGCGCCGTCGGCGTACGTCACGCGCAGGGGCAGGCGCAGCAGCGCTCGCTCGACGTCGACGCCCACATCGCGCATCAGCGCCAGCGTGCGCGCGTAGCCCCCCAGCAGGATGTGCTGGCCGTTGTCGGTGGACGCGTCGCCGTCGTCGTCCGAGCGGGCGCGCCCGCCGGGCATCGCGGCGGTCTCGAACACGGTGACGACATGGCCCGCCTGCGTGGCGCGCACCGCGGCGGCGAGGCCGGCCCAGCCGGCGCCGACGATCGCGACCCTCATCGCAAGACCGCTTTCAGCGGCCCCGCCACTGCGTCTGGCACGCTATCCACAACTTGCGCAGCGGCGTCAGCGAGATGCGCTGGTGCAGCACCTGGAACTCGGCGGCCTCCACCTCGCGCAGCAGGCGGCGGTAGATGTTGGCCACCATCAGGGCCGGCTTCTGCGCGTTGCGGTCCTCCGGCGGCAGCAGCGCCAGGGCCTCGTCGTAGAGGCGGTGCGCGCGCTCGGCCTGGAACTTCATCAACGCGGTGAAGCGGTCGCTGTAGCCCCAGGGGGCGTCGCGCCGGAGGATCTCGCTGGCCTTCACGTCGAACTGCTGCAGTTCGGAGATCGGCAGGTAGATGCGGCCGCGGCGCGCGTCGTCGCCGACGTCGCGGATGATGTTGGTGAGTTGCATCGCCAGGCCCAGGCGGTGCGCGAATGTGACCGTCTGCGCCTGCGTCCGGCCCATGATGTTGCTGGCCACCTCGCCGACGATGCCCGCCACGAGATGGCAGTACTTCTGCAGGCCGGGGAAGTCGAGGAAGCGGGTCTGTTCCAGGTCGGTCTGGCAGCCCTGGATCACCGCATGCAGGTGGTCGACGCGCACGCCGTAGTGGCCCACGTGCGGCATCAGCGCCTTCATCACCGGATGCGATGGGTTGCCAGCGAACGACGCATCGACCTCGCGCCGCCACCAGTCGAGCTTGGTGGCCGCGACGCCCGGGTCCTGCACGTCGTCGGCGACGTCGTCCACCTCGCGGCAGAACGCGTAGAACGCCGTCATCGCCTGGCGGCGGGCGGGCGGCAGGAACATGAAGGCGTAGTAGAACGACGAGCCGCTCTTCTGCGCCTTGTCCTGGACGTATTGTTCTGGCGTCATGCGGTGCGTGCGTGGGCGGGAAGGGAAGGGCGCATCGTCAGCGCGCGAGCGCCGATCACCAGATGATCGACGGCATGGAGTCGGGGACGGCGGGCGAAGCTCGCAAAGTTCATGGCGTCGATTTTCGCAAGAATTCTCAGGCCGCCCTGCACGACGAATCGGAGTTCCCAGCCGACCCGGCCCGGAACGGCCAGCGCGATGGGGGCGCCGGCGGTCATCAACTCGTGCGCCCACGCGCACAGGTCGCGCACGAGCGCGCGGGACGCCTCCGCGTGCGGGGCCTGCAGGCAGGTTTCGGGCGTCGTGCCGTGCGCGGCCGCGTCGGCGCGTGGGATGTAGAGGCGGCCGCGCGCCACGTCGACGCTGAGGTCCTGCCAGAAATTGATCAGTTGCAGCGCGGAGCAGACGGCGTCGCTGCGGGCGAGCAAGGCGGGCGCGTCGATGCCGTGCAGGTGCAGCAGCAGCCGGCCGATCGGGTTGGCGGAGCGGCTGCAGTACTGGAGCAGCGCGGCGCGATCGGCATAGCCGGCGTGGCGGGTGTCTTCCTCGAACGCGTCCAGCAGGGCCTCCAGCAACGGCAGGGGCAAGCGATGCGCGGCGATCACCTGGGCCAGCGGATCGAACACGCCGGCCCAGCGGCCGGAGCCGGGCCGTCCGGCGGCGGCGTTCACCAGGTCGTCGCGATAGTCGCGCAGCATGGCCTGACGCGCCTCGGCGGGCGCGTCGCCCTCGTCGGCGATATCGTCGGCGGTGCGCGCGAACCAGTAGATGGCGCGCACGGCGGGGCGCAGCGCCGGTGGGCAGAGCCACGAGGCGACGGGGAAGTTTTCGTAATGTTCGACGCTCACAGGCGGCGAATTGTGCACGCGGCGCAGGGCAGGTCGGCGACGAATGCGGCCGCCGACGGCCAGATTGCCCGGTTGACCCTGTTGTCGACCCAGAAAGTCCATTGACGAGTCGGGCGAGTGTTCGTATATTACTGACTGACTGGTCAGTAACTACCAAGTACCCCCATGAGCTCCCCTCGTTCGATCCCTTCCGCCTCGACCCGCCCGCCGGCGACCCGCACCGCGCGTGCGCTGATGGCGGTGCCGCTCGCGCTGTCGCTCGCCGCGAGCCTGGCCCTGGTGGCCTGCAGCAAGGAACCCGCTGCGACCGAGCCGGTGCGCGCGGTGCGCACACTCACGGTGGGCCAGTTGTCCAGCGCCACGACGCGCGACTACGCGGCCGAGGTGCACGCGCGCGTCGAGTCGCGCCTGTCGTTCCGCGTCGGCGGCAAGATCACGCAACGCCCGGTCAACCTCGGTGACCGCGTCAAGAGCGGCCAGGCGCTGGCCCAGGTCGACCCGGCCGACCTGCGCTACGGCCAGGATGCGGCCCGCGCCGGCCTCACGGCGGCGCAGGTCAGCTACGAACAGACGGCCATCGACTACAAGCGCTATCAAGACCTGCGCGCGCAGGGCTTCATCAGCGCGGCCGACCTCGAGCGCCGCAACAGCGGCCTGCAGGCCGCGAAGGCGCAGTTCGACCAGGCGCGCGCCCAGGCGGCCGTGCAGACCAACCAGGCGGCGTACGCGGTGCTGACGGCGGATGCGCCGGGCGTCATCACCGCCGTCTTCGCCGATGTCGGTTCGGTGGTGGGCACCGGCACGCCGGTGCTGAGCCTGGCGCACGACGGCCCGCGTGACGTGGTGTTCGCGGTGCCCGAAGACCAGTTGCCCGTGTTCCGCAAGCTGCAGGGCAAGGCCGGCGGCGTCAGCGTGACGCTGTGGGGCGGCAGCACGGCGATCCCCGCGACGATCCGCGAGGTGGCCGCGGCCGCCGATCCGGCGTCGCGCACCTTCCAGGTCAAGGCCGACCTGCCCAGCGGCACCGCCGAACTGGGCCAGACCGCGACGGTGCACGTCGAGCTCGCCCCGGCCGACGGCAAGCTGCGCCTGCCGCTGCAGGCCGTCGCCGGGCGCGAGAACCAGAGCTATGTGTGGGTGCTCGACAAGTCGACGATGAAGGTGCGCGAGCAGCCGGTCGTCGTGCTGCGCCCCGAAGGCGACAACCTTGTCCTGGATGGCGGGCTGAAGACCGGCGACACGGTGGTGACCGCCGGCGCGCATGTGCTGACGCCGGGCGAGCAGGTGAGCCTGTACGTCGAACCGACGAAGCGTTGAGGCGCCCGTGAGCAACGAACACAAGACACCGACCTCCGCCACGGTGGAGGTCGAAGACAACGGCCGTTTCAACATCTCGCGCTGGGCGCTGCAGCATCCCGATCTCACGCGTTACCTGATGATCGTGCTGATGGTGCTGGGCCTGGTGGCCTACTTCCAGCTGGGCCAGGACGAGGATCCGCCGTTCACGTTCCGCGCGATGGTCGTGCAGGCCTATTGGCCGGGCGCGAGCGCGAAGGACGTGGCCGAGCAGGTGACCGACAAGATCGAGCGCACGCTGCAGGAGGTGCCGTACTCCGACAAGATCCGCAGCTACACCAAGCCCGGCGAGTCGCTGACCATCCTGCAACTGGCCGACTCGTCGCCGCCGCACGAGGTCGCCAACACCTGGTACCAGGTGCGCAAGAAGATCGGCGACATGCGGGGGACGTTGCCCGCCGGCGTGATCGGCCCGTTCTTCAACGACGAGTTTGGCGACGTCTACGGCTCGATCTACGCGCTGTCGGCCGACGGATTCAACGACGAGGAACTGCGCGTGCGCGCCGAGGACATCCGCTCGCAGCTGCTGCGCGTGCCCGACGTCGCGAAGGTGCAGCTGTTCGGCGTGCAGGCGCAGAAGATCTGGGTCGAGCTGTCGCAGAAGCGCGCCGCGGAGATGGGCGTCGACGTCAACGGCGTGATCAGCCAGCTCAACGCGCAGAACGCCGTGCAGGGCACGGGTGTGGTCGATGCCGGCACGCAGAACGTGCAGGTGCGCGTGGCCGGCGCCTTCCAGTCGGTGGACGCGATCCGCGCACTGCCGATCCGCGTCGTCAACCCGGTGACGGGCCTGGCGACGAGCATCAAGCTGGGCGACGTCGCCGACGTCAAGCGTGGCTACTCCGATCCGCCGGACGTCAAGGTGCGCGCCAACGGCAAGCAGGTGATCGCCATCGGCATCTCGATGGCCAAGGGTGGCGACATCATCTCGCTCGGCAAGGACCTGCAGGCGCAGGTGGCCCAGGTGCGCAAGCAGTTGCCGGTGGGCATGGAGCTGGCGCAGGTGCAGGACCAGCCGCAGGCCGTCGCGCGCTCGGTGGGGGAATTCGTGCGCGTGCTGATCGAGGCCATCGTCATCGTGCTGCTGGTGAGCTTCGTGAGCCTGGGCCTGCACTTCAACCCGATCCGCATCGACATCTGGCCGGGCCTGGTCGTCGCGATCACGATCCCGCTGGTGCTGGCGATCACCTTCGTCACCATGTACTACTGGGGCGTCGGACTGCACAAGATCTCGCTCGGCTCGCTGATCATCGCGCTGGGCCTGCTGGTGGACGACGCGATCATCGCGGTCGAGATGATGGTGCGCAAGCTCGAGGAGGGCTACTCGAAGGAGCGCGCCGCCACCTTCGCGTACGAGGTGACGTCGATGCCGATGCTCACCGGCACGCTGATCACGGCCGCCGGCTTCCTGCCGATCGGGCTCGCGAAGTCGGTGACCGGGGAGTACACGTTCGCGATCTTCGCGGTGACGGCGGCCGCGCTGGTGATCTCGTGGCTCGTGTCGGTGTACTTCGTGCCCTACCTGGGCGCGCGCCTGCTGCACACGCGCGTGAAGGCGCACGAGCCGGACGGCAGCATCTCCACGCAGCCGCACGAGACCTTCGACTCGCCGTTCTACGCGCGCTTCCGCCGCTTGATCGCATGGTGTATCGGCCATCGCTGGATCACCATCGGCGCCACGATCGGCAGCTTCGTGCTGGGCCTGGTGGGCATGGGGCTCGTGCAGCAGCAGTTCTTCCCGGATTCGAGCCGGCCCGAGATCATGGTCGACCTGTGGCTGCCCGAGGGCGCCACGATCAAGCAGAGCGAAGAGGCCGCCAAACGCTTCGAGGCGCGCATGCTCAAGGAGACGGGCGTGAAGTCGGTCACCACGTGGGTGGGCAGCGGCGTGCCGCGCTTCTACCTGCCGTTGGACCAGGTGTTCCCGCAGAGCAACGTGAGCGAGGCCATCGTCGAGCCGGTCGATCTCAAGGTGCGCGAAAGCCTGCGCAAGAAGCTGCCGGCGCTGATGGCCACCGAGTTCCCCGAGCTGCGAACGCGCGTCAAGCTGCTGCCCAACGGACCGCCGGTGCCTTACCCCGTGCAGTTTCGCGTGATGGGTCCCGACGCCGACCAGGTGCGCAAATGGGGCGACGAGGCCAAGGCGGTGTTGCGCCAGAACGCGCACATGCGCGGCGTCAACGACAACTGGAACGAGAACGTGCTCGCCATGCGGCTCGCCGTCGACCAGGACAAGGCGCGCGCGCTGGGCGTGACGACGCAGGCGATCGCGCAGGCGACGCAGACGCAGTTCTCGGGCTCGACGATCGGCCAGTACCGCGAGGGCGACCAGTTGATCGACATCGTGCTGCGACAGCCGCTGGTCGAGCGCAACGCCGTGACCGACCTCGCCAGCGCCTACGTGGCCACGAGCAACGGCACCGTCATTCCACTGACCCAGGTCGCCCGGCTGTCGCAGGGTTGGGAGCCGGGCGTGCTGTGGCGCGAGGG
>Ga0307516_10004980_pt1 | contig 16136 bp, 14 predicted proteins | sample 19_EM_MG_FD_203310 | JGI IMG/M metagenome (GOLD analysis project Ga0307516, IMG submission 203310) | Populus trichocarpa ectomycorrhiza microbial communities from riparian zone in the Pacific Northwest, United States - 19_EM | ecosystem: Host-associated > Plants > Roots > Unclassified | place...
CCCGCCGCACCCCGCGTCGAGGTGCTCGCCGAGACCGGCGGCAGGCCGCTCGGCCTCGAACTCCACCCGGACGGCACCCTGCTGGTGTGCGACGCCGAACGCGGTCTGCTGCGCGTCGACCTCGCCGACGCAGACGTTCGAGTCCTCGCCGACTCGGTGGCGGGAGAGCGGCTGCGGTTCTGCAGCAACGCGGTCGCCCTGTCCGACGGAAGCGTGTACTTCACCGTCTCCAGTCGCCGCTATCCCCTGGAGCAGTGGATCGGCGACATCGTCGAGCACACCGGCACCGGCCGTCTGCTGCGCCTCGCCCCCGGCAGTGACACGCCCGAAGTCCTCCTGGAGGGACTGCAGTTCGCCAACGGACTGGCCCCGAGCGGCGACGAGTCCTTCCTGGTCGTCGCCGAGACGGGCGCCTGCCGGCTGACCCGCTACTGGCTCACCGGACCGCGCGTGGGACACGGCGAGCTCTTCACGGACAACCTTCCGGGGATGCCCGACAACATCTGGCGGGCCGGGCCCAAGGGCCCCCTCTGGGTGTCGCTCGCCGGCTCCCGCGTTCCCCCGCTCGAGCGCCTGCACCGCGGCAGCCCACCTGTCCGCCGCGCCGCCGCCCGGCTGGCCGTCCGCGCCCCCTTCCGCCCCACCGGCACGATCGGCGTCCTGGCGGTCGACGACGACGGCCGGGTGGTCCACCACCTCAGTCGACGTCATTCCGGCTTCCGCATGGTCACCGGCGTCTGCGAGAGCGGGGACCACCTGGTCCTGGGCAGCCTGTGGGAGCGCGGCGTCGCGGTCTGCGAGGCACCGGCCACGAAATGACCCCGGCCGGGCCCGGGGGTACCCTGTTGACCGGCCGCGATCACTCTCGCGGCGCGGCGGTGGGGCCCGCCGTATCCGAACCGCGGCAGGCCGCCGCCAACGGTCCCTACTTGCGAAGGCGCGCGCCCGGCTGCCCGGGCCCCGGCGAGTAGGAGACGCACGACCATGACAGCCCCGGAGACCGAGAGCCATCCCGCCCCCGCGCGCACCCCACGGCGGCCCGACCGACGTGGCCAGGCGCCCGTCGTCGCGGTGGTCGCACTGGGCGGCGCCCTCGGTGCCACCGCCCGGTACGCGCTCACCCTGGCGTGGCCCGCCGAGCCCGGCCAATTCCCCTGGGCGACCTTCTGGACCAACGTGGCCGGCTGTGCCGTGATCGGCGTGTTCATGGTGGTCATCACCGACATGTGGGCCGCCCACCGCCTGGTCCGTCCCTTCTTCGGCACCGGTGTCCTCGGCGGCTTCACCACCTTCTCGACGTACGCCGTCGACATCCAGAGACTGGTCGACTCCGGCCACCCCCGCACCGGGTTGGCCTACCTCGCCGCGACCCTGCTCGCGGCGCTCACGGCGGTGTGGCTCGCGGTCGCCGTCGCCCGAGGAGCCCTGAAGTGGAGGCGGTCATGACGAGGCTGACCGGCCGAGCCCTGCGCGTGACCGTCTTCGTCGGCGAGCACGACACCTGGCATCACAAGCCCCTGTACAGCGAGATCGTGCACCGGGCCCGCGCGGCCGGCCTCGCGGGCGCCAGCGTCTTCCGGGGCGTCGAGGGGTTCGGCGCCTCCTCCCTGATCCACACCTCGCGCCTGCTCTCCCTGAGCGAGGACCTGCCGGTGGCCGTGGTGATCGTCGATGACGAGGAGCGGGTCCGGGCGTTCCTGCCGCAGCTCGACGAACTCGTCACCGAGGGACTGGTGACCCTCGACGACTGCGAGGTCATCAGGTACTCCGGCCGGAGGAGCGAACAGGACAATCCGGGTACGAAAGGTAAGAAGTCGTTGTGAACTGGCTGCTGGTCGTCGTGGGCGCCATGGTCGGCGCCCCGCTCCGCTACCTCACCGACCGGGCCGTGCAGTCCCGGCACGACGCGGTCTTCCCCTGGGGCACCCTCGCGGTCAACATCACCGGCTGTCTGATCCTCGGCCTGCTGACCGGCGCGGCGGCCGCCTCAGCCGCCGGTTCCCCCCTTCAGCTGCTCCTGGGCACCGGCCTGTGCGGGGCGCTGACGACGTACTCGACCTTCTCGTACGAGACCCTCCGGCTGGCCGAGACGGGAGCTGGGTTCTACGCCGCCGCCAACGTGGTCGCGAGCGTGCTCGCGGGTCTGGGCGCGGCCTTCGCGGGAGTGAGCCTGGCGCAGGCGGTGTGGGCGTAGGGGTGCGGCGGCGCGGACACGGGGCTCGGCTCTCGCCCGCGTGTAGTAAGACTGTCCCCGCCGCACTGGCTCTCCCCGAGAAGAACTGGATCCCATGAGCGTCATCAGCGTCGGTCAGGCTGTCGTCCTCGGAGCCGTCGAGGGGGTGACCGAGTTCCTACCCGTCTCCTCCACCGGCCATCTGAAGATCGTCGAGGGGCTGATGAACATCCCCGTGGACGATGACGCCGTCGTCGGGTTCTCGGCCGTCATCCAGGTCGGAGCGATCGCCGCCGTGCTCGTGTACTTCTTCAAGGACATCGTGCGGATCGTCTCCGCCTGGGGCCGGGGCCTGGCCGACCGGGAGGAGCGCTACCACCACGACTACAAGTTCGCCTGGTGGGTCATCTACGCCACGATCCCGATCGTCGTGGTCGGTCTGGCGGCCAAGCCGCTGATCGAGGGGCCGCTCGCCTCGCTGTGGGTGGTGGCCGGCTCGCTGATCGTCGGCAGCGGGGTGATGTGGGCGGCGGACCAGATGGGCCGGCACAAGCGCGGGGAGGACGACACCTCCCTCAAGGACGCGATGCTGGTCGGCGGCTCCCAGATCCTCGCCCTGCTCTTCCCCGGTTTCTCCCGCTCCGGCGCCACCATGTCCACCGCGCTGATCCTCGACCTGGACCGGGTGGCCGCAACGAGGCTCTCGTTCTTCCTCGGCATCCCCGCCCTGACCGGTGCCGGCCTGTACGAACTCAAGGACGCGCTGGGGACCGGGGTGGGCGCGGCCCCGCTCGCGGCCGGGACCGCCGTCTCCTTCGTCGTCGCCTACGGCTCGATCGCCTGGCTGCTGAAGTTCGTGGCCAAGCACTCCTTCAACGCCTTCGTGGTCTACCGGATCATCGTCGGCGTGCTGCTCTTCGGACTGCTGGCCACGGGCGGCCTGAGCAGCTGACCGCCTTCGTGCACCGTGGGGTGTGGGAGCGTATTCAGGCTTCGCACCCCATGAGATTCTCCTTTCGGATGCCTTGACAAGGACCTTCCGCCCCCCGGAGTATTCACTCCCGTGAACCTGTCAGACAGCCAGACAGCCAGTCAGGGCCCGAGGCGCGTCAGTGCCATGGAAGCGGTGCTCGGGTACCTGCGCGCCGCCATCGAGCGCGGTGAGTACGCGATCGGCGACAAGCTCCCCTCCGAGGCGGAGCTGTGCCGCACCCTCGAGGTGTCCCGGCCCGTGCTGCGCGAGGCTCTGAGGGCCCTGCAGACCATGGGGCTGACCGTGTCCAAGACCGGCAAGGGCACCTTCGTCCTCGCCAACGCCGTCGAGGACCCCACCTTCGGCGACTACGCGGCCAGCGACCTGCTGGAGGTGCGCCGCCACGTGGAGATCCCCGTCGCCGGATACGCGGCGCGCCGGCGCAGCCCGGAGAACCTCGACCACCTGGCCCACCTCCTGGACCGGATGGAGCGGGAGACCGACACCACGGCGTGGGTCGCGATGGACACGCTGTTCCACCTCGGTGTGGCCGAGGCCGCCCAGAACCCGGTCTTCCGCCGGGTCATCGAGGAGATCCGCGACGCCCTGGCCCGCCAGTCGGCGTTCCTCAACGAACTGGGCGGCCGTCGCGAGCAGTCCAACCGGGAGCACCGGGCGATCGTCGAGGCGCTGATGGACGGTTCCGAGACCGACGCGGTGGAGGCCATGGCCCACCATCTCGACCGCGTCGAAACCACCCTCACCCACATCGTGCGCCCCCAGCGCGCGGACACCCCCCTGGAAGGCGGACCCGAGGCGTGAGCGAGCAGCACCTCCACGAGGCGACCCGTAAGCAGACCGCGCACGTCGACGCCGGAGACGCCGGCTACAGCAAGTCCCTGAAGTCCCGGCACGTCAACATGATCGCCATCGGCGGCGCCATCGGCACCGGCCTCTTCCTCGGTGCCGGCGGCCGCCTCGCCGACGCCGGCCCCTCCCTGTTCATCGCCTACGCGGTCTGCGGGATCTTCGCCTTCCTGGTCGTCCGCGCCCTCGGCGAACTCGTCCTGTACCGGCCCTCGTCCGGCGCCTTCGTGTCGTACGCCCGCGAGTTCCTCGGTGAGAAGGGTGCCTACACCGCGGGCTGGATGTACTTCCTGAACTGGGCGACCACCGGCATCGCCGACATCACCGCGGTGGCCACCTACACCCACTACTGGGGCATGTTCTCCGACATCCCGCAGTGGGTGATCGCGCTGATCGCGCTCGCCGTGGTCCTCACGGTGAACCTGATCTCGGTGAAGATCTTCGGTGAACTGGAGTTCTGGTTCGCCATCGTGAAGGTCAGCGCACTCGTGATCTTCATGTGTATCGGCATCTTCCTGCTGGTCACGCAGCACCCGGTGGACGGCGCCACCCCCGGCCCGGCCCTGATCACCGACAACGGCGGCGTCTTCCCCAGCGGCCTGCTGCCGATGCTGCTGATCATCCAGGGCGTCGTCTTCGCCTACGCCTCCGTCGAACTGGTCGGTGTCACCGCCGGTGAGACCGAGAACCCAGAGAAGATCATGCCGAAGGCGATCAACTCGATCATGTGGCGCGTGGGTATCTTCTACGTCGGCTCGGTCGTCCTGCTGTCGATGCTGCTGCCGTGGAACAAGTACACCGCCGGTGAGAGCCCCTTCGTGACCGTGCTGTCCAACATCGGCATCCCGGCGGCCGGCGGCGTCATGAACCTCGTCGTGCTCACCGCGGCCATGTCCTCGCTCAACTCCGGCCTGTACTCCACCGGCCGCATCCTGCGCTCCATGGCGATGTCCGGCTCCGCCCCCAAGTTCACGAGCGTGATGAGCCGCAGCCAGGTCCCGTACGGCGGCATCCTGCTCACCAGCGGGATCTGCGTCCTCGGCGTCGGCCTCAACTTCGTCGTCCCCGCCGACGCCTTCGAGATCGTGCTGAACTTCGCGGCGATCGGCATCCTCTCCACCTGGGGCATGATCATGGTCTGCCACCTGGTCTTCTGGCAGAAGACCCAGAGGGGCGAACTCTCCCGCCCCGGCTACCGACTGCCGGGTTCCCCCTGGACCGAACTCGTGACGCTGGCGTTCCTCGCCTCCGTCCTGGTCCTCATGTACGCCGACGGCGGCGCCGGACGCACCACTGTGCTGTGTCTGCCGCTGATCGTCGGGTCCCTGGTCGTCGGGTGGTTCGCCGTCCGGCGCCGGGTCGCCGCCACGTCCACCACCGGAACCGGCGCGTGACCCACGCGCCGCTCCCTGAGAAGCAGGCAGTGATGTACAGCAGTTCTGTCGCGGACGCACCCCTGATCCGCGAGCCCCTCCACGCTCCCGTCGCCCACCTGATACGCGGCGGGGTCGTCGAGGGCATCCACTACGGCTCCGTCGTCGTTCTCGGCGCCGACGGCGGGGTCCGGTTCCAACTCGGCGACACAGAGGCCGCCTTCTACCCGCGCTCGGCCCTCAAACCGGTCCAGGCCGTCGCCATGGTCCGGGCCGGGCTCCCGCTCGACGGCGAGCTGCTCTCGCTCGCCGCCGCCAGTCACTCCGGCGAGGAACGCCACCTGGCCGGCAGCCGGCACATCCTGGAGCTCGCCGGGCTCACCGAGGCCGATCTGCGCAACGTGCGGGACCTGCCCTTCGACCCGGTCGTCCGCGACGACTGGATCCGGGCGGGCCGACTGCCCTCCCGGATCGCCCAGAACTGCTCCGGCAAACACGCGGCCATGCTGTACGTCTGCAAGCTCAACGGCTGGTCCCTGGACGACTATCTCGACCCCGGGCACCCGCTCCAGCAGGCCATCGCCGAGATCGTCGAGGACCTCACCGGACAGCGCGTCGCCCAGGTGACCGTCGACGGCTGCGGCGCGCCCCTGTTCTCCGTCTCCCTGCACGGCCTGGCCCGGGCCGCCGCCCGTATCACCACCGCCGCCCCCGGCACCCCGGAGGCGCGGGTGGCCGACGCGATGCGCGAGCACGCCGAGATGGCGTCCGGCTCGGGCCGGGACGTCGCCGCGCTGATGCGGGCCGTACCGGGGCTGCTCGCCAAGGACGGCTTCGAAGGCGTCCAGGTCGCCGCGCTCCCGAACGGCCGTGCCGTCGCCGTGAAGATAGCCGACGGGGCGAACCGGGCGCGTGTTCCGGTGGCCGCGGCCGCCCTGGCCCGGGCCGGCGTCGATCCCGCGGCGCTCACCGCGTTCGTGGGGGAGCCGCTGTTCGGGGGCGGAGAACCGGTCGGCTGTGTGCGGCCGGTGCGCGCGCTCGACCCGGTCACGGTTTCCGCGTGCGTCTGACGACAGACCGGCTGAGCGTCACAGGGGGTTCTGTGTTCGACCGGCCGCGGCCCGGATGCGGCTGGTCGCACAGTTCCCCGCGCCCCTTCCGGGGTTGGCCTGAGCGCCTGTCAGTACGGCGCCCCTCACCCTCTCAGAAAAGAGGACCCGCACCCTCATGACCACTGCGGCCACCCGCGGCGAACACGACCTGCTCGGCGACCGTCACGTCCCCGCCGAGGCGTACTGGGGCATCCACACCCTGCGCGCCACCGAGAACTTCCCCATCACCGGCACCCCGATCTCCGCCTACCCGCACCTGATCGACGCCCTCGCCGCCGTCAAGGAGGCCGCCGCCCGCGCCAACGAGGAACTGGGGCTCCTGGACGCCAGGAAGGCCGCCGCCGTCGTGGCGGCGTGCCGTGAGATCCGCGACGGGAAACTGCACGACCAGTTCGTCGTCGACGTCATCCAGGGCGGCGCCGGGACCTCGACCAACATGAACGCCAACGAGGTCGTCGCCAACCGGGCGTTGGAGCTGCTCGGGCACGCCAAGGGGGACTACCGGCACCTGCACCCCAACGAGGACGTCAACCTCGGCCAGTCGACCAATGACGTCTACCCGACCGCCGTCAAGATCGCGACGGTCTTCGCGGTACGTGGACTGCTCGAGGCGATGTCCGTACTGGAGGACGCGTTCGCCCGCAAGGCCGTCGAGTTCCATGACGTGCTCAAGATGGGCCGTACGCAGTTGCAGGACGCCGTGCCGATGACGCTCGGTCAGGAGTTCTCCGCGTACGCCGTCATGATCGACGAGGACCGCAGCCGTCTCGCGGAGGCCGTCGAGTTGATCCATGAGATCAACCTGGGCGCCACGGCGATCGGGACGGGCCTCAACGCCCCCGCCGGATACGCCGAGTCGGCCCGCCGCCACCTCTCCGAGATCACCGGACTCCAGCTGGTCACCGCGGCCAACCTGGTCGAAGCCACCCAGGACTGCGGCGCGTTCGTCCAGATGTCCGGCGTGCTCAAGCGAATCGCCGTCAAGCTCTCCAAGAGCTGCAACGACCTGCGCCTGCTGTCGTCAGGACCCCGAGCGGGGCTCGGCGAGATCAACCTGCCGCCCGTGCAGGCCGGTTCGTCCATCATGCCCGGCAAGGTCAACCCGGTGATCCCCGAAGTCGTCAACCAGGTCGCCTTCGAGGTGATCGGCAACGACGTCACCATCACGATGGCCGCCGAGGCCGGACAGCTCCAGCTCAACGCCTTCGAGCCGATCATCCTGCACTCCCTGTCGGAGTCCGTCACCCACCTGCGCGCCGCCTGCCTCACCCTCGCCGAACGCTGCGTGGACGGCATCACCGCCAACACCGAGGCGCTGCGCGCGAGCGTGGAGAACTCCATCGGCCTGGTGACCGCCCTCAACCCGCACATCGGGTACACCGCCGCCACCGACATCGCCAAGGAGGCCCTGCTCACCGGTCGCGGAGTCGCCGAACTCGTACTGGAGAAGGGGCTGTTGCCGGCCGCGACCCTCGCCGACCTGCTGCGCCCGGAGATCCTGGCGGGCAGCGGCGCCCCGCAGGCCTGAGCCCGGGGGCGAGCACCGAGGGACGAGCACCGGGGGACGAGCACGACGAGACGAGCACCAGGAGACGAGCACCAGGGGGCCGAGCACCAGGGGGCCGAGCACCAGGACCGGCCCGGAGGCACAATGGCGATCATGACTTCGTCCATGACCTTCCGGCCGGTCCTGGAGCGCATCGCCTCCGAGATCGAACGGAGCCCCGGCCTCGGCCGTCCCGCCGACTACATCCCGGCGCTCGCGGCCCGCGATCCGCGCAGCTTCGGCATGGCCGTGGCGGAGCTGGACGGCACGGTGTACGGGGTGGGGGACTGGCGGGAACCGTTCTCCACGCAGTCCCTCACCAAGGTCTTCACCCTCGCGCTCGACCTGGCCATCGAGGGCGACGAACTCTGGGAGCACGTGGGCCGCGAGCCCTCCGGCAATCCCTTCAACTCCCTGGTCCAGCTGGAGTACGAGAACGGCATCCCGCGCAACCCGTTCATCAACGCGGGCGCCCTCGTCGTCACCGACCGAGTCCAGACCCGTACCGCGGACGCGGCCGGCGAACTGCTCGCCTTCCTGCGCTCGGAGTCCGGCAACCCGGCCCTGGACTTCGACCAGGAGGTCGCCGCCTCCGAGTCCGCGCACGGCGACCGCAACGCGGCCCTGGCCCACTTCATGGCGGCGTACGACAACATCGACAACCCGATCCCGGTCCTGCTCGACCAGTACTTCCGGCAGTGCTCGATCACCGCGTCCTGCGCCGACCTCGCTCTGGCCACCACGTTCCTGGCCCGGCACGGCGTCCGCGCCGACGGCGCCCGGCTGCTCACCCAGAGCCAGGCCAAGCAGGTCAACGCGGTGATGCTGACCTGCGGGACGTACGACGCGGCGGGCGACTTCGCCTACCGCGTCGGCCTGCCCGGCAAGAGCGGCGTCGGAGGCGGCATCATCGCGGTCGTCCCGGGCCGCTGCGCGCTCTGCGTGTGGAGCCCCGGGCTGGACGAGAGGGGCAACTCCGTCGCCGGGGTCGCCGCCCTGGACCGCTTCACGACGCTGACGGGAGTGTCGGTGTTCTGAGCCGGTGTTCTGAGCCGGTGTTCTGAGCCGGTGTTCTGAGCCGGTGTTCTGAGCCGGTGTTCTGAGCCGGTGTTCTGAACCGGCGGTTCTGATCCCGTGCGCGGAGCGGGCGTTCAGTCCAGGAACTCGTCCAGCAGCGGCAGCAGCAGGGCGGTGCGCCGCATCAGGTTCATATGGGTCGTCGCGGGCAGCACCGCCAGCCGCGCGTCGGGAATCAGCCGTTGCATCTCGGCGGCGTGCTCCACCCGTACGAAGTCGGTGTCGCCGATCACCAGCAGCGTGGGCGAGGACAGCGCGCGCAGGTCGTCGGTCGTCCAGGGCAGCGGGGCGTGGGCGGCGCCCGTGCACTTGGCGAGGAGGCCCTGGAAGCGCTCGGGATGCGGGGCGGTCGCCGCGTAGGCGTCGGCCATCTCCTGGAAGTCGTCCTGGCTCGGCAGCCGCGGGGAGGTGGAGCCGGGGGTGCGGACCTCGTCGTGGTAGCCGTCCTGGGAGTACTGGACGGCGGCGAGCACCAGGCGTCCGACGCGTTCCGGATGCCGCGCGGCGACCTCCAGGGCGGTCAGGCCACCCAGACTGAACCCGAAGAGGTCGGCCCGCGGAATGTTGAGTTCGTCCAGCAGCGCCACCACGTCCGAGGCCAGGAGCGGCACCGAGATCTCGCGGTCGATGTCGGCGGTGTGCCCGTGGCCCTGCAACTCGGGAGCCACGACGGGCCGAGAGCCGGCCAACGTGGGCAGAACCGCCGCGAACGTGAGATCCATGGTGAGGACACCACCATGCAGCAGCACCAGGGGACGCTTCGTCCGGTCCTCGACGCCGTGCCGTTCGTAGTACATCTCCAGGCCGTTGACCTTGGCGTATCCGGTGCTCTTCGGCACGGGAACCACATCCGTTCTCTCGCGGTCCGCGTCGCGTCGGTCGGAGTCCGCGCAGCGGTCGGACATCCTTGGGACCGGCCCGGCACGCGAAACTCATCGGCGCCTCACGTGCCAGTCACACATAGGCCCCCACCCGGAGACCGGCAGGTCGCTTTCCGGCCACCCGACGTTGACACGCTTCCCGTGTGTTGGCCATGGCTTTTCCCGTCGATCTCCGCCGCTGCCAGGTACTCGGCCTGGTCGGAACCGCCTTCCTCGCGGCGGGAGGTGAGAGCGCGGGAGCGCTGCCCGTGCGGGAGCTGCTCGCCCCGTCCTCCGCGCACGCCGCGCTGGGCCTGGTCGGCGTGTACTTCGGCGTCGTCCTGCTGATCGCGGCCTGGGTCCTGCTCGGGCGGTTGATCCGCGGACCCGAGCCGCCCGGCCCGCGCGCCCTGATGGCGGTCCTGGGGATCTGGGCGGCGCCGCTGCTGCTCGCGCCACCACTGTTCAGCCGGGACGTCTACAGCTACCTCGCGCAGGGCGCCATGGTCGACGCGCACATGGACGTCTACGCGCACGGGCCCGCCCGGCTCGGCGGTCCGCTCGCCGCCGAGGTCTCCCCGCTGTGGCGGCACACCGGAGCCCCGTACGGCCCGGTCTTCCTCGGTGTGGCCTCCGCCCTGTCCGGGCTGACCCGGGGCGAGCTCCCGGCCGGTCTCTTCGGGATGCGGCTCGTCGCCCTGTTCGGCGTCGGGCTGATGGCGGCCGCGCTGCCCCGGCTCGCCCGGCACAGCGGCGCCGACCCGGCCGCCGCGCTCTGGCTCGGCGCCCTCAACCCCCTGGTCCTCCTGCATCTGGTGGCCGGTGCCCACAACGACGCCATCATGCTCGGCCTGCTCGGCCTCGGCCTGGTCGCGGCACTGGGCCGGTGGCCGGTCCTCGGCGCCGTACTCGTCACGCTCGCCGCGCTGGTCAAGGCACCCGCCGTGCTCGGGCTCGTCGCGGTCGTCGTCCTCCAGGTACGCGCGGGCGGCGGGCGCACGAGGGCCGTCGCCACGACCGTGGTCGCGGCGACGGTCACCACGGTCGCCGCGACCACCGTCGCCGGCACGGGATACGGCTGGGTGCGCGCCCTCGACACTCCCGTCTCCTCGCAGAACTGGGCCCTGACCAGCCTGCTCGGTCGTGCCACGGGGGCGCTGCTGGAACGGCTCGGCAGTGACCTGGCGCCTTGGGCCGTCCCGGCCTGGCACGCCTTCGGCGCGGTGGCCGCCGTGGTCTCGGTCGTCGTCATATGGCTGCGGCTGCGTCCTCGGCCGGTGTACGCGCTGGGCCTGAGCCTGGCGGCCGTGGCCGCCTTCGGGCCGGCCATCCGCCCCTGGTACGCCCTGTGGGGGCTGTTCCTCATCGCCGCCGCCGCACCCAGTTCCTCGGTACGACACCGGGTGGCCGCCGTGACGGGGGTGCTCGCGCTCGCCGCCCTGCCCAGCGGCGGCCCGGCCGACACCGGACAACTGATCCTCGCGGTATCCGGCGGACTGCTCGCCGTGGTCGTCCTGTGGCAGGCCCGTCAGGCGGAACTGGCGCCGGCATCGGGGCGTACGGCATGACACCGGCCGGCACCGACCGCACACGGCTGCTGCTCCTGCTCGCCCTCGCCGCCACCGTGACCGTGTTCACCGCGACCGTGCCGCTGCTGCGCGACTGGTTCGACCTGCGCGTCTACCACGGGGCAGTCGACCACTGGATCCACCACGGCGGCCGGATCTACGACTACCGGGTGCCCGGGACGCCGTACGGCTTCACCTATCCGCCGTTCGCGGCCGTGGCCATGCTGCCGATGGCCCTGCTCGGCCTGCACACGGCGATCGCCGTGGCCCTGCTGCTCAACGTGGCGGCCCTGGCCGTGGTGCTGCGCATCCTCATCGGACCGGCCTGGCGGCGCTACGGCTGGTACGGCTGCGCCCGGGGCGCCTGTCTGCTCGCGCTCTTCGAACCGCTGCGCGACACCATCAGCTTCGGCCAGGTCAACCTGCTGTTGCTGGCCCTCGTGCTGACCGACGCCCGGCTGTTGGCCGGCGGCCGGGAGCGGTGGGCCGGGGTCGGGATCGGCCTCGCCGCCGCGATCAAGCTCACGCCCGCGCTCTTCATCGGTCTGCTGCTGCTCACCGGCCGGCGACGGGAAGCGGCCCGCGCCACGGCCGTCGCCGCCGGAGCGACCGCGTTCGCCGCCTGCGTGGCCCCGGACGCCTCCCGCTACTACTGGACCGAGGCGATGTGGGACACGACCCGGGTGGGTCGCCTGGACTACGTCTCCAACCAGTCCCTGCAGGGGATCCTGGCCCGGCTCGGCGAATCGGACCGCGCGGTGTGGGCGGCGGCTGTGCTGGTGGTCCTGTGCGTGTGGGCGAGCAGGAGCCGACGGGCGGTGGCGGCGGGTCAGTGGCAGACCGCGTTCGCGCTCACCGGCCTCACCGCCTGCCTGGTCAGCCCGATCACCTGGGTGCACCACCTGGTCTGGCTGCTGCCGTCGTTCGTGGTCCTGGTCCGCGCCGGGCACCCACGGGTGGCGGGCGCCCTGTACGCGGTGCTGTGCACCAGCGTGGTCTGGCTGTGGTTCGACGACGCGTCCGGCGTCGACGGATTCCTCGGCAGCAACACCTACACGTGGATCACCCTCGGACTGCTGCTGTGGCTCCCGGTCGGTCAACTCCGCTCCGCACGGCCGGCCTTGAGCCGCAGCGCCAGCGCGACGGCACCGGCACCGAGCACGGCGGCACCCGCGATCGCACCGGTGCCCGGCCAGCCAGGCCTGTCGTCCCCCGGTGGCGGCACAGCGGAGGGCAGTGCGGCCGGCCCGGTGCGAGGCCGTACCCGGAGCGCGTCCAGCGATCCCACCGGATCGACCTGCCCGGCGGCGGCGAAGCCCCAGTCGAGCAGCGCGCGCGCCTCCTCGTACACGGTCAAGCCCCCGCCGGCCTGAGGGTTCAGTACCGTCACGACCAGCGTGCGGCCGCCGCGGCGGGCGGCGGCGACGAGCGTGTTGCCGGCGTTGCTGGTGTAGCCGTTCTTGACGCCGATCAGCCCCTGATAGGGCCGTACCCCGTTCGAGCCGCTCAGCAGCCGGTTGGTGTTGCGGATCGGGTACGACCATCCGCCACCGCCCGGGAAACGGGCCGTGACCGTACCGCAGTACCGCGCGAACTCCGGATTGCGCAGCCCGGCCCGGCCGAAGACGGCGAGGTCGTAGGCCGAGGACACCTGGCCCGGCGTGTCGTACCCGTCGGGCGACACCACATGTGTGTCACGGGCCCCGAGGGCGCGGGCTCTGGCCTGCATCCGCGCGGCCGCGCCGCGCCAGCCGCCGCTCAGCTCGGCCAGCACGTGCACGGCGTCGTTGCCCGAGTTGAGGAAGACCCCGCGCCACAGGTCGGAGACCCGGTAGGTGCGCCCCTCGGCGACCCCGACCAGGCTGCTGCCGGCTCCGATCCCGGCCAGTTCCTCCGCGCGGACCGTGTGCCGGAGTCCGCCCGGGAGGGACGGCAGCACGGTGAGGGCGAACAGGGTCTTCAGGGTGCTGGCGGGCGGCAGCCTGCGGTGCGCGTTGTGCGCGGCGAGCACCTCGCCGGTACGGGCATCGGCCACCAGCCACGCCAGCGCGGAGACGTTCGGCACCCCCGGGGCCCCGGCGTGCGTCCGGGCGTGGATGCCGGAGCGGTACAGCAGGGCGGGCTGCGGACCGGTGGCGAGCGGGCCGCCCGATGGGCCGGGATCCGCCCCGCCGCGAGCCGCCACGGCGGCGGGCGCGAGCGCGAGCAGGCCCGCCAAGCAGGTCGCGCAGGCGGACACGGCAGTCCGGGAAGTAAATACGATCGTCATACCGCAAACGTAGGAACGGACCCCCGGAACCCGGCGCTGCCCGGGCCGAGAGGGGCCCGCGAGCACCCGGATGCCGCATGCCGAGTCGACGTCAGGTCGGCAGCGTGGGCTGGATCCTGCGCAGGAACGTCGCGTTGTCCGGGGTCTCGCGCATCCGCTCCAGCAAGGTCTCCAGGTTGGTCTGGCCGTCCCGGGTCTGCAGGGCGCGGCGCAGCCCCCGCGAGGTCACCAACTCGGCCGGGGACAGGAGGAGTTCCTCGCGGCGGGTGCCGGACGGGTTGATGTCGAGGGCCGGGAAGACGCGGCGGGAGGCGAGTTCACGGCTCAGGCGCAGCTCCATGTTGCCGGTGCTCTTGAGCTCCTCGAAGTAGAAGTCGTCGGCGCGGGAGCCGGTCTCCACCAGCGCGGTGGCGAGGATGGTGAGGGAGCCGCCCTCCTCGGCCGGCCGGGCGGCGCCGAAGAACCGCTTGGGTCCGATCAGCGCGGTCGCGTCGACGCCGCCGCTGAGGGTGCGGCCACCGGCGGCGGCCGCGTTGTTGTGGGCCCGGCACAGCCGGGTGAGGGAGTCGAGGAGGATGACGACGTCCTCGCCCGCCTCGACGAGCCGCTTGGCCCGCTCGATCACGAGCTCGGCGAGGGCGATGTGCTGCTTGGGTGCCTTGTCGAAGGTCGAGGCGTACACCTCGCCGCGCACGGAGCGCCGCATGTCGGTGACTTCCTCGGGGCGTTCGTCGAGCAGCACCACCATCAGCCGGGCCTCGGGGTGGTTACCGGCGACGGCGGCCGCGATCTGCTGGAGCAGGACCGTCTTGCCGGTCTTGGGCGGGGCCACGATGAGCCCGCGCTGGCCCTTGCCGACGGGGGCGAGCAGGTCGGCGACGCGGCCGGTCAGTCCGGCCGCCGGGTGTTCGAGGCGAAGCCGCTCACGGGGGTGCAGCGGGGTCAGGTCACGGAAGTGGCGGCGGCCCCGCTGCTCGTCGGGCATACGCCCGTTGATCCGGGCGACCTCGGTCAGGGCACGCTGGGCGCCGCGTACGCCGTCGACGAGGTCGCCCTTGCGCAGGCCGTACCGGCGGATCAGCTGGGGAGGGACCTGGAGATCGGAGGGCGAGGGCAGCAGGTCCGGGGACCGCAGGTGCCCCTTCCCGTTCGCGTCGATGTCGAGGACGCCGGTGGCGACCCGGGCCGGAGGCTGCTGTACAGGAGGGTGTTCGAGTGTGGTGGTCATGATGGGTGGTCCTTTCACGGACGGAAGTGCGTGAGGCATGCGGAGGAAGGAAGGGGCGAAACCGCGAGGGAGGCGGAGCGAGAACACGCCTCTGCGGTGGGAGCAGCACCTCGGGTACGGCTGGAGAGCCGTTGACGAGGTGGTGCGGGAAAGCCGATGCCCGACCGGTGAAACGGGGGCTGTTCGACTGTCTGAAGGGAACTGGCACCGGCGCCCGGACACCGGGCGTACACAAGTGCTAGCCGCAATGTAGCACGGGGAACGCGGTCATGTCTGTGAGTCGGCGCTCAGCGGGCGGCCAGCAGGCCGTACAGCAGGGGAACGCGCGGTGCGGGAAGCCGCCACCAGCCGGACGGCGTGCGGACCATCTGCGGCCAGCGCTGCCAGGGAAGCTCGTCGCTCTCCCGCAGCCGGCGGACGGTCAGTCCCGCTGTCGTCAACGCGTCGACGACCTCTCCCATTCCGTGCGTCCACTCATAGCTGTCGGTGGCGTCCGCGACGGCCGGGCCGTCGGTGTAGGTGTGCGTGGCGTCCCGGTGCACGGGCCCGTCGCCGCCCAGGTAGTCGTGGCGCAGCAGCAGTTCGGGTCCCTCGCCGGGGGCGGGCTTCGGGCCCAGCGAGTTGAGCAGCGGATGGAACTCGACGATGTACAACAGGCCGCCGGGACGCAGCAGTTGGGTGACAACCTCGGCCCAGCGCGGTAGGTCGGGCAGGTAGCACAGGGCGCCCTTGCCGGTGTAGACGACGTCGAACCGCCGTCCGTCCAGGGCCTCGACGGCGTCGTACACGTTGGCCCGCACGTAGTCGACGTCGGCGCCCGCCTTCGCCGCGATGCCGGCCGCCGCGGCCATGGACGCCGCGGAGAAGTCGAGACCGACGGCCCGGGCCCCGCGCCGGGCGAAGGCGATCGTCTCGGTGCCGAGGTGACACTGCAGATGGAGCACGTCCCGGCCGGCGAGGTCGCCGAGGTCGTCCCACTCGAAGGCGGCGAACCAGCGCTCGGGGTCGAGGCCCTCGTCGAGGCCGTAGAACCTGCTGGCGAGATGGACGGGGGTGCGGGCGTCCCAGTTCGCCTGGTTGGCCCGCATCA
>Ga0307516_10004981_pt1 | contig 16132 bp, 18 predicted proteins | sample 19_EM_MG_FD_203310 | JGI IMG/M metagenome (GOLD analysis project Ga0307516, IMG submission 203310) | Populus trichocarpa ectomycorrhiza microbial communities from riparian zone in the Pacific Northwest, United States - 19_EM | ecosystem: Host-associated > Plants > Roots > Unclassified | place...
CCGCTCAAACCCGCTCAAACCCACCGCTCAAACCCGCTTGAATCCGCCGCTCGAACCTACATGAGCGTGCCACTCATGTATCCACTGTAGATCTACCATATGGGTCCACTGCGATCTGCCGCACGAGACCGCACAGATCCGCTGCACGGGGCCATACAAAGCCGCACAGATCTGCGCGGATCCCAACATGAGACAGAACAGATCTCCTACACAAGCCTGTTTGACCACAAGTGGGGAGGTTATGGTAGCCATAAACTTATATAACAAAAACAAAAACAGCGCTCGAGACCGCATGAACCCGTCGCCTGAACCCGCTTGAACCCGCCGCCTGAACCCGCTTGAACCCGCCGCCTGAACCCGCTTGAACCCGCCCCTCGAACCTGCTTGAACCCATGCACCAGGACCTGTCCTTATTATGTTAGCGACATGAAGCAAATGCGCAAAAAAATGCGACGGGACTCGTAATTGATTCTGGAACAGTGATGTCCAGTAGGATCCTCAAAGTTGTGCCAACTGGTGTCATGGCTAAACCCGATCGGTTGCGGCAGCCGTGTGCCAACGGGGATCCCAGAACCATAAACCTGTCAACACCCTCAGAGGTGCATGGTCTGGAAGCTTTCCCACAACGTTATCCCTCGTGAGGTGAATCGGTGAGCCGGTGGTACATGGCCAAACAACCGTACGTTCTGTACCACCTGCTTTGACTTGCTTGTGGTTCTCGCTTGCGGTTCTTGTCGAGGCCATAGTAAATGAGAGAGAACGAGAGGGTGATGAGCATGAGGAGAAACTGGTGTGTGGTGGGCAGGTGGGCGGGTGAGGACGAGAACGAAAACGAGAGTGGAGCGGTCTGGAGGAGAAAAATGGGCAAAGTGGCATGAGTCTGATCTTTCTGCCGACATAACTCCCACACACTCGCGAGAGCGACATGAACAACGAGGTTCCGCCGGTCTTGTGTCCGCTCAGCTAGAGGGTATTCCGAGAGGTCTGACCGGGCCCAGGACCGGCAAACACAGTCTCATGGGCAGGTGGTGAAGGTAAGCGGAAGGGGTGATTTGATCATGGCGCCGATTTCGCGGAGTCGTATGGCACAGAGGAAACTCGTTCGGTTTCGCAAGAGTCGGCGAGACATGTGCTTTACCACGGATATTGATTCCGGTTCTGGAATGGGTAGGAGGGTGAGTTGTGTTTTCCGTTATCTCCAGAATTCAAGCGGTGGATTCCAAGTCACGTTGAATTTCACAACCTCATGTACTTTCGTGAATCTTTCGGTGTGGATGGGGCGCTGTCGAAATCCAAACAGGATGTGGGTGAACGCGCGTATGTACAATTGCGTCGAGTGACGTCTGCGGCTCTGTTCCTCCTTGAGATGTGCGATGTCAGTATCAGAGTAAGCTCCAAAATGTTCGGAAGAACATACCAACCTCACGGTGATTTGTCGAACGGGAAGAGCTCTGCTGAGTAAGACGCATTGGTGGGCGATGAATGGATGATATCCGTGGTGGTTGGTCCACCTGGGGTGGTCGACAAGAAGGTAACCTCCGTCGAGAAAACAACCTCCCTCCTCGGCTCGGGAGGCAGTATTTCGGACAGGGATGGTGGGCTTGGAGAACCCGTGACCGAGTTCTGACTGGGTGGAGTCAAACCCGCCGGATGGTAGGTTGGGTCTGAGGCGAGAATCTCCCAAGCCTCAGCTAGATATGGGTGGTGTGCGTTGCAGTTTCGGAGGTGGTCCTGGATGGAGACAGCTCAGGTCCAGCTGGAGGGAACGGAACGGAATGGCTCACCTCCATCGCCCGAGCACTGGATAGTTTCCTCGTTTTGTCGGCGCACCACGGACAATGGAAAACCCCACCCGACCGGTTTACGGTCAGTAACTCCCCCGGCCACACTTCGATAGTGACCTGGTTTATGTGCCTGTGATCGAGGTGGCCCTCCAGGTTCGTCGTTTTGGTGTTGCAGTGCGCGCAAGTGACGCTGTGGGGCCCGTCAGACTCTGAGTGGGTGATTGGAGAACATGCGGGGTACCGGCGTGCGTCTCGTGCCTCCTTGGCGAGTCTCCGTGCTTTTTTGGACATTTTCCCCCCGGCCATTTTGACGGTTGTGTGGGGAGACGATGGAGGTTGAGGTCACCGACGGTCCTGATCACTCCCTAAGAGGATTGATGAATGGCCGATGTGCGCATGCTATTCACTTTGTAGTACTGAGGGCGTCCTCCGTTTAATGCACCCTACTTTTAGGACACCGACCACCCATGGCGTTCACGATTCTGCTGAACTTATCTCTCGTCTTTGCTCTCGCTCTCAGAGCTGGTGATCATTCCTGTCTGTGAAGGGGAGCGTCTCTCCCTTTGTGTGCAGGAAGGTTCCGTGCGGGATGTTGAGGCTTCTTCCGGGCCGGGACGTCGGGGAGACTGTTCGAGAATGTCTCGGGTGGGCTCTTGGGAACGGGGGGTCGGAGAGGGGCTCTGCGACTCCGGAAGGGTCTTGCAGGTCCTGATGTGGAACTCGACGTCGGGTTTAGACATTGGTCTGGGAAAGTAGAGTGGGTACAACTCACCTGAATACAGCGAGCATCCCTAATTGTGTCATCGAGGCACCAGGGGCATTGGAAAAGCCCTGTTGTCAACCTTTTCGCCTCAATTACCTGGCCTCCGGAGATGGTCTCTGATACTTCGTCGACATGGTACTCGTTCCAGTGGACGGCCCAGTTAGTGAACGTGGTGCCGCAGGGTTTGCAGGTAAACCTAATCGGACCGGTTCCAGGTCAGGAGAGCCCCTGGCAGCGACCGTCACGCACCTGTTGGGGGGTCGTTGAGATGCTGCTTTCTTTCTCATCGGGCGGCGGGTTCTGATGGAGTGGTCGAGGGGAAGGGACAATGTGGGCAGATGGGGAGTGTGTTTCTGTATAAAAAAAGAAATCAAGGCGAGCTCCACCCTGTCGATCCTCGGATGTCACGTGTAGACGACGGCTGAGCCGTACGTGCGGTATCGGGGAACATGCAAGACTTCTCTACCTGTGGACGAAGGGTCTTATGCCGGTTTGTCGCATGGGGGACGGCGTATGAAACCGTCCGCATCCATAGCGTGAGTGGGGGTGTCTGGATCCGGATGCAAACATCTCGTCCGCCTATTCCCCAGAGGAAAACGGGCAGTTTAAATATTCCTTTTGAGCTACTGGTCGTACACCACTCAAGCCAGTAAGAACACAGGGCGCTAACCACACCCGGTAGTCAGTCCGCCACCCGTCAGCCGTTTTGCTCGCGTAAATGTTGGAGTCGGATAGGACATTCAAAGTAATGGGTCTGTGAGATGTGTCAGACCTCAATGTTTGAGTCGTAGTACTGGCCGAGACTCACGCTGAAACGGATCGGGCTCCTGAACTGGGAAGAACACCATGGACAGTCAAACACGTTATTCCTGCTTCGGTAGAACACATGCAGCCCACTGTGCGTATGGATCCTGACGGACTCCACGTGGGTGTTTTGGTGATGCGACTGAACGTTGGTGGTGAGCCTGAAGCAGGTGGGGCAGGCGGAAAGAGGTCGAGTGGGTCGGAATGGCACATTTTGGGGGGTCAGATGGAGTTCATGCTCGGAGAGGATGTGCGCGGCCTCGTCAAGCACCCACAGGAAACAGTATGGGCACCGGCTGGTCATAGGTGTCGGCTGAAGTTGTAGGTGGGGCGATCATAACCCGTCCGAGCTCGTGGTCGGACGTTGGGACCGAGGTTGACCTCTGGTTGAGAACACACAAGAGAGAGTCGCAGTCGGACGGTTTTTGGCGGTCAGCTCTACCAGTGTTGTGTCGGATCCGGTGACGCAAGTCTAACAATGTTTGATTTTGGAAGATCGTACCGGTAGATACACATCACGACCGAGGCTCGAGGGAGGTATATATATACAGGGGGTGGGTTTCAATTAGTGCGATGTCACTTGTATAGAGGAATCGTGGGCCGGCGGTTGAGAATCTGCCCCGCCGTGCGACAGTATGACCTGGCCACGGCTAGTTCCAAAGCCATGACGTCTTGTACGTTGAACCCCGTGCTGGTCTTGCGGGGCACGATGTCGAAGTTGGGAGGTTTGGCGTCGGAAGAGGGCCAGCGGGCGATCAGATCCCTGAGCGCGAGGATCCAGCTCGCGCGTTGCTCCACCGTTAACAGAATTATTGGGTTGGGGTCAACGATGCAGTTCTTCGAACCACCGGCAATGCCTTGAAGTCTTTCAAGGATCACAGAAGGGAGATCCCAAGTTCTCTTGAGTTCGACCTCGAAGACGTCAAAGAGGAAGTTGATGTTGTTGAGCTGGCGGAGCGCGGTTTGGATCACATGGGTGTGGACAGTTTTGTCGAGGATATCGGGGGCGTTGGCTTCGAGACGAGTGCTGTTGATGTCGAACCTGGGCGGTTCGGGGAGGCCCAGGTAGGCCGTAAACCGGAGCCTGTTCTTTCCCGCCTCAGATTCTGCGTTGATGGGAGCGGGATCGAAACTCCCCCTCATGAACGTCCTCCACGCCCTACGAGTCGAGAAGTCTGGTGGTCGAAGTTCCTCGCCGACCCTCCGGAACCACGTCATCTTGATCTTTGTCCAGGTGTAGACGAAACGCTTGAGTTGCAAGACGTTGTCAACGCCTGTGAAGATGTCGAGGGATGGGACGAGGTGGAGGGAGGGTTTTTCCTCCGGCGGGATCTCACCGTCAACGGTTTTCCATGCTTCTGTCGGTTTGGGTACCACTGTGGCGAGGAGCTGGTTCAGGTCTGCGATCGGTCAGTAAGGGCTGTTGTCGTCACGTGTGTGAGATTGCAGACCTTTCGACTGGTCGTTTGTTGACGCGGAAGCCGCTGCAGGGCCCAGGTTAGGACGAGCTTTGTGCGCGAAGCCGAGTTTGGGTACTTACTGATGACAGCCGTGCCGTGCCGTTTTGTCTTCTTGGGAGGTTCCACTTTGTTAGAGGCTTGGGCCTTGCGCTTCTTAGAACTCCCGGCACTCTGTCCTGTCGTTGGACGGGGCTTGCGTTGGTAGGAAACCAAGAAGGGATGCAGGGGGTGTTCAGATCCGAGCTCTGTTCGGAAACAGTCTCGAACCCAATCGCAGATTCTGAGGAGGTAACTTGAGTCTTCGAAAGGCCCTTCAAACACCGGATGGACGTGGGGAACGCGGGTGACCACAATTTTCTGGTTATGTGGCCAGATCTTGCGGGAATCCGGGTTGCGGGGAAGGCGGTCCGTGAATAGTTGGCAAGGGGAACCGTGGTTGGGTTCCAGGCGTCGAATGAGCCACACCGGGATCCCCATGCGATGGAAACGACAACAGACGTCTTCTTCGGTCGTGATTGTGCCGACGAGCGAATCGTCGACCGGGTGAACGTCCATCGAGAATTCGTGTGACCCACACAGTCCATGGAAAAGGTAATAGGCCTCGAGTTCAAGGAAAAGGCGACAGAGAAGGGCGAAACGAAAACGAAGCTCGAGGAACGCGCCCTCAAGCCTAGTGATCGAACCGCAGGCGAGTACGATCTGGGAGACGATTGTATCGAGGCGTTTGTGGCGGTGAGAACCGTGCTTGGCGGTAAAAAGGGCGAAAGTGGACTTGACGCGACCCAAAATGGTACCACAGCGGGAGGAATCGGCGGGGGAGAGCCTGCAGTTTCGAGGGAATGCGGTGATGGGTTCGGTGAATTCCACGGCTTCGGGGGTGATTCCACGCTGGAAGAAATCCGCGTCTGAGTCTGGGGAAGACCGCAAAGGGATGCATCCAAGGTAGGGGAATGTTTCGGAGTACAGCTGGGGCCAGAACACCGGGTCCTCGTGACCCAGGAAGCCGTCTTGTCGCAAGCTGACGTCTCGGTAAAGAAAGCAGGGCTGGGGAATCCAGCTCGCGTTTGGGGTGGTCACGATCCGCCACGCTTTGGAATCCTTGGCATGGAAGCTGTAACCGTACCAGAAGTAGGATAGACCGTCCAGGTGACTGAGTTCTATGACCGGTTGAGCCGCTGATTCTTTCCAGAGACGAACATGCTAACCTTGTCCCTCGTTTAAGCTCCCTGCAAGAGACCAGCCTGCAGGTGGTTGAAAGGGAACGCCGCGGCAGAGGTCCCAGGCGTGTGCGAGTTCCCCGACGGAGTTGTCCATGGTCGCCGGTCTTCGTGGTTGGCGATTTTGAGGAAGATGGCAACTGTCAAGACTACTTGACAGAACCGGGCAGTTGACCTGCGCCGATGTCTCTGAGAGACTGCCTCAACCGTGGTCGGCTGGAAGGGTAGAGGAGATGGGCGGGGGAAACTGAGGGATCGAGTTTGACGTGGTAGAACTCCGCGCTAAAACAAAAGAAAGCGGAAAAGGTTCCGCTGTGGCACGTGATCATGTTCAATGATCGGAAACTTCAAACTCCGCCTGGTGACCCGTCGACTTTCTCTCCCAAGTCTATCCTACCCTATCCCACCCCTCATCCCCGCCTCGCATTCCCTCCAACAAACGCCGTTGGTTCCCCAGGGGTGTGCCCACGCACGTCGGTTCCAGGTTAACTGGCCGGCACCACCAAGCAGGCCTTGGTGGTACCCTTGGACTCGGTGTCTTCATCTCCGTTCTGCGAGGTCCCCTCCCCGGTCTCGTCGCGCATTTTGGACCCACCGGTTGGTTTTCCGGCTGAACAAGGTCAGCACCTCACATCCCCAGTACAACGGCGAAATATTGGGGTTTTCTCTCTTTTCTCGTTCATCCTCACCTTTTCCGTAACATTCTATTTATTTTTCGACATCTTTACAGGGGGGGATCGCGTTGCGTTGTTAGTCCCGTTTTTTGTTGACGCTCCCGTCCGCCGATTGGTTCCAGGAGTTGGGTCTCGATTGGGTGGAGGCTCTGGACTCCATAGTGCAGCGGGAAGGGGTCATGAGGTTCACCCCCCGTTCGCCTTCGCCGTCGATACTTACCTAACCGTCGATAGTGGCCCCTCATTTTATCACAATAACCTCCTTTTAACGACTCTGCCAGTTTTTCTCCCTTCGAACCTTCAACTCGCTCAACACCCAACGCAATATGTCCCTGTGAGTGCGGCTCCTTCGACGAACGCCTTAAAGTCCGCTAATCATTCGAGGAGTAGGTCTAAAAAGTCCGACAGCTCCGCTGGAGCTGGTTATGAATGCGACCGATGCGGTTTGCCCATGGGGGACTTTATGAAACTACTGGTGAGCATTCCTAAATTCCAACGTGAGGACCTTGACCAACGACCGGCTCAGAAACACATTGGCCGTTGCTCGGCTTTCTCGCGAAGCAACACGACTTTCGGGTCGCAAACTATGACCCCATTCGAAGAAGATCACATTCCGGCCACGATCCGCCTCCCCTCTCCCCCACCGACGCTGTCTGCGGGGATGCTCTCCAACCTCACCCCTCAATCGACCCCAGTTACAGAAGAAGCGGTTATGAAGCCCCGCCAGAACCACCTCCTCGACAAACGGAAGACCAACACCGCAGGGGCTGACTTTTTGGAACCCCCAGAGCTCGAATGCCCAGACGAATTCGACCCTGACGTCGATATGGTCTCGACGGCGTCCGGAGATTCCCCTTTCGAGGCTCAAACCTCCCAGACCCGCCATGACGCTGATGCCGACGATTGGGAGCTCGAATACGTCGACGACGACGGTCCGGTACCAAACCAACGGGACCTCGATGAGTGCGAGGGTAAGTTTGACATACGGAAAGCCAACGTCGCCGAAGCTGACGTCTGAGAGCCCTCAGTGTTTGACTCCGCAGATGACGATGACCAGCTGGTCTTCGAGCAAGACCCCGACGTTGATATGGCCTCGAGGGCGTCTGGAGACTCCCTTTTCGAGGTGCGAAGCTCCCAAACCAGCCCTGACGCCGACGTCGACAGTCGGGAGTCCACGCTCGACTACATCGACCGCGACGACCCAGGATTCAGCCAACGGGACCTCGACGAGTGCGAGGGTAAGCTCGACAGACGGAAAACCAACGTCGCTGACGCTGACGTTCGAGAAACCTTCAGGACTCAACCATGACGACCAGGTGGTTTCCGAGTGGGACTCCAATGTTGATCCGGCCTCGAGCCCGCCCGGAAGCGCCCCTTCTGAAGTTCGAGATCCTCAACCCCGTTATGACGACGAGCGTTTGAGGGAGCATAGCTCCCGAGAAGCAGAAGGCGGGGGTGGCAACCCCGTGGTCCCTACCGCTGACATCACGATCCCTTGGGACAAGTACACGATACAAGACGATAAGATGGCCCGTTTGGGCATCGCTGCGTACACCCCCCTCGGCATCCTCACTTGCATCAAGTGCAAGAGCGTCATCGACCCCTGCAACATTTATACGCACATCCGCGGCGAGCTACCGCACGCTGACGTCGACAAAGATTACTGCCAGAGCCTTCGAGAGAGGTTCTCCCTGATCGAGGCCCATGAACTCAAACCTCCGACCACACTGCGACCCGCCATCCCCAACCTCCAACTGCACCACAACTACTCTTACTGCTCTGTCTGCTGTCACGCCTACCAACGAGAGCATTCCCTGATGACCAAGCACCACTGTCCTCATTTCTCCGTGAGAAGTGGTTGTGCTCAGGCTTACTTTCCCTTCTATCACCACGGAGGCTTCTTTGCGGTCGCCAAACCTCTGCCACCACCCACTGACCAAGGCGTCGACTTCGTGGAAGTCCTCAAGAGCAAATACCGCGATCCGGTTCCGGCGGACCTCCCGATCGACATCCCTGAAAACCCTCGGGATTCCAACCACTTCCTATCCCACCGGAACTGGGGGGGTATCGTAAAAGGGCTTTGTGGTCGCCAACTGTGGGACGCAGTTCGAACGGCTAACCAGAATCTGAGGGGTGCGATCCGCCACTCGGTCGACTGGTATGTGAACGACGTGAACGGCAAGCTGAAGACAGAACATCCCGATGTGTGGGGTGATGCCATCGGTAGCTACACCATGTGCGTCAGCTGCATGCCTTCCGTCATTTCTGTTCCCTGACGCGAGTTACAGCGACATGTGGACGACGGACAAGTTCTCCGGCCTCGGTCAGCGGGATACCGTCGTGGCATACCGCAAGCTCGGGATCGATCTGGTTTCATTCATCGTTGGCGCCGCCAGGAATAAGTTGCCCGATGGGGTGACCGTTCCCATGCCTCCTAAACAACGGCAGGCCGCCTTGGATTACTACGATGCCATCGTTAGAGGGCAGGAGGAGGAGGAAAAGGCTGAGCTTCAAAACTTGTTGTTTTCGCTCTTCACCCAACCTCTCGTGGGCGAGGAGAACCCCGGAGATTTCCCCTCCTACCGTTTTCTCGTGTTTTATGCCTTCCGGGAGGACGGAGCCATGGACATCTGCAACAACATCACGCAGGTGATCTCCAAGATGGTCTTTTTCGGTCGCGCGTGCATATTTAACCGGATCCTGGCCACGATGCGTGAGCAAAAACAAGGTTTCTTCCAGTGAGTAAGTTTCTCGAACGCCCACGTACTCGACACCGACGATGCCCTCAGAGTGTTCCCGGCTTACCAGGGATACCTTCTCCTCAAATCCGACTACCTCCTCTCCTTCTTGTACGGCGACCGGAACCTCCTCAAGAAGATGACGGAAGACGAGGAACGCCAACCAAAAGTCTCCCTGTGCGGAAAAGATAACCGTACGGCGATCGTCGACAATGCTGTCGTTGGGCTCGACGGGATCGGAGAAATGTACCGAGGACTTCTTGAAGACATCAAGGACAGTGAACGGGATATCACCCTCGGACTCTCAGACTCAGACCCCCGGTTTCAAATCACTCTCCCAGAACTTTTCACGGACCAACCAAACAGGCACGATATCGGTTTTTGCTTTGCAGACATCCCCAGCAACGGCCTCCTGGGCCTTCGAGACGTGATGCTCGATGCTATGGTCAACCACCCCGCCTTCCGTGACCGCTGTTTCGTCAGGACGGGCCCGACGGAGGTTGGGATCAATGCAGCCGGCTGCTACGAGTTCCTGCGGCGGTGTGCCAACCACCGGATGATTCTGTTCCCCTTGATGCACATCGGCTCCGGCAGCCCGGGCCGCGGCACGGAAATTGCCGCGCAATGTTTCAGAAATTCACCGGGTGGGGATGTCAGGAACGTCCAGGTTCTCCTCGGACGGCTCTGCTTCGTCGGGGGCTACAACAAAACGAGTCACCAAGTGAGTCCTCTCTCTCCATGCGTGCCTTTGTGCTCAACGTCGGCTGACGGAACGGCCAGACCCCAGAGCAGAAGGCCATATACCGCTATCCCACCCTAGAGCTCGTCAAGCACCTCTTTTTCGAGCTGTTCGTTCTCCGTCCCGCCCAAATCCTCATCGCTCGTGCGCTCGGCATGGATGCTGCGGCTAAAAACCTTTCCTACGAGCTCTTCCCCGGCCTGCACAAACCCCTTGGCTCTGATGACCTCACCGACGCCCTGAGAGCAGCCACTTTCAAGTACCTAGGGTATGAGGTGGGCCTTCGACACTGGAGGGACGTCCAGGTGCATTTCTCCCAGCGGTTTACCCGCTGCCCGACGGATACTTCGTCGACTTCTGCCCAATGCGCCCAGCGAGGTCACAACGAGGAGACGGAACGCAGGTACTACGCCAACTCTGATGATCTCCCGATCGGGGTCCCCTACGGCGTCATGAGGTCGCAGCTGAGGGCCTCCCGCCTTTGGCAGGACCTGACCGGTTCGTGGCTTTACTCGACTTCGCGGACACGTTGGCTGATCGGAGCCTTACAGGAATAGATCCACTCTTGCCTGACGAACTGGCCGAAGGCGACACCTCCGAGAAAATGTCGGTGATGGTGGAGGCGGCGAAAGAGCACCGCGAGGCGGTGAAAGAGCTTCGCAAGGCAACGAAGGAACAGCGTGAGGCCACTAAAAACCTCGCAACCCTCTTCGAACGCTTCAACGCGATCCAGAAGCCTGCACCCGTACCACCACCACCACCACCACCACCGTCCGGCCCGGTCGTGCCGCCCTGCGATGGACCAGCGAGGCGGTCGTCCGTCCTTCCCCATCCCTCCATCCTGACACTCCTCCGTTCGTTCCTGCACAACCAGGAGGCGGATTTCAGGTGTCCGGAACAGGCCCAAGCGTTGGAGCTCGTGCTCGCCGGACAGTGCTCCGTCTTTCTGATCGCGCCGACGGGAACGGGGAAATCCCTTGTCTTCTTGATTCCGGCGATGCAGAACTCCCACAAAGTGACGATCGTCATCATCCCCCTGTCCGGCTTGCGTATCGACTTTTCCAGACGCTGTAAACAGCTGAACATTCCGTGCACGGAATGGAAGGATGGGAGATCTCCCAAGTCAACGATCGTGATCGTTTCCCCTGAACACCTGGCACTCACGTCCTTCATGTCTTGGGCTGACAACCTGAAGCACCATCAACTCCTCCACCTCGTCGTCTACGACGAGGTCCATATTCTCAAAACCCAGGATTCGTTCCGGGACTGCTTGTCCTCTCATCAACGTCTCGTCAGTTTGGGTCGGTGTCACCCTTTCCGGTTCAGCCACAAGCACTGATGTTCGTTCCTCAGGAGTCCGTGTCCTCCTCATGACTGCAACGTGTCCGGAGGGTTTCTTGCGCGAAATCCTGGACGCGCTTTCGATCACGAGAATTCGGATCGTTCGGGCGGTGACAACCAGGCCGGAAATATCGTACAATGTGGAGGTCTATAAGGGCAAGGGCCAGGCGAAGTCTGCGCTCCTGGGACACGTACAGACGGCGATGCCACACTACGAAAACGGGGACAAGGCCTTGGTCTACTCTCGAGCGCGAGACACGGCAGATGACCTCGCGTCCATGTTGGGATGCCCCAGTTTCCACAGGGGCCGTCCCATGGAAGAACTGAAGAGGACGTGGGCAGATTTTTTGACGCGACCAGACAAGAATGTCCTCGTTGCCACCTCCCTTCTCGGTGTCGGGATCGACGTCCCCCGAGTTCGCAACATCTGGCACTTCGGGATGCCATGGTCCCTGATCAGCTATGTGCAAGAAAGCGGTCGCGGTGGGAGGGGCGGACTCAAAGCGTTCTCCCATCTGCTGACCTGGGAAAAAGAGATCGACTCCCCTCCTCCCACCCTCGAATACACGGAAGGCGACCTTCGGAAGTGGGTTCCCCGAAAGGATGAGTGCAGGAGGACCCTGATTGGCCAAGTCCTCGACGGTAACACGACGTCATGCGTTCAGTTGACTTCCCCCAACCTCTGCGATAACTGCAGGCGTGAATCGAAGGAACAGCATCCCGGGCTCGCTAAGACGGTTCCGTCAGCACGCCCACAACTCTCTCACCCTGGACCCCCCCTTCCTTCCGTTCCCAGGCGAGAGTCACACATCGAGGACCCCCCTGAGCCCAGCACCAGGGTGAAAACACCTCCGAACCATCCCGGCAGCAGTTCGGGAACTGGACCTCACCACGCCCCGGTTCAACCCCAAAAGGCTCCTTCACCCCACCGCGACGGGTCGGGGGACACCAGGTATTTCTGCCGTTCAGTTTCGTCGGGCACGGCTCTCACTCCGTTCAGGGTAGGGCGTACGATCTCACCCTCTTCGAAACGGAAGTCTACGAACGAAGAACCAACGTGAGTCCGGCACCTTTCACGGGGACCCTGTCTGGCGCTGACGTCGTTTCCGGCACACCTTTTTCCTTCCATAGAGGTCGACCTTCCAAGAGACTGCGCTCGCTGTCCGTTGGTCCGAACGTACCAGAGATCAGAGCGTTGAAGAGACAGATTGAAACGGCGCTGAGGAAGAGGGTAGAACCCGGTAAGGGCAAGGAGAGTGAGGAGAGTAAAAGTGATGAGGACAAGGAGGGTGGAGAGAACAAAGACGCCCTCGAGGACGCTAATGCGCACACCGTCGGCCACCAACTCGCGGCGCGTATCGTTGATGACGTGAGGAGAAAGATCGAGTCTATGGCTCGCGCTGTGAAGGATCAAGACTGTGCAGTGTGCTACTTACTCCGTGGGCGCAAGCGCTCGGATCACTGTTCCGGCATCGACTGCCCCCAGGGCCTGTGCGGGGATAAAGATCACGATTGGGAGGATTTCAGGTCACGACTCAGGTTCCGAAAGCACTACCTCTGCTGGAACTGTCTCCTGCCCACGGTAAGCCTTCAGGGCCCCTCGAAAGGACCGTCCCGCTGAGCACATGACAGGCGCAGCGTTCCGGTGCTCCCGGGGCCAAGGCACACCCCTACGAAGAGTGCGTACCCCGGCACCTGATTCGGCCAGCCCTCTACGCATTTTGGTATCACGGCCCCGCAGAACTCCGGGAGTACGTCTCCAACAGGATCGGCATATGCTGGGAATCCCTCGACGAGTTCATCGACTGGTGCAGGGGGACTGACAAGAAGATCGACTTACCGAACCACCTCCTTCTGTTCTGGTGGTTCATGACGTACTGGGAGGCTAAGAAACCGAGTTGGTGATGGGTATTTTCACGTTTCCTGCAGGCATTTGGGGTCGAGAGCAGATCCCATCTGTCGTGGCCTGTTGGGTTTTCCTCAAGCGTTTCCTTTCAGTTTTATGTAAATCTCCTGCCCCGGTATCACTCCAAATACAAACATCGTATGGCAACAACACGCGAATCTCAGCAGCACGAACCCCTCTGGTACGCTTCAGGTTTTCCCGCCCTCAACATCCATCCCATCTTTATCCATCTCCCTCTCACCCTCATCCTTTCCCCCGTTCTCCCCCGTGTCGTCGCCGATCCCGAGGTGCTCCTCGATGGTGTCGAGGCGTCGGGATAGCTCGACGAACTTCTTCCCCGTCCTGCGATTCATTTTGTCGACATCCCTCTTCACCGAGAGGATCTGACCGAGGATTAGCGCGGTTTCCCTGCTAACACCCAGTTCGTTGATGTGCTCCGGCTTGGATATCTTTGTGCTGGCGAGGTCTAACGTGGACGCCACCTCTCGCGATGCTCTGAGTCCCTTCAGGAGGTTCTTGATGTCGCACCTTCGTTTGCCCGATTCACACTTGAGGCAAACGAACGTTGTCAGGTCCTTCCAGAAGAAACACGCGCAACCAGAGGCTCTGCAGGTCGAACACTCCCTGAACCGAAGTCAGGGGTCAACTCCGAATAAAGACACGCGAATCGCTCACCGCGGAGACGCCTCCACCCCACGTTCTTCCCTCCTTTTCTCGTCGGCGGTTTTCAATGGCATGGTGTCGTAGAAGATTGGAATCGATGACGAGAGATGATTGCTCGACTGTGTCGGTGTGACCGTTGTGTGGGAAAATGTGGCAAACGAGGTGATCGTAGCAAACCTTCGTTCTCTAGTGTCGGGGTTTAACCTTCGAGCTCCTTCTCGTTTCTAGGTGGTCTCAACAAGCAACGGGAATGGGAGTATAGACACAACGAAGAAACCCGGCCTCAATACAAATGCGTGGCAATGTGTGCAACGTGCCATTGAAATGAAACACTAAATAACCTGACGGTTGCAAACCGGACATGCGTTACTCACAGAACCCACTCCAGGGTGTGTTGTGAACGTGGGGACTTGCGATGGTGGTCGGTGTTTTGTTTGTTACCGTGGGCGGGAGTTCCTCGGAACCTAACCACCCTCCGAGGAGCAAAACCTCGTTTTCCACCCGCGACCCCCATGTGGACAACGGGCTGGGGGGTCGGTTAGAGGGACGAGCGGAAGGGTTGAGGCTACTTACCGAGGAAAGTCTGCCGCGTTGTCGTGTACACGAACAAGACTGACACTCAGGTTCCTTTCAGGCCAGTGGCCCCACAGAGGATCTCCGTCCAGAGCACATGTGTTGTAGCACCCCAGACTGTCTTTGAAGGGTTCTCGATGAGATCGAGACGTTTGCGCCCTCTGGCGAGCAGGTTTGAGAGTTTCTTGCTTCACTCGACTCCCCACCGACCCAGCATCCGCGTCGATGTTTTCCCTGCATGCGTGTGTTCTTGGGACGTTGGCTACGGCCAATTGATTGATGAACATCACCAAACAGTTTTGGTGATCTTTGGAATGTGTCGTGGTCGAAGGCCCTCGAACCTCGCGGTTGGCTTCTCCCGTGCAATACTCTGAGGTTGTGTCTGTGTTTCGGGTGTTGTTTTTTTGCACCCGTTCCCGGCCCTCGCCACTGCGAGAGTTGGGACGCGGAGAACTAACCCCTCCTTCGTTGCTCATCCGTTTGTGCGTTCAAACGCCGTTAGGTTTCTCCCCCCCCCTTCTCTTCAGTCCCGTCACGACCACATCGAGCTTTGCTGGAGATTCCGACTTGAGGCGTTTTTATTCGATTCTTCGTTGCCTGCACCACCTTGGACTATTCATGCAAACGGATGGCCGGTTACGAGCGCCCGCGTATTAGTATGTAACACGTATGTCTCCTTTTGAGCTGCTTTGCGATCGGCGAAAACTTGGAGTAGACGCAAGGACCCCGGGATGTTTCCATCAGGGACTTCGCAAACACCATTGCCAGGTGCTCACCGGGGTGACCGTCGCGCTTCAATGCTGGGTCAGTGTGGGGTATTGAAAAAAAAAACTGAGGTTCTTTGGTTTGCGTCGTGCGACTCGGAATTTGATTCAAAGCCCCACAGTCATGTCACAAGGTGACAGCCTCTTCGTCTCAGCTCTCTACCATCTGTTGCAGGACGGACTACGCGTGAGTGATTCAATCAGTGCCACTTCCTCCTCGATTTCCTTCGTGCTCCTAATCCATTCAACCGAAGGGCATTTTACCATGTCTACGAAGTCACCCGGCTCCGCGTCGAAGTCTTCCTCTTCCAAGAAACGGAAAACGGGTGGCAGCGTCTCCGAAAGGCCAGTGAAACAGTCGAAGAAGCTCGATGGCTACTTTTCGCAACTTTATCCAGTTTCTTCGAATGCAAAAGAGAGCGAAAGCCAGCCCATGCCGCTTAACGACGAACAGAAGAGAGTGTTGGAGATGGTGGTGGACAAGGGGGAGAATGTCTTTTTCACTGGGGCTGCAGGTACGTGTTTCACCCCACCCCACAAACACCCCAGCTTCGTCGCGTTTGCTGTTGCCGACCTGGCGTTCGTTTCGTCGACCAGGAACCGGGAAGTCACTACTACTTCGAGCTATCATTGCGGCCCTCAAGAAAAAACACGCGAAGAAGCCGGCCGTCGTTTCTGTCACAGCCAGCACGGGGATGGCCGCTTC
>Ga0307516_10004982_pt1 | contig 16132 bp, 28 predicted proteins | sample 19_EM_MG_FD_203310 | JGI IMG/M metagenome (GOLD analysis project Ga0307516, IMG submission 203310) | Populus trichocarpa ectomycorrhiza microbial communities from riparian zone in the Pacific Northwest, United States - 19_EM | ecosystem: Host-associated > Plants > Roots > Unclassified | place...
GGGGATACAAGCCGGATGTATGCGTGGATGCGCATGTATCGCTGCCATTCGATTGTGGCGATTACATGCGCATATACATCGATCCACGTTTTCCTGACGACTCCCCTTCCCCTCCTTCTTCCCCTTGGAATTGGCGTTGATCTCCAGCCTCCGGGTTCTGGTTCGGGATTCTTCTTTGACTTTCTCCCCTTCCCACCCCCGGACTTCTTCCGTCCGGTCCCCTCATGTACTGCGCGTCCCGGCTGACTGGAGGATCGAAGTCCACATTCACGAGCACTGAGGATCCCTTCCCTCAACAGGCTCGGGATATTCGCCCGGACTCATGTGTACTTAGTTTTGCTGGGGGCGTGTCAACACGACCACGTAAAGTCTGAAGCGGATTTTTTCGGCGTGGTTCTGATTTTCCGTCAGCGCCGTGCGTGGGGATTGTCACTCGCCGGCGCTACAACTCGTGTCAATCAACCATGAGTCAGACACACCCCCTGCCCGCCGTTCTGAATGATTCCATAACTTCTGGGAGGTTTATCGATACAAAATTCTACGTCTTTTCGCGCAGGAGCAGATCCGGTCGTGTTGGAACCCCGAAAGCCCTGTTTGCGAACAGCCGCCTGCTCGCCACAGTCCCCCACTTCGAGACTCGTAGGTGATTGCCATACCTCCTCTTCGGTGTCGTTTATCCTCCATTTCCGGGATGTCCTTTGCCCTTTGGCAGTCTTTTCCGATAGGTTCTCGGAAGGGGTTTTGAAGAACCTCAGAGATGGGTTCCCATCAAACGAAGAACCGTACACCGATTCTTACGAGTACTCATCCGATAGCGATCTCGATGAAGAGGAAGACGATACAGAGACTGATGATGAGGAGGAAGGCGATACAGAGACTGATGAGGAGGAAGACGATACAGAGACTGATGAACCCCTGAGCGACAATTCTACCACGGATTCCACTCGTAAAACCGATGTGGTGGCCCCAGACCAAGCCAGAAGGACCCCATCGTTGGCCGCCGGCCGAAATGATGCTGAACGAGCGACTGCTACGGCAAGCGACTCAGGTAGTCATCCTGGAACGGCTCACATACAGTTGGGGAAGGTGGCAATCATCAGGGATGTAGCGGCTGCAACGTGAGTGGTTGGCGTGAGTGGGTAGTTGGTGGCCTCCATCTGGGGCCACACGTTGCCCGGCGGTGTCTAACGCTCCTCCCAGGTTCGAGGCTCTGTTGTACTACCTATACACGGGTGAAATCTACTTTGCCCGGGTTGGCTTTGGGGCGAACAGAAGTTATCGGGCGTCAGAGAAACCAAATTGGGAAATGGACGATAAACCGCCAAAAGTTTCACCCAAGTCAATCTATAGGCTCGCAGACAAGGTAACCCTCCTTTCGTTCCCGGTTTGTAGTACTGAAGTTGTCTGGAAGTACGACATTCCAGAGCTCAAACACCTTGCGTGGCGGAAAATACTCGAGAACTTGGATAGTTGTGATCTAATCGAAGAGATCTTCAGCGACTTCACGTTTTTGTAAGGCCGCGCAGAACTTCCAAGATGGCCTCTCCCTATCCTGACGCCATGATGTACCGTTTCAGCTTTCCTCAGGTTCAGGGAATCCATGTAAAGCAGCTCATCCGTACTCTCCTCACTTCGGAAGATAGCGCCGCGGAGGACATGATCGAACAGCTCCAGGCGAAGGTTTCAAGTCTATCTGGAGTCCGGCTGGAGCGTTCCGCCGATACACTGGGGGCTTTGTGGGAAGGGATCTCAAAAGGCAAGGTGGCCGGCCCCCCCGTGGAGAAAGAGTCGAGTCCAATCCCGATCGTAAGCCTTGGTCGCCCACGGTTTAACTCCTGGCTGAGAGTTTGCGACAGGAAGACCCATTACAAAAGATCCGAAGCATTGTCAGGACGGCCTTGCTTCATTCAATCTACACGGGAACTTTCGTGGATTACCAATTCCTTGCCAAAAGCTTGAGTGGTCATAGGGATTCCCTCCGGCCGATTTACCTATCCAGTGTTGCTTTCAAGGGATGGCTGCCTCTGGTACAGGGTGGTATGTGTTACGGGGTCCCCTAGTTCAAATGGTCCTTATTGATCGCCGGCATCTAGTCGCGTCTTCGGTGACCAATAGCGGGAACCCTGACTCTGGGTATGAAACCGACAGCGACCTGGAGGATGAAGAGGATGTGGAAGGTCTGGAAGTTGCAGAGACTTCCGTGCCCAAGTCGTTGTAAGTATTCTGTACTCCTGCAACAAATCCTCAGCCAACGGATTCTCAAGGGGTTGGTCGACTGAAGTCGGAAGCGGCAGTAAAGCTCTGGTTTTGCACACCGGGGCCTGGAGAACGTGAGCACTCTGAATCCCATACGCTCAATCCTATCATCGTCGTCGTGCTTATTTAGGCCTGGGTAGATGGAGATCGTTGGTCTCATATCTTTACGTAGGGGAACTAAGTTTCTCTCCATTGCGCTCGGAAAATGCGTCCTCGAGTCTTCCGCTCTCCTGCTCGCCCAAATCATTTTATTCTTTGGCGAAATCTGTGAGGGATGCGCTCGCGTTTTCCTGCCACCTGCTCATTCCCTACAGTTGTCGTTTGATGGGTTGGCGGCCTCCGCCTACGGACGCATAAAGGGGGGTCTCTCAACATCAAACATCGTTACTGAGCTGTTTTCGTCCTTTACTGCGTCGTGAGTTTCCCTCCGATGGGATGGTGGCGGTCTGAGCTCATCTCGAGTGTCGAATTTCTTTTCCAGCCATGACAAGATATTGGAAATGGAGAGCAATCTCCTGTTTGGTGAATTTGAGAACGACGAGACGTCTCGGGAGATCCAGGAACACATTCGGGCCATGTCGAGCGGAACGGCTAAGTTCCAGGGGAAAACTCTTGCCACCGTATATCGCAGACTCCTAACCAAGAAACGGAGTACCGAGGTTCATTGCGCACGCTTTCAACGCGACCACATTTACACGCTTGACGAGCTGTTGGAGGGCCTGTACTGCCCAGTGTGTCATGAGTACGGGAAGAACGGTAAAGGGGAATATGGTCGACCGTTCACGCGTTGTGGGAGTTGTAACACATTGAGGGACACGGTGGATAAACGGTGTAGCCGCTGCAAACTGCAGTTCAAATCCGACTGACGACCTGGTGGCGTTCACCTTAGCACTATGCGCATCTGACGTGGCTCTTTTGGATAGGTGTATAGTTGTACTTCCTCTGATCTGTAGATATTTTGTGCTTCTGTCGTCTTTCTGCGGGAGCGCCCTTCGCGGGAAGTGTAGCGTGTTCCAGTATGGTTTGCCTGAGTTCACTGGCTAATTTGACTTTGACTGAGAGCTAGTCGACGACGGTACATGTGGCGCAGGCGCATATAATATTCCTCCGGGTTCGTAGACCCCTATGGTACTCTTGGGCAAGTATTCACACACCGTATCCAGGATTACGAAACTCCCTCCCGTCACTCAGTATTGTACATCGGACGAAGCGAAGAGCACTCGTGTGGAGATTATCAGTTGGAGTCGGGATGGGGAAACATACGGAGACTCACAGATAGACACCCCTGTTCGCGTTAGCGCGTACTGCAGGATTGAACAGGTCAGTGGCAAGGTTTTATCTCGAAGAGCGCAAGAAGTGACACACGAGATAATCCCCCCCACTCAAAATCAAGACGTCCCCGTGTACCAGGCAGATCTTCAGTCTTTCTTGAGGAGGCGCCGTGGGTTTTGGTTTTGGTTTAGGTATTTCCTTGGGCGGCTGGGGTGACACGGCCTTTTCCTTCCCCTTCCCCTTCTTCTTCCCCTTGGTGTTGATCTCCGGGCCGGGTTCGGGTTCGGGTTTCTTCTTCGACTTTCTCTGCTTCCCACCCCCAGGCTTCTTCTGTCCGGCCTCCTCATTTACTGTTCCTGGGGCAACCACGTCCTGGCTGACTGGAGGATCGGACTCCGTATTCACGGGCGCGGGGGGTTCCGGAGGATCGGGGAGGCACCGCTCCAGTTCGAGTTCCACATTAGCACCAAGGCACAGCATGAACACGGGCTTATCCTTTGCGGAGATGAAAGTACCCTGAGGAAACAGTGCAGGTCAGGTATCTGGGTAAAAGGCGGAGGTGTGACGCATGGGGTATCATCCAACCGGCTTACCCTTCTCGATCCAGATGCAGTCCACGCCAGAGCGACGACGTGATTGGTTATAATTTTCTCGCCCGCTGTTGCGTCCTCCCCCTTTGAGTCGTGCGAGCTCGTCGATGGTTGAGGGTCGATCGGTAACTCATCATTGAGCGTCTCAGCGAGGAAACTTCCGTCTCCGGGGTCTTTATCACCATAATTGCTGACGAGCCTGGAGATGAGCTTCCGTACTTGGTGAATGCATTGCGGGATTTCGTTATCAACCCAGCCGTGGCGGGGTGATGCCCAAGAGTAATACAGACCTGAATGGATTAGGGACATTACAAGGTAAGGCAACGGTGGCGAGTGAGATGCTCTGAGGTACCTTCCGCAATTCCGGTTGTAACACTCTGCCAGCCCAATTCGATACCACCTTGGACCTGAATAAAGAGGTTCGTAGCCTGGACTTTCAGGTCTTCGTAGGGGCCGGTGAAGATATGTTTTACACACGCTCCTTCCACAGGATTGGACTTGATGGGAAGGGGTGCGTCGCGGAATTTGTAGCAGTATACCCTGGTCATATCAGGGAATTCCTTCACAGAGATGTCTGCGGCTTCCATACTCTGAGGGGCGTGATTACACGGATACGGGGCTGTCGAGGTATCTTGCAGCACATCCTCAATGATGAATGGTGGCGCCGGGTCTTCTTTCCTCTATGTCCAACGCGACCGAGGCGTGTTAGCGTCCAACAAGTCGAAGTAGATAACAGGAATGCGTGACACAAACCTGGCAAAACGGACAGCGCCGATGTATGAGCATATCTCTCTGGTTGATCTTGCCACAACCAGAGCAGTGCCACCAGGATCGCCTCGGGTTCCCATCGAGTGCTTGGACAATACACCAACGCGTATCTGCCAGTGCTGGTGCTTCCACAGACTCACTCGCTTCTTCCTCAACAGCGGTCTTCTCCGATTCCAAGACGGGGACCGAAGGGGTAAGTGCTACCGCACCGGGCGTCACTGCTGTGGCCGACAGGGGCAGCCACCATGGTGGAGCCAAATTTCCGTTCGAGTCCGCCGCGTCCGATGGAGGTGTATAACGTAGTCGTACCTTCCATGAAAGTTTCCCGGGCTGTATACCCGGAGCGGGGGAGCGATTCTCACTCCAACACTAATTCGAACAGGAGTTTAGAGACGTGTGATTGCCTGAGATGGGAGAAAACACGCTGCCCACCTCTACACTTTCGATATCAAAGAAGCCCAAAACGACACATCCGTACTCAGATGGTAGCTGGAACGGTAGGGCGGAATCCATGCTCGCGTCCGTGGTCGAAATGACTAGCATTGAACTTTTTCTTTCCATGTGGTCCAGTAATGACGCAAGTTCTGGCACAACATGTGCATACATCTTCGCTGTATCAAGCGGGAGACGTGAAGGGAACATGGAAGTTGAGGCCGAAGGATTATTGCCCTGAGCCTGGGTCTGAGTTTTATGTTCAGCAGCTGCAGCCTCTGGTTCAGCAAGTTCCTGTCGGGAACAGGACACACATACAAGCATTAGGATCCTCAACGAGACCCCCCTGATGCCCCGCTTCAGCGCTGACGTCATAGTTCGTACATCGTTCAGCCGACAGCGACCAATCGCTGTAGTTCATGGCCTCATGAGCGGGCCAACTGTATGTCGTACATCCACGAGAAAGGATCCCCCTGGCGGTCGGGCAGTGGTAGGAGCAGTACGGTTGCAGGCATTCGCAGAACGTAGGGTAGTCGGGGTTGTATATTGGAGAACGTACGAGGCATGGCCGCCGTTTTTGAGGTGCTGATTGGGGACCCGGGTCAATTCCAGTATGCATACCATTGGGAACAATCGTGTTGGCAGCATTCCCCAGAGCCGTAGGCACAATGCTCGGGACCTCCCGTTTCGTTCTGCGTCTCTGTCCGCCCTTTTTCTTCTCCGGGCCGGCTGTGGAGGTCGACACGCCCTTGATTTTGAACTCTGTCGCTCTGGGAAAGTCATTACGAGCGAGATAAAACGAAGGGGATCGCATACAGAGTCACGTGGAGGAGTTCCCCATCCACCGTGTCGTCAGGCCATCGAGGGCCCTCAATTAGCCAGGCGAGGACAGGAAACGCGCCGAGGTTTGCGAAGCAGATGCCGCCGAATGACTCGGTCAAACTCTTAAAAGCGGTGTAGAAATCCCCCTTGTTCTGGCGCGCCTGGTTATGAGAAAGCAGGCTGGTGGTTGATCATGAACAACTCACGGTTCCCCATATAGCCGGTGTCCCGGGTGAGGGATACTTCTGCTTAAGTGACGGTGGGGCGGTGGGTTGGACCTTCCGTCGTTTCGTGGGGTTTGTCGTCGGTGGTGAATTCTCTGGCTGGATGAGAGAGGCCGTCCACTGGTTCTGGGGTAGGACAGGTCCAGGTATTCCTCTGGCTTGAGGCGAGCGGGACAGTCAAATATCAGACAACGGTTCGCACCATAAGATAACCGTACCTTCTTCCTGGAGGATAGCATCTATAATTGACTTGCGTCCTCGCTTCTTTGGCGCCTCATCCCCGTGGACCGGTATGCCTGGGAGGGGACCTTCGGCATCGGAGCCGTCTGAATTCGAGCTCTTTCGTTTGGGTGGCATCTCCGTCCTCGGTTCCAGGCGAGGCGAGAGTGATCCTGAATAAGCAGTCGCCGAGTGTGGTCAGGCGGATGTACAGGGTCGAACGGAGGTGACCGCGGAGCGAGTGTGAGATTCGACGCGTCCGATCAGCACTCTTGTTCCCCACAACCGTCATGGCCAAAGGCAAAAGTCGAGCCAACCTCTCTGGGGTCTCGAGGTTCTTGGACGCATTAAAAGCCGACACTGGATCTCCACCCCCGTCTCAGATCCCCGCCCCGACCGAAAAGAGGACGGAAGACGATACCCGACCAGCGAAAAAACGGAAAACGGACGTGCCCAAGCTCCTCCCTTCAGATTCCGCGTACAAGAGCTACGATGCTACCGGTCTTGTTCCATTCTACTCAGAACCTTCCCAGGTTCCAGAAGATCTCATGAAATGTACGTTCGTCCATCCCGTCCCCAATCCAAATGCCCAGAAGCACACGCGTGTAATACCGTCGACTCAGATTTCTCTCAACGGCGCAGGTACTTCTCGCTCTATGACGAGGGTTGCCTCCTAGATCGCGTTGGGTGGTACAGCGTTACCCCCGAGCTCATTGCCAACCAGATCGCGGAGAGATGTCGTTGCGACACCATCGTGGACGCGTTTTGCGGGGTGGGCGGAAACGCGATCGCGTTTGCTCAGGCGTGCGAGCGCGTTATTGCGATTGACAATGATGAGACGCGGTTACGACTTGCAAGACACAATGCGGCCATCTACGGCGTCGCCGACCGAATCGAGTTTGTCCTTGGAGATTTTGTTCAGTTTGCAAAAACGCTGACCGGGCGGGGTGAGACGAGACAAGGGGGAAGGATCGTCGACGTGGTTTTCCTCAGCCCGCCGTGGGGTGGACCATCATACCTTCAAGGAACGAACTCCAGTCCGCCTTTGGACACCTCTCAACATCCCGAATTCAAACTGTCGGATGCCGCGCCAATCCATGGCGCGGAGCTGTTTAAACTCGCGGAACGCATCACCCCCAACATCGCCTACTATCTACCGCGGAACATGAACCTTCAAGAGGTCTCTGACCTCGTCACGAACACGGAGATTGGTGGTCCCAAGGGCAAAAATAAGGTTAGGATGGTTGAGGTGGAGGAGGAGTGGATGGGGGATAAACTGAAGGCTTTGACTTGTTACTTCGGCGGTCTAGTCCAAGGGCAGGAGGGTCTGTTCTAGTCTTATGGCAAAATTATGTGCTACCTGTTGCTCGTCACAGCCCTCCAATTCAGATGATTGCTCCTGCACGGTCGACGATAGCACAAAAGTCCTCCTCGTATGATACGATTTGTGAGTCTTTCAACAGATTTGTAGAGCACGCCCAGCAGGGCATGGGGAACCTAAACTCTCCACCCAGCTCGACCTTGCAGATCGGGTTTGGCAAAAACCGTCGAGGATCAGCTCCAGGTCCATACGGAGAACGTGTTTGTCAGGACTGAACGCACAAACTCATCGTAGTGAATAAGAAAAGAGCAACGAAGTGGGTCAGTGCATCAGTCCCGCCTAGAACCCGCCGAGTGGTTTCGGTGTCGGGCCCTTTCTCAGCCCCGGAAGAGGAAGTTTCGGGAAATTCGGTGGCGCGCGACGCGGCTCCCGATGCCTTGAACAACATATGTAGGTCTCGAACGGGGTATTCAGGCCGCGAACAACACATTGTACCTAAGAAAGCTAGAAACAGGGAAGATTAACCATTCCGTCCGAAGTATTGTTTGCCCCTCAAACACGTCCACCCGGTTTTACTGAGGGATCGGAGGGTTCGCTGGTGCTCTGATGGTCCGGAAAATCTAAATCGACGAACCCAATCCGCTTGTCTGAAAGTTTTTCCTCTAACTCGTCAAGGCTCATGCACTTGTTGAGGTCGTCGGCCGCCTCAAATCGCAGCTCCTGAATGTCAATACCGGTGAGCCCTTGCGCATGAAACATAACTGAACCACGTGATCGTAATAGCACCACCCCAAATTCTCTCCGTGAAATATTTGGGGGTAATGCCGGCACGAACAGTTCTCCGATGACTCCCAGAACCCAGACAAGCAGCAGGAGGGCCATCGGTTGCCATATCATGTAAGTTGCATATGATAGTGTATGATCCCAGTAATATTGCGCGACGGCGGGACCCGACCCCACAAGGTGTGGTAGAGCGCCAGTCGCGCTGATCCGTGCGCGGATCATGGCAAGCCGGTATGGAGAGAGTTCGACGTATTCCTGGTGTCCGGCGCCTTCGGTGAAATAAACGGCCTGTTGGGTAGGTCAAGGTTAGAAGAAATGTTGTATGCAGAGGCACGATAGGACACACAATGGGAGGGGGGGTGTAATTTATTCGACAATTTGATATCAAATCCTCGAGTTATTATATCGGTTTGGCTTACTAACGTCGTTGACGCCGGTAAACAGTGATACGCCCTCGACACCCCAGGCTCTCCCAGCCCTAGATCCGACGTGTGGACACTGATTGTCCCCCTCGCCCTCAAAGATTGAATCTAGCAACACTTAAACTCGAGTCCAGTGGAGTTTGCCCTGATTATCCTCGTCACCACGGGCACGATCATCTTCTGCCAATACCCTCAGCCCTACCACCTGGCAGAACCACCCGGCAGGCTGGCAGCCGCCGATCTGCCGACAACACTAGGTCCAAACCGTGACTTCCGTCAAGCACTCCTGGAGTAGGAAACTGGACCAGGACCCGTCGGTTGGTAAAAGGTTGCGAGGGACACGATCTCGGCCAAACACCTTCGGTTCAGAGCAATAAAACCATAAAGGACGATTAAGGCGCATCAGGGAAATGCAGGGTCATCCTCCACGAAGTTGGAAATGCTTGGGACGGATAGGGGTTTCATGCGAACGCGTCGAAGTGCTTCCACTCGGCTCCAAGCGTGTCGAAGCACGTAGAATCACGCTCAAATGTTTTTTTTTTCTCACCGACTTGACCGGATTCGGGTCGCGCGTGCTTGGTACAGGTGTCAATTTGTACGTTACACAAATCACGGCTAACCGCCCTTTGATTCCTTGGCAGGGGTCGGCGCCTCGTAGTGTGTCAAACAACAGGTTCACCCAACCTCGATGACCGCTACGCCCTCGAACATACCACAAACCTCCCATCTAACCTGAGCATCACGACCGACACCAACCTCGACACCCTCGACGCTACGTCATATACTCGTCGCGGTCCTTTGTGGCCGGGTCCTCGGGGCCTTACGATGCACTTCATCGTACCACGCAGGGTTGGCAGGGGTGCCGGTGAGGGCCATGTCAATCGAGCTGCGCACCCCTCCCTACCGTGACACCGATCGAAGTCTACGGTCCTCAGATCACCCGTTGCTACGAAGCGTTTGGCTCTCAGATGTCTTTACTACGTCCAGCACCCGTCTATCTTGTCTCTGCTGCGGGCATCGGCAAGCTAAACACGGGTCGAACAATCATCAGTATTGGCATACTATGTAAAACCCAGGCCAGGCGACTGCGGCCCCTCATTTCGGCAATGAATTCCAAACCCCGGCGCGACCCGGAAGGAGCGTGCGCTGGTGCCTATGTAGTGGTATCGATGCCTCGGAGGATCCGTCTGAACCTCTGCGGATCGTCGAACTGCGACTTTTAAATTTGATCCCTTGATCGATTGATCGTCTGGCTACCCCCTCATGGCCCCCTAGGAAGTCAAGGGAAGTCAGGGGCCTCGACGGGGCGCGTAGGGTCGGCCAACTTTCTATGCACGTTCTTGGAGTGATTTCGTACGAGCCACCGTTTGTCGAAGGGATAGTGCTGAGGGTCGATGTGGCCCCCTCCTTCCACCGGGCTAGATTCCAGGAGTTCCTCCTAATCTGAAACGTTCACCGCGCGAACGCCGTGTTCGACTGGGGGGCCTTAGATTCGACCCTTCCTGTATTAGAATTCGCAAGAGATCAAAGTATCGCGCGGTTCAAACGCATGGCCTTCAATTCTTCCCCCCAGCGTTCTCCATCCCCACGCCTTCCTTTCTTCTACGACATATGAAAGACGGCACAGGGGGGTTCTAGCCTCAGGGACGCGTGTAGGCATGGACCCCTTGGCCACCTTCAACTCCCACGATCAGGCCGTGTTTCGAGGTGCATGGCCAGGACGGGACGGGTACGTAGCAACCGTAACTATCATAATCGATCGTTCGTTGAATCAAACCCACCCACGGCCAAAAAAGCTGCCCGAACAACGCCCGTTTGGAATTTCATCACTTAACATCCACCCCCCGAAAGACGAAAGACGTGAGAAGGGTGGCCAGAAGTTGCGAAATAATCCAGAACCCGTCCGGTTGGCGAACGGGCCATGGGACACCCACGCCACTCAACGGGAGATTTGATGGGGGTAACGAATGGTTCATTCATGGTCAAAAATGTCGAATTTGGTTATGTTTGTCAAAGCCACCCCAGGTCCCTTTGAAAGAAGAGAGGTATTTAAGCCACGGACAGTTGTGGAGGGAGTTCCTCACTCACCAAACCCCATCCACCCCACTCTCCCAATATCTTCACCACCCCTCGACACCTCCTCACCATCCTCTAATGGCGTACTTCAATGACAACAACAGCTACTACTCCACATCCTCCGCTCCCGAAGAGCTCGACTTGTATCCGTACCTGGAATGCCAGTCGTCGGTAACTGCAAGGGAGGGTTACCAGCAACTCGCACGCACCTTCGCCGGTGGTTCGCCAACGATTGACCAACCAGTATCCGTGGGCGGTCCATCAACCGATCTCCTAGCGGGGACAAATTACGACGAGCACCTCTATACCGTCCCCTCCCCGGTTAACCCATACACACCCCAACAACACGGGTCCTATTGGCCCACGATCAGTCAACCCACCCACCCACGCCGCTCCGACGCACTGAACCTGGAGAACTCCTTCCAGAGTAGGCAGGGGTGGGAGCCTGCGATGCCGTTCCTACCCATTGAGCCCGGTAAGTATCATTTTGAGCCTTGAGTTCGGGACTCGGATGCTTACCAGTTGCGAACAGCCCCGATCGACTCCTGGGGGTCACAGACGTACGGGGCGTCAACGAGCGTGTCCTACATGGTGAGTGATCGCGGTCTGTCATACCTACAGAGTTTTTGATGGCCCACCTTAGGACAACACTTTTGACAACTACCAGCCCCAATCTGGCGCGACCGGAACTGGGATGATGGACGGTCTGCGGTTCACGCCATATGGGGCGTACGACACTCATCCTATTTACGGGACAACAGAGGCTGGGCCATCAACCCAAGGACCTCTCCCCACCCTGCGTGGTATCCTGCCGACCACACAACCCACCGGAGGGTCATCCGAGACGGCGGCTGATGCCGCACAAACTCAAACAATTACAGAAGAAGAGGAATCCCCAGTAAGTAGCTTTTACTGCTCTCATATTCTTCATGTAACTGATCGTTTGTTCGGCACCAGGCATTCCGGACCCAGTGCGCCCGTGGTGAGAGGTCACCACACCTGTTCTACGAGCGGAACCAAAGGGATATCCGCAAATTGCGGGTGTGGGCGAAAGAACACGGAGGGTCCCGGGGGTTCCCAAGCCACAAGGACGCGATAGCTGGTGAGTACCTGTTCAACCACATGAAATGACGTACCTGATCGAATCGGTTACAATCCAGCCGCAACCGCAGTCATATCAAAGAAGCGGCAGCAGGTGTACGACGAGGATCGCCTGGTAAAGGGGAGGAGCCGTCGCACCAAAGCGGGATCGAAGAGTGCCGACGAGGAATACGAGAGGAGGAATGAAACTCGTCTGGAATACCAGAGGCTGAGCCGGTATTACCCGCTGGAAGGAGGCCGGACTGAGTGGAACGCATCGCGGCTGCTATCGAGGGGTGAGCACGGATCCGATCGTTCGATATGGAGGCACTTTACTTACCCCTGCTGTCATTTAGTGCTAGAAGATCTAGAGACGATCTCCCGGAACCAATAGGGGTTGTCTTTTTGAGAGAAGCGGGATGGGAAATCCAGAAATGCGCCGGAACGTTATTCATTTATCAATACCACCATCGTGCTTTATGGAATACGAACAAGAATACTTTCTTGGCTTTCTGCCATATACCCATCGACTCCTTGTGATCGGGGCCAGAATGAATGCGTAGCGATGAACGTCGGATGAATGACGAAGCCCGTCGAAGTATATCATTTGTGTAACTGCAGGATTTCTTAGCATTGCTGCCTCTCGAACGAATTACAATGGGAGAGACCTCTGTTGAACACGGGTAACGGGAAGCCTGGCGAAAGGCCGTTGAATCGCAGTTCACGGGATGACACGCGGCGAACCTCCCCCGAAGGTCTGCGTCTGGGAGGGTGCTTGTCGGCTGTAAAGGTTGCAGGTACTGAAATCCAGCCACAATTGACGGCGCGCTGAGTGTCCCCGGAACGGCGAAACGGGGAAAGAGTCGACAAGGAGCGATGAAAAGTGATGATTATCGGCGTGGGAAACCACCATCGAATTTTCGAGCTTCCGCCACCAACTTGGTCGTCCTCGATGGCAGAACCTCGCGCGTTAACGGGAGCCCACCCGTCCGACAGTCGTTCAATAAGAACCGTGAGGAACGCGGTGGAGGGCGAGATGACGAGACCTGGGCTGGAGTCCGGTTTCAATTCAGAGGGAGGAGGAGGAAGGCCGCTACTGTGCCGTTCCCCTTTTCTCGCACTGGTCTTCTGCACCTTCCAATGCCCCTTCGCTCGCTCTTTCTGGGTCGGGGAGGAGTCTTCCGTCTGTTGGAATGACCCAGGTCCCGATCACGACGTGATGGGTTTCGGTTTTGACGAAAACCGTGGAAGGTTAGTCCGAACCCATTACTGTATTGTACATGGTCATGATTATAACCACCCCGCTCTACGTACAAGGAGAAAGAAAAGAGCAATAAGATAGATAAGTATGATGACCCGGAAAACCCAAATCTCGAATTCCTACACAGCGAACTTGACCCGCTTATCTGGAAACTTTTCCTCCAATTCGTCCAGGCTCGTGAACTTATCGAGATCACCAGCCGCCTCAAATTGCAGCTCCTAAACGTCGAGGTCCGGTCAGTCTTTGTGCACAGAACGCAGCTGAACCCACACACCTGAGATTGAAACAGCGCCAACCAGCTGTGAACCCCAATCTCTCTCCGTGGAATACCAAGCGGTAACTTCGGCACAAACAGTTCCCCAACGACTCCCAGGATCCAGATAAGTATCGGGAGGGCGACCAGTTGTCACTGCTGGTAAGTAGCGAACGCTACCATCTCGAAGTGATTGCTCTGCGGTTGCTGTGGACGACCAAACCAATTCGGGGCGTACTCGCCGCTGCCATCATCCTGCGGTCCTTATACAGGTTCATAGCCAAGGGCTATGGTATGTTGATCCGCCTCCTTTTTTGGTGGTTCGATGATTTACGATGTTTAACCGGACAGTGAGGCAACTCCGCGGTTGGTTCACGGCTACATACTTCCATTCAGTTGATCTCCAAAAACTGTGCGACTCGTACCACGGCGAGGGAGAGATGGGCCTACCTCGGGAACTCATCGACGAAATCATGGGCCACAATGACCTACAGACGCTCAAAGACTGTTCGTTGACGTCCCGGACCTTCTACTCTGCCGCTCGGCCCTTTATCCACGCCCGAATGACGCTGGGGATAGGGTCAGCCATGCGTGGTTTCGAGTTGTCTCAAGGGACCCCGTTCAATTTCGAGACTTACGATGAGCAAGCCGACGCATTCCGTGCGCGGTACCTCTCAGCGACTGAGAAACGTGGCCTCCTGCTTTATGGTTATATACGAGAAGTGACCCTTGACCTCTCCGGGCTGGCTCACTCCGAGAAGGTTCTCCAGTTACAGCAACTCCGGGCACTCGAGACTGTCCACACGTTGACCGTCGAGTCGCTCGCCTTGCCCCAGATGTCCACCAGCTTATGGAGTTTATCTGCCGGTTCCCACATCTGGATGGCTTGGCATTTACCGAGTTGGATGGTCCGTCGTTGGCCGACGCTCGGCCAGGGTCGAGACGGCCGCGACCGCGACAACCGTTACCGTTTGGAGGTCACCTGGATCTATATGAAACGACTAACAACCTCATCTGGTGCCTGGTGGCCCTTCTAGGTGGCATCCGTCGAGCGTACAATGGATCAACACCATTCTCCGAACCGTCAAATCCAAAAGCCTTCAACGTATTAGCATCTACCCGTTTGACTCCCTCCAAGAGACGGTTGGGCAGGTCATTTATCAGGAATGGCGGGACCTTGACTGCCTGTTGGTCCAATTCTGGATCTCCCACTCCATTCGTCCCCGGGTCACATACGTGGCGCAGGAGGGACAGAAGGGTCTGGGAGATCATGCGCTGAGTTTGTTGCCAGAGGTAACCAGCAAAGGGCTTGTTGATCTAGTCAAGGCCACCTAGAAATGTAGCATAAAGTGCGACTGCTTCTTTCTATGCATGTGATCTCCTGTGTTAATCGTTTCTTTGTTCGGGCAGATGGACGGGCATAATATGTTTAATTACGCAGAGCCATTGTGTATAATCAGCCACTCAAATCTGAGAACGGTGAAGATATCCTCCAAAGAAACGGCGAGCAAAAGATGAGAGGTGGTGGAAGCGGACTCCCCCGGAACCTGCTGATCGCTAAAATCTACCTTACCCGGGCGGTATCTTGCCTGTGTGTCCCGCCGCCCACTCTGCATCCTGTACGCAGGGCAGGCCCAAGGCCGAAACACCTTCCCCATTGGGGTGGGTTCGTTGGTTGATACAAACCTGCTTTCGGTATACGGAACAGCCTCCGAGCTATGTTGGGGGGGGGGTCTTGGAAGTAATCTGGAATTGGGAATATCTCGCTCAAAAGATGGATCCAACACACCAGCTTGGTGGTCGTGGTGGATGGTCTCAGCGATGGGATTCGTCCGGGACTGTCATCGAGGCGGTCCGGCAATGTTTCCTGATGGGTGCCCTCAAGAGGTCGAGGGACCGGGTTGCAGGTATCTCGTCATCCATGTTGAGCAGACGCGAGGTCAGCGCCAGACAGGACGCAATGACTTACCTGGTAAGGGTGAGGGGGTTGCTAGTGGATGGTGAGAGTTAAGAGCAAGAAGTGTTGGATCATATTCACACGCCCTATGTGGTATATATACAAACATGGGAGTGACGTTCACACGTTACTGATGTGTGACATATGATCACGTGGCTATCTACTGGCTGCCCTCTAATGGCGCCATTATACAATGCGGCCGTAAGGCGCATGCCGTAAAGGCGGGTCGAACTTCCCGAGTTCAACACTCTGTCAGGGCCAACCTCAACGGTCACTCTGATGAAAGCAGTCGACGAGCTGGTCTGGGCTAATAGTCAGATGCTGGGGTGTCAAGGGATCTTTACTGTGGGCTTACTGCAGCCACTCGAGTTTGACGTCGCAGTCAGGGGTCCTAAG
>Ga0307516_10004983_pt1 | contig 16131 bp, 23 predicted proteins | sample 19_EM_MG_FD_203310 | JGI IMG/M metagenome (GOLD analysis project Ga0307516, IMG submission 203310) | Populus trichocarpa ectomycorrhiza microbial communities from riparian zone in the Pacific Northwest, United States - 19_EM | ecosystem: Host-associated > Plants > Roots > Unclassified | place...
AGAGATAAGTCTTATTCTTCTGTTAGGGCAACCACTTAACTATCTTCTCAAAGCATAATCCAAAGACTATGCTGAGAATCAAGCATTGTGGGCTCACACATAGATAAGCTTAGAGAGAGAGAGGATGGTGGATAAGATAAGATAAGAGACAAGAGGCTGTTCCATAACAATAACAACCAAACTGAAGTGTTGGATAGTTCATTTGATAAGATGGAAGAGGCATGGTTGATAAGATGAGATGAGATAAGACAAGAGGCTGTTCCATAACACACGTCTGCTGGCATTGGATGACAAACAGTGGTAACATTGCATGTTTGTGGGTTGCTGGCTGTTATGCCTGTGTCGACCAAGTGAGTATTGACATTCATTAGTGCACAGGGTATGGGTGATGACATACCACGTGAAACCACCAACTTCATGGCCATAGATGCTGGTGAGTGCCAACACCATGCTGCCAACCATCGCAAGGTGGTGGTCAACATTGACGATGCCACGGTGGTGGGAGAGCTGCAGACAACAGCTGCTGCTATAAAAAACACACAGGAGAGTCACAAGTGGGTGGTGGTGGTGGTGTGGTGGTGACATGGCTGATCATCAGTGATGTTCTGCAGCCAGCAGCAACCAGGTGAGATGAGAGGGGGGATTAACATAAAGGATGGGTCGGGAGATAGGGTACTCACTGTTGGTTTCCTGCTGAAGAGGTGGTGGATTGGATTGGCCCTAGAATAAGGGGTGTAGATGCTTGCACTTGTTGGCTGATGGATGTTGTCCAATCAGCTGGAGCAAGAAGAGGAAGAGGAAAAGGTGCTAACCTTCACCAGTTGCCAGTGACCTTCCGCTATCGCCTAGACACTGAATGTGAGAGACAGAGCACCTCAGCGCCCACTAGAAAACTCTCAGCAGGTCTCCCAGGTCTTCCACAGGTGCACAAACAGCATGTGTGGTGAGACAGCCATGATGAGGTGGGTGATGGGTGACAGGAACAGACACAGAGGATGGATGGGTGGGCGATGACAGATGAGCAGAGGACGATGGATAGATGGCAAATGGTGTGAAGTGCGTTGCCAGCATGCACTGGAGATCGCCGATATATCACATGGTTCGTAAGGAGGTTTGAGGTTCAGAACCTCTGGTCCAGGTTCCGTCAGTCCCTGAACATGAACCTCTCCATGGGGGTCCAGTCCAGGGATTTGCTGGACCAGACCCTGAACCATGGGTTAGGTTCAGGTTTGTACCTAGTTCTCGAGGTTCGAGAACCGGACTGTGGCCAGTCTAATGAGAAGGATATTTACAGGGATGACCCAGAGCCTGATGGAGATGACCACGACAATGTTTTCTTATTTGAATGTCTGTCGCACATAATTTACCATCTTTTCTAGCACTGAGCCCCGGCTCAGGCTGGGCTCAGGGCTTTGATGGCTCAGGGCCCGGCCTGGTAAGCCCGAGCCCCCAAAAGCCGCCGAGCCCAAGCCGGGGCTTTTGAGCCGAGCCGGGCCCGAACAACACTAATACCACGACCCGTCAAAACCCTCTGACCCATACCCACGGGAACCCATACCCCTTCTTGTGGGTGTGGGTTTTGATGGGTGTGGGTGCGGGTAGGTGCTGGGATACCCAAGGGTTACCCATGCGGATCACTAAAACTAGCGAAGATACACCGACTCGGATTTACGGAAATTCGGCAAGATTCCACATTTGGGTTTTCCCTGAGGTTCACCGCGACTCTTTTCCTCAAACTTGGCAGCTACATCAATGTCGACCCCCACAGACCGCTACTCCTCATTCTACGACCCCTTCGCCGAAGGAAACGTTGTTGAACCCTCTGACATCTTTCCGTCCTTGCACATTGATGCCCCTCCTCCCTACGACACCATAAAGAGCATCCTCAACGTTGTCTCTGCCGCCGAGGCGACCGTGCACAGCGACTCAAACGATCACTTTTTTCCCACCTACAGTGCGCACAGCAGCCTGGTCCGTAGCCTCGGTGCCGTCGCCACCGTTGGCTCTGCCAGCTCGGAGATAACCCTGCCCCGCGATTTAGACTCCAACAACTTTTCTATCACCTACAATTTGCAGACCAACCTCGACATCCATGGCCAAGGTACCATCATTGCCAACTGCACTGCACCGATCCGCCTTCTCTTCTGTTTTTGGACCAATGACAACACACAGCCGTCTCTGTATACCCAGGTCATGGAGAAATCGGTCGATTTCTGGTACGGTCCCACACCGCCTAAGGACAGCACCGGCTTCCTTCCAAGTGATCGTATTGCGATCAAGGGCAATATCGTCAATTCCCCCAAGATCTCTCAGAGCAACATCAAGACACCGACGTTCCTGTATCCACAGAAGGATTACCCCGTACGTTACTGGCTCTCTGTGGACCAGAAGAACGGCGTCTTGCGCTTTGGAAGGCACTATACCTCTCTTTCCCTCGCTTTGTATGAGGCTAGACTGAAGCAGAAGGTGGAACCGGGCGTATGGCGCTGGATTGACGATAAAGTATGTATATTCCTTTCTGAAAGTTGCAGAGCTGACTTGATCATTTGACAGCATGCGTTCATCGACAAGCTCGCCTTCGTGAAGGTACAGCAGCAGGGAAGCAACCTCACTGCGGTAAGCGTCGGGCATTTGTACATAACATACAGTAATAATGCTGAGGATCTCTTTCGACTACAGCCACCTCCGGTGCTTGTGTACGAGCCAATGCCCATCGTGGAGAAGCTACCCCCCTTTATTGTGCCGAGTGACTCCATCACGCTCGACCAGCTCGCCGTGGGCAGTGTTACGGTGCCCGCAAATCTCAGCCCCGAGTGCCAGCGGCTCTATGCCAATGTTGCCGGCGCGAATATCGCCCTCGACACGCCGGACTTCCCTGACTTCAGCCGTGCGATTGAGCGCAGTGTGAATACAGAGGGCCTGCTCTGCCAGAAGCTGCTCAAGAAGAAGTCAGGTGAATTTGGCGAGGAAAACTATCAGACCACGTACCTCCGCATCACGCTTGGCACTGACTTGGGCAACTCACCTGGCGCACCATACGTCCTGGAGATCTGGCCCGCCTCGCACAGGTGAGTAAATGAGTTTCCGTTCTCGTCATCCCCCCCTCCTTCTGACTGGATGGCGTGGCATTTGGTTTTTCAGGTCCCCCGTTCACAACCACGCCGATTCGCATGCTGTCATTAAAGTACTCCACGGCAAAATCAAGGCATACTACTTTACATCGCTCTATGATGCCCAGCCGATTGGACCGCCTGCCAACCTCGAGAAGGGCGACATCACCTGGATCGACCCGAAGAACTACCAGGTCCACATGCTGTCCAACGAGAGTGGGTCTCTGATTCCCCTCTTGCGTTCTCCTTTTCTGCGCAGAAAGACAAAGTAATGATTGTATGACAGGCACAGACGGGTCGGTGTGCTGCACGATCCAGTGCTACTCGTATGGCGCAAGCGATACACGCCACTACGAGGCATTCGATTACATCAACGACAACACAAAGGAGTGTATCTCCGAGTTCGAGCCCAACAGGTGAGACATTTCCCAAAGATAATCCTTCTTGCAAGTGTTTATAGATCCATGATTTTGCCAGCGACATGCCCTTCGATGAATTCAAGGCTGCGGTCAAGCGAGAGTGGAACGAGCGCGACCAGAGTGTTTGATGAGGACGATATGCGTAACACTACTATGTACATGGATATGGGGGATGTCAGATGGCTGTAATATATCGACTTTGGCCTTCTTGAGAGTGGACGTCGGGGGTCGTAACAGCATCATGAGCGACACCAATCACAATGAAACATTCAATTGAAGATGAGCTATCTTCGATTCTGGCTAGATGTTCGACCCTCTGACAGGAGATTTTTCGACAACATCTCGAAGAAACTGGACTTTGGATATGATCCCTCAACATCGCATTGCCCTCTATCTTGTTTACGAACCCCGTATTCAACGTGCGCTCGACGAGACTGTAGCTGCATCAAACTTTCACAAAATGCGCACAGAGGGAAACCTTAGCCCCATGGTCTACGAGCTCAGTTCCGAGTTCTATTTATAGAACGAGGTTATGACTGGAAAGTATAAACCCGAAAAGTGAGCAGGAACTGATCGGAATTCGGTGATGCATCTGATCAGTCCGATGATGTCCGAATACATTTCGGGTAATCAATTACTTTTCTCTGTGATCTTCGCCGACATGTTGGCTTCAAAGTTCATTCAATCCCTCGGACATCCTCCTCCGATCTCCTCATCCTCCTCGCCGAAGGGAGAAGGGAAGGGAAGGGAAGGGAGAGATAATATTTATGTCCCCGCTGTGTCATCCTGTTATCAGTAGTGATTGTCACGGGTCATCTGCAGGTCATTTGGAGTCGACCTGTACCTGTACCCGCTGAAACCCGTACCCGTATGGACCACCCACAGGTATGAGGGACAGAGCAGGATTGTGAGTACATATCATAATTATATGTCTACAAAAATATGGAACGTGGTACTCATGCTTATGTGAATAGTGTTGCACTGAACAGAGAGCTACTATTAAGTGCACACAACTCCCTTCCAAGTGACATGGATGGTAGCAGGTGACGGTAAAAGGCAAGTTTGTGATGAGCGGGAGAAATGAGAAGAATATGAAGGTCTGTGCTCAAAACACCTCAACCACTATCTACAACCTCTTCAACAAGTTCTAGGGGCGGTGGGACAAACCACTTATTTCATAAGTAGAACAGCTCGAATGCCTTAGGGTAATCCAATAAAATATAATAATGAATTGGGTTTGATCTTCAAGGTCCACTGAGTTCCTCTTAGATAATGTCACTGAGATGGTTCACTGAGAGCACTGAGCAATGAGATAGAGGGGCAACCTGCTAATCTACTGTATATGGCAGAGAGCAACAGGATTTTATACATGACAAGAGGTGAAATAAATATATAAGGTTTATCACAAGATATGTCCATAACAAATTGGTTTCCAGAGTATTGGCTATTTAGGCATGTTCTAGGTATTCACATAGTTTCCATTCATCGAGAGGGTTACAGGGTGCTGCAGAGCAGAGAACAAGAATGCATCATTTTATGAGCATTTTAGAACGTCACATCAATATTTGATCAGAGCGATCAGAGTCTGTTTCCATGGATTGTCAGTCTGGAGTCAGGGACCGGTTCCTGTCCCTCAGAAGCCATCAACAGTTCTATTTCCAGGGTTCATTCTATTTCTGGTAATTCACACACTCGGCATCACAGCATCTGTGATCGTGCATCGCACACTTGATGCTAGGCATCCTGCTCTTTATTATGAGTTCCCCTGTGTCCTCAGTTTGTCTATAGTCAATAGTAGTGAATGGATAGGGTGATAGATCATTGAATATATTGATACTGACTCTCTCACTGGTCTTATCCAATGAGAAATGAAGGGTTTTGTGTCAAGTCTTAGTTAAGCCCTCAAGGGTGACTGTTCCCAAGATCATGACAAAAGGTGGGACAGTGGTACTTAGACACTCTAGGTAGCCATTCATACCAGCAGCTTCAATAGAAGAGGGTTGTAATGAAGTCAAAGATCATATTCAAAAGTTGAATGTATTCATATTGTGCCTCTCAATAGTCTTATCTATTGAGAAATGAAAGGGTGTTGTCAAGTCTTAGTTAAGCCCTCAAGGGTGACTGTTCCCAAAATCATGATGAAGGGTGGTACAGTGATGCTTAGACCCCATAGGTAGCCGTTTACACCATCAGTTCCAAATGAACAAGTAAGTTACAAATAGGCAAACATTATACTCATTGTATTGACTAAACCATAGAAAAAGCGCAAATGCAGGCACAGCCACTCAACGGGGAGCATGTTGCAAACCTAAATGCTTGAATTCCTATTAACAGCAAAGTGGGTGGGCAATAAGGATGTACTTACCATGGGGTTGGAGAGTGTCGTCAGGATATTTGAGACATCCCAATGGGCATGTTTAGGGCATCCTGGTGACGATGAATGTCGGAATATCACATCAGCTTCATTGTGTCTGGTGTGTCGTCCTGGTGACGTGGCAGGTAGTAACAGGGTGGAGTGGCTTGTAGGCTGTAGTCGTATCATCAAGGTGAGCTGTGTTTGGGGCATCCTGGTGCTGTGGCAGGCGACAGGAGTCTGGGTGACACATCTGCTTCGTCTAACCTTAAGTCAGGGGCTTGAAGGGCGGAGACGGAATCCAAGGTGCAAGGAGAAAGGGCACAGTGAGATTTGAGTCCTGTTGATAAGATTCCACTAATAAAGACAACTATCTTTGCAGAAAAGAAAAGGGGTAAAACGAACCATTCATGAATCATATTTACTGTTCCCAATCTTCTCCCATACTGCAGACCCTATCATGGCATTCTAGGTTTGACAAATAGTGTTAATATCTTTGCCTAAAGTGCAAGAAAATAGACTTACTAACAGCCAGTGTATAGCCAGCACTGCCTATCAAACATCATGAAGGAGGGACATGGTGGGCAGGTGGAGGGATGCTGCAAACATGGTAAACAATCAATGATTGAAGGTTTCAAACTCCGCCCCAAACCCGCCGTACCCGCAGCATGGGTACAGGTTTGGTGTGGGTGCCCAAATCATAACCTGTACCCATTCCTGCCCTATCCATACCTGTAACCCGCACGGGTTTTGAAACCCATGACAATCACTAGTTATCAGGCTCTTCCAACTCAGTCTCCAAGTTTTGTTGTAGTAGGTGGTTGGGAGCAGCATGTCAACATCAACACAGTGAGTCACTGGTGACACAATAACCTTTCAACAACCCATCCTAGACTGGTGACCATTCCCTAACCCATCCATCTATTTGAGCATTGGTCAGACTCCTTATCATACTGGGTGTGTGTGTCCCCACTTCCTGTCACCTTTCTTTCAATCACCTGAGTTTGCAGATATGTTGTAATCATCGCCACATTGAGATGCGCGTCAACCATCGCCTGCACCTTATCTGTGCTACTTGACACCCCCAACATGGCTACCATGTAGCCTCATGCTGCCACATTGATGCTGGCTGCATAGCCAATCCATATGGGGCTCTAGTCAGCTCTGGTCCATTGGCTGCGATTTGCTCGTCATCACAGTAGCATGGATTTTCAATGATATGTTCCATTCAACTCATTCACAATTACTAAACTATTGTAATGTGGTGTTACACTTGAGTATCCCCCAGAAACTATTGTCTTGCTCCCAAGCACCATTGATGAGGCAAGTGCCAATCAACGCGGGAACAGGCCCCGGGGTTATATTAAACATGCGGTTCTCATCGTTTTGTCGTTGAGAGATGATGGGGCCTCCTTTCCTGCCTTTCCTGACCTTTGGGGTCTCCATGTGTTCTTCCATATCCAAAGGGGGGGGACGTGAAGTGGGGTGCGGCACTAGGCAATGCCACCACAATTATTGGAGGTGGAGGTTAGGAGGCCGGTAGACTGAGCATAATCTCTAATACTTCTGGCTCCAGCTCCTTGAGATGTTGACGCAACAGGGACATTGTCCTGTTGCTGCCTTTCATGGAGATGAGAGTCCTTCACAAATGAGTTGGGCTGGGGGGGAGAAATCTCCCTGTCCCTTTGTACCAATGAGCTGTATTGGGGGGGGAGGAGTCTCCCTACCCCATCACAATGATGAGCTAGGTTGGGGGGGAGGAGTCTCCCTACCCCTTCTTGATGACAATCCCTGATGTGGGACGTGCTGTGAGGGCTGCCGCAACAAGTAATGTGACAGAAATGGCTGTATGCTTCTCTTGCACATATCGCATACATTCTTCACAGGTCCAGAGGAAGGTCTCTGCGAGTCCTGTTCATCATGGTCATCATATGGGAGTCAGTCTGACTCCTGTTCTTTTCTCTTCTTCTGGTAGTGCTCCTTGTCATCAGTGGTGTATCGAGACAAGTTGTCGTGCCGCCTATCATCATTCTTGAGGTGCAGAATCTCATCCTGTGAGGTGTCCTTGTAGGACTATCATAATTTATATGCAAGTTTCTGTGGTACCAATTATTATTTATCACGGAACTTACCACCCCTGAGTACATTATAATTCAGGGTGCTAGAATGTAATCTGCTAAAATGTAGAACGACAAAGATTATAATATGATGGAACAAAAAAAGGAACATTTCATAAGGAATTATAATGTAGTAGCACAAATCAAAGTGAAGGGATTATAATGTAGGAAGACAAAGAGATTATAATCTAGGATGAAAAACGTCTGGTGGCAGGTGCAGGCTATGAGATTATAATCCTGAAATGGAAATGCACAGTGGTAGAGTAGGCAACAAGATTATAATCCAGGATGAAAAACCACTTGGCAATGTGATGGGATTATAATCCAGGATGGAAATGTCTGGTGGCCAGTGCAGGCTACAAGATTATAATCCCAAAACAGAAACACACAGCGGTAGGGTAGGTGATGAGATTATAATCCAGGATGGAAATCACAGGGCGGCAGGGCAGGTGACAAGATTATAATCTGAGACAGAAAGATGTATGGCCAGGTGACAGGATTATAATCTGGTATGCCAAAAGCATGTGGCAGTAGGGCAAATAGACGATGGCATTATAATGTGGGCTGGGAGATGACAAGATTGAAATTCCAGGGAGCATTCATAAGTCCTCATTGTCCCTGTTATCTTCCTTGGCCTTATCCAGCTGAAGATTGATGTCAATGTAGAGAGGTGGAAAGGTAGTCATCAGAGCATCAGAAGCCATCGAAAGGAGCACAGCCTGTGCCCTCTCATGAACCGGAGCCCATTTTGCAGCCCAACCTGATGCACGAGCCTCCTCGCATACAGCCTGCTCAGCAGCATATGCTGCCAAGCCTTCAGCAAGCTCAGGACAGAGCTCTGTCCGTGGGGAGGCCAGATTCCTCCACCATGCAGCCCGCCAGTAGCCAAATGCCAGGACATGATGCATTTCCTCCTCGAGTGGAAGTAACTCCTCCTGCCATCACAAAGCACAGGCTCTACATTTTGCCCACTCTACCTGGAGAGATTGATGTAGGGTCCCAGCCAGATCTGTGGTTGCCTCAATAGATCTGACCAAGAACCAGATCCAGGAGAGGGTGCGACAACCCTCACCAACTTCAAGCCCATTGATAGTAACAGGGTGATGTCGTCGAGGGAAACATGACCATCATGGTCATGAGCAGCACCTTGCTGGAACAGCCACATGGCCACCTCAGAGGCTATAGGTTCTCTCTTGTTCATCCATCAGACATCTTGAGGATGGAGCTCATGCCACACGTGCTCCCAGTCCCCAGGCCCTCAAAGTGCTAAGAGGGCAGCACATGCTTGCCGATAACATGTTGCAGCCTTTGCAACTTTCTGCTCAACTTGTTGCTGAAGAGTTCGCATCTGGGTAGATGGGCCTTGACTCTGAATGTTTGACCTCCCATAGACACTCATGAATGAGCACATCCGCAGCTGTGTTCGGAGATCCTGTAGCCCCTCCATCACATGGGCTTCATGAAGCTGCTCTTCGATTTCAGAAAGACCCTGGATATACACACAAACACAATTGTCACTGCATAATCCAGATGGGAGGTAGAGAGGCTGCGCTTTAGGATGAGGAACATTGTCAAGGGTGAAATGCGGTGGAGTGAAACAGGATGGGAGATTGGTGGTGGGGATAGAGATAGTAGGACACCATCAAGATAAGCATGAAGGCCAGGTATGAATGTTGTTTGCAATTGCCTGAAACGCCACAGATGTTTGAGCAGAGCAGTGCAGTGCTCTTGCAGCAAGTGACACTGGGTGGCTGTGAGATCTTTCTTGCTGGCATCGGTTCAAATACTCAATGTGAGAACCAACATCAGTACCTCAACAGACCAAAACAGGGAGCTCATGACATACTGTATCTTTGATAGCAAGACCCATGACGATAAATGCCAAGGAACTTTCCTCCGTTGTGAGGTTACTCTCCTTGACCCTCCCATGTTCCTTCTTGGCTAGACAATGACAGATTTTGTGGACACCAACATCTTGAAAATCCATCATTAGTCACAGACAGATTGTGTGAATAGATGATCACAAGCTTACATTCTTCAGGAATCTCATATGGATCAGGGTTGGATGAGTCTCGCTCCCAGTCCTTCACCATTTCCTCCCACTTGGCAACCTCAGGACCATGTTGCTGTCAAAGACTTTCGTGGAGGGTGATGAAAGCATCATCGTGAGTGATAGCGTCGGAGATGGCAAGGACAAGACAATGAAAAAGGCTGTTTCCTGTGCTGAAAGTCAATAGATAGTCAAATAAATAAGACACTCTAACTGACTGAAATTGGTAACTGTGATAATTCAAAAAACCCATGAAGTCATCTAGGGTGTTGCTTCGAGATCCCGGTGATATGACCGTCAAGCAGCTGTGCATGAATTTGCACTTTTTCTGTGGTTTAGTCAGTGCAATGAATATAATCTTGGGTCATTATAACTTAATTATTCTATTGGAACTGATGGTGTGAATGGCTACCTTGAGGGTCTAAGCACCACTGTACCACCCTTGGTCATGATCATGGGAACAGTCTCCTAGAAGGCTTAACTATGACTTGACACAAATACTTCAATTCTCAATGGATAAGACCATTGAGGGCCCAATATTAATACATTCTAGCCTGAATATGATCTTGGCTCTATTATATGTAGATTCTACTGGAACTGATGGCATGAATGGCTACATATGAGAGTCTAAGTGTCACTGTACCACCTTTTGTCATGATCATAGGAATGGCCACATTTTGAGGGTCTAACTATTGACTTGGCACCAATCATTCAATTCTTGGTGGATAAGACAATTGAGGGAGCCATTATCAGTATATTCAGTGATCTATCACCCTATCCAAAGACTACTATAATCCAGGGATCTAACAAGGACATGGGGGACTTATTATCTACGATGTGCACTGTAACTACACCCTCACATCAATAGTTCAACAGTCGATCACTGCAGCCATGATGCCGAGCCAGGAACTTACTGGAAATAGAACGAACCCTAGAAACGAGGTCATTGATCACTGTCGGGGAACAGGAACCAGTCCCTGACAACTCTGTCTTGCCTCAAACCCATCATCAATCATGGAAACTGGGGTTTTAAATAGCCCGATCAAACTTTGACATGGCAACACTGACTGACCACACACGAACACGTTCGAGATGCTCCACTCTGCTAAGGACTAAACACCTCTCGATACATGGCAACTATACCAATATGACTTGAATGGAGCCCTGGATAAGCACGCCATGGCTACCTAGACTGAAACTGACCCAATTTGGACAAACTTGTGATAAACTTTATTTATTGTAGATTACTGTGTCATGTATAAAATACCCTCGAGCTCGCCATGTAACAGTAGATTGGAACAGGCCCCACCCAGATCGAATTGTAGCTCACCTCTGTGTTATCTGAGTGCAATGCGATCCTCTAAGTCTCAATTGAACTTGTAGAGCCTGTGTGCTCACCTTGATTGCCCTTTGGAAGCCTGTGTGCTTCGTTGATTGTTGTCATTGGATCCGAGAGGTACTGAGTGACCTGCGAAGATCAAAACCCGATTCCCTACACCTCTTATCGAATCACATACCCTTGATTTTTGATGCGCGTTTGCGAGTTGATTATTGAACCCCAAAGCAAACCTTTTGGACCATGCCGAACTAAAGTGGATTTATCCTGCCGCCCCTAGAACTTGTCAATTTAGAGTGATTGAGGTTGGTGTGAGGTGTTTTGAGAGCGTACCTGTGTTCCTAGCATTTCCCACTGCATGTCGAGATCTCGCTTTTCACCGGGCCCATTTGGCTAGTCCTCGCCACTGCACTATTAAGCCACGACCAATTTTGTTCAATACCTTCGCTGTTCGTGCGTCTGACACCAGGGGTGTAGTTGAATGAAAATCGTGAATGGCAATCCGCCTTATGGGCAGGAAGGTGGAACTTCGGCACCTTGAATTGAAATGAGGGGAGTTGTTTGAACTGGAGCTGTGGTGGCATAGCCTTGAGCCGGTTGAAGAAGTTTTTTGACTATTGGCAGGTGATATTGTATGAGATTATGATTGATAGGAGGATGATGCCGACAAGACTAGACAAATAGATGTAATCCATACTCCAGTAGCTAGAAATGGGGTCAGGACATTGAGAGAAAATAGGGAGCTTTGAATACTCACCGTTCTCCCTTCTGCAGGTCACCTGTTCCTGTAGGGTGAAACATTTCATAGCAAGTGCAGCTCGCTGAGTCTGCACCTGTCGCATGCAGTCCCTTTGCCTTCTTTGTATTGGCTTGCCATAATGCCATGAAGCCAACACCATGGCTAATCTGTATAGAAGAAAAGACCATGAACAAGAGAACTACATTCTTGCTTACCTCTTTCTGGTCCACATAGTTGCATAAGTGATGTGTGTAGTTGTTGGCCTTGATGAAGTAGGCAAGTCTGGGGCCAAACACTGGATCCTTTTCATATGAGGACCGCAGTCAGTTCTTGAGCTGGAAGTTCGCGTCAAGACTATCCTTCGAGGCATATAACCATGAACATGATGGAGGGGCCAATTTCCAATCAGCCAGCAAGTTGATGGTGGAGAGCGGACAGGCATGACAGAGGATCGCAAAACTGCCACTTGATGTGGCCTTTATTCCTCCTGGATCATGCACACAGCCAGACCTCTTAGCCATTTTGAGGTGCTGCCATTCCTGAGCCATAAGCATAAAAGCCTGGAGACAATCCTAGAGGAAAATTTAATGATTATTTTGGTGGAGAGACAGGAATGTTGAGAATGATTTACTGGTGGTTCAGACAGGCCCGTAGCATTGGACAGAAGCCCAAGGACCTTGTCAAAATTGTAGGCTGTTGTCTTTGCCTGAAGATTGAAGTCATGAAAGAGCCGCATAATGACAAAGGTGGCACACATCTTTGGCTCCTTTGGGGTAGCAGGAAACCAGCCATGATCAAGGAGCTGCTTATAGTGCTCGTACCCAGGCTGGCAACCACAAAAGTTGACCAGGACATGATGGAAGCTGTTAGCATGGATGACAAGGAAATTTTGATGAGCCAGTTTCGTGAGCATGCATGTCAAGTTAGGGGGATACCCAAGCTGGTAGTGTACATTGAGGAAACTTAAGGACGTCTTTTGGAAGTGCATTGACTGCCAGACCTGGGTCGTACCATCTTAGCATACAATGTACAACACAGAACAGTCCGACACATACCTCAATAATGTGAAGGGGTTCCCCCTTGTGACAAGTCACAAAACACCCCTCACAGACCATATCCCTCTCTGTACAGTTGCAACAGCGATATGCAGGATCAGGTTGACCACAGATGGCACATCCTGAAGACATATATTGGCCTCAACCATCGTGACAGAGGAGCGCGTTGAGATAGTTGTCCCTGTACTCAAGCCATGTCAGCAAAGGAACATCCTATTGAGAGGTCAGCAGGTGAATATACGCATTCAACAGGAAATCTACGGACCAAATTGACATAGTGCTTTGCAGGTATGGTGACAGTGATTCCAGATAGACAGGGCGAGGGGCAGGAGTCATCGCTTAATGTGGTACCAGGATATGAATTGACCATCTCCTCATCTTGGAGAGGAGGAGCTACGATGGGAGAAGCGCTTGTAAAGGTGTGCAGCTGACCAGACCTCGTGCTTGTGCTTGCCTTGCTCATCTGGGAGGCCCTTGTTGACTCCCCATGAACATAGACTCTAGAGCGAGGGTCAGGCCTCTTCCTCTTCTTTGTAGGCATTATTTTGCAATGGTAAGGCTACATACTTCTAGCTCTTGAAATTGAGTGGCTTCAGCTCAGATGAAGATGTGATCGATTGACTCTCCGACGTTGAATCACATTGACCAACTGCATCTCACATATCTGGGTAGTTATAAATGATTCGAATGCCATTTCACAGACTACATACATCTAATTATCAACACTCATTGAATACATACATGCCATTCTGAACACTAAACTGCACAATTACAAGTGAAATAGAAATTCATGGGCTTGACTTCTGAGCCAGATACATTGTCCACATGGCTAGAGTCTTCCTCATCAGAAGAAATGCTGATGGGTCGGCAAGGATGAATGTGAGAGGGCTGATTATGCGGCTTGAGATCCCCTTCATCATCTGAGATTACAACAATCGGGATCAGAGGGCATGTAACAGAGATATTTATGGATAGAGGACCAGAGTGGCTTGGTGCACTGCCCGGCATGTTGATTACCACAATGTGTCCTCTACCATGGATACCAACATTTGTATTCACCCCGGTGTGGGTCAGGGTTCCCTGTCAGCAGGAACACTCGTTTGGGATTTCAGTACAATGATGGGGAGTTGTGGAAACTGGGGTGGTGTGTTGGACTTAGAGTGCACTGGCAGGAGCTCCAGTCTGGTCCACATGACATGCATCATGACACAGAGTCCCAAGGGCAGAAGGGCGGGAGTGAGTGAAATTGCGTGGGCTGTGGGCTACAATGTGACCCTCTCGCACCACCACATCCCCATCATTGTAGATCTTAGTATACAACTGGAGTGCCCTTGTGAATGTATCAACTTTCTCCACTCATGCATTGGGAACCCCCGTGATCCTGAATTTAGCTTGGTTTCTAACCAACCATCAAAAATTGAAACAAGCGAATTGAGGAGAGCCCTTACCAGAAAAAAAAAATGCCAACAGAAAAACCCCTTGAGATAACATAATACTTGTTTGTATAACCAGGATCCTCGAATTCTGCCAGGGCAGGAATTGTGATTGGGTGGGTTCCTCTGTCGCGGCGTGGGCTACCACAAATGACACATTGGTTGTCAACAACTTTGATCTCACCATTGTGGTACATTTCAGTGTACAGTTGAAGTGCCTGAGCAAATGTTGTTATCCTCTCCCATTGTGCAACAGGCATGGTGGTCATTGGGGCTTGGACTTGAGCCTTGTTCCTGTTGAAAAAAGGTGTGGAGCTGCAGGACCCACTGATTGCACTGGAACTTACCACAAAAAGAAGATGCCGACCGCTAAACCACATGTAATGACATAAAACTGATTCGCGTATTCAGGACATTCGATATCCTGAGGTCTAGGCACCCCAATAGTTGTGGCAGTTGCAGCATGAATGGGCTCCGATATCAGAACATCAAATAAATCGACAGCTATATTTCCAGATGGCGCTGTGGGTACTTGGGATGGTCTGGCTGCATCAGAACCATGGGATAGGCAAGAGGGATTGGACATGGTGAGGGAATCAGTTGAAATTTTGGAGGAATGAGTAGCTGAACATGGAGAAGATGAGTGGGGAAATGAATGAGTAGCTGGACACAAAGAAGAAGAGTGGAGAAACAAACTTGTATCTGTCCCCCTTTGTGATGATGGAGCTAACGAAGGGGGTGATATGTAATTGGGATGACTGCATAGCTGGGTCATAGTTTAGGACAGAATAAGAATTCAATGAAATAGACAGATTATATAACACATCCAAGGGGTATCCCGTATCGGAGGGATAAAAATTTGGCAATATACTGTGGCAGTGAGATGCCATGTCCAGTATATTAAGGTGTCTCCTGGCACTTGGCACATCTATTGGCATGAGTTCATGTCTCTTGCATATTCATCCCCCTCTCCTTGGATCAGCTATGGCTTGTTGAAACCACCTTACAAAACTGCCACAGGGTCATCCTTCATTTGCCAAGGGATCCAAGAAGGAGTTCCTCGAGAGCTTTGCCTCAGATTTCCTTGTAGCCCATACCCAAGGTCATGATGCAGCTGGAAAATTTTATGACCATGTGGCACATAGCTGGCTCCATAAATATGGATTTGACCTCCCATTTGATGAGGATTTTGAAGGTGCACCACCGGAAAATAACCTTGTCGACAATCTGACAAACTTCAATGGCCTTGATGATGAAGAGATTGAGCGACAAGTGACTTTGATCAAGAAGTTGCAGAAGGTGAGCACTATTGATGCACAGGAAAGATATGGTACTCACCCTTTGATAAATTATAGAACCTAGGCCAATGGTTCCATCACAAGTATGGCACCAATGGCGCCAATGCTAGTGATGGCATTTCAAATGTGCTAAAGAGCATGACTGATACTGTTAAGGGTCATCCAAGAAAGCCCATTGCCGTCAATGTCTATTCCAAGAGGTACTATCAGGAGCAACTGAA
>Ga0307516_10004984_pt1 | contig 16129 bp, 13 predicted proteins | sample 19_EM_MG_FD_203310 | JGI IMG/M metagenome (GOLD analysis project Ga0307516, IMG submission 203310) | Populus trichocarpa ectomycorrhiza microbial communities from riparian zone in the Pacific Northwest, United States - 19_EM | ecosystem: Host-associated > Plants > Roots > Unclassified | place...
AAATAAGGTTCTTTCACTTTCGCGATAAGGTTTCTTTCACTTTCGCGATAAGGTTTCTTTCACTTTCCTTTCTTTGGAGGGTGCACTCTTTCTCCTATGTCCGTGTTTTTCCCATGAGGTTTTTTTTACATGGTTACGAGTTTTAACGAGGCATCCGAGGACATTGGGTTTCACTGTCTTTTTCTCTGCTGCTGTTGCTGAGCAACATCCTGATCATCTCCTTCTCTCCTTCTCCTTTGTATCTTCCGTGCGAGGGGAAGTGTCAGATTTGGACGTCCGGACTCTGTACGGCGGAGCTAGATGGTGCCGACGGAGGATGAGAGGCGCCGACGGGGATGAGAGGCGCCGACGGATGTAGGATATCCCGACGGGGAAACTAGGTCTCGCAGGATCGCGGATCTCATTTGTATATATAGAGGTTCCGTATTCTTGTACGAACAAATCAAGCAACCAATCATCTATATTATTTGACACAGGTGTTACAGTAAAAATGTCAACTTTTTCTGGGTACAATATAACTCACGAGCGGTCGTGCAGGATGCGCAAGGCAGAACGGGTGCGTTGGGTATTCGAGGGGAGCCAGATCATCTGTCAGTTGTTTGAAGAAGATCAGACCTTAAATTGTCAAGTTACAGAGTCGTATTCTTCAGTTAACTACGATTGCTGCAGCACTTGTACCGAGGTCATCAGGTATTCGCGGAAGCATCTATACTCATAGATTACGACCCTGAATGCACCTGAGAAGCATTTAGCCAGTAAGGGCTGGGGACAGGAGCACAAGGGTGATGGACACCTAGAAGGGGGTGCAAACATAGATTGTCCGCAAGCATCCGGATCGAAGATCCTCTGGGTTCATACCTATCAATCAGTGCCACATCCTGTTAGATATATCGATCACCCAACGAGGCCCGCCAAGGCCTGTCTGGACCGCTGCGAGCAGATGCCCGTACGGAAGGTATCAGGTGGCACAGGTAGCAAATGGCCACCGGCGACATCTTGGCCCGGTAACATCTAGGCCGCTACGAGCAGATGCGCGGAAGGCATTGAGTGGCGCGGGTGGCCAATGGCCACCAGTGACATCTAGGCCCGGTGGTAGCAAGTTGCCACCAAAGGATCTAGAGGCCGGTGATTGGTAATGGGTTGGATGTGCCTGTATATTTAGAGAGTGGTCCTCCGGTCTCGGTGAAAAGTTCAAGCAACGGAATTCCTACCTATCGATAGACGAATATATTTGACAGGTTATGAGCCTGGCTCCTCGACGCTGCAACAATCACAATACTCCTCGAACCTCAAAATCCCCACCTCGCTTAAGCATCATATCTCCGTCGATTGTCGATCTGTTGATCCTCCATCCTGATTCAGTACTATCCCTGACGATCCGTCGATCCGCCGATCCGCTGATCACCCAACGTCACCATGAGTTCTACATACACCTGCAAGCATGGCTCTACTGAAATGTTCACCCCTCGCAATTATCATGCATGGAAGGCTGACATTATGGTGTTTCTTACCTGTGAGAACGCTCTTGAGATAGTGCTCGGCAATGAAGATCCACCGCCTGCCAATGCATCTTTTGCCATGAGGGAAAGCTACAAAAAGAGACTTGGACTTGCAACCGGAATGGTTTACTCATCCATCAAACACAGCATTCGAGCAATTATCAACAAGCTTACTGATCGTAATCCTGCCCAAATTTGGACTGGACTTGGCAAAAAGTTCAACCGGGCTGCATCCCGCTCTGGTCGTATGGCAATCCACAAAAGATTCCAATTCACAACAATAAAGGAGGGCATATCAGTTCAAGCATATATCGCGAGACTCACCACCATTCAGCAAGAGTTGTCAGGAACCCCGGACGAACTTGCCGATGAGAGCCTCATTTCCCACCTTCTCCAAAACCTTTCCAAAAACTACAAGACCTTGGTTGACATCATCACACATAGACCAACAGATGGTGAAACGGTTGACTCCATAACCACTGAGCTGATCGAGTATGAGACCTCGAATGCCCTATTCATCGCACAAGTTGGGTCGAACACAAACACCGCCGGTACTGTTGTTGACGGACATGCCTTAGTCGCTGAAACTCAAGGCAATCCCAACCACTACTCCCGTGGTCGCGGACGAGGATATGGCCGCACACGAGGACGAGGATCTGGAAGAGGACATGGCAATGGACGCAAGCCCTATGAACGGTCAGTCGTAAAATGCTTTTACTGCACAAAAGAAGGCCATCGGGCAAGTGATTGCTCTGTAAAGCAAAAGGCTGACAAACTCAAAAAGGAGACCTATGATGGGTGGAAGGGTCAGAAGACCAACTCCGGAAACTACGCCTCAAACGAAGATGCTGAAAACTCAACAGAAATGCATACCTATGCAGTGACATCTGGAAACGGCTTGCAGGATTGGCTTATCAACTCAGGAGCATCCCACCATTTGACCGGGAATAAGCATAGCATTCAAAATTTACAACGCCTATCAAATTCCATTCCAGTGAAGATCGCAAATGGAGCTACTTGTCAAGCAACTGGAATCGGATCAATTCAGTTCCATCTGGATTGCGGGTTGCTATTGACAGTCAAGGCACTCTATGTACCTGACTTCGGCAAACTGTCATTGCTCTCAGTTGACGCTTTGAATGAGTCTGGATATGAGGTGATATTTCGTCTTGGCAGCTGCATAGTCAAATCCAACACCATTACCGAACCCCAGCTCATAGGAAAACGACAAGTTGGATCCTGAACTTGCACTCTACTCGGCACTGTGTTGGAGAAAGCTCAGGCACACAGTGCAAGCATGACAAATCCGATAAAATCAGAAGATCTCAATATCTGACACCCACGCTTTGCGCATATGAATCTAGCCGACTTACGTTTACTGCTTCCAAAAGAACTCTACACAGAGAAAGAGAGCACCCGATCAGCATGCTCGATATGCGCCCAGACAAAAGCCAAGCAGCTGTTTCAACGCAAAATTCCAAGCACATGAGTGGAGAAGCCCTTAGCACTCATTCATTCGGATCTCTGCGGACCGATCTCACCAATGTCACAATCTGGTTGTCGATACTATATTCTATATATCGATGACTATAGCAGACAAAGATAGGTATTCTTTTTTCGCTCTAAGACTTCAGCTGAGGTCTACGCAGTCTTTCGAGAGTTCAAGACCATGACGGAACTCAAACTCTCCACCCGAATTTCTCGATTTCGGTGTGACAATTGGAAGGGCGAATACGACAATGAAGAATTTCGATTGATCTTCAAGGAGTCTGGTATATCATTCGAACCAGCTCCACCCTACACCCAGCACAAGAATGGCGTTGCCGAATGTATGATTCAGACATACAATACGAAGGGACATGCTATGATGCTCGACAGTCAACTACCGCGGAGCCTGTGGGCCGAGGCCATCAACACAGCAAATCACCTGCACTCACGAAGTCCTACGTCAGCCAATAAGGGTGTTACCCCCTACGAGAAGCTGTACGGCAGCAAGCCAACCATTTCCCACTTGCATTGTTTTGGGTGTATAGCATACCGAATGCTTCCGGGCACTCAATGGCAGGGAAAATTTGCATCCCGTGCAGAGACTGTCTACATGCTGGGCTATGTACACGACAGTATATCAATCTGGCGCCTCTGGAATACCGAACGACAACAGGTGATTCAAGTATCCAACGTTCGTTTTGATGAGCTCATAATGACGGCCATACCAGTTGAGAGTACGATATCGGATCCATTCGAGATTGTAAAGCTGGATACCGATCGAAGCAGGCAGGTCGATGCCGATGGGAGCCCGCAGGTCGATGCCAATACGACCAGGCACTGTGATGCCGATGGGAGCAGGCAGGTCGATGCCAATGGGAGCAGGCAGGTCGATGCCAATGCGACCAGGCACTGTGATGCCGATGGGAGCAGGCAGGTCGATGCCAATCGGAGCAGGCAGGTCGATGCCAATGCGACCAGGTACTGTGATGCCGATGGGAGCAGACAGGTTGATGCCGATGGGAGCCGGCAGGTTGATGCCAATGCGACCAGGCACTGTGATATTGATGGGAGCAGGCAGGTCGATGCTGATGGGAGCCGGCAGGTCGATGCCAATGCGACCAGGCACTGTGATGCCGATGGGAGCAGGAAGGTCGATGCCGATGGGAGCCGGCAGGTAGATGCCAATGCGACCAGGCACCGTGATGCCGATGGGAGCAGGCAGGTCGATACCGATACCGAAACGTCGAGGCAAGCCGATACCGATTCGCCTCGACCGACAGATCTCAGCTTGCTTGCAGCTGATGAATTATGCCTGAACACCAGAAGATATAATCTTCGGAAAAGGCCACATGCTGTTGCCCACCGGACCTGGGTGGAAGAGGAATCAGATTCTGCAGATCCGGAGCCCTACCAAAATGCTGTTAGGCATCCGAGGCTTGGCCCGAAGTGGTCGGAAGCTATTCGGGAGGAGTTGCATTCGCTGCACTCGAACTATACATGGGATTACATTCGACCGGAATACGTTCCGTCAGGTGTCAAACCCATCAGTTCTAAATGGGTCTTCAAGACCAAACAACTATCTGGAGGTGGAATTCGGTACAAGTCAAGACTGGTTATACGAGGCTATGAACAGATTCCCGGAGTGGACTTCAATGAAACATTCGCTCCTGTAGCAAAGCTTTCCAGCCTTCGAATGCTACTCGCATTAGCAGCTATCCATAACTGGGAGATTGACCAGATGGACGTTGTTACCGCTTTCCTAAATCCAGAAGTTGATGGAGATGTTTATATGGCAATGCCAGATGGTGTTGAAGTGCCTGCGGGCGGGCCATGGGTTTACAAACTGCGCAAGTCACTATATGGACTCAAGCAGGCCCCCAGACTCTGGTACGAGCATATTGATAACTTCTTGAGATCTCTAGGTCTATTGCGATCTGAATACGACCCAAACATTTACATCTCAGCCGCTGGCCTCATACCACTCATCCTCCTACTTTACGTCAATGATATACTACTCTTCTCTGAGTCTGCCAAACGAGTATCGCAACTCAAGAAACTTCTTCATGCAGAGTACAAGATAACCGACCTTGAACCGATTTGCCAGTTTCTTGCACTTGAGATTGAGCGTGACCGCGAGAACCGGATTCTGTATGTTCACCAATCTCGGTACATACACAATGTTCTTGCGACCTTTGGGCTATCCGAATGTAATGGCTACTGGACTTCTCAGCCAACGAGCAATCGACTTCGACGACTCGATGATACTGGCAAACCCCTTGATGAAAACGCGAAGCAGAAGTACCAGTCTATCATTGGCAGTTTGAATTGGCTCATGCAAGGAACACGGCCGGATATCGCCTTTACAGTCTCGATGCTCAGCAAATTCCTCTCTGCACCAAGCTCCGAACATCTAGCTGCAGCCACCTATACATTACGCTATCTACGGAACACATCAGACCTTGCAATCCAGTACAGTACAGAACGGCAAACTCAGCTGCCTACCGATCGGCCTATAGGCTTCACAGACTCAGACTTTGCTGGCGATCTAGACGACCGAAAGTCCACCTCTGGCTATGTCTTTATGCTTGGGAATGGTGCCATTTCCTGGCGTGCTCACAAACAGCCACTCGTTGCATTCTCTACAGTGGAAGCTGAATACATTGGTGCATCGGATGCTGCCAAGGAAGCGATTTGGATCAGTTCTCTCTTCACTCGCCTTCTCAGCCTTGATGCCTACCCACAAGAAATCTTTGTCGACAACCAAGGCGCTATTCAACTTGCAAAGAACCCGAAGTTCCACGAGCGCACAAAGCACATAGGGGTACGATATCACTTTGTCCAAGATGCCTGCGAGCGTAACGCTATCAGCACCACCTACCTTCCAACATCTGAGATGATGGCAGATATCATGACAAAGAGCCTCCCACGGGAGACTCACTGGAAACATGTGAATGGGATGGGAATGGTTCGATGGGCTGCAGGGGAAGCATATGGCAAGCGGATGGCGCTTGGTCCGATGAATTGAGTTTTTCTCTTTGGTGGATGCGCTCTTTCTCCTATGGCCATGCTTTTCCTATGGGTTTTTACATGGCTACGAGTTTTAATGAGGCATCTGGGGATGTCATGGGACTTCTGTTTTTCTGTCCTTCATTCTTCCTTTCTTTATTGCCTCATTGTTCGAGGGGAAGTGTTAGATATATCGATCACCCAATGAGGCCCGCCGAGGCCTGCCTGGACCACTGCGGGCAGATGCCCGTACGGAAGGTATCAGGTGGGGCAGGTGGCAAATGGCCACTGGCGACATCTAGGCCCAGCGACATCTAGGCTGCTGTGAGCAGATGCGCAGAAGGCATTGAGTGGCGCAGGTGGCCAATGGCCACCGGTGACATCTAGGTCCGGCGGTGGCAAGTTGCCACCAAAGGATCTAGAGTCCGGTGATTGGTAATGAGTTGGATGTGCCTGTATATATAGAGAGTGGTCCTCCGGTCTCGGTGAAAAGTTCAAGCAACGGAATTCCTACCTATCGATAGATGAATATATTTGATACATCCCAATCAACCCTATCTCCCTCTGATAAGGAGAGACGCTGTTGCATAACACCAAGGTATTGTGTTTCCCGAGTCAGCCCGAGGGCAGATAAGCAACATGTCGGTGCGACATTTAAAGACTACCAGTTTCCTACGTAGAGAGGTATCAGCAACGATCAGTTGGAAGTTGAGCCTTAACAATATTACATTATTTCTGGGATTAACTCTCTAGTGAGACTCTGTAACCACATAATCTGCTTCGTTGTCCAATTTTTCTTTCTTATCAATCTCTGTAGCAGTTCCACCCGAGTTTATAGACCGCGTCCCAATCGCGTCCTCTGTTCTGACTTCTACCCTTTGTCATCTTTCTTGAAAAGATGACATCAATCCAGATAAGCCTGCCGTTAGCGACCGTAGTCCTGCCTTCTTATCCTCCTTTTTTCGTTTGAACGGTCCTCGTGGTGATGGTAGTGATGGTGCGCAAGGTAGGTCATTCAACTATCACGGCATGATCGTTAATTTTTAGAAATAGTTGATATCGACTGTAGTAGATATGCTGTTAAAGGCAGACCGAATTAGGCGATACCGAAAGGGTTTAGCTCGGATGTTGCTCTGAATAGGGTTAGTCTGCTAGGCGCACCCCTTCTCTAGCTTTCCAACCAAGCCACTCTCCTCTTTTCTTCTCCTCGACCCGGACTAGCAGCATACATACCTTCAACATCCTACTGCTCCCCCCCACCTCCACAAGTGATCCCCAGCCCCTAGCCGCCACCCCCGCAACACGCCACTGCGATGTAAGGCTCCGTGTTATCCTTGCGCCCTGCTCACTCCTGCAGCTGTGAAAAACTCGCGTACTAACCATGCGGTAGAATGTCAAACATCTGCGGAAATTCCCGAAAGTCAGCAGGCGAGGGAGCCGATGCGCTGATGAGGTGTGCGAGGTGCAAGTCCATCAAGTCCTGCTCGCGGGAGTGCCAAATGGAGGACTGGCAGGAGCACCGGAAGTTATGTTCCCACGGCCAGCCCCTCCCTTCGGCTGTCAGCAGACCCCTTTGCACCGACTCGGACGCCGGTGGGTCTAGCGCCGGACCGGACGGAGAAGCCGCTGCTCAAGAATCGCTGGTGGTCAACACTGCATCGGCTCCGCTGTCGCCCGGTGTGCAAATGAAGGGGAAGATGGCACGGAAACCCCTTGCTACCGCGACCTACCAAGACGTCCGCGATTTCCATCCGCACGAAGTAGTTGAGTGGCTGGAGTGCATTGGCTTCCTCGAGCGATTTGACGAATCACCGCGTGTGCTTCAAGCTCTGGAGGAGTGCATGCTCAACGGTAGGGCACTGTTGGAGCTCGCGGCGACGCCCAACGGGCTCGAGAAATGTTTACCGATCGGCCCTGCCGTGGATCTCAATATGATCATCCGCGGACTGAGAAGTGACCACGGTTGGTTCGTACTTGTCGATACAATGAATCTATGCTGACTGCTGCACAGAAAGAGCGCAGTTGGGGGAACGTGAGCTCGCTGCCGCCGAGCACGAAATGGTAAACTGAGACCCACCCTGTACCCGTCGTTCTCTAACGCTCACAATTGCTAAAGGAGACTGCAGCCTACAGACGGCGGAAAATGCTTCGGATCCTCGTCAACAAGTACATGGTCGGGCTGGTGGCGGCCGGTACCCTCGTGGGCGGCGGATACCATTGCCCGGACTGGCCGTTGGAATGGTGTCACGAAGCCTGGCGCGCACTCGCCAACAAGCTATTCCACACCATCAGCATGTCGCTCCTCTGTGTTTCCCTCGGATGGGAAATCGAGAAAGGCAGCGACCACTCCTTCAGAGGCGTCCGGGACGGCGCCGATTAGAAGAAGGAAAGGGTTTCGCGCGGAGTGAATTGGGCGGTCGGGTGTGGTTGAAGGGTGGACGATGGTGAAGACGTGACTTTGCGGTTTTGTTGCTTTCTTACATCGCTGATGAATGATGCTTCCGGTCTAGAAACTTTGAAGCCCATTCCGACAATTATCTCCGCACCGGGAAGGTTTTAATAAAGTCATGCACTGCCGCAGCCGACGTCACCAAAAGAAAAACCCAATTGCCCTCTTGTCTCGCTCCAGCCCCATCCAATTGTGGCGTTGCGGGTTTAGCCGCTCGTACGTCGCTAAAACCCCTCCACCACCACTTCATATTGTCTGGGTCTGGAAGTAAACAAGCCCGATATTCGACTCGTGTTCGCTGGAACTCATCCCCCAAAAAAATAAATTAGCTTCTTAATTATGCTGTACCAAAGCATCGAGTGAACGAGTGACTAGACATCGAAAATACCAAGCCTCCATTCTTCCCGTCCCAACTTTATATTCCTACTCTGATTGCTTCGTCAACCTCACAGTCAAGTCACCCATCTACCTTCTTTCCGACGTTCACGCCACATCCCGGTATTACGCAACCAACACTCTTAAACATTCCACGGCGCCCTCGTGAACGGGATACTCCAGACACCAGTGTACTTCATACTCTGTCAATAGAAGTAGCGGTAGTGGAGCAGTATGGGAAATTTGGTGGGTATTTCGGGCTTTGCACCTATCAGCTAGGCCTGTAATGGGAGCATTAGGTCACCACCACCAGAAATGCCAGAAAATCGTGCGCACATCAGACAGTAGCGGAAAGGGCAGGAGAACAAGGCGATCAAAAAAGTCTGTCGATTACAGTAGCGATGGTGGAGCAGTGAGGGAAATCTGGTGGGTATTGCGGGCTTTGCGGCCGGCTATCAGCTAAGCGCGTACTGGGAACTTTCGGCCACCACCACCAGAACTGCCAGAAAAACGTGCACACATCCGAGAACAGCGGAAAGAGTAGGAGAACAAGGTTATCAAAAAATTCCGTCTATTGCAGTAGCGATGGTGGAGCAGTGAGGGAAATCTGGTGGGTATTTCGGGCTTTGCACCTATCAGCTAGGCTTGTACTGGGAGCTTACGGCCACCACCACCAGAAATGCCAGAAAATCGTGCGCACATCAGAGAGTAGCGGAAAGAGTAGGAGAACAAGTTTATAAAAAATTCTGTTGATTGCAGTAGCGATAGTGGAGGAGGATGGGAAATCTTGTGGGAATTTCGTGCTTTGCACCTATCAGCTAGGCCTGTACAGGGAGCTTACGGCCACCACCACCAGAACTGCCAGAAAAACGTACGCACATCAAAGCGCAGCGGAAAGAGACGGAGAAATGGGCCTGATCAACAACAATTCCAATGATACGACGGCGTAGAGCTGTATCTTCAGCAGTCATACGTATGAAGTCGGCATTACTCCGGCTACCGAACTCTGGTTTCATGAGGACGAGCTAGTAGACTCCGCGGGCCACATCTCGTATAAGTCGAGGGTTCGCTTTCATAGTTTCACGGCTGATTGCCCACGATTTGATGTCCCAGAAGCTGGCTGACTCTACTTGGTCTGTCATGAGACTAAGTAGTGGTGAGAACACAATCATGATGCCCGGGAGGTTTACCATATTGCATAGCAGGTAACACAATATCTTGCCGGTTCCGTTACCAGTGATCAGGAAAACATCTCGTCCGAGCATGAACTCTGCTGCAGCTGCAATCTGCCAGGCACGCTGATCAAAGCCTAGCCCAAGTCTTGCATTTCGACTTGCAAAAGCGGCTTCAACCTTTGCTCACATCTGCATCACCTCAGGGGAGCGGTCATAGAAGACGTTTACATGCCTTAGCCGGCCCCCGTCAATGGTCACTTCACGAATCGGTGGTGTCCCCATGGAGTCCCGTTGGGTTTCATCGTGCGTTGGCTCATGGACCGTAACTGCGTCCCCGTTCATTTGATCATCCAGGTCCATATCTTCATCTTGATTCTCGTAGGGTCCAAAATCAGAGAGGATCTGGGATGCCTCAGCAAACCCCATTATCGGCGAGGGAACGGAATGTGTCGTTAGTTGGTCATTGGTATTCTAGTAGCGCACTCGATTAGCCATGATCTTGTGATTTGGGGTAAAAGTAGCAGCAAATGAACTTCAATTACTTCAATGTTTTTTTCCACGGTAGTATTGCCAGCATCGAATCGGTCAAGTCTCCGAGATCTTTGGAGCCTAGCTACAGGTCGAGGTGAAGCCATTTCAGTGTTAAAAATGTTGATGGGAAGAAGTGAGGCGATGATAAGGTGTGGAGTCGCTACCACCAACGCTGGAACTCGTTAGGAACGGATATAGGAGACCTCATGTTAGGGTTCAAAAGAGTTAGCACCACAGTCAAAGCCACAACGAGTCGAAACCTCAAGTACAAAGTACCACTTAAGTATCTAAAACGTGACTTTGGGGAGGGATATACACACGAGTTACCGGGCGCTTTGTTTATCACCATGTGGTATCATACAAGGTGCCCCACAGAAATAACACTGCTACAGTCGCGAGAAATAGCCACGGGATTTGACTTGCAGCTCCACCATCTCTACTTCAATCAAGTGAATTTTTATATAAGCTTGTTCCCCTTTGCTTTCCGCTGCTCTCTGATGTGTGCACGCTTTGCGGGTAGTTCTGGTGGCGGTGGCCGAAATCTCCCAGTACAGGCGTAGCTGATAGCCGGCCGGAAAGCACGAAATACCCACCAGATTTCCCTCACTACGCCACCATAGCTACTGCAATCGACAGAATTTTTTGATAACCTTGTTCTCCTACCCTCTCCGCTGCTCTCTGACGTGCCCACGTTCTGCTGGCAGTTCTTGTGGTGGTGGCCGAAGGCTCCCAGTACAGGCCTAGCTGATAGCCGCACTGCACGAAATAGCAACCAGATTTCCCATACTGCTCCACTATCGCTACTGCAATCGGCAGAGGTTTTGATAACCTTGCTCTCCTACTCTTTCCGCTGCTCATTAATACGCGCACGTTTTTCTGGCAGTTCTGGTGGTGGTGGCCGAAAGTTCCCAGTACAGGCATAGCTGATAGCCGACCGCAAGCACGAAAGACCCACCAGATTTCCCTCACTACGCCACCATCGCTAATGCAATCGACAGAATTTTTAGATAACCTTGTTCTACTCTTTCGGCTGCTCTCTGATGCGCGCACGATTTTCTGGCAGTTTTGGTGGTGGTGGCCGTAAGCTCCCAGTAGAGGCCTAGCTGATAGGTGCAAAGCACGAAATACCCACCAGATTTCCCATCCTCCTGCACTATCGCTACTGCAATCGACAGAATTTTTTTGATAAGCTTGTTCCCCTACTCTTTCCGCTACTCTGTGATGTGCGCACGATTTTCTGGCATTTCTGGTGCTGGTGGCCGTAAGCTCCCAGTACAGGCCTAGCTGATAGGTGCAAAGCACGAAATACCCACCAGATTTCCCATCCTCCTCCACTATCGCTAGTGCAATCGACAGGATTTTTTGATAACCTTGTTCTTTTACTCCTTCCGATACTCTCTGATGTGCGCACGATTTTCTGGTAGTTCTGGTGGTGGTGGCCGAAATCTCCCAGTACAGGCGTAGCTGATAGGTGCAAAGCACGAAATACCCACCAGATTTCCCTCACTGCTCGACCATCGCTACTGCAATCGACAGAATTTTTTGGTAAACTTGTTCTCCTACTCTTTCCGCTGTTCTTGGATGTGTGCACATTTTTCTGGCACTTCTGGTGGTGCTGGAAGCCAGCATCCAACCTTGACCCAAGGAGACCTTGATATCGCACTACACCCCACCGGTGGACAGGAGAGATGGGGAGAGCACAAGATGTGCGGAACGTGTATGCAGACACATGGTTGTATCCTCAAGTAGGTCTCGTGGACGCGGTGGCGCGGACAAAACTGACACAACTACGCAGACACCATTGATGCACACTAAAAACAGACCAGGTTTTCATTGACCCCCACCATTTACAGGTCGCTTTCTCCGCTGGGGGTGAGTGCCTGAGCGGCGGGCAGGTGTGTCTCAGGCACCGCCGGGTGTTGTCTGAGCGAGGGCCGTTCTCCTGCCGGCGGAACTCTCGTCGCAATAATCCTCCACGCTATTGGATTCCTCGTTATGGTAGGACAGTATGTCACACAACGCAAGCGAACGAGTGACTTTCAGCGATCCCATCCCATCGCCAACGAGTGTCAGCGGCCTTGCTCCATCAACCTCTGAAACCTCTCTCAAACGGAAATAACTACCTCCCCCAACAAACAGAGGTCCGAGTCCAATTGAAAAATGGCCGGAACATGCTTCGTTACAACCTTCTTCTTTCTTCCAACGTAATATCCGACGAATGGGCTGAGCTACTCGGAGTCTAGGACCTGACGGAGGTACACCCCATGCCACTCCCACGATCCCTCGCAACCTCAAGCGACAGAAGACTGTCCCCGGAGACGGTTCTGGAGACTCGGGCAGCCGTTTTCTTCCGACGGTCATCTCCAGTCTGTGTAACGGCGGGCCTGGCAGGCGGGCGGGGCCTCCAAGTAGCAACGTCGCAAATGCGCAGAGAGGGAACGAGGGGCAGGCGAACGCTTCGACAAGCGGACGCCGAGACAAGGAACACGCGAGCGCTTCGACAAGCGGACGCCGGAGACGGAGGAGACGGCCGAACGCTACACGAGTATGCCAGAGACAGGGGCGGGCGAACGCTGACGAGCGAGCGCCGAACAGAGGACGGAGGCGGCCAGACGCTTGAAAGCCGAATGCCGGAGACGGGAGAGCAGGCCGAACGCAGGACGAGCGAACGCCGCAGACAGGAAACGGACCGAATGTGAATCGCGCGAACGCCGTGGACAGAGGAGCGGACAGAACGCTAGACGAGCGAACGCCGCGGACTGCAAACGGACAGAACGCGAAACGCGCGAACGCCGCGGACAGGAACGGACCGAACGCGAATCGCGCGAACGCCGTGGACAGAGGAGCGGACCGAACGCTGGACGAGCTTAGACCGCGGACAGAGGAGCGGACCGAACGCTGGGGGAGCGTACGACGCGGACAGGGGAACGGGCTGAACGCTAACGCGCGAACGCCGGGGACAGGGGAGTGGGACGAGGACGGGGACGAGGACGAGGACGAGGACGAGGACGAGGACGAGGACGAGGACGAGGACAGGGATGAGGCAAGGACGGGGACGAAGGTAGGGAAGATAATGCGGACCGGGACGGAGACTGGCAGACGTAGGACGGACGTATGCCAGATAGAGGACAGGGGACGGACGAACACCGGAGGAGTGAACGTCGACCGGGAAGAACAGGAGGAACCGGAGGAACCGGATGACGATTGTTGGAATATATGGATCGATAAACGTGAAGATTGTGAACTGATTGTATTACAGTATTATGCGGGCACAAGATCTCTCTATATACAGGAAGGCCGTCAGGACAAAGGACGGAAGACTGCCCCCCCCGAGCCGGTGCTCGGGGACTCAGTCATGTCCGGGCGCCTCCTCATCTCCGGACGCCTCCTCATCTCTCATGTCCGGTCGCCTCCTCATCTCCGGACGCCACCTTATTCTGACAACGATGGCGAGGACAGAGGACAGAGGGCAGAGGACAGAGGACAGAAACGGGAACGGGCGACCGCCGTCAACGGAGGGAACAGAGGTCGAGCAGGATCTTGATTCGTAGTCTTGACAGGATAGCTAGTTATACAGGTAAGATAACCAGAGGTTGCATGAGTGAGAAAAGGAGAAGAAGAGACAACACACAGCAGGAAGCCCTCCTCATTTACATGCGTACTCATACTCACACTCATACTCACGCAACTCACATGCGTACTCATACTCATACTCATACTCATGCTCATGCAAGTCACATACGTACTCGTACTGACTTCTCTCATGCAACAGAACCCAGAACCGATACGCCTTCCAAGATCGAGGCGTTCCAGAACGAGGTGCCCTCTCAGCTGGCGAACCATCCATGACAGAAATCCAACAGCCAAACCCAAATCTTCCTGACGCCGCGTCAGGCCGAGGCGTTCCAGAATGCGATGGCCCGTCCCAGAACGAGGTGCCGTTCCAGCCGACGAACCTTCCGATGCGTAGGCCGATGCACTGTCCTGGCCGGCAACCTTTTCACTGGCCAAGGCGTTCCGGAACGAGGTGCCGTCCCATTAGACGAACTCAAGCAACCAGACCCAAACCTTCTGAACGCCGAGACCCAAACCTTCCAGACGCTGAGGCACTCCCAGGCGTCGCGCCGATCTGCCCGAATATTTTAAGCGCTGAGACGCTCCCAAGCGTCTCGCCGATCTGCCGCAAATTTCCAAGCGCTGGGACTTGCGCCGTGACAGTCTGCAGGCGGCTCGCTGTGGCTCTGATTGACTCGACCCACTCGACCCGTCAGTGTCGAACATGCGAATCGGCTAGTGGAGTGCTTGTTCGTGCGCAGGCGTGTGGTGATATTGAGTAAATTTTTGGCCGATTCATGCAATCTCACCCGCCACACTAAATTTTTGTTTAAAAGGCCGGCTCCCCGCCTCCTTTCCCAGGCACGAGCAGTCACCGGCTGCTTTCGAATGACGAACCAAGCAGCATTCGGCAATGAGGCGGGCTTAAGGCCAGCAGTAGCACAACTCAACAACAGGCAAAGACGGTTCGGCGCACGACTCTTGGCGTTACCACGGGGCGACGAGGCAAGGAAAATAGTAGGGGCCCCCTCGGGCATTGGAAGAAGACTCGAGGAGGCCCTAGGTTATTCGGGCCGAATGGAGGAAACGATAACGTTACCGCTTGCAGCGAAGAGGCTCGACTTAGAAACGATAGTGGAGGAGAAAGAGGAGGCGAAGCGGACAGCAGGAAGGGAAAGGGCAGGACTAACCATCTTTACGGATGGGTCAAGAGCCAGCAACGGAGCGACCGGGTACGCAGTGACATGGAAGAGCGGAAGCAAGTGGGTGGGGGTCAAGACCCACCTAGGTTACAACCAAGAGGCCATCGATGCAGAATGTGCAGCCCTGGCGCGTGCGTTGGAGCTGGCGGCAAGAAGGAGAGCAGCCCCAGAAGCAGTCACCATCTACACAGACGCACAGGCGGCAATGAGAAGAATAGTGGCCGAGGAACCGGGGCCAGGGCAGAAGTACGCGGTGCTGGCCCGGAAGTGGGTAGCTGCCCTAAAGCAGACGAGGCCTGAGGTGCGCATTGAAATCAGATGGTGCCCGGCCCATGAAGGAGTGGAGGGCAATGATGTTGGAATATAGGGATCGATAGAGACGAAGATAGTGAATTGGTTGATTGATACAAAGTCGAAGGAGGAACATTCTCTCTATATACAACGCGCCTGAGGGACTCGCCAAGGGGAAAGGACGGAAGACTGTCTCCCGAACCGGTGCTCGGAGACTAAGGCTGCTGTCATCTCCGGACATGTTGCCTCTGGTCCGTCATCTCCGGACGCCGTCTCCGGTCCGTCATCTCCGGACGCCCATTATTCTGACAAATGAGAAAGCGGATGAGTCGGCGAAGCAAGCAGCAGAGGAGCCGGATGCCCGGGGAGTGGAGTGGCTGAGATATGGGGATCGGTACGGGGTACGGAGGATGCCCCCACCCAGGTCCCTAGCCAATCTGAGGAGGGAAATAGCAGAGAAGAAGTGGGGCGAAGCAAGGAGCTGGACTGAAGAGCGGGTCAGGAGAAGAAAGTACAAGCTGGCAAGAGACCAACGGCCAAACCGGATGGTGGAGCGAG
>Ga0307516_10004985_pt1 | contig 16125 bp, 14 predicted proteins | sample 19_EM_MG_FD_203310 | JGI IMG/M metagenome (GOLD analysis project Ga0307516, IMG submission 203310) | Populus trichocarpa ectomycorrhiza microbial communities from riparian zone in the Pacific Northwest, United States - 19_EM | ecosystem: Host-associated > Plants > Roots > Unclassified | place...
GCAGCTTGGCGCCTTCGTCCTTGCCGATCGAGATATAGTTGAGTACGCGCTCTCCATGGCGCGGTGATACCAGGCACCCTAGACGCGTATCCTCATCCAGCGGCGAGCCCACCTTCAGCCCCGACATGCGATCGAGCATTCGGTCCATGAAACTTCCATAGATATCTTCATGTACGAAGAGCCGCGTTCCCGCCAGGCAAGACTGACCATTACAGAACATTGCCGCGAATGAGGCGTTGTCGATCACCCCGTCGAGATTGTCCGCATCGGGAAAAACGATGTTGGGGCTCTTGCCGCCGAGTTCCAGCGAAACGGGCACCAGTCGGTTTGCGCCGGCCTCTCCGATGATACGGCCGACCTCAGAGCTGCCCGTGAACGCAATTTTGACCACGCGCGGATGTGCAGTGAGGGCCGCGCCGGCTTCCTCGCCTGTCCCCGGCACGACATTGACGACCCCCGGAGGAAAGATCGTCGCAATGAGCTTGCAAAGTTCGAGCGTTGAGAGCGTCGCGTGTTCGTCCGGCTTGAGGACCACTGTGTTTCCCGCTGCAATGGCAGGGGCGATCTTGAACGCGGTCATGATGGCAGGGACGTTCCAAGGGATAATTTGGCCGCAGACCCCGTAGGGCTCTCGCTTGGTAACGTGCCAACCGCCCGGAATGGGCCGGGAGAAGCCTTCGAGCGACATCAGAGCCGAAGCGTAATATCGGTACTGTCCGATCGCCAGTAGGTAATCGAGCCGGATTTCGCCGATGCGTCGTCCGATGTCACATGCATCAATATGCGCAAGACGTTCCAGGTTCTGTTCGATCGCGTCCGCGAGCTTGTTCATAAGTCTCGCGCGTTCTTCGATCGGCGTTGCGGCCCAACCGGCGAATGCCCTGCTGGCAGCCTGAACCGCCTTGTCGATAACATCGGCGCCTGAACGTCGGATCTTCGCGAGGGTTTCACCTGTGGCCGGATTCGTAGCCAGAAAGTGCGAGTCGTTTCCGATCTCGAACTGATTGTTGATGAACGCTCCGTATGTGGCGTCGAGCCGTAAATCCATGATCGTTGGCTTTCTTGATTCGAGAATGCGGGAAGTAGCTGAGGTGGTTCGTAGACGCTGGCAAGTATCGATGGATAAGTGCCGACGGCGCTTCGCTTGCTTCGTCTCGGCAACAAATTCGGGCCCCGAGAACCGCGACATTCATAAATATGGCAAGTATATTCTGTTGGACGAAGGCGAATTCCCGTCTAAGTCGATAAGATAAAGTTATGAATATCCGGCGAGTTGCCAATCAGAAAGTAGCACGCCCGTCATGCGCGGCCTTGTGGTCAAGGCATCTTACCCGGGCCGTGGCGCGATCGATGAATGGGCCGACGCCTAGGCAACCTACCGATACGTCATGCGGCCTCGTATGATCTGCAACGGTCTAACGGTTCGGGTGATCCGACCTCCCTTAACCGTTCCGATTGCTGCTGCACGAGAATGGTTCGGTGGATTCATTCATGCCCGCAGGTTATTAACTTAGATGAAGACGCATCCTTTCTGAGTCGGAGTATCGCCGCTTTGAGTCGGAGTATCGCCGCCATTTTCGACCGAGCGAAACACGCCTAGCACACTTGGAAAGTGTTCGAAGGGCTCGCCCGGCGCGTGGCGATGATGTGATCGCGATCGGTCGTGTGTGAGAATGTTGCTGTTTGCAAGGTCACGTGATCGTGCGGCAGGGTTGATGGACGGAGCCCGGGGCGGGGGGCGTAATCGGAGCAGTCGAAACCGCACTCGCACTCGCGTGGTGAGATCGAATGATCTCAAAAAGTTGGTTGGCTATGGCCGCTCCAGGAAAGTCAGCAATGTCAGAGTTTCACGGTGTGATGGCCTACCTGGTCTCACCCATCGATGACTAAGGCAATGTCAAGGATGTCGTACTGGGAGAACTGTGCGACTATATCACTCTTAAAGGCGTCAATGGGCTGGCCCCGCTCGGGAGCACGGGGGGAGTTCGCTTATCTCAACTTGAAGCAGCGACGCCGCATAGTGGAAGTAGCGATCGACGCTGCAGGCCACCGCGTGCCCGTGATCCCAGGAGTGTCGGCAACCACGGCGGCGGCGGCAATCGCACAGGCGACAACCTACCAACAGATGGGCGCCACAGGAATTCTATTGACGTTGGACATTTATTTTCCGCTCGGTGACCGGCAGATCGAGGTATATTTCAAGACCGCCGCTGATGCTGTCGCTCTCCCGATCATCATCTACCAATCCGGCGTTTCGGAAATATTCGCTCTCGGTCGACTTGGTCGAGCACCTCAATGATCATTCAAATATCGTCGGGTTGAAGGACGCCTCCACCAATACGGGGTATCTGCTGTCGATTTTGAATCGGTGTGGCGATCGTCTGGATGTCTTCGCCGCGTCCTCCCACATTTCTTTGTCCGTCATGATGATCGGCGGCAAAGGGTGGCTTGCGGGACCGGCCTGCATCACCCCGTCACAGAGCGCCGAGCTCTACCGGCTATGTCTTGCCGGCGATTGGCACAAAGCAAGAGAGCTTCAGTGCGGGCTGTGGTCCGTCAATCAAATCTTCGAAAGATGCGGCTTGGCCGCTTGCATCAAGGCCGCTTTGGAGCTGCAGGGCTGTCTAGTCGGAAATCCGATCCTTCCGCTGGCTCCGCTGGACGCTGAGGCGCGAAAGCTGATCGGTAAGGTTCTCGCCGATATCGAAAGCGGTCGCCTTCCGAGCTAGGTCCAGGCTGCGCTGGCGGCCAAACGCCGGGGCATCAACGATCGAGCTGAGAGTTGTTTCCTCACACCAGGAATAGTCTGGGATTTTCTGGCGGCCATGCACACGGGGTTTTCATGGCTCCTTCGATTGGCGGGATCATTAAATTGGAGCCCCGAAGCGCTTGGCCTCTCGCGAAGATCGCCTTCAACGATAGCTTGGTGATATGAGCCGACGCGATGTGCGTGGGCGGCCGTAGATGGGCGCCTCGTCGCTTCATCGCGCAGCATGACCCGGGGCTTCCGGGCACCTTCGCGACTTGGACGGCGAGAGCCCGAAAGGTCTCTTGGTCGGAGAGGTGAAGGCAGCGTGGCGCCCTCTGTGCCGAGAGGCAGCGACGGGGCCCATCGGTGGGTTTGAGGGGGCGCCCCCTCAGAAATCAACTTTCGACCCTTGAGCTTTGCAATCGATTGTATTACAACATATACGCTGCGTTTTCGCTGCCTCGAAAGCTTGGCAAAAGAGGGCGCCGGTCGTTCCGCCGTCGGCCAGTACATGCCGTGGCCGCGCGGCCTGGAGACGAGGACCAAATCCCCGGCTGCGACCACGCGCCGACCAACCGCCGGCCAAAGACAAGGCAGTCAAATAGGAAAGATGCAATCGATTGCAAGGAGCGACTTGGATGAATAGAGGCCGCGTGACCGTTGAACCACCATTTATGAATCGCCCATACTGGAGCGCTTTTCTCGGGGGAAAGCCGTTTGAGGCGGATAACGATCAAGTTTTCTTTGCGGTCGAAGAGGCGGCAACCGCAAAGGAAATAGCGCGAGTTTTGTCGGCGGATGAGAACCTCGTTGATTTGGTTGTGAGGGATTCGAGGCAAGCTTACGAAAACGATTGGCGGTATCGCTCACCGAGAGAGCGTGCGCAGTATCTGCATCAGGTCGCAGCAAAGATCCGCGAACACGCGGTCGAGCTTGCGGAGTTGGAAGCGCGCGAAGTAGGCAAACCTAAGCGGGATGCTCTGCGCTTCGATGTCTCCTATTGCCACGCTTGCTTTGACTACTTCGCGGGCTTGGCCGACACGCTTCATGGGGAAATCCTGGATCAAGGACTGATCGAAGCCCGTGTTCTTTTTGAACCCTATGGCGTCGTGGCTGCCATTCTGCCGTTCAACTGGCCCCCAATCCATTTTGCGAAGAAATCTGCTCCTGCGCTCGCTGCTGGAAATACGGTTGTTATCAAGCCGGGGGAGCAGGCTCCCTTGACTGTGCTCCGGCTTGTTGAGCTTGCCAACGAAGTATTGCCGCCTGGCGTCTTGAACGCAGTTCCCGGCATCAAGGCGGGCCCAGCTCTTGCTTCGCACCCAAAAGTCGAGCGCATAAGCTTCACCGGCGCTACCGCTACCGGCCGGCGCGTTTTGCAAAGTGCTGCCGAGAACATCACTTATGCGACGATGGAGCTTGGCGGCAAGAATGCCCTGCTTGTCCTGGAAGATGCCGACATGAATGTCGCTGTGAATGTAGCGCTCGAGGGCATGTTTTATAATCAAGGCGAGGCTTGCACATCGACCGCGCGGATCCTGGTTCACGCGTCGAGATATGCCGAGTTTGAAGAAAAGTTTGCGCGCGCGGCGGAAAAACTGGTGGTAGGCGATGGCCTTGACGCGAAGACCGATATCGGACCGATGGTTGATGCGAGGCAGCGGGATCGGGTCAGGAACTATATCGATATCGCTCTTCGCGAAGGTGGTAGGCTTGTAACCCAAGGCAAACTTCCGAGCGATGACCGACTTAAGAACGGGTACTGGGTGCCGCCGACCGTGCTCGGCGATATTGTGCCGACGATGACTGTCGCCCAGGAAGAGATATTCGGACCCGTCGCCTGCCTGATGCGCTTCAAGGACGAAGACGAAGCGGTGTCAATTGCCAACGGGACCGCCTACGGTCTGACCGCCGCCATTTGCACGGTCGACGAAAGCCGAGCCTGGAAGCTCGCTCCGCGATTGGAGGCGGGGATGATCTTCGTCAACAACTACATGCGTCGGGCGTTTCTCGGATCGCCCTTCGGCGGAGTAAAGGGCAGCGGTTTTGGCCGCGAAAACGCAACAGAGACGTTGAAGGAGTTTGTCAGGTCCAAGAACGTTCGGTTCCCTTCTGGCAAGGGAAGCATCCCGACGTGGCCACCCATGGATTAGGTTCCATTTTACTGTTGGACTTGCCTGCACTGCGTCTATGGTTTGCGATAGCCAGCGCCGCTAAGCTAATAAGAAAATGGATCGTCATCGATGCGCAAGATTCTTATCAAAGACGGATACGTCGTTACCGTGGACGGGGACCGGCAAATCTTCGACAGGGGAGCTGTTGCCGTTTCCGGCAGGCACATTACGGGGGTGTACTCCTACGAACAAACTCCGCCTGATGCTGGATTTGATGAGATCATCAATGCTCGTGGATGTCTGGTGATCCCGGGGCTGATTAACCTGCATCAACACCACTGGTATGGCATGTTCAAGGGTATTGCCGACGGCATGTTGCTTGAAGACTGGATCTCTGACCTGGTCTTTCCCTTGGTCTCAAATCTAACTGACGATACGATGAGACTGGCGAGTTATCAGTGCGGTCTGGAAATGCTCGCCACCGGCACAACGACTTCCTTCAACCACTCCGTCTCGGTTACCAGCTCCAGTACGGTTAAGGCCATTCTGGAACCGCAAGCGGAGCTTGGAATACGCCAGTTCTTTGGCAAGGAACTTCGGTGCAAGAACAGTCGCTTCAAGGACCACCCGCTTTCCCTCGAGGAGTCCTTAGCATCCGCGGAAGAGGATATCGGACGCTGGAACGGTCGGAATGACGGCCTTATCCGCATGGGGATGGTCATAGAAGCAAATGCGCACTGGACGTCTTCAGGCATGAGCACCGAAGAGCTCATACTGCAAGGCGCACAGTTGGCGCGCAAATTGAACGTGAGGATCAGCAGCCATATTGCCGGTGGTACGTTTTCGATCGAGAAAGGCTTCTTAAAGCATCTCAAGGAGACGGGACGCACGGACGTCCGTTATCTGATGCAGTTGGGCGTGCTCGACGAACAATGGATGCTGATACACGGGATCCACTGCACCGAGTTGGACTTGGAGCAGATGGCACATGTCGGCGCCGGGCTTGTTTACACACCCACGAGTGAGGCAATACGGGGCGGTGGTATAGCTCCTGCGGCTAATGCGCTGCGTTGCGGCATCCCTACGGCGCTCGGGACCGATGGGGCGATGGTCGATTATACAAACGATATGCTTGAGCAAGTGAAGGCGTGCGTTCTCTTCCAGCATCAGCGTCACCTGGACCCTACGAGGATGCCGTTCGAACGCGCTCTCGAAATGGCGACGATTTACGGCGCCAAGGTGCTTGGTGTGTCCGACGAACTGGGCTCACTTGAAGTCGGAAAACTCGCAGACATTGCCGTTTTTGACATGCGAGGTCCGCATGTCGGTTCGCTGCAACGTCCCCTATCTGCATTTATTGCCGCGGGCAAGGGTACCGACGCGAAGTATGTCATGGTCAATGGCGATGTAGTTTATCGAGAGGGTAAGCATACCAAATTTGGTAATCGTCTCGAGGTCTTGGCAAATGTCGAACGCGTGGCTTCCGAGATCATCGTGAAGGCAGGGCTTTCTTCAAGGAAAGACATTGCATGGAAAGTGAAATGCCCGCCGATCTCTTGGGGCCACAGAGCGGGAGAGCACTAACGGCAACGCTTCCGGAGTTGCGATTTAACAAAAAACTTGACGAAGACGAATTACATGAAATTCTAGAATTGTTTCAACCAGTTGAAAAGAAAGGAAGATTGAGCTAGCTGCACCGCTGCCGTTGACGAACTCCACGCGCGAATGATTTCGGGCGTTCGGCTTGGACTTAGCTGCCGCCTCGGCGAGGATAAGCTGGGCAACACTTGCCATCTGCGATTTGGTGGGGTTCACGAATTCCGCACCGGACGCCACGGCACCGGATCTGGGGCGTACATAGGATTGACCAAAATCGCCGTGGACGAGCGACAGTAAATAGCGAGCGAACTGCACAGGAATTGGATCGCGCAGTCCTGGGCAGGTCGACGTCGGCGCCGAACTCGCCAACGCCACAGAGACAGCTAATCAGCTGCACCCCTAACGTCGCCAATCCGTCGGCGACAAGAATGTTCATGAAGTGCTTTCGGTTCGGCGATGACCTGAACCGTCCGAACTCTTGCCGCAAAGCAGCGCATATCTCGCAACGGGTTTACCGCTTGCCGCCGTCGTTCATTATCCTGACGCTCCTCTTGCTGATTAGCGCTGGCTGTCTTGGCATCGCGCCGGTCCACTAGTTCCGAAAGGCCAAGCAAGCGTCGGGTAAGAAGCCGACGGCCAGGCCACAGCGCAAGTCGGCGTGAAGGTTCATCGCGGAGGATCGAGAAGTGTCTTCAGCGGAAGGACGGCAGATATGGCTGTGCCAACGGCCTTGTTGAAGTGGTGCTTGCCTGCTTCGCATGAGCGAACGGTTGCTGTTGGTGCAGAGTTGACGTTCATACGCAAGCAGAGCATCTGAGAGTGAGTAACCGACAAGGAACGAGTAGAGAGTTATCCAGTCTCAGATTGGCTAACAAATCGTGCGGGCCTGGATTTTATCTTGGAGTTTAGTCCGGTCGAACAAGCGCTAGGCGAGTAGGCGCCGAGCCACGCCAGCGTCAGTGACGAGGGTGTTTATCCAGCCGCCTCGCAGTACCGACGCGATCGCCGCGGCCTTTTCTAGACCGCCCCCAATTCCGACAATATCGGGAATGCGCCGTAATTGCTCGGCCGTGATGCCTAGGCCGAGCTGATCCAGCTGATTGGCGACAGCCCTGCCTTCGTCATCAAGCAGCGTCGCACAAAGGTCCGCCCTGACGCCGGCCGCAAGCGCCTGATCATGCCATGCCGAAGGAAACGCCGCGCACAGACACGATTCTGGAGGGTGCCACGATCCGATACCGACGACGAGGACATCAATTCGATGATACAGCGCAAGCGCTTCCGCGACCGACCGCTCGCATCGCAGGCCTTCGACGGCCGCCTGGTCTTCGACCCACATCGGCGCATATATCGGATAGGGTCTTCCGCCGCCTGCTCGTGCAATCCGATGCACTATTTCGACAGGATTTAACGCGAAATCAAGGCCTGCCGGATTTCCAGCAACCTGTACGACATCGACTCTGGGCAAGCGCGTCAGAGCCCGAGCGGCAGCCGCCAGCGTCCTGCCCCATGCGACCCCCAACAGTTGACCGTCTTCAAGCATTTCTTCGAGAAGTTGTGCCGCCAGCGATCCCAAAGGCTCGGTCAGCGCGCTTGTCGGTTGATCCGGGCCTTTCAGCACCAACGCGCTCTTCAATCCGTAACGTTTGCGAACCTTGTCCGAGAGTTCGACGTCGAGGTCGGTGGGTTCCGAGATGACAAAATTCACGATTCCTTCTTCGATGGCTGCCTCGATGAGACGGGCGACCTTGAACCGCGAAAGGGACAGGTCCTCGGCGATCTGAGATTTTGTTTGCCGGCCTATGAAATGACGCCTGGCGGCAATGGCAGCTTGGACACGCTGAAGAGGTCGGCTCGCCATGGTAACTCTCTTAATCGCAATTCTATGGTGCCAATTTCGCCGCACGTTGAAACCGTGCGACAGCAAATGAGTATGCCGCTGCTCGCTTGAGCGCAATTCGTGACACCGTGATCATCTCTTCCTCAGGCCAGAATCGCACCGCAGGACATCGTGTTGCGATCCGCACGCGGCTCTTGTTCGGCGCCGAAGCCATTTCATCGGGCTGCAACGGCGACATCTGCCTTGGCGTCCCCATGCGGATACTGGGCGCGCTCCTTTATTCATTGGTTGCTCATTTGAGCATACATATGCTCGTTTGACAAATATTCGAAACGCCGATATCTCTTCTCGAAAGCGAAAAGCCCGCGGGAGGGAGCGTTTGCATTTCCAATCGTCCGACGAGCTCGTGACCTTGGCTCGAAATGTGATTTCGGCAGATGCGGAGGCAATTCTTTCCGTGCTGGCCTCGGTCGATGCCGCATTCATCGCCAGCGCTGAAACCCTCGCCCGTTGCACCGGCAAAATTCTCGTCACCGGAAGCGGAACCTCCGGCGCGATCGCAAGCCGAGCGGCGCACCTCCTCTCCGTCGGCGGCACGCCCGCCTTCTCATTGTCGCCAGCCGATGGTCTTCACGGTGGCCTCGGCGTATTGAGATCGAACGATGTCGTGCTCGCAATATCAAAGGGGGGAAGTTCCAAGGAGTTGAACGAATTCTGCGAACGCGCCAGGAAATTGTCGGGCTGCTTGATTGCGATCACGTCCGATAGTGCATCACAGCTTGCTCAGCTTGCTGACCATGTTTTGAAGCTGACGCTGCCCGCGCACACCGATTTGGGCTCGGTCATGGCGACCGGTAGTTCGCTCGCGGCAGCAGCCCTGACGGACGCCCTCGTCGAAGTGGCGCGAATCATGCGCGGCTACAGTTGGGAGCAGGTCCTCTTCACCCACCCGTCGGGTGCCGTTGGGCGAGACGCCGAACTGACGCTCGAGCGCTTGAACCAAGCTGAAGGATTGTGAGCCATGGCGCGGGACCTCGTCGCCGGCGTCGACTCGTCCACCCAATCCTGCACCATTGTGATTCGGCGGCTCGACGGCGGCGAGGTGATTGCTGAAGCTAGCGCTCCCCATCCCACCACTTTTCCGCCACGCAGCGAGCAGGACCCGCAGATGTGGTGGAGCGCGCTGCGAACCGCTCTTGCCGACCTCTCCGGATTCCTGCCGCGTGTTGCGGCGATTTCGGTAGGAGGGCAGGGACATGGCCTCGTGCTGCTGGACAAGGCAGATACCCCGCTGCGACCTGCAAAACTTTGGAATGATACTGAATCCGCGACCGATGCGGCTGAGCTGCTGCGAAAGTTGCCCGCGTCGGATTGGGCCGGTCGCACCGGTTCGATTCCAGGCCCCGCCTTGACGATCTCGAAGCTGGCATGGACGGCGCGCAACCATCCGGGAACGATCGAGGCGGCGGCCCGTATTTGTCTCCCGTTTGACTATCTCATCTATCGGTTATCCGGGCGTCTGGTCACCGAGCGCGGGGGATCGTCTGGAACCGGCTACTTCAACCCCTTCGCCAACGAATGGGATGTCGACCTCGCCGCGCTCGCGATGCCCAACGTCGACTGGTCGTCAAAGCTGCCCGCCGTTATCGACTCCGGCCACGCCGCCGGCACCCTAGTCGAGAGCGCCGAACTCGGACCGTTGACAGGCATCACTGTCGGCGCCGGGACCGGCGACAATATGGCCGCGGCTGTGGGCTTAGCCGTCGAGACCGGCGACACCGTGATTTCCGTCGGCACAAGTGGAACGATTTACGCGATCAGCACAGTCGGCGTGATCGATTCGACGGGAGCGATCAACGGATATGCCGACGCCAGCGGCCGCTTCCTGCCGATGGTCACGACTCTCAACGCCGCCAAGGTGACGGATACCTTCCGTCAGTTGCTCGGAGTAACCCCGGCTGAATTCGACGCCCTTGCATTGTCCGCGCCGGCGGGAGCGGGCGGCCTGACGCTCGTGCCCTATCTCGATGGTGAGCGGACGCCGAACTTGCCATCCGCCTCGGGCCAGCTTGTCGGGCTGCGCCATACGGTGACGCCCGCGACATTGGCGCGCGCATCGATCGAGGGCGTGCTTTGCGGATTGCTGGAGGGCGGCGACCGCTTGAAGCGGCATGGCCTCTCCGACCACGGGCGCCTCATCCTCACGGGAGGCGCTTCGAGGTCGCGCGCGTACCGGCAAATACTCGCGGATCTGACTGGCCGGACGGTTTGGAGCAGTCCGATCGTGGAAACTGCAGCCGCCGGCGCTGCAATTCAAGCGGCGGGCGCATTGACGGGCGCTCCTGTCGCCGAGCTGGCGGCCAAATGGGCCGCGCCGCTGGAATGTGCCGCGACGCCGACACTAGCGGCGGCGGAGCGGGCCTCGGGCGTGCGAGCAGCCTACAGAGCCGCCGCGACAAATCAGGGAGGCGAGTGATGACGATGTCCGCTTCTAAACCATCTGAAGCCAAGCGCGAGATACGACTGCCAGCGGAGACGGGAATAGCGTTCGTCCTGGTGGCGGTTTTGGCGGCCGGCTACATCGCCACACCGAATTTTCTGACGATCTCCAACGTCCTCATTCTGCTTTTGAACGGCGCCGTCATCGGGTTTCTTTGCGCTGGCCAGACCTTCGTTCTGCTGACCGGCGGCATCGATCTATCTTGCGGGTCGATCGTGGCGATGACTTGCGTCTTGGCAGCTCTACTCATGCAGAGCCTGGGGCTTCCCTGGCCGGTGGCCGTTGCGCTGACGTTGCTCGCTGGCGCGCTGGCGGGTGCTGTTAACGGGCTCCTGATCGTCGCAACGGGCGTGCCGCCCTTCATCGTAACCTTCGCCATGATGGGGGTTGCAGCCTCCATTCCGCAAATCATTACCGGTGCAGAATCGATCCGGGTTACCGAATTAGGATATCGCCTGATCGGTCAATCACGAATCCTTGGCGTTCCGTTCCCCGTCGTCGCGCTGGTCATCACGACGGTTGCGGCTTCCCAATTTCTTCGCCGAACCGTCACAGGGACACACATCTATGCCGTCGGAGGCAACGCCGACGCAGCGAGGCTCGCCGGCGTCAACATCTCGCGCATCAAGGTGCTCGTCTACACGGTGTCCGGGTTCTGTGCGGCTTGTGGCGGGTTGATCTATGGCTCGCGCCTGATGAACGGCTACCCGACTGCTGGTCGCGGCGATGAACTCTTCTTCTCTATTGCCGGCGCCGTCGTCGGCGGCGTCAGCCTGTTCGGAGGCAAGGGGTCCATCCTCGGCGCTGCCATCGGTGCCACTCTGGTCGCTTCGATCTCCAATCTCATGAACGTGATGAACGTCAATTCCTATTGGCAGCCGCTCGTCATCGGCGTGATCATTCTGGCGGGAGTCACGTTCGACACGCTGCGTTCATCGCAGCGACTGTCGCCGTCCTGGGCATTCCTGACGAAGCGCAAGTCCGCGCCCGTCGCACCAAGTCACAATTACGAGAAGCGCAGCAACAAGCTGCTTTGAACTTGGCGGGCCTTCAGCCCTCCGGGAATGGGAAGTTACGCGCAAAATGGAGGAGTCGAGTATGAAAGAATATCACAAATTGATGGTCGCGGCGGGAGCGATGATGGCAATGTGCGCGTTCGCGGCGCCTGCGTCCGCGGACGGCAAGAAGGTTCTCGGAGTTGCGTTACCGAATCTGACAAATCCCTACTACGTCGCGATGAAGAAGAGCTTCGAGGCGAACGGCACTGCGCAGGGGTTCGACGTCAAGGTACTCATCGCCGACAACGACGCCGCGAAACAACTATCCCAGGTCCAGAGCTTTGTCGAACGAAAGGTCGATGCGGTCGCCCTGAACTGCACGGCCTCGGGCCCATGCGTTTCAGAGGTTCAGGAACTGAACGCGGCCAAGATTCCGGTGTTCACGATCAACCTGCTCCCCGATCCCGACGGCCTGAAGCAGGCCGGCGCAACCGTGGTCCAGGCGGTGCAGACCGATCAGAAAATGGGTGGCAAATATATCGGCGAGCAATTGGCAAAGACGCTCGGCCCCAACGGCTCGGCGATTGTCGGCATTGTCGGAGAGCCGACGTCCGTGGCGGCCAATGCCCGGGACGACGGATTCAAGGAAGCACTCGCGGCGCTGCCGAACGTCAAGTTCGTCGCGCTCGTCAATGGTAAAGTTGAGGAGACCACCTCGCTCAAAGTGACCACCGAAATGCTGCAGGGCAATCCGAAAATGACGGTCGTTTATTCCGATACGGAGCCGTCTGCCATCGGCTCGTCCGCTGCGATAAGCCAGCTGGGACTCACCGGTAAGGTCGTTCTTTATGCCTTTGTCGACAAGCTTGGCGTGCAGCAGATTCAAGAAAATTCGATCATGAAGGCGGGCGCCATCCAGGATCCGGCGGGCCTTGCCAAGATCCAGGTTGAGAACATCAAGAAATACTTCGCGGGCGAGAAGCTGGAGCCCGTCATCAACAGCCCTCCGGTTCTCGTCAACAAGGACAACGCGGCGCACGTTGTGGGGAACGCCTACTAAAGGCGATGCGCCGCCCCGATCGTGAGAGCAGCGATCGGGGCGGATCGCACCATTCGCGATCGAGCCGGCTTCCCCGCCGGATCGGTTGCAAGGGCAGATACACTCCGAGGAGCCCTCGATGACCTCTGCTGGTTCCACTTACAGCGCCGTCGGCATCGTGAAGTCTTACGCTGGCGTGCCTGTCCTGCATGGCGTTGATTTCGTCGTGCATCCCGGAACGATTCACGGCTTGTTCGGCCACAACGGCGCGGGCAAATCGACGCTGCTGAAAATCCTGGCTGGCGCCGCGCGTCCGGACAGCGGCGATCTGAGCATCGACGGCAAGGCGATAATCCTGTCATCGCCGCGCAACGCTTTGGATCAGGGGATCGGCTGCGTTTATCAGGAATTGCGCCAGATTCCCGACCTCACCGTCACCGAAAACCTGTTCCTGGGCCGTGAAGAGAGACGCTATGGCTTGAAGAACGACGTCGGCATGATCGAATATGCCCGAAAACTGCTGAGATCCTACGACCTGCGTGTAGATCCGCTGGCGCGAATCCGCGACCTGTCGCATCCGGAAAAGCAGATGATCGAGGTCATTGCAAACCTCGATCGCAAGGCCCGGTTCCTGCTGCTTGACGAGCCCACGACTGCGATCGACGGGCGTCATGCGGAGGAATTGCTGCGCGCCGTGCGGCAGATAGCGACCGAGCGGCAAATCGGAGTGGTGCTCGTATCTCACAAGATCGATGAAGTTCTTTCGGTATGCGACGAGGCCACGGTCATGATGGCGGGGCGTTCGGTGCTGCACGCGGACCGCGCATCGCTCAGCAAGCAGGCGATCGTCGACGCAATCGTCGGCGAGGAGCCCCACCGGCCACAGTCTGCTTCCATCCGCAACCAGCCGGCTGCCTCAACCGCATTCCTCCGTGTCCGCGATCTGAAGACGACCCGGTTGAAACGGATATCGCTCGAAGCAAGAGCAGGCGAAGTGCTCGGCATCTACGGGCTCGCTGGCGCGGGTCGTACCCGGTTTTGCCGCGCGATCTATGGGATGGAGCCGATCGCCGGTGGCGAAATTCAAATCGGTGGAAGGCCCTATGAAGCCGGGAGCCCTGCCAAAGCGCTCGCCAGCGGGATTGCGTACCTCACGGAGGACCGCAAACGCGACGGGTTTATTTCGGAGATGTCGTCTCTTCGCAACGTCGTCTTGTCGACGCTGCGGCGCTATCGCACGGCCGGCATTGTCAATCAATCCGCTGCGGATAAGACCGCGCGGTCGGCATTGGCTCGACTACGAACGCACGGCCGCCTCGAACAGACCGTGCTCAGCCTTTCCGGCGGCAACCAGCAAAAGGTTTTGTTCGCACGTATCATCGAACAAAATGCGCGCATCGTTATGCTCGACGAGCCGACCAAGGGCGTTGACGTCGGCGCCAAGAGCGACATCTATGCGATCGTTCGCCGCTTGGCGGAGGAAGGTCGTTGTGTGATCGTCGTCTCAAGCGAAGAAGAGGAAATCCTCGAGGTCGCCGACAAGGTCGTCGTGTTCCGACAGGGTGTTTGCGATTCGCCAGCCACGAACATCGCGGACGCGTCGATCGCCTATTTGCGGCAAGCTGCCTGGGCGCCTCTTCAATGAAAGTCTCCGCCAGCGGGTCTGCAGCCGATCAGCTCCGACTAGAATCTCAGCTCTCAGCGGTTGCGCCTCATGTGACATCGCGGCCTGGACATCAAGGGACGGCCGTTTCGCTCCCGCGCTAGACGAGTTGGTCAAGGCGTCGCGGAGCCGCGGCAGCCGATCGACGGGAGGAGCAGGCGGTATCAGCGGAAGGGGAGGGCGGCTTGCCCTCGATCTGCGAGCCACCATGTCATGGGCTCGGCCGTGAAGGCTTAGGGGGACTGGTAAACCAAAGCGGACCAGCGTTGCCGCAAAAGTCGGGGAGACGAGACATCGGTTGGCGAATATGTGTCGCCGGCCTTTGTCCCGAGACTATGATGGACCAGGAACAACGCATCGAAGCCCAAATTAAGCGGCCTGTCGCATCGTTGTACGTTCTGGCTCGCAATCGGCTGCCTTGACCTGCGCATTCAGAATGACTCGTCGAGTTGCCCCAGGGCCGAGCCAACCCAGCAGATATTGACTTTCGGTCAGCGAAGTTCCCAAAGCCGCAAGCACGGCACTGCTAATGACTTGCTGCTGCCGCCGTAGATGATCGTGAAGTAATTTGTGTCGAGTATCCAACATCTGGCCGGCATGAAGGATTCAAAGGTCATCATCGTGATCAACAAGGATGAAGAAGCTCCCATCTTTCAGATCGCTGACTACGGTCTTGTCGGCGATCTTTTCGAAATTGTGCCTGTGCTTACGGAGCGGTTTAATGACAGCCGCTAAGATAGATGGGAAGGCAATCGCCGAAGGACTGCAATCCCGGATTGCTGCCGCAGTGTCCGAAATCCAACGAAAACGTGGAATCCAGCCAGGCTTGGCGGTAGTCCAAGTGGGTGAGGAGCCGGCCAGTGAAGTCTACGTGCGGGCCAAAGTTCGCTGCACATTAGAAGCGGGTATGGCGAGCTTCCAGCACAAGCTTCCTGCGGCGACCTCGGAAGTCGACCTCCTTTCTCTGATCGCTAAGCTCAATACGGACTCCGCGGTACATGGAATTCTCGTTCAGCTTCCGTTGCCAAGCCATATGAAAGCCAGCTCGGTAATTCGAGCGATTGCGCCTGAAAAGGATGTGGATGGTTTCCACATCTCGAATGTTGGTCTCCTGAGTACCGGACAGAGAGCGATTGTCCCCTGTACGCCACTCGGTTGTCTGATCCTGCTGCGTGAGACACTGGATAGCCTCGTGGGCCTTGAAGCTGTCGTGGTGGGACATTCGAACATCGTCGGGAAACCAATGGCTCAGCTTCTGCTTGCCGAGATCGTAGGCCTTGCATGTGAGAATCACCACATCGAAGTCCTGCCCAAGGTCCTTCGCGAGGACCGTCTTTACGTCGAGCTTTGCATCGCCGTAGGGGCTTTCGATGCGGAGGCCATCTCGCTTAAGGGCTTCCTGACGGCGTTCGCGCACCAGGAACGTCACGTCAGCGCCGGCTTCAGCTAACCTGCCGCCGTAGTAACCGCCGAGACTGCCGGCGCCGAGTACCAGAATTCGAAGATTGTTCATCGGTGTCCTCCTTTAGCCCGTCTTCGCGGATTGGCGGGTTTTAGAGATGCCCGCTCTTTATAGATCAATGGCTTAGGTCAAAAGGTCTTCACTACGGCGACTGGCTTGGT
>Ga0307516_10004987_pt1 | contig 16119 bp, 17 predicted proteins | sample 19_EM_MG_FD_203310 | JGI IMG/M metagenome (GOLD analysis project Ga0307516, IMG submission 203310) | Populus trichocarpa ectomycorrhiza microbial communities from riparian zone in the Pacific Northwest, United States - 19_EM | ecosystem: Host-associated > Plants > Roots > Unclassified | place...
AAGGCTCAATATCTTCAAGTTTATTCAAGTTATTCAAGTCCAAGTATTTCTCTAGGCTCAAGCGGAGTCTAGCCTGTCAATCCTTCATTCCCCATTGCTTCTGGACATCAGGAGCCCCCTTGCCCCTTTGCTGCACCAATCTCCAGGTGTAGTATCCCTACTTCAGTCTCAGTCACCTCAATCCCCGCTTTGACACTTCCTAGGCTATAGGAAGAGTCCAGACACCTGTCCCTTTCATCTTCTATTGCTCCTGTACCTCAGGAGTATCCTGTACCTCTGTCTGCATCACCCTGTTGGTGTAGATCCCCTCTCCCCCTCCTCAGCACATCCTCTCTGGACACCGCGGAGGCAAACCACCACTCACACATTTTCGTAGTCCTTTGTTGGTGTTGTGTTTGGGTTATTACTCCAACCCAAATCCACACTTTGACTCACAGCGCCTTCATTTCACCTCTGGTTACCACCCAGAAGGTGATGGCCAGACAGAGCAGTCTAACCAGACACTGGAACAGTACCTCCAGATCTACTGCAACTACCAGCAGGACAACTGGGCGGACCTACTCCCACTGGTGGAGTTCGCATACAACAACACACCTAGTGCTACTACAGGAGTCTCACCATTCTTTGCTAACAAAGGTTATCATCCTAACATCTCCATCTATCCGGAACACAATATGACCTCTGCACGGGCTCATGACTATGCAGTTGACCTCAAGTCGCTGCACCAATACCTTCGTGAAGAAATGGCCAACGCGCAACTTCGCTACCAAGGTCTGGCTGATGCCAAATGTACTCCGGCACCAGACTTCAAGGTTGGTGACCAAGTATACATGAAAGCCAAATACTTCCGGTCAACTCAACCATCCAAAAAGCTATCAGAGAAGAACTTGGGGCGCTACTCTATCATTGCACAAGTAGGCTCCCTCTCTTTTACGCTCCATCTTCCAGATTCCATGTGCACCATTCACCCCATCTTCCACATCTCCCAACTCAAACCGGCCATACCCAACACCATACTGGACTGCATACAACCTCCTCTGCCACCGGTTGAAGTGGATGGTGAACCAGAGTTCGAGATCTCTGAGATCCTCAACTCCAAGGTTGACTGTTGACGCAGAATGTGCAAGTTACTCTACCTGGTACTTTGGTCTGGTTACAAAGGGACTGACAAAGAAACATCATGGCTTCTCGCCACTGAGCTAGGCAACACTACAGAACTACTTGAAGACTACCATGTCTGGTACCCGGACAAACCTGAACCACTCGCATCCATGTAGTACTACTCTCATGTCCATTTCTCTTATCTGTTTCTCTCTCTGTCTCTCCTCTCTGCTTCACTCTGACTTGTAATATCACTCACTAAGAAACTCAGTTCACTTTTCCTTATAAACAAAAAGTAAAACTAAATTACAATTTCTATTTACAAGGAGTCTGGACCAGACCACTTACTCCAGCACAGCATTGCCAGGGTTCTCTTGCTCCTCTTGGAGCCCCTGGACCTCTTGTTTGACCTCCTCTGGGTCAACCTCTGCCTCACTATCCTCCGACTCCTCGTCCTCATCCCAAGGCGCTGTAAAAAACCGGCACTCCTCGAGAAAAGTCTCAAGGCCCGCTGTCAGCTGCTCATTTCCTCTGGCCACCAAACAGGTGGCATCCACGACCCGGTGCATCTGACTGGTCATCTCCTCCACCTCTCCAGTCAACCAGTCCAATCATTCCAGAAACAGCTCAGGGTCAAACCTGGACTGTTTCCCAACTGTTTCCCAGATGGCCCTGGTACTTCAACAATGTCATTGTCGTCTTCAACAACCTTCGCCGCCATCTTCTTCTTCTTGCACTTCTCACCTCCTCGCGGTGATGTTGCCACCTCCTTCTCCTTTGCCTTGCCCTTTGCCTTGTCCACTACCAGACCTGGACCACCCATCTCCAGCCACTCACACCACTCCTTGAGCCCTGTGCACTTCATACACGCATGCTGCTTGGGCTTTTCTGGGTCCCATTCACACTTGGCCTTGTGCTTCACACAGCGGACGCACCTGCCAGGAAGTCAATAAAAAAGAATAGCAAGGAATATAAAATAGAATACTTACTGGATGTTGTCGCTCCGTTCACCACTCAGACCCGCCTCCAGTTCCTCCCTTGCTCGCTTCTTCAACACCTCCTGCACCATCGCTCTCTGCCTCGCTGCTACCTCTGCAGCCCTCTGCTGCACCTCTGCTTGTTCCTTCTCTGCCTGCTTGCACGCTTGGCACTCTGTCTCCTCTTTTGCTTTGCATTCCGCCTCCGCCTTGGCCCTCTCTGCCTCCTCTCGTGCTCTGGCCTCTGCCTCTTCATGCACTCATTGCTCTGCCTCTTCCCGGTGTTGCTTCTCCTCTCTCTTGACCTGCTTGCATCAACACCTCTCCTTCATTTTGGCATTGAGGATGGACACCTTGTCTTCGCTACTGGACTGAAGCTCTGGTGTTGTCGCCTTGGTCCAGTCCTTGGACTTGACCGCAGAGGGAACAGTGGGGGTGGTGGACTTAGCAATGTTCGACATGTTGGAATCAATGGCAAAAAACTGGGGGTAAAGGCAAAACCAGTCTGATCTTTATAGATCCAAAATTCGTACTCAGACATTCACTCCAGACTCCACATTGTTCTAGGCGACCACACATCAGCCTCATTGGGGCCTCATGGGTTCAGCCCCTAAAGGAGAGATACTGTTACGACCATGTCCAGCTCCAGGTCTTATCCAGTCACTCTGGTCGTTCACAGTTACTCCAGTCACAGTCGCGCAATTAGACTTCCATTAAGTATGACCCTTGGTCTATACTCCATTCACTCTTTACCACACCTCGCCGTCTACCCTGCCTGTTCGTGAGTTCTCCGTGTTCTCGATATATCCTGCACCTTGTATCATTTTCACCAGACCTAGTTTATTTTACTCGGACCTGACTTTGTTTTCACCAGACCTGACCTAGTCCTTACTCCGGTTGTTCCTTGTCTGCCTTTAGGCTGTTTACTTGTCACCGTATATACTTGTCCCTAGTTTGCACTTAGTATAAGTACTCTGTAGATTATCCTGTACTCCTCAGTCTGAAATCAACTTAGTCTCTACTCCTGTTCTGTCCGTCTCCGCTTCTGTCTCTGCCTGACCAGAACCTACACAAGGGATCAACACTCGATCCCCTTGTCGTTGAATCCAATCGGTCCCAACTCCGGCCGGACTAAACCCTTGTCCAGCCTCTGCCCTTCTCCTTCATCCATTTCCATCTGGACTTGACCAGACCCCCTACTGGAGTAGACTTGGACTTGACAGTCCATTAGAAAACATTTACCTTCCATTTTCATTTCTCAGCTCTAAACATTGGGTTTCCAATCAAATTTTTGATTCACTTGCCATCACTGCTGCCCTTGGAAATCCCACCTTTTCATCACAATGATGTGTAATACAGCATGGCCAGAAATATAATCTTGTCTTCGCCCAGGTCAAACATATGCTGACTTACCTGTCGTGGTCACTCGTGTCTTTAAACAAAAGTTATTGATGCTTCTCAAGACATTGAAGTCTATGTTACTCAATGCAGGCAGACAAGTATATTGCATTCACTGCATTGAATTTCAGAAATGTGGACTGCCCCATACCCACATCCTCATCAAATACTCACATTCATGTACTACTTCAGCTGACATTGACTCAGTCGTCTCAGCTGAAATGCCTGCTGATCTTGATGATGCTGCACTCGTGAAGAAGTTCATGCTCCATCATCATCCCTCTGCTGATTACCCACTATCGAAGTATTGTCAACATCAACAAACCAATGGAACTCGCAAATGTCACTTTGGATACCCACATGCTTTACAGTCTCACACTACAGTGGACACTGTATCCATTACCATCAAAGACATGCTGGGGATCAAATGGTTGTCCCACATTGTCTGCCACTGCTGTGTAAATTTCAGTGCCACCTCAACTTTGAAATCTGCAGTACTTCTCACATCTTCCACTATTTATTCAAATACATTCACAAAGGTTCAACACACACTCTCATCCTTAAACAAGAATTAACTTTGCATCTTAGCCCCTGATAGCACATGTTACCACATTCTTAATGGTAATGAGAGACAACAGAAAACAGACAAGATTGAAGAATACTGGGACACTTGGTACCTCTCAGCTGGGGAGGCTGTATGGCGGATTCTGGGATTTCACATCACACAAAAAGAGCCTGCCATCACACCTCTACCTGTCTATCTTCCTCAGTCGACTACACATCATCAATACCATCAATGTGATAACCAATGAAGTACATTATCCCTTTTAGACAGATACTTTTTGTGACCTGTCCACACATTTGTCGATGACACTGGCTCCATTTGACACTTCAACAACTTAACCTACACAGAATATTTCACCCATTTTCGACTCAGCAGCACCTCCAGTACTCACATTGCAAATGTATTCAGAGAACGTGATGTGGTCACTGGTTCACTGTCGATGCATGTCATTCAATGAGATCACAGCTGTTCTCACCTTACTTGAATTCAGCCTGGGTGACCCTCGCAAGGAGATCTATTCTATCTTTGTACAATTTTTCAAAATAGACCTGCTTTGTCCTTCGAAGATGCTCGCACAGTAGATGGCATCGTCAAACCTACATATCAAGATGCTGCAATGGCGATGGGTTTTTTTGCAGATCGAAACGAAGCACAACTAGCAATGGAAGAGGCTGTACTTACCTTGAAGACTCCCTGACAATTACATCTGCTTTTTGTCCATCTTTTAGTCAATGACTGCGTGCCAACTCCCCTCTTACTATGGCAGATGTTCCACTCTGCCATGACAACAGATTTTCAACTCCAAAGTGGCAACAACACTGAAATGGCCGACTCTCGTGCACTAGATAACATCAATATGTTACTGGCAGAATATGGTCAGTCTCCCTCAGATTATGGTCTGCCAGTCCCATCTACACACAGCTCCGAAGTATTACATGAAATTATCCAATGGGGCTTTCACAGTCAACATCTTGAGGAAGAAGCAAGTTTAGCATGAGAACACATGACACCCAAACAATCAGCTATATTTGATGCCATCATTGATGCTGTGGCTAATAATGTGGCTCTTTTAACTTTCGTTGATAGCAAAGCAGGTTGAGGCAAAACTTTCCTCATCAATGCCATTTGTAACAAAGTACATGCAATGGGACGAATAGTTCTACCTACAGCGACAGCTGCATTTGCAGCTCATTTATATCCTGGGGATTGCACCACCCATTCTACTTTTAAGGTTGGCATGTCAATCACCTGATCACTGAAACTCTCTCATCACGATGTAGGTTCCAGTCAACAACAAGAACAAAATGCTTTTGTCTCCCATTGATCCCACTGATTCATGAGGTGATCTCATCTGTGCTGCTTCAGTGGTGATATGGGATGAGGCTCCGATGGTAAATTGTGCTGTCCTTGCATGCATTGATGATATTTGTCACAAGATCATGGACAACACTCAGCCATTTGGAGGCAAAATCATCATACTCTTGGGAGATTTTCAACAAACATGTCTATTGTCAACACCTCCATCAAAAATTCCCCTCTTTGGCATCTATTTAAAGTCTGGCCCCTCACTACCACGATATGTAATGTGGACAACCCAGAATTTGCATCATGGATTGACAACATTAGCGATGGTGCAGGCCCTGAGGTGAATATGAATTTCATTAACAATGTCTCCACTGTTGAAAACTTAGTTGACTTTGTCTATCCACCTCACATTCTCAGTGACCCGTCCTCCTGGCTTAAACAGGCCATTTTATGCCCCACAAATGCTCAAGTGAACAGATACAACAATACAATTGTCTCTCGCATTGATGGTATTCAACAATCTTATCTTGCAGTGGACTCACTTCAAGAAGCTGAAGAAGTTGGGTTAATGCCTCCACAAAATATACTCGATTACATCGCAGCACATACTCCTCCTGGTCTACCATAACACACACTCACCATCAAAATAAATGCTGTATATCATCTCATGCGAAACTTCTCTATTGATGCAGGTCTAGTGAAGAACACATGAGTCATTGTCACCAGCATTGGAACTCGTTTAGTCACTGTACACATCTTGCACAGCATCGGGGGTGGTTGCTTCATTAATGCTGAAGATGTGCTACTGCCACACATCAACTTCAGCCATGGACTTCACTCAGGCCACACTTTACTTCATTGCCAATTTCCACTTTCTCCAGCATATGCTACAGCTTTTAACAGCTGTCAAGATCTCACACTCAACTGTGTTGGTGTAGACCTCACCACCCCAGTCTTTTCACATGGTCAGTTATACACTGCATTATCTCACATACAACATTGTAGCCATGCACGTATTCTCCTTCCTGCTGAATCCCAGGACTCGACCATTAATGTAATGTACCATGATCTACTACAATAGACACCACTGACAATTCAAACTGATTGAATTATCTGACATTGATCAAGTCACAATCAACCAAAAGGTATTACAGATGAAACATAGATATGGATCTACACAGACTCCCCATTCCCACTTATAAACCTTCAATGATCATTGATGGTCTACACCTTCACAAAATGCCAGGTGATGACTTAATCTCCACAGTTGTACTGCCAGTATGACAATTATCCACATGATGTAAGCAGTAATATTATATCCCTCAACTTCGTTGTGTCACTCACATCTCCGTAAGCACAACCAATACTTCAACTACAAATGCTCGTCAACATGCACTCCTATGCAATGCTCAACATGACTGAAGGAGACAAACTGGTGCAACTCGTCAACGATCTCATTGAACATCCTTCAGTTCATCAATGGGACATGGCCCTCCATCAACATATTTGCTATCTACTAGCTGTGCGCAGATGTCATACTTTTCATTAAATGTTACCCTAACGTTGTATGACAAAGCCTTTCAATTGTGTAGCCTATTTGTGAAACTTGGAAAATCCTTGTGTGCAAGAACCACAATTGAATGCATCTGCTATACTCGTCTGGCAATGTGTTCCTCCAACCACACCCTTTGGAAAACATTCCACAATAGCCATTTCTTTTTTTTATTCACACCATCCCACCCTTTTCAGTAATTGACTTTGCTTCATTTTTGCTATACATCATCAGCACCTTTCACAGATCACCTGAACATCATGTATTCTCCCACATCAGATATGCCATTCATCCTGATGGCATCTGTGGCCTGCTGCTCTGCACACCTGCCATCAAAGGCACATACCAAAAAATATTAGCCAACTCACAGTGACATCCTGGCCTTCATACGGTGAATGGTTGGCCTATCTCAACATGGCCACCTGATATCTGCTCTATACAACATCCATATACTGTACATATAGCATTGGATGTCCATCAGCAAACCAACCCTCCCCTGGACAGTACTGGACAGTGCTGGACAGCTCTCCCAGAACCCCAGCTCTCCCAGCAAGGTACCTAACTGGCTAGCACTGGACAGACTGTTCCAGTGCTTGTCCCAGGTTGTTCCAGCTGTCCCAGACTGTCCCAGAAGTCCTTGTACAAGCCAACAGTACCACTTATTGCCTTTACTTAGTTTTTGTTACGACTGTGTCCAACTCCGGGTCTTATCTGGTTACTCCGGTCGCATTGCAGCTCTGCAGCTCAACTCCGGTCGCTCACCACTTACTCCAGTCGCGCTCACACTGACACCCTTCCGTTAAGTACATCCCTTGGTCTATGCTCTATTCACTTGTTACCACACCTCGCCATTTACCCTGTCTTGACATGAGTTCTCCATGAACTCAATATATCCTATACCTTGTAGCATTTTCACCAGACCTGATTTATTTTATCCAGACCTGACTTTATTTTCACTAGACCTGACCTAGTCCTAACTCTGGTCATTCCTTGTCCACTATTAGGCTGTTTACTTGTCACCGTATGTACTCGACCCTAGTTTCTACTTAGTATAAGTACCCTCTAGTTTACCTTGTACACCTCAGTCTGAAATCAACCATAGTCACTACTCCAGTTTCTGTCTGTCTCCGTCTCTGTCTCCGTTTCCATCTCCAACCTCTTGACCAGAACCTATGCAAGGGATCAATGCTCATTGTCCTTAGTCGTTGAATCCAAGTGGTCACCAACTCTGGCCGGACTGACTCCTTGTCCAGCCCCCTGCCCTTGTCCTTCGTCCACTTTCGTCTGGACTTGACCGGACCCCCTACCAGAGTAGACCTGGACTTGACAGTATTTCAGACTCACACTTGTGTGGGTTCACTATCCCAATCTCGTACGCAAAACTAGTTTTCTATCTCTTATGACCATGACTACGCGCTCTTGTGCTCGAACTGCTGCCCCACTCACTGAAGAAGCAGGTGCAGTAAATGACCTCCATCTTTCTGCCGCCCAGCAAGCCCTGTCTAACCGCAGGCAACCTCCGGCTTCTGTTAGCCAATTCCAGAGCTTCACAGCTCGAAACCCCACAGTGTCTGTGACTCCGTGTCGAGATGCTGCGTCTCAGAGCCTTCGTGGTTCTGCAGACCCAGGTCACCATGAATCTGTTTCTGGTGATCGTTTCCCTTACCATCACGACCCCACTCTGGAACGTTGCAAATCCAGTCGTTTCCAATGGTTTGGCCCTGAGGATGGTCCCGGAGATGATCCGGACGACCCCGGAGATGACAACAACAACAATGATGACGACAACGACTTTGTCAACGCCACGGATGAGCTAGACCCTGGTCTAGCTGTATTCCAAAATCTAGCTATTGCCATCAATCGCCTCTCCTGCTCCTCCCGCCAGACCAGCGACTCCTCCTCCTCCCATGCCAAAGTCCATGAACCGGACACCTTTGATGGTACAGACCCAAAAAAGCTCAGGACCTTCCTAGTCCAGTGTGAGCTATGTTTCCAGGATCAAGCCAAGGCATTCCGCCTTGATAGGGCAAAGGTAACTTTCGCCCCATCATATCTAAAAGGGATGACTCTAGAATGGTTCAAACTGGACCTTCTGAACTCCGGTGATCCGGCTGACTGTCCACGCTGGATGGAAAGTTGGGTCCACTTTGTTGCTGAGCTCCAGAGTACCTTTGGACCTCACAACCCTATCGCTAATGCAGAGCATCAATTAGAGCATCTCCGGATGAAGGATGCTCACTGCATTACGTGGTATATTGTAGACTTCAACCGACTTGCCTCCCAGGTCCAGGACTACGGAGATGGCGCACTCCACCATCTATTCTACTCCGGTCTCCTGGACCACCTTAAAGACGAGATTGCTCAAGTTGGGAAACCCCTGACTCTGCATGGGCTTAGGGCTCTTTGTCAAGAGATCGACACGCGCTATTGGGAGCGCAAAGACGAAATCTCTCATACCACGAAGAGCCAACCTACCTCGTCCCCCACCAAGCCCTCCAACTCCGGAGGCAACTCATCCAACTCCGGTCAGGAGAAATCCAAGACCGGTAACTCCTCCAGCTCTGCCAACTCTGGCTCATCTAAAGCAACCAGCAACCAGTCCACCTCCGGTTCCAGACTGGACTTAACCAACAAGCTTGGTAAGGACAGGAAGCTAACCATGGATGAGCAAAAACGGTGTCTGGACAACAACCTCTGCATGTTCTGCGGAGAAACTGGTCATTTTGCAGACAACTGTCCAAAGAAGACCAAAAAGGCCAAGGCTTGCGCTGCAGCCATCCCTGCTGAGTCCGGTAAGACGGACTCCAACTCGGGTGCCAACTCCGAGTCAAAAAAAGAGTAAGCAGCTCCCGGCCCTCCGCACAACCGGTGAGCTGTGTTGACTCCGGAAGTGCACCCAAGGAGGCTTGCCTCAACGTGTCCGCTCTTTACGATCCTAACTCCCTTATGCCTCATGTTCTCCTTTTGTCTTACGATTTACCAGAACTTTGTGCGCTTGTGGACTCCGGTTCCACGCACTGTTTTGTAGATACCAAATATGCTCTAGGACACTCTCTCTCCACTTACTCTGTTTCTCCGATTGTACTCCGGCTCTTTGACAGTACCTCAAATTTTGTAATCACTCAAGCCATTGATTTATCAGTGCAGTTCCCTGCATCCGGTGATGTCACTGCTATGACCTTTTACCTCGCCCCATTAGATTCTGAATCCATGATTGTCCTTGGACATAACTGGCTCACCCACTACAATCCATTGATTGACTGGGTACTGAGCAGTTTAACTTTCCGGACCCCTGCCCCAAGTTTGCTAGCGCCCCCGTCAACTCCCTCTCTGGTTCAGTCTGGTAACCCTGTCTCTGGCCTCTCCGGCCAATCTGACCCCAGCCTCGCACCATCTGTCAACACTCCGGTTTGCACCCCTCCACACACATTTCTCTGATTAATGCAGCCGCATTCGTGCATGCATGCAAATTAGAAGGATCCACCAAATACCAACTTCAGCTGCGCCCCTCTGACTCAGCGAAGGCTCGCTCTTCCTCTGCCTCTACTCCACCGGACTTGGACATCGTCCCTCTGGAGTATCACGATTATGCAGACATGTTCAGCAAGGTGAAAGCCTCTGAACTGCCCCACATCACGACTACGACTTGAAGATTGACCTTGAAGAAGGTACCTCTCCACCTCTGGGAACTCTCTACTCACTGTCTCCAGTCGAGCTGTCCGCTCTCCGGACTTTCATCAACGAGAATCTTAATACAGGTTTCATCCGTCCTACCGCTTCCTCCCACGCTGCTCCGGTCCTCTTCATAAAGAAGAAGGACGGCTCACTCCGCCTGTGCATTGACTTCCAAGGCCTAAACAAAATCACCAAAAAGGATCACTATTCACTCCCCCTAATCTCTGATCTATTGGACTCACCCAGCCATGCTAAAATCTATTCAAAGATTGATCTCCGGTACGCATACCATTTAGTCCGGATTGCTCCGGGCGATGAATGGAAGACCGCCTTCCGTACGTGCTATGGGTCCTACGAGTGGTTAGTAATGCCCTTTGGCCTTACTAACGCCCCTGCAGCATACCAGTGATTTGTCAACACTGTCTTTGCTGACATGCTGAATGTCTGTGTCATCATGTACCTCAACAACATCCTCATCTATTCCGAGGATATGGAGTCCCACCAGCAGCACGTCCGGGAAGTGCTCCACCATCTCCAGTTGCATGGCCTCTTCGCCAAACCGGAGAAATGTGAGTTCCACTCGGACTCGGTAGAGTATCTTGGCTACCGCCTATCTCTGGATGGTCTAACTATGTCTCTGGACAAGATCCAGACCATCTCCAACTGGCCTGAACCTTGAAAGGTGAAGGACATCCAGTCCTTCTTGGGCTTTGCCAACTTCTACCACCAGTTTATATTCAACTACTTGGACATTGTGGTCCCTCTTACCCGGCTCACCCAGAAAGATGCTCCTTGGAACTTCTCCGAGGACTGTCGACGTTCCTTCAACGCTCTCAAGCACGCCTTCACCACTGCGCCCATCCTTACCCATTTCATTCCGGACACCCCTATCATCGTGGAAACGGATGCCTCTGACTATGCCGTCGCTGGCATCCTGTCTATCACTTGCGCTGACGGAGAGATTCATCCGGTCGCCTACTACTCCCAGACCTTGACTGCTCCAGAGTTAAACTACGACACCCACGATAAGGAACTACTTGCTATCTTCGAAGCTTTCCAGAACTGGCACCATTACCTTGAAGGCTCCGCCTCTCCTATAGACGTCATCATGGACCACAAGAATCTCGAGTACTTCTCAACTTCAAAAGTACTCTCCCGCCGGCAAGCCCGGTGGTCCGAGTGTTTATCACAATTTAATCTTGTCATTCGCTTCCACCCTGGTAAGCTCGGTGCCAAGCCTGATGCTCTCACTAGATGATGGGATGTCTACCCCAAAGAGGGGGATAGTGGGTATGCCTGGGTTAACCCCCAAAATCTTAGGCCGGTGTTCACTCAAGAACAGCTCTCTAACTCTCTTCGCACTACTTACTTAGAGTTTCCAGTTCTCCTTGCAGTCGCGATCATGGACGTGGAAACACTCCATAGCGACATCCTCTCTGCACTACCCTCTGATCTCATTGCCCAGGTCCACCTCGCAGATCCAGCGGACTCTTGCTGGTCCACCAACGAGGCTGGTTTCCTTCAACTAGATGGTCGTATATACATACCGGACTTGGATGATCTCTGTCTCCGGGTACTCCGGTATCGACATGATCACCCACTCGCTGGTCACTTTGGGCAAAACCAGACTCTAGAACTAATCTGGCGTGAGTATACTTGGCCTGGTCTCCGGACCTTCGTCAAGGACTACGTCCAATCCTGTACCTCCTGCACAAGAGCTAAGACACCACGCCATAGACCCTACGGATTGCTGAAACAGCTCCCCATACCGGAGAAACCATGGAATTCCATCTCTATGGATTTCATTGAGCAACTCCCTTCATCCACTGGCTTCACAGCCATCCTGGTCGTGGTAGACCGGCTTTCTAAACAAGCCATTTTCATCCCTACTCACGACACCATCACTAGCCTGGAGCTCGCAAAACTCTTCCTGCTCCATGTATTCTCCAAGCACGGTGTTCCCACCCATGTCACTTCAGATCACGGTACAGAGTTTGTTTCTCACTTCTTCTGGTCACTCGGGAAAGCCCTCGACATGCACCTCCACTTCACACCTCCAGTTACCACCCGGAGGGCGATGGCCAGACAGAGCGGTCTAACCAGACACTGGAACAGTACCTCTGGATCTACTGCAACTATCAGCAGGACAACTTGGTGGACCTACTCCCACTGGCAGAGTTCGCATACAACAACACACCAAGTGCTACTACTGGAGTCTCACCGTTCTTTGCTAACAAGGGCTACCACCCTAACATCTCTGTCTACCCAGAACGTGACATGACTTCCGCCAGGGCTCGTGACTATGCAGTTGACCTCGAGTCACTGCACCAATACCTTCGAGAAGAAATGGCCAATGCACAACTTCGCTACCAAGGTCCGGCTGATGCCAAACGCACTCCGGCACCGGACTTCAAAGTAGGCGATCAAGTATATGTGAAAGCCAAATACTTCCGGTCCACTCGACCATCCAAAAAGCTATCAGAGAAGAACTTGGGTCCCTATGCTATCATAGCACAAGTAGGCTCCCTCTCTTTTACGCTCTGTCTTCCAGATTCCATGTGCGCAGTTCACCCCGTCTTCCACGTCTCCCAACTCGAACCGGCCATACCCAACACCATACCGGACCAGATACAGCCTCCTCCTCCACCAGTCGAAGTAGATGGTGAACCGGAGTTCGAGATCTCTGAGATCCTCAACTCCAAGGTTGATCATTGACGCAGATCGTGCAAGCTACTTTACTTGGTACGATGGTCCGGTTACGAAGGAACTGACGAAGAAACATCATGGCTTCTCACCACTGAACTTGGCAACGCTATGGAACTCTTAGAAGATTACCATGTCCGGTACCCGGACAAACCCGGACCACTCGCATACATGTAGTATTACTCTCGCCTCCATTTTCTTTTATCTGTTTCACTCTCTGTTTCATTTTATCTTGTAGTATCACTCACTAAAAACTCAGGTCACTTTTCTTTATAAAACAAAAGTAAAACTAATTTACATTGTATTTACAAGATCCGGACCAAACCATCTACTCCAGCACAGCACCACCAGGATTCTCTTGCTCCTCTTGGAGCCCCTGGACCTCCTGTTCGACCTCCTCCAGGTCAACCTCTGCCTCGCTGTCCTCCGACTCCTCATCCTCGTCCCAGGGTGCCGTGAAGAAATGGCACTCCTCGAGAAAAGTCTTGAGGCCAGCCGTCAGCCGCTCATTTCCCCTCACCACCGAGCAAGTGGCATCCGCTACCTGGCGCATCTGTCCGGTCATCTCCTCGACGGCCCCAGTCAGTCTGTCCAGCTGCTCCAGGAATGGTTCAGGGTTGAACCCTGACCGCTGCCCAGATGGCCCCGGTACCTCGACAATGTTGTTGTCGTCGTCAACCTTCGCAACTGTCTTCTTCTTCTTCTTCTTCTTCTTCTTCTTCTTCTCCCCTCCTCGTGGTGACGTTGCGACCTCCTTCACCTTGCCCTTCCCTTTGTCCACTACCGGACCTGGTCCTCCGATCTCCGGCCACTCGCACCGCTCTTTGAGCCCCGTGCACTTCATGCATGCACACTGCTTGGGCTTTTCGGGGTCCCGTTCGCACTTGGCCTTGTGCTTGGCACAACAAATGCACCTGCCAGAAGGTTAATAAAAAGTCATAAAAGAAAAAGAAAAATAGGTTACTTACCGGACATTGTCATTCCGGTCACCACTTGGACCCACCTCCAGTTCCTCCCTTGCTCGCTTCTTCGACGCCTCCTGCACCATCACTCTCTGCCTCGCCACTACCTCTGCAGCCCTCCACTGCACCTCCGCTCGTTCCTTCTCTGCCTGTTCGCGTGCCTGGCGCTCTGCCTCCTCTTTCGCTTTGCGTTCTGCCTCTGCCTTGGCCCTCTCTGCCTCCTCTTGTGCTCTGGCCTCCGCCTCTTCACATGCTCGTCGCTCCACCTCTTCCCGGTGTTGCTTCTCCTCTTTCTTGACCTGCTTGCATTGATGCCTCTCCTTCATTTTGGCATCGAGGACGGATGCCTCGTCTTCGCTACTGGACTGGAGCTCTGGTGTTGTCACCTTGGTCCAGTCCTTGGACTCGACCGCAGAGGGAACAGTGGGGGTGGTGGACTTGGCAATGTTCGACATGTTGTTAGGAAACAGAGAACTGAGGGTACAGGCAAAACCGGTCTGATCTTTATAGATCCAAAATTCATACTCAGACAATCACTCCGGACTCTGCATTGTGCTAGGCGACCACATGACAGCCTCATTGGGGCCTCATGGGTTTGGCCCCTAAAAGGGGGATACTGTTACGACCGTGTCTAACTCCGGGTCTTATCCGGTTACTCCGGTCGCATTGCAGCTCTGCAGCTCAACTCCGGTCACTCACCACTTACTCCAGTCGCGCTCACACTGACACCCTTCTGTTAAGTACATCCCTTGGTCTATGCTCTATTTGCTTGTTACCACACCTCACTGTTTACCCTGTCTTGACATGAGTTCTCCATGAACTCAATATATCCTATACCTTGTAGCATTTTCACCTGACCTGATTTATGTTATCCGGTCCTGACTTTATTTTCACCAGACCTGATCTAGTCCTAACTCCGGTCATTCCTTGTCTGCTATTAGGCTGTTTACTTGTCACCATATGTACTCAACTGTCAGGATCGGTTCTCCTCAATGATCTTACTAGGAGGTCCAGGGATGCAGGGGACTAATGAGGAGGTAAGTCCAGACACTAGTAGGTGCTAGTTAGTGCGGACAGTCAAGTCCGGGTCATACGGACAAAGTCCGGGCACTAGAGAAGCACTGGGAGTAAGTCCGGGTTTTTGCGGAGTAAGTCCAGACCGCGGGAAAGTGGTCCGGAGTTGATCGCAGCTTGTCCGGAGCGAAGGACATCCCAGAGGTGGGACAAGTCCCTAGAGGTCTAGCATTGAGTCTGGGACAGAGGTGGCTTTTGCCCTTGTGCAAGTAGGAGACTTGCTAGGAGCAGACATAGGACCAAGGGGACGAGATAGGATGGAGACCGGAGTTGGCCGGAGTTCAGGAGTTTAGGTGAACAGATGGATTAGGAGAGCATAGTGGGTAGTACAGAGGGAGGAGTATCTTAGTCGAGATTTGATATAAGGACTACTAGGCCGGAGTTTGGTAGTTTATATAGTAATGAGACTAGAGGTGAGTATATACGGTGACAAGTAAACACCTTAGTCGGGACAAGGGATGGAGCAGAACCAGACAGGAAAATAAACTAGGTACAGGAAAATAAACCGGAGCGGAAGCAGAAACGGGGAACTAGGATTACAGGGACAACAGAGGAAAAGCAGGGACAAGGGAACTAGGTCGGAACAGGACAGGTAAGGGTCAGAGGTGGACTTAACTAATGTTAAGTCCGGAGCGATGTCCAGGACCGGAGGAAGTGGAACCGGAGGTCCGGTCGTGCAAGAGCGGAGGGAGTGTGCAGGTGGAGGAAGGGTGGAGTAGCCGGAGGAAGGTCCAGAGTTGGACATAGAAATGTCCTAAGCCTTTGGTGGACCTAACAGAGGAAGCGGAGCAGGAGCAGGAGCAGAAC